>Ga0129308_1000557_pt1 | contig 53236 bp, 55 predicted proteins | sample L827metagenome_FD_94440 | JGI IMG/M metagenome (GOLD analysis project Ga0129308, IMG submission 94440) | Ring-tailed lemur group fecal microbial communities from Wisconsin, USA - L827 metagenome | ecosystem: Host-associated > Mammals > Digestive system > Large intestine > Fecal | place: USA... | reverse complement strand
TCTGTTCAATAAGATTTTTTACTAACCGGTCAAAGTCAGTAATCTTATTTTACTCTGAGGTATTTTTTTCTCAACCTTCTTTCTCGGAATTCCCTATATTTGAATTATACAAGAAGCTCCTAAATTTCTAATATCGACTCGACTTCACTTTTTATTTGTTCAAGCCATTTAAGTTTTTCTTCCGATTCTTTAATTCTTGCTTCTGCTTGCTTCTTATCGGTTGCATAACTCTTTAATTCATCCAACTTGTTTTTAAGCAGATCATCCAATTTTTTTAACTCTTTATCAAAAGCTTTTGATATCTTCTTTGATTGTTCTAATGCATATTTAACGGCATTATCACCATCTTCATATATAACATTTTGTACCGGTTGCAAAAACTCATCTGCCATTTCGCCTGCATCTATATATTTAACATTCTTATACTTTTTCCTCCAATATCCGCTTTCCTGAAACCAAGTCCAAGGCTTGTACCATTTTTTGTCAGTATTTACAACCCATTCTTCTCCTTCTTCAACTTCTTTAGTCTTTATAAAACGCTTAAGTGAAAAAGCATCTGAAGAAATAATATCTCCCCCCATAAGTTTCAATGGTTCTATTTTAATTCCAGATAAGAGATTACCTTCTAATTCACCAGTTAACGAAGATAGTTTCGTCCGATAATTTTGCAACAATACACTGCTGGTTTTAATGATGTTTTCCCAAATTAGTTCATTCAGTTCATCTTGAAACTCAGGCTCAAGCTTTTTTGCAAATCGTTCCAATCTCTGCATTTCGCTTTCAGCTTCGGCAATTTCCATTTCCTCCCCTCGAAGCTCATCAATTTTCTTTCTTATATTCCGTTGGAATTTTCCAATGATGTTCTCTACTACCTCACGAGCATCATCATTAATTTTCACAACCGCATCATCAACAGTATTCTGAAATTTCTTTGCCTCTTTTGCATTATCAACTTTTCTGTTAATATCTTCAATTTGCTGTACTATCTGTTGACTTTCATCCTGTCTGCTTGCAAGTTCTTTTTTAGTTTCTTCAAAGCATCCAACGGCATCAAGTTTGTGAATAAATGTATCTACTATGTTTTTAATTTTTGCTGTCTTCGCATATTTTTGAACATACTGCCTAATAGCGGCTTCTATGGACACAATGCCGGTATGTATCAAAGCCTGTTTTTCTTTGTCTTCTAAATCTTCTGCTTCACTAAGCTGCCTATTAATCTCTCTCCTTATGCTTGTTGGAAGGGATGCATAATTTTCAAAGTGTAAGTTCTCATTTCTGTTTAATTTTCTGACTTTGACAAATGTTTCATCTTCCGTATCCGCATCTACCTTTACACCATTCTCAATCATTCTGATATTAAGTGCCGGAAGCGCAGCTGCCGGAAAAAGATTTGGATTAGCTATACCATGCTTTTTCAGATAGCTTCTGATTCTCATGAGCGTCTGCTCGGTATCACCATCTTCTGTCTTTCGATCATCCATTTTATTAACTACAAAAATAAAACGGTCTTTGGACTGCTTACCGCCAACAGACATGCTTTCTGCAACCCTTTCAAGAAGTGCATTATCATCATCAGAGCCAAAAGTACCTTCCATAATATACAGTACTAACGATTTTGAAGATTTACTCAAAAATTCACTTTGAACTTTTTTATGTTCCGGGTCTCTTGAATTATTGGGTCCCGGAGTGTCAATAAGAATTAGCGATACATCCTCAGATGTAACAAATGGAATATTTCCAGTTACCTTTATTACTGAAACCTGCTCGTCGGCATTTAGCCTTTCCATATCTGAATAAGTTAATTCCTCGCGAGTCTCTATTAAGCGGTTATCTTTGTTATAGACCTCCGCTTGCCAGGCCGAAGCATCGTTATCTTTAATTCTGGTTATAATAGCAGTACATGCTTCCTGTTTAGAAGGCATCAGCTTTGCTCTCAGCATAGAATTTATCAGTGTCGATTTTCCAGCACTCATCGTTGCTACAACGCATACTTCAAAATCACTACTCTTGGCATGTTCAAAAGCATTTATTACCTCCGCATCTCGTAACTCATCATATGGACCTTTTTGGATTTTTTTAAAAACCTGGTCAATAAGTACTTCTTTGTCTTTTGTCTCCTTCGCAGGCTTTCTATCAAGTTTCGCTGTCAATTCTCCTCTTTCGTATGCCTGTGTAAAAACTTCTGCTAAGTCTTCAAAATCCAGCAGAGTACCATGAAACATTATTTCGAAATCACAATCATTATATTCCTCTATTAGTATTCGCGGTAGGTCCTCAACCCATTCCTGTAATCTTGAACCCGGGGCTGTTCTCTCGCCTAAATTACTATTCTCTGCTAATTTCTTCCCCTCTACAGTAATTTCTGTTTCAATCTTATAGGGATTATATTTTATAAATACTTTTTTCATACAACACCTCCGTACAGTTTTTTCTCCAGATAATAGAGACCGCTTTTCTTTAAAAATCCCACATAATCACATTTGCAATCATCTTCTGTATAAAAAATCGATAAATCATACTCTTTCTTCTTAAATTTCTTTTTAAATAATTCTAATTCATCAATTTCATCATCAGACAATTTTTTTCCCTTATTCTCTTTCTTTAACAAATAAGCAAAGTATGCTGAAATAGGATATATAGATGGATTAACATATCCAATCTTTACTAAGTCAAGTTTTACTCCCTCTATACTGCTTGCGATATTATCTTCCGTTTTCTTAAAATCATCCAATTTGTTTAACACAAAAATAATCTTTTCAGCCGGAACATTTTTAGAAATCCACCTTAAGTATGCCATTTCTTCATCAGTTCCAAGTTTGTTAGCATTTAATACATATAACAAAAAATCGTAAGGCTCTGATGTTATGCAAGTCTTTGAAATCTTTCCATGTTCTCTTTTTATTGTTGAGTTAACACCTGGTGTATCTATAAGACATATCCTATTACCAATCGTTTCTACACTATCAAATGCAGCTGCAAACGCAACTGTTGAGTCCCATTCAAAATTTTTATACTCATCTTCATAAGATGAATAATTCACGTCTTTGCCCTTAAAATGGATTGTTCCGTCATCAAACGCCGTATTATAGAAATAACAAATATTGCCCGTACACACTTCTTGAGAAGTCCTTGCCAAGTCGGTGCCTATAATCGCATTTATTAATGTTGATTTCCCAGCGCTCATATTAGCAGTAATGATAATTCTTTTTTCAGGTGAACTAAAGAAATTTGAATTGTAACGATATTGTTCTATCAATTCCGTGGCAGACGCAAACATTGGTTTACTTTCATTTCTTGCCTTTGAGTTTAAAATATCTACTAACTGTTCAATCAATTCCCCCTGCCTTTTAGTTATTACTTCCTTCATTTTTGCAACAACTGATTGCAATTTCAACGCATCCCCGGTAATCAAAGCCAAATCACAAATCAACCAAAATTTGTACTTATTTCTCCATGGTTGAAACTTACAACTCACAATAGCATCTATGGACTTCTTTTCATCTATTATCTCATCATCGTTCCGCAGTAAAAACGTTCTATACAGTTTCAATCGACTCTCAATATACGGTGATGGTACGCAGACATCCAAATAATATTTTAAAGCATAATAGTAGTTTGTCTTTAGTATCTGCTTTACATTTTTTATCGGATGTTTATTTAGATTAACTGCAGAAACAAAAAGCTGATTTTCAATCATATTTTCTTTTCCCCACTCCTTTTATTTTTCTCTTAGTCTTTTTCATACATCCTCACCATCGTCCCCAATGTCTCCTTCATCTCATTCCTCAAAGCTCCCGGTTTCAACACCTCTACACTTTGTCCCTGGCTCAACAGCCACATCAAAATTCCTTTTCCATACACCTCTGCCTCAACTATATATCCCTTCTCTGTCTCATCTACAATCTTCGCCGTCGGAAGCCTGTCCAGAATTGCCTCAACGCTTTTCCCACTGTATCGGAACTGCAGCCTTATCAATTTTCCAGCATACATAAACTGAATTCTTTTTCTGAATTCTCCCTCTTCAAAACGATTTGCATAAGCAATCTTAAATTTTTCACCTGTTTTCCTATAGTCTATAATTCTATCTACCCTGAATATCGCCGGATAATCATATTTTAGAGCATATTTGCCATCTTCATCTTTCTCTACGATATATGCGTTTAAATAAAAATAGTATTCCGAAAATAACAGTGCCACCGGCTCCACTATACGTTTCACTGCACCTTCCGCAATATTCTGCTTGTTATATGTAATTTCCATCAATTCGCAATGCCTGATATTTTCACCTAATTCCCATATCTTATCCTGAATATAAGATTTATGATGCATTTCTACATAATGGAAACGTTCATTTGCAATCAGTTCCGATACCAGTTTCATATTCTTAAGCGGTACGCAGCCGGAAATCAGTTTATCCAAAATACCAGTAATCTCTTTTTTTGTAAACGCCCTGCTCTCAAGAAGGATCTTACTCACTGCTAATATTTCACTATTTGACAGTAGTGACTTCTCATTTCCTTCCAGCACATACCCTTTCTTGATTCTATCATACACAACCATACGTTCTTCTGACGAATCTCCGACTTTTCGGTCATCAAGAAATGCCCGAATATCGTCAATATCCCTCTGGATTGACCGCTCGTCTACCCCAAATTTCTTTGCTTCTTCGAACTTATTGATCACTCTTCCTTCACACAAACGAACGTACATATCCAATATCCGCCCATTTTTTGATTTTTTCTCTCCCATTCGCTATATTCCCATCCTCACACATCAAAGCAACTTCTAATCGATAATCTGCACAATGTCTACAACTGCTCTGACTCTCACATTTGCTTTTATCTTCTGTTCACTTTCTATCCTGTTTTTTAATCTTCGTTCCAGTATATAACCGCCACTTTTCCTGTCATATATTATTTTCTGCTGAACTTCTGCTCCCGTTTTCTCCATATTATGTAAAAAATTCTGAATATCCTCCATATCTCTCTGGATTGTTCTTTCTGTGACATCGTAAAACCTGCTCTCTTCATCCTTGTATATGACTTCCCCATTTCTCAATTTGGAATAAAGCGCAAGCACTCTTCCTGCCTTATCTTCCGAACCTGATTTCATCATTTTTCATACCTCCCTAATAATTCTGACAAACATTATAAGAAGGCATATGGACAATTCCTGTCATTTCCAAAATATTTATCATTTTAATTAGACATATTTTGTCGCCGAATTCCACATAATGTCCTATAACAAGACAACTTTTTCTTTTGATTAGTATAGCATTATATTTGTCTCGTTACAAGACAGAAAGGAGTTCTTTATGGCACGCATCATCGAAAGTAAGCAAAAGAACATGATTGGTACAAAGGTAAAACATTTACGCCTTGAAAAACAACTGAGTCAACAACAACTCTCTGCCCGCCTTGAGACACTTGCAATATACATCTGCCGCGGCTCGATTTCCCGAATTGAAGACGGCAGTCGTACGGTTACCGATATTGAACTATATGGTCTGTCCCAAGTGTTATCTACACCTATTGAAGATTTTTTCAAAGAGCCATAAATATTATATCAATTTTCCACAAAAAAGTTAACACAGATTGACATTTTCTTATAATTTTCATCAAATTTGTAATTTCAAAATAGAATCCGATATATTTCAAAGCTAAAACAACAGTATAGAAAAAGGGTCAGAAACAATTTCGACTGTTTCTGACCCTTTTCATTATTTTTCCACATCCCTATTCCATACTCAAATATTCCCCAAATGTCTCCTGCGCCAGTCTCATAAGCTCATCCCTGGTCAGCGTAATTCCCCACGCGTTTTTCAGTCCATGTGCTGCCGCCTGTTCGTCCGTATACTGATTCAATAGATAGGTGCTCTCCACTACCGTCGACCCGGTCCACCCCGGATAAACGAAATGAGTTACCAGCGGTATCGCTTTAATACTTTCTTCATCGATATGGGTCCCTTCCGCATCTTTAACAATAGTAAGGCTTGCCATACCTCCCAGCATTTGCGCTACTCCATCCTGCGCGGAAATAAAATTGCCCAAAGAATAATAACACAAAGCACGGTTTCCGTTCCCGGCCGTCACCCACTCCACCGGTTGAATGACATGCGGATGAGTGCCAATGATCAAATCTGCTCCCGCCTCCGTCATCTGCTCAGCAAAGTTAATCTCCTGATTTGTCGCACTCATGACATATTCTACTCCCCAATGAGGAAATACAACCGTAAAGTCCGCCAGTTCTTCCGCTTTCCTGATATCCTCAAGCACCTGCGGATTTATCGTATTAAAATCAATCGCCCGGCTGCTCTCATTGTAAGCGCACAACATATTCAGGTGGCCTTCTGCGTTTGTGCTGAAAAGCTCTGCATTGTGACTGTATGTGTAATTCAAAAGTGCAAACTTAATTCCGTTTATCTCCAAAACCGGAATTTCCGACTGTTCGTCCGGGTTTTCATAAATACCTACGACGGTAACTTCCGGATGTTTTGTTTTCCAGAAATTTACCGCATTTAAAAGCCCATCCAGGCCCATATCAAATGAATGGTTCGATGCCTGCAAAACCACGTTAAATCCCACATCGGCCACCGCATCACCGATTACCTCCGGCGTGTTGAAAACAGGAAAATCCTTGAAGCCTTTTTCATCTCCGCCGATGATCGTCTCCTGATTGATCACACGGATATCTGCCTCGTCCAGATAAGCGGAAATATTGCGGTAAAACACGGTATAATCGTATGTCCCGTCCCCTTTGGCGCCTCCGTCATAAACCGCCTTATGTATCAAGTTATCACCAACTGCAATCAGCTTCGCCCGAGCTTCCGTTTCTTTTTCCGGAGCAGCAGTACCTTCTTCACCGTCCTGTATTAATTGTATCGCATCCGTATCTTGTATGTCCTTTGACACTGCGTTCTCCCGATCCTGTATCCTTACAGCCATCGCCAGATAAACTCCTCCTACAATCGCGATGATTACTATGAATGCCAGAAGGATTCCCAGCGCGATAAATACTCCCGAGTCTCTTTTTTTCTTCTTTTTCATCACTCTGATTCCTCTAATCGAATGTAAATTTTCGACAATTTGTTATGTATAGTATATATGAAAACCATATTTTGAGCAACCTTATTAAAATTCTGCATCTAAACATAAACAATAAACGCGGTAATCGTCAAGTGAATATCCTTATGCATGCCTGTCAACCGATGTAAATGTCTGCCGGGCGTTTATCCGGCTTCTATTTTACAACGCAAAAACAGTTGCGCAAAACCGCAACTGTCCTACTTAGCTCCTATTTATAAAATATATTCCCCATCAATTCCGCCAAATTCGCAGAAGTGATCTCAGATATTATTCTCCCCTCCAGATAATACAAAGCAATCACAGCCTCACAGAGATTCCGGCAGACTCTTTCCAGATCACGCACGCCTTCCTCGGGGCACAATACAATCAGCTCTTTTATTGCATCCTTTTCCAGCTTAATCCCATTCAGGCGATACTCAGCAGTAAGCCGCGGCCATACATAATCCGTGATGATTCTTTCTTTATCAACCGATGTATAGGACGGCAGCTCCACAATATCCAGCCTGTCCTTCAGTACAGGCGAGAGCGGTTCAAGGCTATTTGCCGTGGCAATGAATATCACATTGGACAGATCAAGCGGAAATCCCAGATAATTATCCACAAAATTGGAACGGTCACTGTCCAGCAGGTCAAGGAGTACATTTTCCGGACATCCATGTTCCAGAGAATCTCCCATCTTATCGATTTCGTCCAGTAAAATCAGCGGGCAAAAGCTTTTTGACCGTACCAAGGCTTCCACGATCCGCCCGGGTCTTGCATTGTGAAAAACAGTCTGCACCCCTCTTAAATACAGCGCGTCCGCCACTCCCGCCAAAGAAATCTTCACGCACGGACGCCCCATTGCTCTTGCGACAGACGCTGCAATCGATGTCTTCCCCACACCCGGCGCTCCTGCCAATAAGAGAACTGCCCCGTAATTTTTTCCAAGATGTTTCTGGCACGCCATATACCTTAGTATTTTTTCTTTCACTTCGGTCATGGCATAGTGGGTGGCATCCAGCATACTTTTTCCGGCATTTAAATCAATATCCGGCACAGACATTCCCGCACTCCATGGAATCTTCAACATTGTAGTCAGATATGCCTCTTTTATGTCAGCCGGATCCATCTCAATCAGATAATCCTGAATCACTTCCGGCATACAGTCAAATAATTCCTGCGAAATTCGATTTCTGAGGCGGTATTTTAATTGCTCATGGCGGGATATTTTTGCGCTCTCTTCCATATACTTATCTCCTGATACATAAATCGTCATTGATGCCAGAGTTAGTAAACAAAGCTTTCAAGGTTCCCGGCATCCTACTGTTACTGTGAGTATACAATTAAGCGGGAAATATCGCAAGCTTACTACCATACTTTTCCATCCCTTTTTTCTATCAGGTTACTGCTCGTTACAATAATTCCAGGTCTGAACAAAACTGCAATTTTCTTCGCTTCATTCATGTTTCTTTCTTATCATATCATAATTGATTTTTATCTTCTACAGACCTATAATGAACTATAATATATAATATACGCGCAACACTATTTGAAAAGGAGGATTTTGCCAGATGAAAATTTCAGATAAACTTTTTCTCCCGCTGGAATGCTTCTTTTTTCTAAGTGAAATCAGCAAACAGTTTCTTCTCACCTTTGTATTATATGGAGGTAAATATAATTGGTGGTATTTTCCCTTCCAGCTCTGCAGTCTCCCCATGTACCTGCTTCCGGTTTACCTTTACTCAGGCAGGTCCCTCACTCGAAATAGGCCTCCATCTGATCGCAGCCCTGGCATGCCTGATAGCACAAGCTCCACCTCCCTCCGGTCATCAATTCTTACATTTTTTATGACCTACAGTCTTCTCGGCGGAATTGCTGTATTTTTTGACACCAGCGGTATGCATTACCCACTTGTACTCCTCACTGTCCATTCCTACCTATGGCACATTTTATTGATTCTGCTCGGAATATACTCCGGATATCTACTGCTTCAAAGTGGTCAGACTTCGTGGGCATTATTTTGGAAAAGTACGCAGCTATATGGCATCTTTTGCCTTGTTGCAGAGTTTTTAAACCTGGCAGTCTCCCCATTTGGAGACATGAATATGTTTTACATCAATCCTTTTTTTCGCATGGAACAGGTATTTTTTTGCAAAATAGCCGACCATTTCGGCAATACTGCCGGAATCATCAGCTATCTTCTGGGAACCATTTTGGGCTCACTGCTTCTCTTCCTTGCATGGCGCACACTTGAAAACCGCTTTGGGTCAAAGCGGGGAATGCCTTAATTCACTAATCAAGAGTGCAGCCAGCCAAGAGTGTTCATATGCGCCTTCTTCACCACCTGTAAAAGGAGACGAGTCATTTTTTGACTAACCCGTCCCCTTTCATAATGTACCTGTTCCCTTTTATTCGTGCAGTCTGCGGATAATCTTGTAAATGATCTCATTCTCCGTCACAAGCGGCTTCTTATGCGCAAAGAAGATAATCCCTTCCGTCGGTGCCAGTATCTGTGAGATCACTTCGCCCTCATACGGATGAATGATTTCCGCCAGCACGTCTCCCATCTGCACTTCCTCTCCCGGCACTTTCAGTCTCCGGTAAATTCCTCCTGCATTCGTTTTCACCTGCGTCAATTCTTCTTCTCCTACCACGGTCGCTATGTAACCGCTGTGGCTGTGATATCTGAGAATCCCCATCCTGGTCAGAAACCTCAGCACTGCGGAAACTGCCTGTCTTGCAGAATCCTCATCCACCAGATCAGTCTCGCTGGTATACACCGAAAATGCATTGGTCTCCCAGAGCTGCCAATTATAATTCAGCGTTGTCGTATCAATCGGCTTCGGCTTTCTCACCACCACATACGGAAGCCCAAACAAAGTTGCCAGACTTGCACTCTGGATTCCGGTATCCATCATCCGCACATGCGGGATAAAATCCCCCGGCATATAAAAGCTTGCAAACTGAATCCCATAATCATACTCTTTCACCGTGTCAAACAGCCCGGCTGCGATTCTCTGAGTCGTCTCACCCAGATTATATCCCGGAAACATCCGGTTCACGTCCGTGTTATCCACCGCCCAGAACCGTTTCCCTGTATTCATCGAATAATGGTTCACCGACGGCACGACCATAATCTCATTGTCCGAAACAATCGCACCTGCCGCCTCCAGCTTCTTCAGTTTCTTGATCAGCTGAGAGCAGACATAGAGCTGCTGCACCTCGTTTCCCCGGATAGCGCCCACAATACAAGCCGATTTCTTTCCTTCACCAAACCGGTATCCATAGACATCCATCGTTTCCCTATACGGAGACGCCAGGGAGTAAATTACTTCTTTTCTCATTCTTCCTTCCCTCCCAATATCCGTCCCAGCAGGGAGCCTTCATATACGACAGGATATTCTCTTCTGGTAAATACAAGTCCGGCGATCGGTGCCTTCACCGTTTCTGCAACTTCACCATGGAGCGGACTCAAAATCTCTCCGAGAACATCCCCTTCTTCCACTATATCACCAATCTGCACCTTCGGCACGAAAATCCCCGGCACACTGGCATTTAAGTATCCCACAGCGCGGTCTGAAGAGACAATCGGTTTTTTCACCTCTGTTGTCTCTCCGGTCCAGATACCCATCTCCCTCATCACATTTAGGATTCCATCCACGAGCTGATTTCCATATTCCTTCGTGATTCTCATCCCGACACCCATTTCCACAACCAGCGTCGGTGTATCCTTTACATTCAAAGAGTACGCCAGCGTCGACTCCAGCACGGTTGCTGAAGCATGCACCCACACGAAATCCACATTCAGCTTCTTCGCGTAAGGCACCAGAGTATCCGCCGTCAGTTCATTGATCCTTACCTGCGGTATCTCCATCAAAAAAATATTGCTGGCATGGATATCAATACACAGATCGCTTCCCAGCAGATCATCCGTCAGATATTTTACAAAAGTCTCCATCATCGGACCTTCCTCTGTCCCCGGGAAAATCCGGTTCATATCGAGATCAAACATCGGAATCCCTCTGGTAATCGAATCGATTCCCAGCGGATTCAGCGCCGGATATACATCTACAATCCCCTTCAGGCACTCCGGCTGTGCCTGGATTCTCCTCAGTAATTCATAGCACACGAACTGGCCTTCCAGCTCGTCCCCATGCGTCCCTGTCACCACCGAGATTCTCTTCTCATTCCCGGTAACACAGGACGGCATGATCCGGTTCTTCTGCACCCGCAGATGCTCGTCCACCGGAAGCTCCATAGAAACAACGGTCTCTATCATGCTAATTCCTCCACATTTACATAAATTTCCTGCTTCTGTGCTGCATTTCCCAGAAATCTCCCTTTATCTACAACACAGTCCTTATAATCTCTACCGTGGGCAAGCTTGATATAATACCCGTCCACATGCAGATCATTGGTCGGGTCCAGCCCGTACCATCCTTCCCCCGTATACACCTCTACCCATGCGTGGGTCGCTCCCTCGCCGATCATCATCCCGTTCACATAACGCGCCGGAATCCCCGCATCCCTGCAGAGTGCAATCATAATATGGGCATAATCCTGGCAGACTCCCGCCCCAATCCGAAGAGCTTCCTCCGCCGTGGTATCGACCCCGGTACATCCGCTCTGATACGGAAAATACTGATGAAGAGTCTTCATGATTCCAATCGCCCGCTCGAGCGGCTCTCCCTTCAGCGGGCCGATCTCCTCCTTCAGCTTCTGAAGGGATTCGCCCCATCTGGTACAGTCAGAAGGATACTTATACATGGGATGCAGTTCCTCATGAATCACCCGCATCCCATCTACTGTGGCAATCCCCGCCACCTCATATTCAAACTTCTTGTGAGCATCAAAATAATGCCCTACATATTTCTGGTTTCCGAACCCGTCCACCACCTGATTCAGACAATCGGTCGGCTGTACGTAACGGCTCGTAATCTGTATCTTCTGATTCTCGTGATCCATCGGAACACACCGGAGCGCGAAATAATGATCCCGCACCGGCTCACTGAAGGTCAATTTCATCCGGTACAAAAATCCCAGCTTTTTCCTCAATTCATCTCACCTCAATAATATTGCCCAGATAACTCAGGGCTTCCCGGTAATCCTCCTTCCAGTCAGATTTCCTGTTTACCATCTCCGTCAGGCGGTCCAGATTCTCCATATTATAGCACATATGGGTCTTGTAAATCCGGTTTACCAGTTTACTAAATTCTTTTTCAATGTCTTTAGTATAATAATTCAAACGGATGTATAAGTCAATCCTCTCCACATATTTCCCGCATTTCATAATATTCCGGCAGTCTTCGCTGTCCACATAATCGTCCACACATCCCCAGAACGCCAGAATATAATCAATCACCTGCTGCAGCTCCAGAAGCGGCGCCGTGGTTGCTTTCTCTTTTTCAAACACATCCAGTGATAAATGAATATAAGAAAGCACATTACTGCTGAGTTCATCTCTTAAAACCACAGCATTATCATAGGCGCGCATCATATTTGCGTAAACAGAATCCGGATTATTCTGATCAAATATGTAGGACCCCACAAACTGATGATTCGATGTATAAATATCCGGGATATTCAACCTCTCACAATATTTTTTATAATACCCTTCCGGCTGGTCAATCAGCTGATCGAAAAAACGAAAGAAATTCCGAAGTGTCGTATAAACCCTTTCTGTGTACCTGCCAAGCCAGTACAAATGATCCAATTTTTCTACCGAGATAATACCCATGTGTCCTTAAATCCTCCTCCCTGTGATGAGTTCACCACGAATGAATCCGGGTTTCTTGAGAAACGGGTCAGACCGCTCGCCCATACCTTCGTCGTCTCCCCGGACAACACGAATGCACGCAGATCAGCTTTTCGCGGCACCCGCACTCCTTTATCCATAATATCCATATCCAGGAAATCAATGACCTCCTGTGCGATGAACCGGCGCGACTCTTTCTGAATCAGTTCTTTCATCTGTTCCAGTTTCTCCTTACTCAGTTCGCTGCCGAATACGACTCCGTAGCCTCCCGCCTCAGCAACATCCTTCACAACCAGATTCTCCAGGTTATCCAGCACATACTTTCTGTCTTCCTCATAGAATGGCAGATAGGTCGGCGCATTTTTCAGAATCGGCTCCTGGTCCAGATAATACCTGATCATCTTCGGAACAAAATAATAAATTCCTTTATCATCCGCCGCCCCGTTTCCCGGAGCATTTACAATCGCCACATTGCCGCTTCTGTACACATCCATAATATTCGGAACGCCAATCAGTGACTCCGGAAGGAAGGTCATCGGATCCAGATAATCATCAGAGATTCTCCGGTAAATCACACCAACCCTCTTCTTTTCCCCGCGGTAATCACGGTAATACAAGTAATTCTTCTCCACAAACAGATCCGTACACATGGCAAGCACACTGTCCGTCCGCTCCGCCAGGTAAGAATGTTCAAAATACGCTGCGTTATACCGCCCCGGTGTCATAATCACCGGAATACCGCCCACATTCACATAATCCATCATTTCTTTCAGCAGCTTATTGTAATTCCGGTTGTCTACAACCGGAGTTTTCGTAAACGTCTCCGGCGAAACTCTTCTGCATATCTCCCTTGCAATCAACGGATAAGAAGCTCCTGAGGGGATCCTGAGATTGTCCTCCAGGATATACCATTCACCGTCCTTCGCCTGCACCAGATCAATCCCCGAAATGTGGCTGTAAATGTCTTTCGGAGGAACAATCCCCTCGCACTGCGGCAGGTATCCCGAAGAAGAAAACACAAATTCCTCCGGCACCACTTTATCCTTTACAATCTGCTTCTTTCCGTACACATCCTTCAAGAACAGATTCAGGGCATCCACCCTCTGAATCAGTCCTTTTTCCAGTTTTGCAAAATCCTCATGAGTAATCACTCTTGGAATCGCGTCAAACGGGAAAAGCTGTTCATGAAATGTTCCGTTTTTGTATAATCCAAACTTTACACCATATCTGGATAGCAGACGATTAATACCGTCCGTATGGTCAATCAGTTCTCTCATACCACTCACCTCTTTATCCTTTCCTTTTTAACTATATCCTTTCGGTCACCCCTTAATTCATACTCCTACGAAATGGGTGCTGCGCGATAAGGTATAAAAAGAAAAAGCGCTCTGAACAATCATTCAGAGCGCCCTCGCTTTTAATTATCTTACTACATTATCAATTATCTGTCAACTCAATTTCTACTTTCAAACATCCTGCCATATTTCAAACAACCGGAATATATTGTTTTATATTTTCCAATAATCAATATGACCGAATCTTGTCATCCTCGTCGTCTGTTGTGTTTTCCACTTTACGGATGACAACTTCATAGGAATAACTGTCGCTTACTTTAACCTGCACAGTATCCCCTTCCCGATGGCCGAATATCGCTTTTCCAAGTGGAGACTCCGTACTGATATATCCGCCCAGCGAATTTCCCCGGATCGATGTCACCAGTTTATACGTCTCTTCCTCATCATCTTCCGGAAAATAGACGGTGATTCTGTTATTGATCCCCGCCACTCCTTCTTCTGACCGGTCCGATACGATAACCGCTGTTTTTAACATTCTCTCCAAATACCGGATACGACTTTCGTTTCTGTTCTTATCTTTCTTTGCCGCGTGATACTCAAAATTCTCACTTAAATCCCCGTGCGCCCGGGCTTCCTTGACTGCCTCAATCGCTTCCTTGCGCACCACCAGCTTCCGGTATTCAATCTCTTCTTCGATTTTTTTTACATCACTCTTTGTTAACTGCTCCCGCATAAAACACTGCCTCTATTCTTTACTGGAATTTTCCCGTTTGTTACATAATGATCCTCTTGATATCGTTAAACAGCACAAACACCATCAGGCATAAGAGCACCGCCATTCCGGCAAGGTGCACATACCCTTCTTTCTCAGGCGGCACTCTTTTCCCGCGGATCAATTCCAGGAACAAAAATACCAGCCTGCCTCCGTCCAGTGCCGGAATCGGAAGAAGATTCATCACACCTAAATTGGCTGAAAGCAGAATCGTCATCCGAAGCATATTGATGAACACAACCAATGCGCCTCCCGATTTGCTCGCCTTATAAGTCGTATCTACCGCATCCACCACGCCGACCGGTCCGGATAACTGATCCATTCCGATTTTTCCTGTCACGAGCTGCCCCAGACTTTTAATCGTCACATCAACCCAGTATTTCACCTCATAAGCCGCATAGCCGATATTTTCCAGAATATTTCCCTTCTCATATCCGCTGCTTGTAACACCCATAAGATAATATCCTGTCTCATCCGGTTCAGGAGTAACAAGTACTGTCTCCTGCTTCCCATCCCGCTCATAAGTGACTTCATACTCCTCACCCTGATGAAACTGATTATAAATCGTGATATCACGGAAAATCCGAATCGACTTGTCATTAATTCTAACAATCCGGTCCCCTGCTTTAAGTCCCGCTTCAGCAGCCGGGCCTCCTTCGGAGACCGCACTTAACACCGGTTTATCCACTCCCAGAATGCTGATAAATACAAATGCACATAAGAACGCCAATATAAAATTAAAAACGGGACCTGCTGCAATCACGGAGATTCTCCGCCATGGGGATTTACTGTTAAAACTTCCCGGTGTCAGATCATCGACTTCATCCTCCCCCATCATACATGCGCCGCCGATGGGAAAAAGCTTCAGACAATAATCCGTATTTCCTATCTTCTTATGCAGCAATGTGGGACCCATGCCGATCCAGAATTCATCCACATCGATTCCATTCCTCCGAGCCAGGAAAAAATGTCCCAGTTCATGGAAGAACACGATAAAACCAAAAATCAAAATTGCAAGTACAATTCCCATGTACTACCTCCTGCTCAAAATTCTTTCATAGGTAGCGGCTTCCGCCTCCAGTATCTGTTCCACGGTAGGGCTTTCCGTCACCTTATGTGCGTTCATACAATCCTCAATAATCTCCAGGATTTCAAGATACTTGATTTCTCTGTTTAAGAACTGACTGACCGCCAGTTCATTGGCCGCGTTATAGACCGTCGGAAGAGTTCCTCCAATCCGTCCCGCCTCATATGCCAGCTTTAGTCCATAAAATGTGTCCATATCCGGTTTCTCAAAATCCAGATGCCGGATACTCCAGAAATCCACCCTGTCACCCGGCAGATATCGCCTGTCAGGATAATACAGCGCATACTGGATCGGCAGTTTCATGTCCGGCGTGCCAAGCTGTGCGATCACTGCCCCATCCACAAATTCTACCATAGAATGAATCACACTCTGCGGCTGAACCACCACCTGGACATCATCTATTTCCACATCAAACAGCCATCTGGCTTCCATGACTTCCAGCCCTTTATTTACCATCGTAGAGGAATCAATGGTAATCTTTCGCCCCATGGTCCAGTTCGGATGCTTCAGTGCATCCTCCACCCGGATATTCAGAAGCTCTTCCTGCTTCTTTCCGCGGAACGGTCCGCCGGATGCCGTGAGAAGAATCTTCTTCAATTCCCCTCCTCGGCTTCCCTGAAGAGCCTGGAAAATGGCGCTGTGTTCGCTGTCCACAGGCAGGATTTTAACGCCTTTTGCTTTGGCAAGCGGCATAATAATATGCCCCGCCGTCACCAGCGTCTCTTTATTCGCAAGAGCGATATCCTTTCCTTCTTCAATCGCCGCAATCGTAGGACGGATTCCGATCATCCCCACGATTGCCGTCACCAGGATCTCGCTTTCCGGTATCACTGCCACTTCCATAAGTCCATCCATACCACTTACAATCTTCAAATCCATGTCGGCGACTCTTTTTCTTAATTCGGCCGCTTTTTCCTCGCTCTGCATCGCCGCGATCTTTGGTCGAAATTCCCGGATCTGCTTCTCCAAAAGATCAATATTGCCTCCTGCCGCCAGACCCACAACCTCTATATCGCCATTTTCTCTCACTACTTCCAGAGTCTGGGTCCCGATAGATCCGGTGGAACCCAGAATCGCTATCTTCTTCATACCTCTCTCCATTTTTCACCTCATATTTTTCAGATCACCAAGTTATACTTCTGGATCTTTTAGTATGATACCTGCAGATTGCTCCGCTCATTTTGCCCCAAATATCACAATAATATTACAGCAAGGTAATAAATGACGGGTGCCGTAAAGATCACGCTGTCGAACCGGTCCAGTATTCCGCCATGTCCCGGGATCAATTTCCCATAATCTTTGATATCATGATTCCTCTTGATCGCAGAAGCTGCCAGATCTCCTACCATGGAAATCATGCCGCCCACGAAACAAATCACAGCATATTCAAAGGCTCCTGCTCTGACACCACCCCATTTACTTACCGCAAGCGCGTAGAGAGCTCCGAGAAGTGCTGCCCCCAAAAGACCTCCCACACCGCCTTCTACCGACTTCTTCGGGCTTAGTTTCGGCGCCATTTTATGCTTCCCAATCAGCACGCCCACACAGTAGGCACAGGTATCGCATCCCCAGGAACTCAAAAACACCAGTCCCACCAGGAAGATTCCCCCCTCTAAAAGCCGTGTCTGATAAATGTAGGACAACATCACAGCCACATAGAAGATTCCGAAAAACGTCATAACCACCTGCTCTGACTTGTATTTCGGGAATGAAAATACATAAACTGCCATAATGATTACAAGTGCGGCGATCACCAGCATCATAATCTCCTCTTTCCGGTCAAACCGAAGAAGAAGATAATAGCCTGCCGCCGCCAAATACCCGGCCGCACCAAGCAATGTCTTTTCCGTCTGCACTACCTTATAAAGCTCTGTCATGCCGATAAGACTGGTAAGCAAAAGCAACAGAAACAACACATCCCCGCCGAAATAGACACTAAAAAACGCAATGATCACCAGTAAAATCCCGCTTATCAGTCTTGTCTTAAACATTTCCCTCATCCTCCTTTATCCCGCCGTAACGTCTGTCTCTGTTATTATATTGCCGGATAGCTTTTTCTAATTCTTCTTTTGTAAAATCCGGCCACGGAACTTCCGTAAAATAAAACTCTGAGTAGGCAAGCTGCCATAAAAGATAGTTGGACAGCCTCAACTCTCCGCTCGTACGGATCAGAAGATCCGGATCCGGTATCCCATGGGTATCCAGATACGTCTCAAAACGCTTCTCCGTCACTTCTTCCGGAGAAATCTTACCATCCCGGCAGTCCTCCATCATCCTTCTCATTGCCCGGACCATCTCATCCCGGCTTCCATAGTTAATGGCAATCTGGAAATTCAGCCCGTCATTATTCTTTGAAGCTTCCTCCAGCTCCAGAATCCGGCTGCGGATATCATCGTCCAGCCCGGCAAGATCCCCGATCACTCTGACCTTCATCCGATTCTTTTCCGCTGTTTTCAGACAGGTCTTCATATAGTTCCTGAGCAGTCCCATCAGTGCATCTACCTCACTCTTGGGGCGGCTCCAGTTCTCTGTCGAAAAAGCATAAACTGTCAGATACTTCACTCCCATTTTATAGGCCGTCTCACAAATTTTCTCCACATTCTTACTGCCCTGGGCATGGCCGTAATTCCGCGGCATCCCTTTCGCCTTGGCCCATCGCCCATTTCCATCTAATATAATTGCAATATGTTGCGGTACGTTCATATTTATTCTCTCCTGCTGCACATATTTTTTTCTAACCTTCTCTGCCTGAGACACATATCAAAAGACTGAGATGACATTCCGCCGGACCGTCACTTAAATATCCCCGGAGGTTCAGGTATGCCTGCAACACAAAAGAGGGGCTGCCTTGTTCGATGCCGCCCCTCCCAAGTTCATTCTTATACTGTCATTACCTCTTTGGATTTTGCCTCTACAGATTTGTCCACTTCCTTGATGAATTTATCGGTGATCTTCTGCAACTCTTCCTCCATATCCTTGATCTCGTCCTCAGAAATTTCTTTGCCTTTCAATTTCTTCAGGGTATCATTGCCGTCGCGGCGGATGTTGCGGACTGCAACCTTTGCAGCTTCGCCTTTTTTCTTAACATCCTTCACCAGTTCTTTTCTTCGATCTTCCGTCAATTCCGGGAAAATAAGACGAATCACAGAGCCGTCATTATTCGGATTAATTCCGATATCAGACATATTAATCGCTTTTTCAATCTCCTTGATCATCTTCTTCTCCCACGGTTGGATCTGGATCATCCTTGCCTCCGGCACAGATATATTCGCTACCTGCTGAATCGGTGTAGGACTTCCATAATAATCTACCGTCAGTTTGTTCAGGATATTCGGATTCGCACGTCCTGCACGAATTGAAGCCAGCTCCCCATCCAGATTATTCAGAGTCTTCTGCATTTTCTCCTGATAAACCTGTAATCTTTCATTCATATTTTCTTCCTCCTCTATCTTTGCGGCCTATACCGTAACCTTTGTACCGGTAAAGTTACCGCTCATAGTCTCTACAATACTGTTTTCTTCATTCAGGCCGAATACCAACATCGGCATCTTGTTCTCCAGACACATAATGGATGCGGTAAGATCCACAGCCATCAGCTTCTTATCAATAATCTCCTGAATAGAGATCTCATCATACTTCTTCGCCTGCGGATTCACCTTCGGATCGCTGTCATAGATGCCGTCGATAGCCTTTGCCAGAAGCATGGCATCCGCCTCAATCTCAATCGCTCTTAAAACAGCACCTGTATCCGTTGAGAAATACGGATGTCCGGTTCCTCCCGCGAAGAAAATCACCTTGCCTTCGTTCAGTGCTTCAAGCGCCGCATCCTTGGAAAACAAAGAAGTAAATGCTCCGCACACAAAGGGGGTAAATACTTCCGTCTTCATGCCGACATGGCGGAAAATATCTGAAACGTAAATGCAATTCATCACTGTCGCGAGCATCCCGATCTGATCAGCTTTGGTTCTGTCGATCGTCTCACTGGTACGTCCGCGCCAGAAATTACCGCCGCCGGTCACAACCGCAACCTGAATTCCCTGATCCACAAGAGTTTTCACCTGACTTGCAACTCCGATACAGGTTGCCTCATCAAACCCTGTCTTTTTATCGCCCGCAAGGGCTTCTCCACTTAATTTCAAAAGTACTCTCTTCATCTGTTATCCTGCTCCCTTCAACCGTACTGCATTCGGTGATGAACCTTCGGATTCTCCGATGCTGTACTGCTAAAAGTATAGCATACCTTTCTTTAAAATGGAAGTCCTTTAATTTGCAGCCACCTGCACGCTTCTTTTTTTATCCGGCAACTGAGCAAGAATAATCGCGCTGAACATCAGCACGCACCCTGCAAATTCTTTTGCACTTAATACCTGCCCAAGGAGTACCCATCCCGCCAGCACGGAAAATACCGATTCCAGGCTCAGAATCAGCGATGCCACCGTAGGATCCACACCTTTCTGCCCCACAATCTGCAGCGTATAAGCCACGCCACAGGAGAAAACGCCCGCATACAAGATCGGCGCGGCCGCCGAGAAAATAGCTGCCATAGAAGGTTTCTCAAAAATCATCATCGGAACCGCCGACAGAATCCCGGTCACAAAAAACTGAATGCATGACATTTTAACACCGTTCACCTTCGGAGAAAAATAATCAATCACCAGAATATGAATTGCAAATACCAATGCACCTAAAAGCACATAGGTGTCTCCGACTCCGATCCGAAACTCTTCTGTGATACACAAAAGATAAAGCCCTGCTACCGCCACGGCAACGCTGATCCAGATCTTGATCCCCACACGCTTCTTAAGTACGATTCCGAAAATAGGAACCAGGACAATGTAAAGCGCTGTGATAAACCCTGCCTTCCCAACAGTCGTGTACTGAATACCAATCTGCTGCAAATTCGATGCCACACACAGCGCCAATCCACACGCCGCACCGCCTGCAAGCAGAGTTTTTCTTTCTTTTGTTTTCTCTTTCGCACTCTTCTTCTCTTCCTCTTTTTTAGGATTGTCATTTCCATTGATCCTGTCAATGAACCAGATACAAGGGATCAGTACAATTCCCCCTATGACCGAGCGCACTGCATTGAACGTAAACGGACCAATATAGTCCATTCCCACACTCTGCGCCACAAATGCCATCCCCCAGATCAAAGAAGTGAGGGCCAGCATTAATCCATTCTTTAACTTCATTTTCTTCATTATCCTACCTCGCCGGTTTATTTTTAAGCTCATGCTCATAAAGCTTACCTTCATCCGAAATAATGATCGTACCCGCCCCGATCACACTGAAGAATTCAATCAAAAGGACATGAGCATATCTGCCGTCCAGGATATGTACCCGGTTTACCCCCTGATCCACAGCCTGAATTCCGCGGTTCAATATTCCGAGAAACTCTTCGGGGAAATGGCGCTTAGCCTTAATCTCTTCCAATTCCTCCACCGTAAGACGCGCATAGACTTCCTCACGGCTCTCGTCTACAAAAATTCCCGGATACCTCGATAAATACACCAACTTGTCCGCCTGCATCTTGACCGCGATCTCCAATGCGGTATCCATCGGATTGATCAGTTCTGTCTCATTATCAATATCGTTCGGTACGATCACCGGAATATAATCATTGTCCAATGACATATGAAGCGTCTGAGTATCGACTCCGCAGATACCGATCGCCTTCACGCCGCAGATTTCAAGGAGCTTTGCCACTCTTTTATTTTCCCGGAATTTGTCCACCCCCATCGGCGTATCATGTACCACGATCGGACGCATTCCTACACTCTTCAGAAGAACGATATCCTGCATCAGGCTTCTCTCTTCCATTCCGCTTAACCATTCGCCGCAACCGTACTCGATCACAATAATTTTATGATTAAAATCACGGATATACGGCAATGCATTTATCAAAATCGAGGCTTTTCTCTCTACAGCTTCCAAATTCTTATCCATATTAATTCCTTTCTTTCACAAAATCGAAATGCTCTTTCTACAAGATCCCTTTTCGCTGCCATACTGTTGACAGTGTGATTGCACCGCTAACTACTTTTTACATCCTGCACAGTATAGCACAAAATATATTTGTTTTGAAGAACTAATTCAAAAAACAAAAAAAGGAAAAAGAAAACGTATCCCTCTTACGAGATACGTTTCTTCACTGAAATATGTTTTCTACACCGTTTTCTTTCCTGACTCAATATGCTCTGTAATATACGACTCCATATCCTGTTCCGGAACTCCAAGCGCAATAGAAAGTTCTGAATACAGATTTCCTTCTGCCTGCTTCAGATAACGCTCATCTGTCGCGGTAATCTTCTTTCCCTGCGCGATCCTCTGCTTCCTGCGCAGATAAAGTGTCTTGATAATCTTAATCCATTCTGTACAATCACAAGTTCGCATACTTTCTTTATACTGTGCTTCGCGCATTTTTTCATTGGCAATCCACAGCGTCTCAATCTCCGGAATCTGACCCACCAGCTTCGCCGCCTCATCTTTCGAGATGACTTTGCGCATCACAACTTTACTGTTATCAACCGGTGTGAAAATTCTGCCGCCTTTTTCATGGCAGGGACACAGAATATAGTAAAGCTTGTCGCTTGAAACCCCATCCATCTTGATGGTACTGATATCGGTCACTTCACAGATGCCGGTTCGCCCATAGACAATGAAATCGCCTTTTGCAAACATTCTCATCCTTCCTTTCTCTTCCAAGCTCCATATATTCTTATTTTATCAAAAAAAGGAAGGATTCTCTATACATTTTTTATTTTTGTTTATTTTTACGCATATATTGTGCTTATTGTTTATGCAATTTTACCTATTCTCTTTTATTTCCAAAACCTCCAGTTGCCCTTCATCTACACGAAACTTTATCTCCAATCCTGCATAAGACATCCCATAAACTCTGTCCGGATCATTTTGATAGGATGGGCGCGGATCCTGAGACAAAATCTCATGCACAACTCTCCTGTGCTCCTCCGGTATCTTCTCTTCCAGTTCCACCGGTATCATTAATTCCAACGCATAATCTTTTCGTTGCTGGGCAAATCCTCCCAAAGCATTCGGCTGGCTGTCCACATAAGGCAGATACGGCTTAATATCGTAAATCGGTGTACCGTCAAGAATATCCACACCCTCCACATATAAGATCGGCCCCTCGTCACTGTGCTTCTGAACCGCTGTCAGTCTCACGCAGGACAAACCAATTCGATTCGGCCGAAACGGAGATCTGGTCGCAAATACTCCTATCCTTTTATTCCCGCCAAGTCTCGGCGGTCTGACTGTAGGTCTGAACTTTTCTTCCATCACTTCGGAAAATCCCCAAAGCAGCCAGAGATGAGAAAACTCTTCTATCCCTCTCACTGCCTCTTCCAGGCGGTATTCTTCTTCAAATACAATGCGCCCTTTGGCTCCGGTAAGCCCGCTTTGTCTGGGAATGCCGAACTTATCAGAAAAATCTGTATAAATCACTGCTATCCTTTTTAACTCCATATCCTATACCTGTCATTTAAAGATAATCTGCGAACCAACCGCGGATTTCTGCACACCCACTGTTCCGGCAGAATTCCTCAATCCATACGGTTCTCTTTCTCACTGCCTCATCCACAGCAAACCCACTGGTTTCCAAGCTCTGCATTTGCCCTGCCTTTTGTATCTGATCATCGATCTCTTTATATTGATTCTCAAAGAGTCTCCCATATTTCCCCCAGATTTCCAATTCAGCCTCAAGAAACCCCAGACATTCCATGAGATATATGAACCTTTCAAAATCAGAAAAAGTCATTTCTCTTTTACCAGTCAATATTTCCCTGTCGTTTTCCCCGCATAAATATAAAAAAGCATATCTTTCTACTTCTTTTTTCTGCATACTCCCTCCAGACTGCCACAAAATGTCTCACTTTTAAAACCGATTTTACCTATTTCTACCGGCAAAATCAATAGTAAGTTTCAGAAATCGAGACAAGCATTCTAAAGTATCCTTTGCAGTTGGCACTAAATCTATACAAAAGGCAAAAACGATCAGCAGACTATTGATACAGATCCGACAAGCCGGCCTCTAACTATACCGCTCATCAATCACCCGTTTCGATTTCTTCTCACTGCGCGGCAGCACACCCAGTTCTACCACTTTTACCAGTGGTGTAAATCCAATACGGCTCTTCACGGTTCCCGCGATCCTCCTTGCCAGATCCAGGAAATCGATAGTCCCGTTCGTTTCCACATAAATACGCATGGTATCTTTACCATCCAGATGTGAAATCCGGATCTGGTATTCACTGGAAACCTCCGGGAACTCTCTTAGAATTTCTTCAATCTGGCTCGGGAATACATTGACTCCCTTAATCTTCATCATATCATCGGTTCTTCCCATGATTGTATCCAGCCTTGGATACGGGCTGCCGCAGGGGCACTTGCCCGGCACGATTCTGGACAGGTCATGCGTCCTATAGCGGATCAGCGGTGCGCCTTCCTTCACCAGTGTTGTGATCACGATCTCGCCCATCTCTCCGTCCGGTACAGGTTTTAGGGTCACCGGATCAATGATTTCTATGTACAGATAATCATCCCAGTAATGCATACCGGTATCGTATTTACAGTTGACTCCGATACCCGGTCCATAGATTTCTGTCAGGCCATAGATATCATATAACTCAATGCCCAACTCATCAGAAATACGCTGACGCATCTTTTCGCCCCATCGCTCAGAACCGATCACGCCTTTTTTCAGATGAATCTTATCTTTAATTCCCCGTTTTGCGATCTCTTCCGCCAGCAATAGTGCATAAGAGGAGGTAGAGCACAGAACCGTACTCTTCATATCCATCATCATCTGAAGCTGTTTATCTGTGTTACCCGGTCCCATGGGAATCACCATAGCCCCCAGTTTTTCAGCGCCGTTCTGGAAACCGATACCAGCCGTCCAAAGTCCATAGCCGGGTGTGATCTGAATCCGATCCCTGTTCGTGATCCCTGCCATCTCATAACACCGTTTGAACATAATCGCCCAGTCATCCACGTCTTTTGCGGTATATGGAATAATAACCGGAAGTCCCGTCGTACCCGACGAGGAATGAATTCTGACGATTTCCTCCTCCGGTGCCGTCATCAGTCCCAAAGGATAGGCTTCTCTAAGGTCATTTTTCTCGGAAAACGGAAGTTTTTCAAAATCCTCCGCAGTTGTGACTCCGGAAATCCCGGCCTCCTCCAGCTTTTTTCCATAAAAACTTCCCGCAGCTACGAGTGCTTTTATCTGTTTATTTACCTGGCTAATCTGTAAATCTGAAATCTGCATATCCACGTTGTCCTTTCTTTCCGGTGCCCTGCCGTCTTCCGGCGCACCGATTTCTTATATCACAATCGACGATTTTCGTTGGCAGCACCTATATTCCGGAATGGAGATTCGCCAACTGAAGGGCCTGGAAATTCAATTCATGGAATTTCTCCGGCACCTTTTCTTTTATTACTTCTTTAATCTCCTCTTCTGAAAATCCCAATGCTCCGGTAGCTGCCGCTTTCCCCAGGAGAAGAATATTGAGCACTTTTGCAGACCCTAGCTTGCGGCACGCCTCCCGCGCATCCACCACTATTAAGTTTTCCACATGAGCTTTCAAATATTCGATCATTTCCTCTCCGCTATAGCCGGAATCAGCAAGTGTTGCCGTAACCGGCATAATCGGCTGCGAGCTCACGATCACCTGCCCGCCTTCCTTGAGAAACGGCAGCATACGTACAGTCTCTCCCGGCTCAAATCCTATGATCAGATCCGCCGTCTTTTCCGCGATCATGGGGGAATACAGTCCCTCCCCCATCCGGATATGGCTGAACACACTTCCTCCTCTTTGTGCCATGCCGATCGTCTCCGCACTCATCACCTGAATCCCCTTTGCCATAGCCGCAGCCGCGATCAGCTTGGATGCCAGAACCGTTCCCTGGCCTCCCACACCGCACAATACGATATTCTTATTCATTTCTGCCACCTCCGATCGCGCCCACCGGGCAAATCTGGCTGCAAAGCGTACATCCCGTACACAGACTGTCATCGATGCAGACCTTTCCGTCTCTTATGATCAGTGCCGGACATCCCAGTTCTTTTATACATTTTTTGCATCCGATGCACTTGCTCTCTTCCACCTCAAGAGCATCCGATCCCTTCACAATAGCAATGCAGGGGGATTTGAAAATAACCGCTTTTACCCCAGGCTGCGCCGACACGCGTTTTACACATTCTACAGCCGCTTCATGGTCCAGCGGATTTACCGTTTCCACAACCCTAACTCCGATTCCATGAAGCACCGCTTCGATATCCACCTTGTTTACCACTTGGCCCATCATCGTCCGGCCAGTACCCGGATGCGGCTGATGTCCAGTCATCGCTGTCGTAGAATTGTCCAGCACTACCAGCGTCATTTCCGCCTGGTTATATACCGCATTTACCACACCGGTAATCGCGGATGCAAAGAATGTGGAATCTCCCACAAATGCGAAACAGCTTGTGTCCGGTTCGATCCGACCTACTCCCTGGGCAATCCCAAGACCTGCCCCCATACACAGACACGTATCCACCATGTCTAGTGGCATGGCATTTCCCAGAGTGTAGCAGCCAATATCACCGCAGAAAATCGTCTTTTTCCCTTTCATCGCCTTCTTCACCGCATAGAAGGAAGCACGATGCGGGCAGCCCGCACAAAGTACCGGGGGCCGGACCGGTAGTGTCGGGGGGACGTCCTCGCTGTTTTGTGTATGACCTTCCTTTTCTTTCTGCTCTTTTCTCAAACCTGCCGTCTCATCGTCGCAGCATCCTGCCAGAAACTTCCGGATATCTTCTGCCACACTATCCCTGCTGTTCTCTCCTGCATTTTTCACATGATGGGACAGCTTTCCGTAAATCTTCACCGGGAGGTGATATTTCCCGCAAATATAAGTCAGTTCCCGCTCAATCACCGGGTCCAGCTCTTCAAGGCATAATACCTCGTCCAGCCCTTTCAGGAATTCCAATGCCTTCCTTTCCGGGAATGGATGCGGGGTAGTCACTTTAAATAGGCGCACCGCGCCAATTTCGCCGCGTGTCTCCATCGCATATGTAAAGCTGATGCCGCCGGTGGCAATTCCTTTTCTAACTCCTGCATTCGCCTCACCTTCCGGATAGATCCGGTTTCTCTCATATTCGGAAAATACCTCTGACAACTGTTCATTCCGTGCTTCGATCTTCATATGATTCTGATGGGACAGCCTCGGAAAAATCACCCACCTCTTAGAATCTTTCACAAATCCTTCCGGTTCATGTACGGTATACTCCTGGACATCCTTCACCTGAATCGACGCATATCCGTGACATACTCTGGTTGTGGGCCTGAAAAATACCGGAGTTCCATATCTTTCCGAATACTCAAATGCCTCCTGCACCATGTCATATGCTTCCTGGGCCGACGACGGATCAAAGCACGGAAGTTTGGAAAATGCAGAAAAATGCCGGGTATCCTGCTCTGTCTGAGAAGAGATCGGACCTGGATCATCTGCCACCAGGATCACCATGCCGCCTTTCACGCCTATATATTCAAGACTCATAAGCGGATCGGCTGCCACATTAAGCCCTACCTGCTTCATCGTGACCAATACTCTGGCCCCGCAGTACGCCGCTCCCGCCGCGACTTCCATCGCTGCCTTTTCATTCACCGACCATTCCACATACTGGTTCTTACCCCTGTGCTTTGCTACCGTCTCCAGAACCTCCGTGGACGGCGTTCCCGGATAGCCGGAAACCAGATTCACGCCTGATGCGATCGCACCGAGGGCAATCGCTTCGTTTCCCATTAAAAAATCTCTATGCATATTTTTCACCTCTTCCCACCATGATAAATCAGAACCGCATGGGAAGTCAATCATAAAAAGCCTATCCGATCTGTTTTACAATATCCTCCCTCAAAATCTCCATCCCTGCTGCCAGCACCGCGATCACACCTACCGCCACATTGGCCACAGCCATCACCATACATTCCGGCAGCATAAGATTCTGCTCCACAATGATATATCGGAATACATGTGCCATGACATATTGCAGTATCCTGTGGGTAAGCAGATAAACTGCCATCATAAATGCACTTGCCGATACTCCGTATCTCACCCCTTCCCGCAGCAGCATCCGAAGGAAGCCCCTGTCAGTAATTCCCATCGCTCTCACAATTCCCCATTCATGTCTTCGGGACAATACAATGAATTTCATGCTGTTCATGATATGCAAAAGGCTGATACAAAACAGGATAGCCGCTGTTCCATAGAAAAAATACACCTTCTGCATAAGCTGCCTGTTCCGCTCTTTAAGAAGTTCCGTATTGTCTCTGATCATACACCTTCCAATTCCATTTGTGACCGCTTTCAGCTTCTGCGCTGTCTTAGAACTGTCTGCACCGTCACTGAGAAGCACCGACACACTGGTGTAACTGTTTACACCGAAATTCGCTTCCATCTGCTCGTTTGTCATGATGATATCCACCTGGCTGTGCCCATTATCTCCAATAAAATAATCATTCTTCGCCAGAGGGCGATTTACGATTCCTGCCACCCGAAATTCTTTTTCGATATATTCACTTTCCTCACGGTCAAATTTAAGAAGCTCCGGCACATCCATTCTCTTAGGGACTTTTAACCGGATCGTGTCCCCGATACCGATGTCAATTCCGTCCGTATTTCCCTGACCGTCAGTCAGTGTCTTTAGAATCACGCTGTTGTCTGTTCTCATCATATCGGAATTGATTTCTCCACTCAGAAGATAATCTCCCAACGCATCCATCATACTTTTCGTATAGCCATAAACATTCACTTTCACTAAAAAGCTGTCCTTACTGCTCTGCCGGATGATTCCTCCATAATTTTCTATGATTCTCGGATCTTGTTTCTCAATCCCTTCCCCGCTGGTCTCGGGATAATACTCCGTCCATTTCATGATCCCGTTTTCAAGCGGAACCTCTCCCAACAAATACGACATTTCATCCGCTTGCCGGATGCCGGGTATATGTCTTATCTTTTCCACCACACTTTTGGGAATCGTATAGCTTCCATCGGCAGAATCGATATAAACATCGATGTCATCTGCAAGACCTTCATCCGTCTTGAATACATGGTTCTGATTCTTCTGTGTACTTTCTGCCACATATGCTGTGCAGAGAAAAATCACACCTCCGAGAGAAAGCGAGACAATAATACCGACGAACATGCCCGCTCTTCCAAGCATAAACCGCTTTGTCAGAAGCCTTGTCAGATCATGCATCTTAAGAGAGTGAATTTTCCGATCTGCCCTCCTTCTTGAATTTCCGCTTTTGATCATCTGCGCTTCCGTCTGCCCAGCCATTTGCCGGACCGTTGCCATGGAGATCAGTACCGCAAAACCACAGAAACACACCGCACCCATACGCATAGAAGCTGCAGACACGAAGAACCCGGCTGTCTCATCTGTACTGGTAAATAAATTGCTGACTGTTGAATAAATCAACCCTGCCGCCGTATTGCCCACCACACATCCGGTCGGGTAGCCGACCGCCAGAAGAATCAGAATCTCTGTAAGCATAGCAGCAAATAAATGCTGCTTTTCAAGCCCGATCACCTGCAGAATCGCATACTGATTTTTTCGTCTCGCTGCCGTAACTGCATAGAGACTGTACATCATAAACCCGCCAAAAAACGCCAGTGCCATAAAAACCACCTTATCCACAATTCCCACACTCTCGTTCAGGCTTCCAAGTAAATAGACGATTCCATAATCGGAGCTTGACATTGCCGCCTTTATGGTATCAAGCAGGGATTCTTTGGAGAACCCGCCGACAAAGGCTGCCACTTCGTTGTTACGCGCTACGTTTCCCGTCATCTTGATCCCCGACTGCTCCAAAAACGCTTCCATCTGTTCATACACACGCTCCGATTCGTCGAATTTCAGATACACAAGGCTGCTTTGCGTATCCATCACCGTATCTTTGCTGACAAACACCTTCATATCACCTGTATTATCGGAACAACCGTCCGTCAAAATGCCGGCCAGCGTATATTCCTCCCCACAGATGTCCACCATCTCACCGATTCGATCGCTGACGCCAAGATTATTGATCGAATAATAATCCAGCGCAATCTCTCCCGCCTTCTTCGGATACTCCCCATCGATGAGCGTTCTATTCATCATCCTCATATATACTTCATCGGCACTGCAAAATGTAACCTGATATGGTTCTTCTATCATCTGTTTCACGGTCATAACAGCAGATTTTTCAATCTTATAGCCATTTCCTTCTGCCGCTTCTGCCGTCAGGCGTGCGCGTCCCTCATCATCTTTCACTTGAAAATGCCAGTCACCGTTTTGCTGCCTCGCACTTTCCAAATCCGCCATTTTTCCACTGAAGATCATAGAACCAATTCCTGCGATCAATGCCGCAGACAACATAATCCCTGCCAGCATCGTAATTGTCTGTTTTTTGTAATAGCGAAGATATGCCCCGGTTAATTTCCCGATTTTACGCATGATGTTCACCACCTTGCATCACATTTCCATCCTCAATCCGGATAATCCGATCGCAGGTCTGTGCAATCTGTTCATTGTGCGTCACCATCAGGATCGTCTGATTGTATTGTCTGGAACTGGCTTTTAAAAGCCCCATTACATCAACCGTAGTCCTTGAATCCAAATTTCCGGTCGGTTCATCTGCCAGGATCATTGCAGGTTTATTGGCCAGCGCTCTGGCGATCGCAACTCTCTGCTGCTGTCCCCCTGAAAGCTCACTGGGATACTTCTTACGTTTTCCCCAGATTCCCAGGTCTTTCAAAAGCCGTTCAATGAATTCATGATCGATATATTTTCCTTTATCAAAATTTACAGGCAGTGCCACATTGTCATAAACATTCAGAACCGGCATGAGACTGTAATTCTGAAAAATAAAGCCGATATTCCTTCTGCGGAACACTGCCAGCTCCCGACGTTTCAGCTTGGCCACATCATGATTTCGTATGAGGATACTTCCGCCATCCGGTGTATCCAGCCCTCCAATCAGGTTCAATAGTGTACTTTTTCCTGACCCCGAGGTACCAACCAGCGCCAGAAATTCTCCCTTTTCCACCGTCAGATTTACATTTTTCAGAGCATGTACAGCATTCTCACCTTTTCCATAGGTTTTGTTGACGTTTGTAATCTCTAATATTGTCATATGATTTCCTCTCTTTCATTTGATGAGAATATTGTACTGCCTGCTTCTTTCAGAAATCCTACAGTTTCCGCCCAGTTTCTTACAATTTTGTCAAAAATGACAAAGAGCCTGGCCAGCCAGACTCTCCACTCATACTTTATAACTTCTGTGGCAATGCCCCAAATAGAACAAAGGTGTATACTGAATGCAAAGCTATCATCATAAAGCAGTAACACTCCGAGTCAAAAACAAAACGGGGAACATTCTCTTCATGAATTACGCAAAAACACCGAAAAACAACTCCCTTTTCCATATTCCGACACCACAGTCATATACCCCTTTTCCTTTTCCAATATCATTTTGGAAAGATATAAGCCAATTCCCGAGCCTTCGATATTCTGTACTTCATTGCTGCGATAGAAACGGTGAAAGATTTTTGACAACTCCTCCGCTTTTATTCCGATTCCGCTGTCAGTAATCGTGATACATGTGTACATTTCGAATCTCTCTGCCTGTATACAAATCTGACTTCCTGCTGCGGAATACTTGATTGCATTTTCCAGCAAATTTTCAAAAACCTCACAGGTCCACTTAGGATTCTGCCAGAGCTTTCTATCTTCAAATTCCTCTGTGATGATTTCAATCCCTTTGGCTTCCGCTTTTTCATACACGGCACTCACAGCCCCACGCAGCGTATCCTTTATAGAATATCCCTTAGCCTCAAAGGAAATCACACCCTCTTCCAATTTCACCATTTTAAAGAGAGAATTAAGAATCCAGTCGATACGCTCCGAATGAATCTTTAATTTTGCGGTAAATTCCTTGCGCTCCGCTTCAGAAATTGTCTCGCTTTCTAAAAGCTGCGTGTACATCATCACATTGGCAAGCGGTGTTTTCAGCTGATGTGACATATTAGAAATCAACTGTTTCACCTGCTCTTTTTCTTCTTCCGCCCTTCCGATCTCCATCTCAAGCTTCTCCTGAATGCGGGACAGGCGGCTTGCAAGCTGGGACAATTCTCCTTCATTCAAGCTTGATAAATTCATTTTACGGTCACTTAAAATATCATCCAACAACCGGTCCACACGTCTCCATCTGCGCCTGTCATGTATATAGAAATACCCAGCTATTCCCGATGCAAGGACAGCCCATATCAAAATCACAGTCATCACAGTACCTCTTTCCACACATACCCGATTCCATGAACCGTTTTGATCATCTCCGGCTTTGACGGAACATCCTCCAACTTCATGCGCAAACGGCGGATATTTACAGAAACAATGTTTTCGTCTACAAACTGCCCGTCCACATCCCAAATATGCTCCAAAATCTGTTCTTTGGAAAGTACCTGCCCTTTATGCTCCATCAGATAGACAAGTAATTTGAATTCAACCGCCGTAAGGCTTATGTCTTCTTCACATTTTCTGACTCTGCAGGCCGGCAAATCAACCGTAATACCGTGTGACATTAAAACACTCACGCTCTGCTTCTGCATGATTCTCTTTAACCGCAGCTTCAGAACAGCAAGGGAAAACGGCTTCGACATATAATCATTGGCACCATTTTCAAGTGCATTGATCTCATCGATTTCCGTGTCCATCGCTGTTAACATTAAAATAGGGACCTCAGAGAAACTGCGTATCTTACGGCTCAGTTCAAATCCATTTCCGTCCGGGAGACGGCAGTCCAGAATCATCGCATCGTACTTCACAGTACGGATATTCTCCAATGCCGCCTCTGCTGTAGAGACCGCATCTACCGTATACCCATCAGCCCGAAACGAAAATGTCAGGCCGGATCTGAGGTCTGAATTATCTTCTACTATCAGTAATTTTTTCATAATATCCTCGGTTTATGATTTCATAAAATACCCAATCAACATTCTTTCATCAACGCCTGCAGCAGCATAATATGATACTCTTCATCCTGGATGATCCTTGCCAGCACAGCGTTAACATATTCATCATTTATCATTTTCATATGCATCCTATACTGATTGATCGCAGCTTTTTCGGCTTCAATATCAGCAATTATCATTTTTCCCGGATATTCCGGAATATTCAAGTACCCTGGCGTCCACATTTTCTGCATTCCGTTCTGATGCTTTGCTGTAAAATCAATCACACCTCCCAGCAAAAAAATCAATTCTCCCAATTTCTGCAAATGAATCATCTCTGCCATCGCAATTCCCAGAATGGTTTTCGCAACCGGGCATCTTTCGCATGCCAGGCGGTTTTCATTGTTGATATACTGTGTGATCGCAGTCATCTCAGATACGGAACCGCAATAGTCAACACTAAGTAGATTCGCATACATCTGATTTCTTTCTCTCACCTGAATTGGCGGATATGGCAGATCCATCATGATTGGCTTTATCCCCGCAAAATTACATTCGATGGACCGCAGTTTCTTTTTCTCTTCCATTTACAAAACCTCTTCGGTTCTATCTTTATATGATCCTATGCCTAAGTTCTAAAAATATGATAATATGACAGAATATCAAAAATATAATCATTTATTTATAAATTTCCAGTATTTCCAAAATTGATATCCAAACCATAAGAACAAAATAAGATACCAGAAAAACATTATGACGAACACAAATGTCAGTACATGATTGATCGGAGTCTCCACTTGACTTTGTAAATAAATATTAGGTAAAATCACAAGGAAAAATATAGCGACCAATGGAAGCATCCTTCCTTTTATTACCCGCTTCATCATATCCAGCCTGGAAGAATCATCGCAGAATATCTCTTCTTCTCCCTTCATCTCGGAAGCCGATTTTCTAAAATAGCTATAGCCTACATAATCCTGCATATATTCCCATCCACAATCCTGGAACATCTGAATATATTCCTCTTTGTGTACCCGTCCTTCTTGATTGTAATCCAGCTGATAGATAACATCCTCCGGCTCACACTTCTCAAAATGATACATACAAAGAAAATTTACTCTGACAAATTTCCATCCCCTTTTATGCTGCTCACGCAGATAATCTTGTTCCTTTTCCCACTCCGGAATCGTAAAAAACTTAAACTCGGTTTTCGTATCTTTCATCTCATCGCACCTCCAGCATATTACGGTGTAAACGTTCAATTCGCCTCATTTCCAAATCCAGCACCTGTTCTCCTAAATCTGTAATCCGGTAAATCTTTCGCTTCTCTTCTTCTCTCACAAATTGAATCAAGCCGTCTTTCTCCATCTTAGACAGACTACCATACATAGTTCCCGGACTGATTCTGATCTCACCTTCAGTCAGTTCTTCTACTTTCTGTACAATACCATAACCGTGAGATTCCTCTCGCAGGCACAGTAATATATAGAAACCAGTTTCCGTCATCGGCACATATACTTTTCTTATGTGAGCATCCATCCTACCACCTCATTTATTCAGTGCGATACATCGCACTGCGATGTTGTAGTTACAGTATAGCACTGCGATATATATATGTCAACACATTTCAGCTCCTAATAGTACAACGTACTCTCACTCAAGTTTGCCTGGAAGCAAAAAACCCTTGAAAATGCCCGTTTTACAGGATTTTCAAGGGTTTCCAACACATTTTAATATATGAGATTACATTCCCATCTGTTTTGTGAACTTTTAAAGCACCATCCGTTTGCCCTGTCATATCTTACCTACGTTTTATGCCCATTTTTCCAGTGTTTTCCGCATCTGAAATATTGAGACGATTTCAAATGCTTTCCTTCCTATTCAGGCTATCCCCCAAATATTTTTTGGGGGGATAGCAAATCGTTTCCTATCTTTTTTCTCTCATCTGCATTTTCAAATTTGGGGGATAGCTGCTTGAATTTGGGGGAAGGTGTTTCCCCCAAATCTTCCTATCAGCAATGGCTCATGGAAGTAATGACACGCTGCTGGAAATCAGCATTTTGATATTCTTCAGGAATCTCCGTTTTTGCTACTCCAAATTTCTGAATTTCCTCATTCATCATATTATCCAGAACATGCGTATAAATATTTAATGTAATGCTGATACTGGAATGCCCCAACAAGGATTGTACCACTTTGGGTTCCATTTTGTTTTCAAAGCATCTGGTCGCAAAAGTGTGGCGTAAAGTGTGTGGATGAAAATCGCGAATCACTCTCGGCTTTCTATTCTCCTGTACTGCGGCCACCGCTTCCTTTTCTCTCATCCGCTTCACTGCTTTTTTGATTTCCTTTTGAACAATATATCTGCTGCAAGGGCTTCCCATCCCCGTTGTAAACACCAGATCCTTAAATTCCTCACCGGCACGCCATCTTTTTCCAAGTTCAGCCTTCAGCTTTTCCTGCTTCTTCATCTGCGACTTTAATATATCCTCCATTTCCCCAATGAATGGAATATATCTCGCAGAATTGACAGTTTTGGGTGAAACAAGCATTTCTCGCTTAACACCATCGCAATACGAGCAACTTAACGAACGCTGTATATGGATTACCTTTTTATTAAAATCTATATCCGACCACATAAGGCCGCCTAACTCTCCGACACGTACACCGGTCAAACACATAAAATAAAACATTTCTCTATACCAACTATCTTCTACCTCACATAATAAAGCATTTTGTTCTTCCTGTGTCAATGCAAATTCCTCCTTCACGCTTTGAAAAGTCCACGGCACTTCAACAATCACACACGGATTGACTGAAATCATCTGATTACCTACTGCAAATTCCATACACTCGCGAAGCCGTCCTAAAGCTTCCCGCATTGCACTATTGGATACTCCATTCTGTTCCATTGCATTCAATGCTTTCTGAACATCCATGGGCTTAATATCCTTCATCTTTTTTGTACCAAGATAGAATCCAAAAGTCCTTTTATAATTGTTTTTCATTGGAGCAATACTGGTTTCTTTCACCTTATGTGCTTTGACGTTGGAAAACCATTCGTTAAACCATTCATCTAATGTTATCATAGTCTTCTTGTAATCCACATTATTCCTGGCCCGTTCCTTTGCCTCATTAAATTCAACAATCAGAGCATCCAGATCAGAACCATACAAGCTGATTTTAATGCCATTCACCATTGCTCTGGCCTCGTATGTTCCCCTGTTTTCCCTTATTCCTCTGGGTAACTTTGTCTTTGCCATAAAACAAACCTCCTTGAAAACTGTTGTCTTGCTTACAACACAATAGCATTCATCCGAAAAAATAACAAAGGTGCGGATTCAGTGAATCGCACCCTTGACAATTTGCTATTTCTTTATCTGTGCAAGCAACCATTTATCCAGCAGGATTTTATGTGCATAACTTCTGTTTCCTATCTTTACAACAAAATTCTTTTCATTCGCTTTCATCAACTCCCTTGTTTTCGTTTTTCCTATATTAAGGTAAGCAGCAGTTTCTTCAACATTTAATAACGCTTTATCACTTTCCATCATTCCACCTGCCATTTTACAAAATCTTCAACTTAGGTCTTATCCCAAACACTAATTCACCTGTCTTATGTCACCCCGGACATAGCTGTTACAATTTCCCCATTATCATGCTCCCCCTTATATATTTTTTTCGGTATTGTCAGCTTCGTTAATCCTACGCTGACAGCCAATGCCTGATCGATCTCTCTCATACATTCATCATCTAGCTTCCCGATAAACTGCTTCAGCCGACACTTATCAAGAGTACGCAGCTGCTCCAATAGCACTACCGACGGGCATTTTAATCCTTCCACTGCCTGAATATAGCAGTGGGTGGGCAATTTGCTTTTTTTATTCGGCTTGCTGCTCACAGATGCAACAATCACCGTGGAACTAAACTTGTTCCCCACATTATTCTGCAGGATCAAAACTGGTCGGCAGCCTCCTTGCTCTGAGCCAAACACGGGATTCAAATTTGCAAAATATAAATCCCCGCGAGAAAATCTGCGCATAGGAATCTCCTTTCTTCCTTATATAAAGTATAATCCTTTTTCTATGTAAAACAACCATACCGAAAAATAACAAGTCTATCACCTATAGCATTCTTCGATATGGCTGTCTTATTTATTTTTATCGCTTCGCCACTTTTGCCACGCACCCTGACGATAGGGATATTGCCGGTCGCCCCTGGCAGGGCTGTCATAACTCCGCAGCGTCGTTTTACTCGTGCGCCGCAGGGTTCCCCCTCTAGTCTGTGGGAGGTCGTGAGAAAGTATCATTATGCCTCCGTGCTGTCATCGCGCCTGAACTGCCACATCAGGTCTAAAACTTCCGTCCATCGCTCCTGCAGCCTGTATCCATCACCTCCTTCAGACTGCTATCTTCGCGCCGGGTCTTACATCGCTATCACACGGATTTATGTACCTGCAATACCGTGTATTATGTTTTCAATGTGCATGAAAGTGCAAAAAGTCCTTCAATATGTAGGCATTGAAAAACAGTAATTTGTTAAGCATCTTTCAGAATTTTTTTGATCTTTTTCATTCTTTGAGTAATTGCACTTCGAGAACATTTCCATAGCTTCGCAACCTCCGCTTGTGTGTATCCCTCCATTGCAATTAGGGTGAGCAGTTCCAAATCTTTGCTCTCCAAAGATTTCAAACACTGGTACACTTTTTCATCCCCAATTTCTTGTAACCAATCATATCTTCCTGAAATTTTCCGCAAATCAAAATCTACAGATAAACTTGAAAATTTACGGAAAAGAATTGCATTTCCTCCTTCCGAAAAATCCTCTCCATCCGGTAGTGGCTGATTATGATTGTCATAGGCTCTCCGGTTACAAAACCATTTCCAATCAAACTCTTTTATCTGGGCAATGGCTTTTTCATCCATTCCCGCCTCCAGATATTCCATCTGCAACTGCTCCCATTCTCTATCAAACTTGCGTTTTTCACGCGCATAATTAAAACTCATGATTTCCTCCGTTTCAATTCATCAAATTTCGAGTGAATTGAGACGAAGGCGGTGACCGGCACCCAGTCCGTCCGACCGGATTAAAGGTTAATGTGTATTGGAATACATACTTAAGGGCATACTTCTCCCATACCGAACATTGAAATACATATTTGCCTGGATATTATTTGCAGTTAAGTCTGTTTTCAAATTCTCTTTCCTTTCACAATAATCAATGCAATACATTTATTTCATGTATTTCAATGAATAAAAACAAGGAAGTATGTATTGTAGAATATATTTGAGGTGAAATGTAATGAAGGATTATGTTCAGGCAGTGGGCGATGCCTTTAAAAAAGCCCGATCCGAGCAGGGCCTCACACTGGAATCTGTAGCCGAGAAAAGCAACGTCGATGTGCGTACAGTAATTAATATTGAACAGTACCGCGGGAATCCCAAGTTAGAAAAACTTTTCCCATTGGTACGCACTCTTCGGATAGATGCCAGGGAAATTTTCAACCCTGAAATGCAGCGGGAAAGCCCATCTATCCGTCAACTTCGGTTTCTGATTGAAGAATGTAGTGAACAGGAGGCTTCTACTCTGGTTCCTGTAATCGAAGCAGTTTTATCTGCATTGCGTTCTGAGCATGCTACAAAAATCAAATAGCCAATCTACATAAAAGGAGCCTGCGTCCTATCGCTTGATTTCAACAGGAGGCAGGCTCATCACCTATGTAACCGTCTTTATTTGCTCAATACCATTTTCAGTTTTATCACATCAATCCGAATCTCCCTTTTACATTTTGGACAATAGAGCGGAAATTTAACCAGAACCGTATCTTCATATACTTTTGTCCGTGTTTTCCCTCCACAGACCGGGCAACTTACCCACAAAGAATTTTTTTGATTATCATGCACCTCAAATACACCTCACTTATAACATAGCTCTGCGTCATGCGTCTGGCTTTTTACCTTATTTTTCTTTGAGTATAAAACACCGACTTATGAACGAGTTATGGATGAGTTATGATTGGTATAATATTTTGAAAACTTTTCGACAAAATGCGACTATTGTATTTTGTGCTGTAATCTATCCTCCATGGAAAGCCTCTATTTCCTGGAGGATAGATGTGATTGCTTTAATCCTCATGAAATTTAACACATTTTGCAGTTCTGCCTTTATTTATCGCTTCTCTTATTTTCTGAAAACTTTCCTCGCTGATGCAATGTTCCATCATACAAGCATCTGCTTCAGCCTGCACCGGATTAACCCCAACCTCTATCAAATGCATTGTAAAAAACTGATGCTTCTCATAGATATTTTCTGCCACCTCTTTTCCTTGAACAGTCAAATGGAGAAATCCATCCCCATCTATTGAAAGGAAACCACCTTCCCGCAAAACTTTTACAGCATGACTGATGCTTGGCTTAGAGAATCCCATGTAACGTGCAAGATCAACAGATCGTACCTCACCTTTCTCTTTTTGAATGATGAGAATAGCTTTCAGATAATCTTCTGAAGATTTTCCTAATTTCAGCTCAGACCACCTCCTGCTGGGATATAGAAATTCCATTTGCTAAAATACGGTTTATCTTTATTGCAAAAATCGCTGTGATGATTGTTGTGAAAAAGTCTGCCATAGGTTGTATCCATATCACACCGGTTAAGCCAAACAGGCGGGGCAATATAAAAACCAGAGGGAAAAAGAAGATACCCTGTCTGCTCAAGCTGAGTACACTTCCCACTAAACTTTTACCAATAGCAAGATACAGTGTCGCATACACCATTTGAAAGCCAAAAGTAATAAACAATATTGCATTTAGCCTGAGTGCCTTTCCTGCTAAATCAATCATTTCTGCATCTGTTCCAAAAAGTGAAACAATCGGGTTTGCAAATACAACAAGTATAATGGCTGCAATTACTCCAAATACCGTTGACCAGGCCATGCAGAGCTTAATAGACTTTTGCAATCTGTCAAATTTCTTTGCACCATAGTTATATCCAGCAAACGGTTGGAATCCTTTCAGAAATCCAAAAACAACATAGGTTACAACCGTCATACTACGGGTAACAGCTCCCATAGCTGCTACTGCATAATCCCCATACGGTTTGGATGCGGTATTGATACTTCCCATAGATGCACTTGCAAGAAGCTGGAACAGAAGTACGGGAATGCCTATTTTCAAAACTTCTGCATAGATAGTCTTTGAAGGCGCTATATTTTTAACTGAGAATCTCAAAACACCTTTTTTCTTTACGATGTATCCGATATAAAGTGCCATATTGATGCACAACGAGATAACCGTTGCGATAGCTGCTCCCTCAATGCCCAAATCCATTCCATAAATCATAATAGGATCTAAAATCACATTCGCAATACTTCCTGTAAGCATAGCAATCATTGTAAATTTTGTAGCTCCCTGGGCAGTAAGCAGGTTATTCATCATAACGGTAAAAACATTGATAATCGAACCAGTTACATAGATTTTTGCATAGGCTCTTGCATAAGGCAAAATCGTTTCGGTTGAACCTAATGTCGTAAGTACCGGATCAAGGAAAATCATAATGCCAATGATGATAATTGCACCCACAAGAAGTCCCGAAAAAAGTGATGTAGAGGCTGTTTTATTTGCCTGTTCGTTATTGCCCTTTCCGAGCAGTCTTGATATGTATGAAGAAGCTCCTGCCCCAAACATCATGCCCAGACCTATGATGATTTGCACGATTGGAAACACAACAGATACGGCTCCCATTTGGCTCATGCCCAGACCACCCACGAAATACGCATCAATAACGTTGTACAGTGCAGAAATCAGCATACCAACCATCGTCGGTATCCCTAATTTAAGCAGTGCGGAAGCAACTCCTGCTTCTTCTAATAAATAGATACGATTTGACTTTTTTGCCATTTGAATGTCCTCCTAATGTAAAAATTTTATATTATCGGTGCAGGCTGAAACGCTCACGCCGTATAATACCTTTGATTATGGTATGGAATCTTGGGCTTTCAGCCTCAAGCCTATCCGCAATGTCTTTGCAGATTTCTTCCCCTCTTTTTTGCAGTTCGGCAGGATAAACCATATCGAAAGCCACATTGATAAAAGAGCCAGTCTCAATCAGTCGAAAATTATCAATTTTAATTTCTTCACTATACTTTTTCATCACAGAATATATTTGTTCTGTAAGATCATTCGTTAATGCTTCGTCCTCCAGAAGATAATCAATCTGTATGAAACAATCACAATGAAATTTTTGATATAGTTCATAAGCGATCTGATTTACTGAGATGTAAAGCTGTTCACTGTCTTTTTTGCATCCCGCAACACGCATAGAAACCACAAAGTATCCAAATCCATAATCGTGCAGCATCAGATTATGCACGGCAACGATTTCTGGATGTAATTTAACCATCTGTAAAATGTCATCCTTTATATCCGTATCTGCAGCTTTTCCCATGATGCGCCCTAATACTCCCCACAAACTTTTCACACCTGCAAAAGTAATGAATACAGACACCAATACACCACAATAACCATCAATCTCAAAATGAGTGAAATGAGAAACAATAGTAGAAACCAAAACTGCAGTAGTAGCAATCGAGTCGCTGATACAATCCGCGGCAGTTGCTTTCAAAGTTTCTGAGTCGGTAATCTTTCCAAACTGCTTATTGTAGTAGTACATGTAAACCTTAACCAGAATAGAAAGTACCAGCACAATCACTGCGGCAGCACTAAATATCGTCTCTTGTGGATTGGTTATCGCGTTGACCGAAGTTCCTGCCAGTTTTATTCCCATAAGCAGAACGGCGATAGATGCAAAAATACCCATGATCCATTCAATTCGTCCATGCCCGAAAGGATGTGTACTTCCCCCGCCGTATCTTGCAATCTTAAAACCAAGAAGTGACACCAGATTGGTACCTGCGTCTGACAGGTTATTAAATCCATCTGCTGAAATAGCAACTGAATGGCTTAAAAGACCAATCGTAATTTTCGCTGTACATAAAAATAGATTTAACAGGATGCCGACAACGCTTGATAAAGTGGCATAGGCTTTCTTTACACTTGGATTTGAAACATCATCCTTATTCTTGATAAATATTCGTATAAATAGTGACATCATTCGTCTTTCCTCCTTTAATTTTGAACAAAAGTTCAATTTTGTTCAATAAAAAATGGGAACCGGTCTAAAGACCGATTCCCGACAAATACATTTTTGACAACTTTTGTAATATCATAACTGCCCATTCCTTTCCCTGGTAGTGATACATAATCTGCATCAGACCATCTACGAAATTATTTGCAATAATATGGATAAAAACTGTGTCCGCAGTTTTATCATTTCGATGTTTTACTAAATGATCTTCTATATCTTGAACAAAGCGCTCCTTTTCATTCTCATACACTGTACCATTGCTTTTGTCAATCAGGATAATAAATTCCTGTCGATGATCAAAAAGATTCAGCAAGCACTCAATCTCCGCTTTGCTCAATCCGTAGATTTCCGTATCCATATGCTTGCTCTTATTTTCTCCACCAGCGGTCAATACCCTCTCCCAATCATACAAAACCGGACGAAGAACAGCATCAAAAAGAGTTTCCTTATTCTTGTAATACGAATAAATAAGACCAGTAGGAATCTTCGCTTTCTCCGCAATATTTCGCATAGCAGCCGATTTATAACCCTTATCATAAAACTCTTCTAAAGCAGCCTTTAAAATCTTTTCCCTTATTTCTTCCTTCAATACCTGTGCCATTTTTCTCTCCAATTTTGAACTTGCATTCAATTATACTGTGTCATTTTTGTTTTGTCAAGTCCTATTGCGAGGTATAAAAACGGAGACCAGTCATTCCTTGTGGTTCAACCGCCTCCGCATTTCATTTTATTTCACAAACCGATACTTACTCCCACTCTTATTGTCTAACCTGTTATTCCACAAATTTATATCCTCTCCTGATAACCGTCTGGATCATATCCGGGTTCTTCAGTTTCCTTCTAAGTTGACAAATCACATTATAGACTACATGCTCACATCCAGTCACACTCTCTTTCCAAACAGCACCGTAAATCTGTTCAGTAGAAAGCACCCACCCCGGATACTGAGTCAATAGAAAAAGGACATCAAACTCTTTCGGATATAAGTCAATTTCTTCACCGGCCAATGTAACCGCATAACACTGCGGATCAATGGTAAGGCATCCACGCTGGATGACGGGCTGCCGTTCTATATTCATTTGCATTAACATCTCCGCCCTCCTTTAACTCTTGAGTTACCTATTTTACAGCCACTCGCCATTTTTTCTCTAACGCATACGCCTGGTATGCCATTAGGCCCATATATCCCGTAACCGCTAACAACCCTATGGTTCTCACGATAAATGCAAAGTCATTCTCAAACTGTAACATCTTGAAATACATAATGGCACTTCTTATCAACCCAAATGCAGCAACACAATACACCGGTATCGGGGAAAGCCTTCTCGCCTGGAAATAATACCCGACAATAGCCGCAATACAAATCAGGTGAATGATACTTTGAAACACAACTGGCCATATCCCCGGTGCCTGCATAAGTCCAAAAATATTTGAAAATATCTGCATACCAAAATAAGAACCCACAATCACTCCTGTTTTTTTGGGTGTTAATTTCCCGCGAATGGAAAATGCCAGCCCACAAAAAAGCAGCAAAGTAATCAGTACATATCCTAATAAATAAGAAATCCCATATCCAATCACCTGTAGGTTCACCCCTACAAATTCTGGCACCAGAAATCTAATTACCAAAATGCTCATAAGTAAATATGCCACTCCTGCAAAAGCATATAGTGCAGATTGTACTCGGCCTATAGTGGGAGACTCCACAATAGGATTTTTTTCCACACATTTTTTCATTTCCTCACCGGATAGCAACTCATCCAGAGATACCTCCAACACTTCTGATAATTTCTTAGCTGTCAAAAGGTCTGGATACCTTGCTCCGCATTCCCAACGGGAAACCGCCTGTCTGGTAACATAGAGATGATCAGATAATGTCTGCTGCGTCATCCCTTTTTCTTCTCTCGCCCTTTTTAGTTTTTCACCAAATTCAACCATAAATACCAACCACCTTTTTCTGATTTGATTCCTATAGGATAGGCTGATTATAAAATATCCTGCTGTCAAATGAAAGAAACACCCTCCAAAATTCATGTAAACCAAATGGTAACATGGGATTTTATGCCCCAAATATCAAAATTCGCTTATAAAAATGTCCCAAAGCAGCTCACAGCCACTCTAGGACACTACTTACCCCACAAACCGATACCCGCTCCCAACCACTGTTTCTATGTACCTCTCTCCGATCTTTCGTCTGAGGGAATACACCACATTCACCACCGCCGCCCCGCATTGCTCCGGGTCCGCTTTCCAGACCGCTTCGTAGATCTGCTCTTTGCTAAGAACCCAGGATGGGTGCTGTGCCAAGTAAAGCAGCGTAAAAAACTCATGGTGGGTGAGAGGAACGGGAACGCCATTGTGGTAGACGGTCTGTTCGTTGATGTGGATTTCCAGGTTGGGGAAGGAGAGGATAGGTGGGTTGTAACTACTTGAGATATGTTCCATTGTCGGCTCACCTTCCACTGCTGCAAGAACTTTATTCATAATATTTTCTTCGGAATCCGAAAAGGTCAATATAAGGATTTTCCCCATCGGCATTTATTCCCTATTTGCAAGCTCAATTAAATCATCCCTAAATTTTAAATATGAAAATTGTCCCTTAATATAATAGCGCACCGCTCCGTGCCCCAATGCGCTCCTTTCATAACTTTCCTCGTCATGTCCTGTCAAAAACACTACGGGTATGTTGCTTTTTTGGGCACAAATCAATATATCCATCCCCGATTTACCACCTGGTAAATCCCAATCCGTACATACCAATGAGATTTCTTCTGTATCCAATAGTCGCTTCGCCTCAGAAACGGTAGTTGCACAAACAGTAGGAAAATTCTTTATAGCAAAACACATCTTCAAACCTTTTAGACTTGCCATATCATCATCAATTAATAAAATTTTTTTCATAATCATGCTCCCAGAACATCTTGTATATTTTTATGTTGCCCCTCGCCATATCTTTTGCATATGAAGCACTGCCCCTATTACGCAGCCTATCACTGCAATAACAAAATAGACTACAACAAAAATGAAAACAGAATAATTATAAAAATCAGCATTGTTGGTACAAAAAGTATCGCTATCAGTAAAACAATCTACAGTTTAAAGCCATATTTTTACTAAATAGCAGCGAACAAATGAGGGAGCAGACCGGATTTAAAATCCATAATCGGTTAAAAAGGTGTAAATTTCTGTAGCAGGAAACAGCCTGTTTGTAATGGGAATAATATCGTATACAAAAACTGTTACCAAGTGTAAACTTTAGTGTATCTTTTTTCTGCAGAATACTAATCTCCACCATTTTTTTTATTTATCACTCAACCTTTTTCAACTGCTCCACAGCACTTTCTTCTGAAATGCTATGATAAGAGAAGAGTGGGGTTACGATAGCCATGATAAGCATAATAACTAACATCATGCCAACAGCCTGCCACGGATACACAAATTCTATAAATCCCACTATTTCAGAAAATATGCTAAACACTGTCCAATAAATTGCTGTGCCTACAGTAAAGACAAGAACACATGTAAATCCCATATATAGAAGTCCTTCTGTAATGAGCATCTTTTTAATCTGTTTTTTCGACATTCCGATGCACTCCAGTACAGCCAGTTCTTTTTGTCTCGTGAGAATACCTGCATAAATTGAATTTATGAAATTCATAATACCTATGAAAAATAGTATTAGAGACAATGCTCCCCCAAGTATTCTTGTTGACAAGAACGCTTCCTGAAGCCCATCCATTTTTTCCTTTTTAGAGACAATTGTAATCTCCGAGGAATTTCCCCAGATATCCTTTATGGCCTGAAGCACTGAATCATCGTATTTTGAGCCTTCCGTCAGAATATCCACTTCTGAAATATAATTATTTGATATCGATTGTAAGATTTCATTGCTCACAATAATATTAGGGGCAATAAAGTCCGTATACACATATCCAGTTTCAGTTACTGGACTGGGAGCCATCTCTTTTAATGTGAATTTCCCCCCACTGAATGCATCTGAATAAATTGTCTGCGGCTCAACACTGACTTCCCTATTCTCTAAATCAGAATACCACCATAGCCCAATTTCACCTGCTTTAAACTTCTCATAATCTACATCTAAATTATTTTCTTTAGAAAGCAGATCAAATTCCATTTTGCCAATTCCTACAACCTGACATGCGTATTTATTCCCGCGTTTCCACATTTTCTCCTGTTCTTCCCGCAATTGCGGAACAAGGTTTAACGCTTTTGAACAGTAATCTTCCACAATAGCGTCTTTTGCCTCCAGCCAGCAGCCAGAATCCTCTTTCTCAACATCAGCAAATACACAGCGTTGAACCTCCACCTGTTTGACCCCGTTTATACTGGCAATTTGTTTTAAATTATCATTTGTGATAATTCCTTGGGTGAATTGGCTTCCCACGGTTAAATCATATCTCATAGACTGACCAACAAAGGCCGAAGCAGACACACCTGAAAATATTCCATCTATTGATAAATAAATCATAATTCCTAAAAACAATGACAAAAATACAATGATTGCATTTTTTCTGCTACGGAAAATATTACGCAGCGCAATCGCAGCAATATTGTTCTGTTCCTTCTTTCTTTCCTTTCTCTTTATACGGACATTGGTATATCTCATAGCCGTAATCGGTGCGACACGGCCCACAAAACTTAATGGCTTTAAGCTTCCCAAAAACACTGTAAATACTGAGAATAATATTGTGCCAAAAATCATAACCGGTGAGAAAGTGACCGTTATATTTTGTTTTGATATACTGGTAACAGCCATCGCTTTTATGGCAAAAGGAACCACAAATTTAGATATCAACATACCCAAAACCAACCCGACAGGAATGCCTATAAAACATAGCCAGCGAATTTGATAATACAAATATTTTTTCAACTGACGTTTTGTCATACCCAGCGTTTTTAACTGTCCCAAAAAACGGATATCCTGGACAACAGATATATAAAGCACGTTATAGATAATCAGCCCTCCGCAAATCATAATTACAAGTACGATTGCCGCGACTTCCCAACTCCTGTCGGAAATCCCCTGCCCTCCAGGCCGCATGCTTGTTAATTCCTGATTATCACCCAGCACCAAAAGTTTGTTTAATTTGGATGCGTCACTTGCCTTCCGCAGAGTTAAGTAGACCGCTGATTTATATTTTCCCCGTTCATAGGGAGCCGCTTTCCAAAAGGCCTCCGACACATACACCGTCGCTACATTCTTAATATAATCAACCGTGTTATCTATATAAAATCCCGACACTACAAACGTGTTTACCGTATTATCCGACAGTCTCCCATATCCCTTTGTATTATTAGTACCTCCATAATAGAATGATAAAGACATTGTTTCCCCAGTTACCTTCGTATCTATCCCCAGCTTCTCTGCCACCCACTCCGGCAGCATGATTTCATTTTCTTCTTTCGGATAATTTCCTGTTACGCCGGCCAGCGCTGGCTTTATCTGTTCCTCCCAGCAAACATCGTCTACATACTTCAGATTCACTGTATTGATTCCAGCTTCACTTATTCTCGAATCCCTGAGTACAGCTACCTGACTGCCCACACCTGCGAAGCTACATAATCCTGAGTTCTTAATATCCAATAACTGGCTATCTGTCGGATTCGTGAGCAGCATATCCGCAGTTGTCCCGTTTATCTGATCCCTTTGCTTTTCCAGACTCTCGCCGTAGCTCATTCCAATGCTCAATATGGAGCAAAGCATAAACGTGGTCAACATAATCGCCACACATGCAATTATGTTTCTTGAGTGCTGTCCCAAAAATTTTTTCTTAGCCACTTTGAAGATCACATTATCATTATATTCTTTCATTGTCACCACCTGCTCTTTACAATTTTTCCGTCCTCAATTTTTATCACTCTGTCTGCATAACGAGCTATCTTTTCATCATGTGTAATCATTACAATCGTCTGGCCGAGCTTTTTGCAGCCTTCTGACAATAGCCTCACCACTTCCATGCTATTTTGGGAATCCAAATTCCCCGTTGGCTCATCTGCCAGGACAATGGCAGGTTTTGTCACCAACGCTCTTGCAATGGCTACCCTCTGCTGTTCTCCTCCTGACAAATTGCCTGGTAAAGAATGTATTTTTTTACTGATTCCCAGTAACTGCATAACATCTTTTAAATACTTCTTGTCTATCTGTCCCTTATCTAAGCTTACAGGAAAGGTAATATTTTCTACCACACTCAAGACAGGAATCAGATTATAATTCTGAAATACAAAACCTATATTTCTCCGCCGGAACACCGTTAATTCCTCATTGCTCATTTTACCGATAGACTTTTCCCGTATAATTATCTCACCTGACGTAGGTACATCAAGACCTCCCATAATGTTCAGTAACGTTGATTTACCACTGCCGGAGGGGCCGATGACAGCCACAAATTCTCCTTCCTCTACAATCAATGATATATCGTCTAAAGCCTTAATTATATTAGGTTCTGTTCCATAATATTTCTTCACATCACTGATCCTAACGATTTCAGCCATTTGATTATTCCCCCTTCTTATCTTTTTCCACTATTATAACGGACAGTTTTCTCAAATTCCTCACAATTTCAGAAATAAATTATCACAGTTTTGTGATATCTTATTTTTGCCCTTTTCTTTATAAAGAAAAAGCAGAGATACGATCCCACGCTCATATCTCTGCCACTTTACCATCTTCGATTTTTATAATGCGATCCGCTATCTGGGCAAATTCCAGATTATGGGTAACCATGATAACCGTCTGTCCAAACTCTTCATTCATACGCTTTAACAATGCTAATACATCCAATCCTGACTTCGTATCTAAATTACCTGTTATCTCATCCGCCAATAAAATCTCCGGTTTCACCGACAGTGCTCTGGCTATTGCCACTCTCTGCTGTTCTCCGCCAGAAAGCTGGTTTGGCATAGCATACAAACACCGGTCAATTTTTAGTATTTTACAAATGTTTGTGATATATTCTTCATCTGGCTCTGTTCCATCAACCTCAAGAGGAAATGTGATATTGCTTCTTATATCAAATATATCCATCAGATTGAAATTTTGGTATACTATTCCCACATTTCTTCTGCGAAAGACAGTCTGCTCCTCCATACTTAAATTTGATATATTTTGACTGCCTATGAATATTTCCCCTTCCGTAGGGCTGTCCAGTCCTGCAATCAGATTCAGCAATGTTGACTTTCCGCTTCCGGATGGTCCTATGAAAGAGACAAACTCTCCGTATTCCACATCTATATTAATATTATCCAGTACCTTGATTACATTGGAATTTTCTTTAAATATCTTACTCACATTCCGTAAAGAAATACAGATCAATGAGTATCACTCCTTTCGCATAATATCTGATTAATTCTGTTTGTTAGATTTTCAACATAACATCAATCCGGATATTAAAGCGCCTCACATGGCAGACTGCATTGGAAAATACTTTGCATATCCCGCATTATTTTTTTATTTAATACGGAGCATAAATTATATCTAAAACAGCATTTTCTTTTCCCATTCCACTGTCTATGACAACAATCTTTATTTTGCTTTTCATTTGCCTCCTTTCGGAAGCATCACCCGGAAAGCAGTTCCTTTCCTAACCTCAGAGGTGGCAGACAAAGTCCCCTTTTCCATGGTGATGATCTGTCTGGATAATGCCAAGCCTAAACCCAAACCTTCTTTTTTCCTCACAGCCTCCGCTCTGTAAAATCGATTAAATATCAACGGGATTTCATCCATGCCCACTCCTATTCCATTGTCAATGATTTCCAATGAAACATAAGATTCCAACGATTCGGCAATGATTTTAACGTATCCACCCTGTTCCGTATACTTTACCGCATTATCCAAAACATTAAAAACCGCCTCCACCGTCCACTTAAAGTCAGCCTCCACCACAATCTCCGGAGCACATTCTGTCTCAATATATATGCTCTTTTTTTCTGCCTGGGGAATCACTGAGCCTAATGCAGAGGCGAGAATATCCAGCAGGTTACAGTCCCGTATTGTCAGTGAAATGATATTAGTTTCAAGCCGGGACATTTTAATAAGAGACTGCATAAGGAAATCCAACTTATTGGCCTGCTCTTCTATCACCTTCAAATAATTAAGTTCTTCCTCCTTCTCCAACCGTCTCTCAAGCATTTCTGCATACATTTTAATGCCCGTAACCGGTGTTTTTACCTGATGTGAAATGTCGGAAATCAATTCATGAGTGGTAGTCATCTCCTTTTGGGAATTACGGATGGCTGTGATTTTCGCACCATAAAGTTTATTCAGCTTGCTGCAAATCTTAGCGAATACTCCATCATCGAATGTCTCAGACACCCGTATTTCTCTATTTTCGAGGATACCGTCCACCATCCGATCTACCAATCCCGACACCCTTTTTATTTCTCCGTAGATACTTGTCACTGTCCGATAATAAATAAGATCAATGGCAAGAAGCATAATAAGAAAGATATATCCTTCAAAAGTACCCTTTATCACAGCAAATACAACTGCTGCCAAAGACACAAGCTGTATTAGCAATTTGCCTGTTCTGATTTCCGCTTCGCTATTTTTCCGTTTCCGCATCTTTTTTGCTCCACATGTATCCCACGCCAAAAACTGTTTTGATATATGAATACTCCAGTTTATTCCGCAGTCTACTGATATTCACAGCAAGAGGGTGATCATCGTTCCAATTCACACTGTTGTCCCAAATGCCTTCCATCAGCGCATCTTTCGTCAGCACACGGTTTACGTTCCTTATAAAAATCTCCAAAAGCTTATATTCTGTAGGCGATAAATTCAGCTTTTTGCCTTTCTGAATGACTTCCCGGTTATCAAAATTTACAATCAGTTCCCCTTGAGTAAAAAGATTGTTTTCCTTACTATAACATCTTTTCATGATAGCAGCCACTTTTTTCAAAAATATGTTTATGCTGAAAGGCTTGGTGATATAATCCTCTGCGCCTAAATCAAATCCTCGGATAACGTCCTCTTCCTCATCCCGGGCAGTCAGGAAAATGACCGGGATGCCTCGAGCATGGAGCATATTCTCATATATCTCGAATCCATCTTTCTCCGGCAAATTCACATCCAAAATTGATAAGTCTATGGACTCGCTTTTCAGGATCTCCGAAACCTCTGCGTGGTTCTCCGCTGCTATCACTAAATATCCCTCATCTTTCAGACATTTTTCTAATCCATATTTTAAAATTCTATCGTCCTCAACAATCAAAATCTTATACATCATTACACTCCCTCGTATAATTCATGTTTCTCCCTTTGCTCGTATTGCCAGTATAGCATACAGCAAAGACTTATTCCAGCAGTTCTCTTTACCATCTCAAACTATTTTCTCCCCCAATATTCGCAAACAAAAAAAATCCTCCGCTTCACTAAGGCATCTCATTTCTTCTGCTACTCTCTTGTTCAACATCCCATTTCATGCCGATACCCTGCCATGTGGATAATGCTTATCTATCATGAAATATAAGTACATCAGAATTGTGAAAAGCCGACAGCCTCACCCGTAGATGCCTGCTGCCGACCATTCTCATACTTCAAATTTGTAACCACTATTTATAACTGTCTTTATGTACTTATCTCCAATCTTCCGTCTGATCTGGCTTATCACGTTCACTACTGCTGCCCTGCAATGCTCCGGGTTTTAGTTTCCAAGTAGCTTTGTGTATATCTACTTCTTCTCTAATCAGCCTCCGCCTCAGTTTCCCCTCCCTCTACTCTCTCCGCTTCCTCCAAAGGGAAGTCTGGTATCTTCTCCAACAGATTCAATGCTATCTCCTGCTTCAAATCCTCATCCACGTAAGTTCTCACACTGCCGTCCGGCTGCCTTTCTTTCACTGTGGCAAGCTCTGTCATATAATCATCGTAATATGCCATAATCTTTTCTGTTGCCCATTTTTCTCCAGCAACAGCTGCCTTGATGACTTCATAAGTCAATGTATTCTGCTGATCGTCCATGCTCCGTACCTCCGATAAATAATTCTGCTAACAGCATACCATATCTGTGAGAAAAAAGCACCCGCCAGTCTACACTGACAGATGCCCCCACACTTTAATACACCTCATCAAAATACCCAATGAACACCGACATTCGAATCAATCCATTTTTCATCGAAAACGTCACATTCTCCGCCCGTTCTGCAATCTCTTTTAGCAGCGTCAGTGCCTCCCGGTCACAGAACTCGAAATGTTCCAAGTACAAATCAATGGTCGCCTGCCATTTCTGGTAATCTACCTCGCCCCGGATTCTTCCGCCAAACTGTCTGACGTAAGCGTCACACTCCCCAAACAGGTATTCATAATCTGCTTTTTCTTTGGGAACCACACGCTTTGGGATTTTGTCCATTTCCTCCTGGTACTTCTGAAAAAATCCAACATCCATCAATGTATCCAGAAAATCCTTCCCTTCTGCCTTATTACTTCTCTCCCGGAATTCCTCTCCGTAATCTTGTTCGTATACTTCATTTTCCATGCTTCGCACCCTTTCCTGTAGAATAATTTACCACTACGGGTAGGATGTTACCATAGATTTCTTATTATTCGTTGTCACGAAAGATAACTTTATGGGTCTATATTGATAAGTTTATCGGTCTTTTCTTTAAATTCCGAATCCTTCTGCCCATGCTTTCAGTTCTTCCGCACTTGCATCCGCAGGGAATCTCTTTCCTTCCTTTAATTCTGCTCCCGGACAGGAAAACGCCAGCTCCTTGTTTGTGTTCCCCATACCGCTGCTGCCCGAAGTTGCCAGAGGAATAATGGTCTTTCCGGATAAATCGTACTGCTCCAGAAACGTGTTCACAATAGTCGGGGCGACGTACCACCAGATAGGGAAGGCTGTGAAAATCACCGAATACTGCTCCATGTTCTCCACTTTATTTGCAACGGCAGGCCGGAATGACTTATCGTTCATTTCCACACTGCTACGGCTCTTTTTATTCATCCAGTCCAGATCAGCATCCGTATATGGAACCTCTGGCTGAATCTCGTGTAAATCTGCTCCGATAGCCTCTGCAAGCCGCTTCGCCAGTTTCGCTGTTACGCCGCTGGCACTGAAATACGCTACTAATACCTTGCTCATAATCAATACCTCACCTTTCCTGAAAATCATATTT
>Ga0129308_1000556_pt1 | contig 53251 bp, 60 predicted proteins | sample L827metagenome_FD_94440 | JGI IMG/M metagenome (GOLD analysis project Ga0129308, IMG submission 94440) | Ring-tailed lemur group fecal microbial communities from Wisconsin, USA - L827 metagenome | ecosystem: Host-associated > Mammals > Digestive system > Large intestine > Fecal | place: USA... | reverse complement strand
TTGCGGCAGAAGGCGGCTATGTTGAGGTGCATGCATCGGCCGGCAAGCTGATTCCGTCCATGTTTAAGAATTATAAATCTGTATAAGAAAAGGAGAAGAAAGATGATAGCTTTAGTGATTGTTTTGGTCATTGTGATTCTGGCAGCGGCATGGCTGATCGGGTCATATAATGGTTTTATCCGTCTGCGCAACAAGATAGAGGAGGCTTTTTCAGCCATGGATGTTTCTCTGAAAAAAAGATACGATCTGATTCCTAATTATGTGGAGACAGTGAAAGGCTATGCCAGACATGAGTCTGAGACATTGAACAGAGTTATAGAAGCACGAAATAGAGCTCTGCATGCTTCTACGCCGGAAGAGCGAATCGAGCAGGACAGTGCGCTTGCAGGAAGTATGCGGTCGTTGTTTGCTTTATCCGAGAGCTATCCGGAGCTGAAATCAAATACAAATTTTATAGATCTTCAGAATCAGCTTGCACGGATTGAAGAAGAAATTGCAGGATCCAGAAGATATTACAATGCCGTGGTAAATCAATTTAACACCAAAACAGAGACGTTTCCGGGCAATGTTCTAGCCGGAATTTTCGGGTTTCAGAGAAAGCCGCTTTACGAAGTGCGTGATGAAGCGGAAAGGGAGAACATCAGGATTTCATTTTAGCGGGGGCAGGATATGAGGATAAAAATGAAAGGCTCAGGGAATATCATTCTTTGGATCGTGATCTTTGGAATGATCAGTAATATGGGGATCTTCAGCAGTCTGTTTTCTACATCGGGCAGCCAGACACAGGTCACAGAGGACTGGTATATGACTACCGATCATTACGAGACCCATATCAAAGTGAATAAAGATAACAGTTATCAGGTAGACGAACTGATTTCTGTGGATTTCCAGAATTACCGGCATGGGATCTACCGCTACATTCCCACGAAGGGTGTGATCAGTGAGCTTCAGGAAAGCGGGGAGACAAAGGATATTCCGTATTATGCTTCCATTGATCAGGTCAAGGCTTTCGACCCGGTGGATGTCAGCACGGATAATGGGAATAAGGTACTTCGGTTTGGTGAAGAAGACCGGGAAATAGTGGGAAAGAAGCAGTATTCTTTTCAATATCATATCACTCCGACGACCAGCAGTGGATACGAAAAGGCATATTACAATGTATTTCCGACGGGATGGCAGAATGAGATTCCGGCAGGAAGCAGCTTCACTATAGAGTTTCCTGAGGAGATTTCTACGGAAAATCTGCATTTGTATTATGGAAGATATGGAGAGAGGCTTGCAGCTTCTGACATTGTCACGCTGAGCTGGGACGGTCCTCAGGTCACGGGAGTTTTGACAGAAAGTCTTCCGGTCGGATGCGGGCTTACATTTTATGCGGATGTTCCGGAGGGATATTTTGAAAATGTGCATACGACATGGGAGATGAATCTAACCATTCTGATTCTTTGTGTGATCGTGGCAGTGGTTCTTCTGGTGATGTTTTTCCTGTTCGGGCGGGACGAGGCAATCATTCCGTCTATTCAGTTTACACCTCCGGATGGGCTGGACAGTGCGGCAGTCGGGTATATCATTGACGGAAGTGTATCCGATGAAGATATCATGTCCCTTCTGATCTTCTGGGCGGACAGAGGATATATCAAGATCCGCGAAACAAAAAAACAGACGTTGGCGTTTACGAAATTACAGGAATTGCCCCCAGATGCCCCTTTATATGCCCGTACATTTTTTGAAGGAATATTTGGTCGGGGTGAGGGATACATTGGGAAAGAGGTCAAGACATCAGACCTCAAATACCGCATGGTCCGCACATTGGAAAAGACAAAGAAATATCTGCGAGATCAGTTTTCGCGTCTTGTGTACACACCCACCTCTAAGATCGCACGAGTGATCGCGACGATTCTTACCTGTATCCCGATCTTCGTGATGGCAGTTGTATTAAATCAGACTGCATTTGCAAATGGACTGATATTTTTGCTTGCGGTCTTATATCTGGCTGGGGTTTTGTTGTTTGAATATGTGGTGGATTTCTGGTATTCAAAGGCCCCTTCCGCTCGAAAAATGTTTGGCAGCGCATCGGTTGCACTCTGGTTAGCACCGCTTGCCGTCATTTTAGTGGTCTACGGCATTCGGATGTTTTCCGGGAAAATGCTGAATCTGTTTCCGGCACTTGCAGGTACCGTGCTGGTTTCGGCTCTGGGAGCAGTGCTCGCCGGTTTTATGAAAAAGCGGACGCAGCAGTGCGTAAAATGGATGGGATATCTGGCAGGGCTTAGAGATTTTATTGTGACGGCAGAGCTTGACCGGATGAAGGTGATCGCCAAAGAGAATCCGGAACTGTTTTATCATATCCTTCCGTTTGCATATGTGTTCGGGCTTTCGGATCTTCTTCTGGATAAGATGAAAGATCTGACGATTCCTGCACCCGTCTGGTATGAGACAAGAAGAGGCAATCCGTATTTTGACTATTATCTGATGCACCGGATGTTCCACACAGACATGCGACATGTAGCGACGACGATCGCTACTCCAAAGCCGGCTGAATCTTCGGGAGGCAAGTCTTCCGGCGGTTTCGGTGGCGGCGGTTTTAGCGGTGGAGGATTTTCCGGCGGCGGCTTCGGCGGCGGTGGCGGCGGAAGCTGGTAGTGGTCATCCATCCCCGGGAGGGAGCATGTCGAAGATGAAGACATGGTATAATGTCGTCAGACATTATACCGCGCCGATTTGCGTTCGAGCAGAGGGAGAACAATTTCCCCGGCAAATCGTGCGCATCCCCCGGAGGGAGCATGTCGAAGACATGGTATAATACTGAATTTTTCCACATATATTAAGAACAAAACGATATATGGCGGGCAGATGAGACGAGAAGCAGGCAGAGAGCGCGGGATGCTGAGTACTCGCATGGCGGAGGCGGCGAACATGCCGAAGGATGTGGTGCTTGGTGTCCCCATCGTTACGATTACTGGTCAGATTGAGGCGAATATTGAAAATTATCGTGGAATTATCGAATATACAGATGTGCTGGTACGTATTCAAAGTAAAAGCGGTCAGATAAGAGTCACTGGCAGAAACCTTAAGATATCCTACTATACGAACGATGAGATGAAAATCACAGGTCGCATTGAACGGGTAGAATACATCTAAGGGAAAGGGCGGTGCACCATGCTGATTGCAATTTTGAGATATTTGAGAGGGTATCTGCGGATACAGATTATTGGCTATTCACCGGAACGGTTCCTGAATCTGTGCAGCCATCATGGCATCTTTTTGTGGAATCTGACGCCCTCAAACGGGACGTATGAGATGAATATCGGCGTAAAAGGCTTCAGACGGCTGAAACCAATCGTCCACAAGACACAGATACGGGTCATTATCAAGGAGCGCCACGGCTTTCCTTTTTTTTTACACAAATATCGGAAACGGAAGCTTTTTTTCGCGGGAGGTGCCGCCTGCCTTTGCCTGATCTATTTCCTCTCTTTTTTTATCTGGAATATTCATATTGACGGAAACAGGCAGCGGACCGATGAAGCGATTCTGGAGTTCCTTGAAAATAAAGGGATCACTCACGGTATGTGGAAATCCGGTGTGGACTGCCAACAGATTGTAAAAGACATCCGAAAGGAATATGATGATATTATTTGGGTTTCCGCGCATATCAAAGGAACCCGGCTGATGATTCAGATAAAAGAAAACAGCGATACAATAACCGCACCGGAGGAAGAGGAGGAGGTGGACGTTCCTGTCGACCTGATTGCGGCGGAGGATGGTATAATCCTGGATATCGTGACACGAAAAGGAATTCCTCAGGTCCATGAGGGAGATGAAGTGAAAAAAGGGGATATGCTGGTGGCTGGAAACGTGCCTGTTTTAAATGATGCCGGTGAGATCGTGGGGTACCAGTACCATGAAGCGGACGCTGATATTGTAGCAAAGATGCAGATGGCTTATAATGACAGTGTTCCTTTGACTTACGAAAAGAAAAACTGGACCGGGAAGAAGCAGTACTGCTTTTTCCTTACAACTTCAAAGAAATTCTATAATCTGAAACTTTTTTCGACTCCTTTTAAGTATTCAGTCAGGGAGACCAGCCAGTTTACGCCGCGGCTTGGCGAACATTTCTATCTTCCTGTTTCTTTTGGTAGGGAAGTGGTGCGTGAGTATAAGCCGGAGGTGAAAAAATACTCAGATAACAGTATTCAGGAGCAGCTGACAGAAAGATTTCAGAAGTTTTGCCATAATTTAGAGAAAAAAGGGGTTCAAATTTTAGAGAATGATGTTAAAATATACAAAGAGAGCAGGCAGGCATCGGCGAAAGGTACGCTGACCCTTTCCGGCGAGATTGGTAAGTCCCGTGAAGCGGAAAAGGAGATTGTAGAGATGAAGGATGCCGAAGAGAAATAGGAAGGAAATTAATGTATGGGAATTCTGGAAACAGTGATAGAGATACCGGCTGAGCATGAAGGAAATGTATTCGGCCAGTTTGATATGTTTGCGAAAAAGATAGAGCGGACGCTTCACGTGACTTTGATCGCCCGGAACGGACAGGTGAAAATTCTCGGTGATGCAAAGAATGTGGAGCGGGCTAAGCGTTCCTTAGAAGCACTTACCGAGTTGTCACGCAGAGGGAATGAGATTCAGGAGCAAAATGTGGACTATATCCTTTCTCTGAACATGGAGGACAGCGCAGAGGATGTCCTGGAAATCGATAAGGAATTAATCTGTCACACCTTGCAGGGAAAACCAATCAAACCCAAGACTTTAGGGCAGAAGAAATATGTGGATGCCATTCGGGAGGGAATGATCACTTTCGGGCTGGGACCTGCGGGTACAGGGAAGACTTATCTCGCCATGGCGATGGCGATTACGGCATTTAAGAGAAATGAAGTGGGCCGGATCATTCTGACAAGGCCTGCGATTGAGGCAGGCGAAAAGCTGGGCTTTCTTCCCGGAGATCTGCAAAGCAAGATTGACCCCTATCTGCGTCCACTCTATGATGCTCTTTATCAGATCATGGGAGCGGAAAGCTTTTTGAAGAATTCGGAAAAAGGGCTGATCGAAGTAGCGCCTCTGGCCTACATGCGGGGGCGCACACTGGACAATGCATTTATCATTCTGGATGAGGCGCAGAATACGACACCCGCACAGATGAAGATGTTCCTGACCCGTATTGGTTTCGGGTCAAAAGTGGTCATCACCGGCGATTCCACGCAGAAGGATCTTGCGGCCGGTCAGGTATCCGGTCTGGATGTTGCGGTCAATGTGGTAAAGAATATCGAAGGTATCACGATCTGCCGTCTGACCAGCCGCGATGTCGTTCGTCACCCTCTGGTGCAGCGGATCGTAAAGGCTTATGAGGAATATGAGCAGAAGAGTGAACAGAAAAAATCCCGCGGAAGGGATAGAAGGAAACGGAACGAGCGATGAGAGTATTTATGGAAGAAGAAGGAGAGGTAAGCCTCCCTCTCGATACATTAGAGATAGCAAATCAGGTGGCGGAAGCGGTGCTGGATTATGAGCATTGTCCATATGAGGCTCAAGTAGAACTTCTGCTTACACAAAATGAAGAGATTCGGGAGATGAACCGCGAGTTTCGGCAGATTGACCGGGCAACGGATGTGCTGTCATTCCCGATGATAGAATATGAGACGGCCGGTGAGTTTGAATTTCTCGAAGGCGAACCGGAATGCTTCGACCCGGACAGCGGGGAGCTGATGCTGGGAAATATTGTGATCTCGAAGGAAAAAGTGCTTTCTCAGGCAGAAGAATACGGGCACAGCCTGAAAAGAGAATATGCTTTTCTAATCGCACACAGTATGTTACACTTATTGGGGTACGATCACATGGAAGAGGAAGAACGTGCCGTCATGGAAACAAAGCAGCGGGAAATTCTAAATCAGATCGGAATTACCCGGTAAACTATATAAACGAGGTGTTTTATGGCAAAAGAGAAGAAATCTTCCGGAAATAGTTTCCTATTACAGGGAGTGATTCTTGCTGCGGCGGGAATTATCACAAAGATCATAGGATTCGTTTACCGGATTCCTATGCTCAATTATATGGGGCTTGAGGGCCAGGGATACTATGACATTGCCTTTCAGGTCTATACAATCGCACTTACGATTTCCTCTTACAGTCTTCCGCTTGCGGTCTCAAAACTGGTGTCGGCAAGAATCGCAAAGGGACAGAGGAAAAATGCATTCCGCGTATTTCGGGCGGCGATGATATTTGCGCTGATCTCAGGATCGTTGATCGCGCTCATTATTTTCTTTGGCGCGGATACGATCGCAACTTATATCATGGGGGCGAAGCTGAGCTCCTATGCGCTGACCGTACTGGCCCCGGGTCTTTTGATCGTGGCCATCATGGGCGTCCTAAGGGGGTATTTCCAGGGGCAGGGAAGCATGATCCCGACGGCGGTATCCCAGATTCTTGAACAGATTGTAAATGCAGTCGTCAGCGTGGTGGGAGCTGCTATGCTGATGGAATACGGCAAGAAAGTCGCCGAAAAGAAAGGAAATGAGCTTTTAGGCTCCGCCTATTCGGCGGCCGGAGGCACCTTGGGTACGGTTGCCGGCGCGCTGATCGGCCTCATTTTCCTCGCTTTGACTTATTACTCCTTCAGAAAAATACAGAAACGCCGTCTTCGTTCTGACAAGACACGGAAAAAGGAAGATTATCAGACGATTTTCAAGCTTCTGATCATCACGATTATTCCGGTCGTCTTAAGTACGACGGTCTATAATATCAGCAATGTGGTAGACAGTGCCATGTTCAACAAGATTATGCTCGCACAGGGCAATACCGAAAAGATGTGTGTCAAATATCTGGGACAGCTGGGACAGTATTATACCTTGTTTAATGTGCCGCTGGCCGTTGCAAATGCCCTTGGCTCGTCCATGCTGCCGGGACTTGTGGGTGCATATGCCAAGCATGACAGAAAGCTGGTACATAACCGAATCTATATGGCAGTGCGCTATACGATGCTGATCGCGATACCCAGCGCGGTAGGATTTTTCGTACTGGGCAAACCGATCATGGATTTTATATGGCCTAATGTGGATAACACCATGCAGAATATGATCTGGAAGATTGGCGCGATCTCTCTGGTATTCTATTCATTGTCCACCATCACCAATGCGGTGCTCCAGGGTCTCAACAAAATGATGAAGCCGGTGAAAAATGCAACTATTTCACTGGTGCTCCATCTGATCTCCCTGTTTATCATGTTAGTTGTATTTAAGTGGGGATTATACGCGATTATCGCCAGCAAGATCGTCTTTTCTCTCTGCATGTGTATCATGAACGCACATGATATCCGGGAAGCCATCGGATATGTACAGGAAAGACAAAGAACCTATGTGATTCCGGGGATTGCAGCGGCGATCATGGGAATTGCAGCATTTCTGGTTCATTTTGTGCTTGATATTTTCATCGGCGGACGGATTGCAACACTTGTGGCACTGGTAGTGGCGGTCCTGGTATTTGCAGTGAGCTTGCTGAAATTAGGAGGATTGTCCGAGGACGAAATTCTGTCCCTGCCGAAAGGTGCGACGATCATCAGTGCGTGCAGGAAATTTCATTTGCTGGATGAAAAGGGGTATTACTAAAAGCATTTGTATCGGATGATGTATAAACGTGCAAAAATAGTCGATACTGTATACAAAAAGGAGTTGTCCTTATGGAGAAAAAATACAGTATCGGTATTTTGGCCGCAGCGATCGTGCTAGTAGCACTTTTAAGTTTTGCATATCAGGCTGAATACAAATATGAGCAGGAACAGCTTGTTGAAAAGAAAAATGAGATGAAAGCCAGGGAGGAAGAAAGTTCTGTAACAACACAGGGAGATGCCGTAAAAAAAGAGCAGTATTTTCTGAAAGAACTGAATGGGTATGTGGTCGTATATTTAAGCGACAAAAAAACAGTTTTTGAGTATACTAATATACCAACGGCAGAGTTACCGGCAGATCTTATGGAAGAAATCCAGGGTGGAAAAATCATTGAAGGAACAGAAAAATTGTATGGATTTCTGGAGAATTATTCCAGTTAGCGATTAGAAGGGACAAAAGATGGATAATAACAAGATTGACAGAATTAATGAATTGTATCACAAAGCCCAGGCTGTGGGGCTGACAGAAGAGGAGAAGAAGGAACAGAAGATCCTCAGACGAGAGTATGTGGAGGCATTTAAGGCCAGCCTTAGAGGGCAGCTGGATAATATTTCGATTCAAGAGAAAGATGGAAGTATCACAAATCTGGGAGAAAAATATGGAATCAAAAAAGCAAATTAGAGCGGCAGTTCTGGAGAAACGGACAGGACTGTCCGTTTTTGCAGTGGAAAAAAAAAGCTGTCAGATTACGAAATACGTTACGACACATCCGTGGTTTCAAGAAGCGCAGCAGATTCTGGTATACATAGATTTTCGCAAAGAAGTTTCAACCAGAGGGCTCATTGAGGAATGTTGGTCGGCGAAAAAACAAGTATTTGTGCCGAAGGTAGAGGGGAAGAATATGAATTTTTACCGGATCAAGAGCTGGGAAGAGGTAAAGCCGGGAGTTTGGGGGATACTGGAACCCATACCGGAGCTTCCCGTATTTGCGAGAAGCGGCTGCAAACCGGAGGACAGTCAGATTGTAATTATGCCGGGAGTGGCTTTTGATGCGAAACGAAATCGGATTGGTTACGGTGGGGGCTATTACGATAGATATTTTGAACAATACGAATCGATCCGCAAGATAGCGGTGGCATTTGAATGCCAGATTGTAGAAGAAATCCCTTCCGAAAATACGGATATAAGGCCAGACTGTGTGATTACGGAGAAACGCGTGATCCAGTGACAGCCCGGCCCGATTCCAGAATGATTATTCCGGGTAAATGAGCCTGGTTTCCGTAATGTCTTCCAGGACATTTTCAAGATAACGTTTTGCCAGATAGTTTGCCATAGGAAGATTCATATCCAGATAGTTTCCGCAGTCCTTTGCGCAGGCACCAGGTACTTCGCCCTGATATTCTGCGATAAAAAGGAACATTTCTTTCATGAGAGGTACGATATCGCGGGACTCATAATCTCCGGTCAGCAGAAGATAAAAACCGGTGCGGCAGCCCATTGGTCCAAAGTACAAGGTTTTAGAATCATACTCTGGGTGATTCCGCAGGAAAGTGGCACCAAGATGCTCAATGGTATGTACCTCAGCGGTGTTCATAACCGGTTCTTCGTTCGGGTTTGTCATACGGATATCGAAGGTTGTCACAGGCGTATCACCTGCAAAATCCTTGCGGGACACGTAGAGTCCCGGGACTAATTTATTATGGTCGATGGTAAAACTGGTGATTTTCTTCATGGTATTCTCCTTAACACGACTAATTTTAGACAACACATTTATTATAGCGGATATCTTTTTTTACGGCAAGAAGTATGGTATACTTTTTGAGAATCGGATGAAAGATGCAGATTGCTTGAAATAGTTCAGGAATCTTATACGAATGACATCAGGAGGCGAAGCAAGATGAAATTATATATAATCCGTCATGGAGAGACGCAGTGGAATAAACTTCGGAAGCTACAGGGGCAGGTCGATATCCCGCTCAATGAATTTGGCCGTCATCTAGCCAGAGAGACAGGCTTGGCGCTTCAGGATATTGCCTTTGATTTTGCGATTACCAGCCCTCTTAAAAGAGCGAAAGAGACGGCGCAGCTCGTACTTAAGGGGCGGGACATCCCGATTCTGGATGATCCGCGAATCATGGAGATGGGATTCGGTGAGTACGAAGGTCTGTGCTGTAAAGGAGAAGGATGGAATATCCCGGATGAAGATTTCAAGTATTTCTTTACCGCACCCGAGAAGTACCGACCGCCAAAAGGTGGAGAATCCTTCGAGCAGTTATCCATACGGCTGGATGCGTTCATTACGGAGCTGTATCACAAAGAAGAGTTGCAGGATAAAACTATCCTCATATCCACACACGGAGCAGCGTTGTGTGGTATCCTCCGTTTAATCAAGAAAAACCCGATCAGCCGATTCTGGGACGGAGGCGTTCATAAAAACTGTGCCGTGACGATTGTGGAGGTGAAAAATGGGATACCACGGATTTTAAAAGAAGCGGTTACATTTTATGAAGAGACAGTGGAAGACTGGTAAGAAGGAATGTGCCTTGATGCACTCTTGATTTGCAGAGACAGCTGTACCAGAAGCCATCATATTTTTGCGTGAATTGCATGGTTCCTATATCATTTTGGGCTGCCTAACGAGTGAGGTTAACACTTGATAGGCAGCCCAAATTTTTTTAAGATGACGGTTTAGATTTTTTTGCAGGAGCCCCGAACGACTAATTCACAGGGCAGTTGAATCTTAAGAGCCGTACCCATCTGTTCTTTGATGATCCGGTGCAGGATGGCGGCACCGTAATGTCCCATATTATAAGCAGGAGCGTGAACGGTGGTAAGTGGCGGTGTTGTAAACTGTGCCATGCTGATATCATCAAATCCGATCACCGATACATCTTGGGGAACCGAATAGCCATTCTCACTGAGAGCCTTCATCGCGCCCATGGCGAGCGGATCACTTGCAGCAAAGACTGCGGTCGGTAGGCAGTCGCTGTCAATCAGCTCGCACATCATCTCGTATCCCGAATCAATCCGAAAACTTCCTTCTTTTATATATGGCTGATAGTGAATGTCGTGTTCTTCGCAATATTTCACGAACAGAGCCTTTCGATAATCGGGATAAAGCTCCGTCTGTTCCGTATCCACATATTCTTTTCCGGTAAGAAAACCGATTTCCTTATGTCCTAGGTTGGTCAGATAATCCATCACCTGTCTTACCGCATCCTCAAAATCAAGAAGCACCGTCGATACGTTTGGATGTTTTACCGACATATCCAAAAATAAGGTATTTGCATTCTGCTTTTTGAAAAAGGCCACTTCATGATGGCTGAATTTTCCGATGCAGATCATACAGTCCACATCCTTAATAGCCTCTGCATAGTTGACATCGCTTTTGTAGGTGCGGATAATCTGGATGTGATTAGCAAGACAGTAATCCTCGATGCCCTGGCGGATCAAAAGATAGTAGCTGTCTTCTAATTCCTGCTGGGAAGAGAACCATTGGACGATTCCCAGGGTTAAGGCAGTTTTGGTCACGGAGCGTCCTTTTTTTATATAGTGAAGTTCTTTCGCTGTGTCAAGCACCTTCTGCCGTGTCTCCGGAGAGACATTCAGCGTCTCATCCTGATTCAGAATTCTGGAAACGGCGGCGGCCGATACGTTTGCCGCTTTTGCGATATCTTTAATGGTAGCCATATCTGTTCCCCCTTGATTGTCCATTATTTTACTAATTATAGCAAATTTCTAAAGAAATGAAAAGGAAATAAGTTTCGCTGTTTTTCACAAAAGTGAAATAGTAAATTTGTGCAGAAATTTAGTAAATAGTTATTGATAATTTACTAAATTTGTTGTATGATTTAATCAGAAAATAAATTAGGATTTGCATGCGGCCTGGAAAGAGAGTTTGCGCCGCAGTACGAAGAGAGTTTTTTGTATCTATATCATATTCACAAAACGGAGGTTATAATCATGAGACAAATCACAGAAATCATGAAAGAAATGAAGGATGGATGCTTCAGAGATTTACTAAAAGATATCTATGTGGACGAGAGCCGCCTGGATTATCAGGAAGCGCGCTATGTGAAAGCTATGGAAGAGTATATCAAGCTTTACGGAGAGCGGGAAGTAGAAGTTTATAGTGCGCCGGGAAGAAGTGAAGTAGGCGGAAACCACACAGACCATCAGCATGGCATGGTACTTGCCACCTCCATCAACCTGGACGCGATCGCAATCGTGAACAAGAACGAGGATGGCGCTGTGCGCATTGTCTCACAGGGATATCGTATGATCGAACTGTCAGCGGATGATCTGGTACAAAAACCGGAGGACAACGGAACCTCTCTGGGACTGATCCGCGGGGTGATGGCAGGGCTTAAGAGTCGCGGTTACCAGGTGGGCGGATTCAATGCGTATATTACAAGTGATGTATTAAACGGTGCCGGTTTGTCATCTTCGGCTGCATTTGAGACGATCATCGGAACGATTATTTCCGGGCTTTATAATAACATGAATATCAGTATGGTAGAGATTGCTCAGGTGGGACAGTATGCAGAGAATGTATTCTTCGGAAAGCCCTGCGGACTGATGGACCAGACTGCATGTGCAGTGGGAGGTCTGATCCATATCGACTTTGCTGACCCGGCAAAACCGATCGTTGAGAAGGTAGATGTTGATTTTGAAACTTATAAATACAGTCTTTGCATTGTAGATACCAAGGGATCTCACAATGATCTGACGGATGATTATGCACAGATTCCGGTTGAGATGAAGAAAGTGGCCGCTCATTTTGGAAAAGAATTCCTGCGCGATGTGGATGAAAAGGAATTCTTTGCAAATATCGCCGTACTGCGCAAGGAGATGGGGGACAGATGTGTTCTGCGTGCACTGCATTTCTTCGGAGACAATGACCGGGTGGCAGCTCAGGTGAAGGCGCTGAATGAGGGAAGATTCCAGGATTTCCTTCGCATGATCCGTGAATCAGGAGATTCTTCTTACAAATATCTGCAGAATATTTATACCAATAAAGACGAACAGAATCAGAGCATGTCTATCGCGCTTGCTGTAAGTGAGACTATTCTTGGTGAACATGGCGTATGTCGGGTACACGGCGGCGGATTTGCCGGAACCATCCAGGCATTTGTGGAAAATGATTATGTGGAAACCTACCGTGCGGCTCTGGACGCAGTATTTGGCGAAGGCTCCTGCCATGTACTGAAGGTCCGGAAATACGGCGGAATGAAGGTAATGTAAAACAGACAGATCAGATGTGGAGGAAAAGAAAATGATAAGTGAAGCAATCGCAAAACTGATGCAGTATGGAATTTCTACCGGACTTGTTGAGCAGGAGGACAAGATCTTTGTGACCAATCAGGTGTTGGAAGCACTGAACCTTACCGAGTATGAGATGCCGGAGGCATGCCCGGAAGAGGTAGACTTAGAGGCTGTGCTCAAGGAAATCACTGACTATGCGGTAGAGCAGGGGATTATCGAGGATTCCATTGTTTACCGGGATCTGTTTGATACCAAAATCATGGGAAAACTGGTTCCGCTTCCCAGTACGGTTATCTCCACATTTAATGATTTATACGCAGAAAACCCGCGCAAGGCAACCGATTATTTCTATAAGCTGAGCCAGGACAGCGATTACATCCGCAGATATCGTATTAAACGTGATGTGAAATGGGAGGCAAAGACGAAGTACGGTGATATGGAAATCACCATCAACCTGTCTAAGCCGGAGAAGGACCCGAAAGCGATCGCTGCGGCAAAGAACGCAAAACAAAGCGGATATCCCAAGTGCCTTTTGTGTAAAGAAAATGAAGGATATGCCGGAAGAGTCAATCATCCGGCCCGCCAGAATCACCGCATTATTCCGGTTGTCATCGCTGAGAAAAACTGGGGATTCCAGTATTCTCCGTATGTGTACTACAATGAGCACTGCATCGTATTTAACGGAGAGCATGTGCCGATGAAGATAGAGGAAGCTACGTTTGCGAAACTCCTTGACTTTGTGGACCAGTTCCCACACTATTTTGTGGGTTCCAATGCAGACCTTCCGATTGTGGGCGGCTCCATCTTAAGCCACGACCATTTCCAGGGGGGACACCATGAATTTGCCATGGCAAAGGCTCCGGTGGCGAGAGAATGCACGATCAACGGATTCGAGGATGTGAAAGCGGGAATCGTGAAATGGCCGATGTCTGTGATCCGTCTTCAGAGCAAGGATACAGGGCGGCTTGTAAAGGCGGCTGCGCATATCCTGGAGGTATGGAGAGGTTACACGGATGAGGAAGCGTTCATTTTTGCCGAGACAGACGGTGAGCCGCACAACACGATCACCCCGATCGCAAGAATGAAAAACGGAATGTTTGAGCTGGATCTGGTGCTTCGGAACAATATTACGACCGAGGAACACCCGCTGGGCGTATACCATCCTCATGCTCATCTGCATCATATCAAGAAAGAGAACATCGGCCTGATCGAGGTTATGGGGCTTGCCGTGCTTCCGGCCCGCCTGAAACAGGAGATGGAAGAGCTGGCAAAGGCCATCCTCACCGGTACGGACATCCGGGCGAATGAGATGCTGGAAAAACATGCGGACTGGGTGGATGAGTTCCGATCGAAGTACGAGAGCATTACTGATGAAAATGTAATGGATATTCTTCATAAAGAGATCGGTCTTGTGTTCAGCCAGGTGCTTGAGGATGCAGGCGTCTACAAGCAGACCGAGGAAGGTCAAAAAGCGTTTGACCGGTTTGTGGCGAGATTGTAAAAGGGAATTAGTATTACATATGAAATAGATTGTAAAGAGAGATGCTCTAAATGACTTTTGAACTGGACTGCAAATCCTTTTGCGGTTGGTACGGAAGCATTTAGAGCATTTTGAGTTGCCAGGTATGCCTAAGCGAACGTCCGGTGGATGTTTCTCCGGGTGCCGGGTATTTTTTGCATGTGGGATTGCCAGACTGAATTCATCGTTGCAGTGGGAGGTATAAAAGAAGGCAAGGAGAGCTGACGTTCCTTCTCTATATGGCTTAAGGAACGTGGCTAGGCTTGTGTACAACTGGTCATCGGCGATAAAGAACTCGGAATGCTTGGAACCATACTAGAAGTATTTCCAGATTTCCGTTATCAGCGCCGCACAGTCCATTAAATCATATAAGTAAATCAACAAATATATTGTGTAGACTGTGTGCTAGACTAAGTGAAAAAAGTGTAAATTTATCAGGTTCATTTATTCTTAAATATCCATATATAATTCCAGAGATAGAAGCGTAAATAATTTGATGTAAATTTTGTCCTAATGGATAGTGGATTAAGCCAAATAATAGGGCACTTAAAAAAATGCTCATTAAAGAATTCTTGAATAGTTTCTGAAAAAAAGATAGTAAAAAACCTCGGAATACGATTTCTTCAGATACAGCATACAATAATGTGTTAAAAAAATAAAATAAAGCCCCCAAATATGATGGAAACTGCTTTAAAAAACTTCTCATCAAAAAAGGTAATAGTTTTATTGAAACAGAGTTACTGTAAAGTAAAAATAATATAATAAACTCAAGTACAATACCGCTGATAACCTGTATATGAATTTTCTTGAAATGTAAACCGTACTCTTGAAAAGGCTCCTGGAGATAATTGTGAATAAGAAATACACATAGGAGGATATTCAGAAATACTATACATGATCCTATTTTAAAAACAGTAATAATAGATGTAATATTAAATAAGGTAATTATAAAAAATGTAATCCAATGCTTTTTAGAAGGTTTATTCATAGTATATCCCCGTGCTTTTTAATATTTTTCTAAAAGTATAGCATATTTAAAATGGTAAATAAAGAAATCAAAAAAAGATTATAATATTTATTAGTCATGACCCAGAAGGAAATCAGATGGCAGATTAAGTAATTAATATGCCCAACTAAAATATATGTAAAAAAATTTACAAATATCAAGAGGGTGTCCCAAAACTATGAATTTTTAAATTCATAGTTTTGGGACACCCTCTTTCTTTTATCGTATATGGTAAATAGCTACCGTTGGGACACCCTCTCGATTCAGTATTGTATTCCCAAAATTGATAGAGAAATAAAAAATTTGTATATTTTGCGATTTAGTTTCATGGTCCCAACTAACAAAAGGTCAGTTTATATGGTTTCACTAATCCTGCGCGCCACATGAATCCCACTGGCGGAGGCGTGAGAGAGGGAGTGGGTGACCCCGCTGCCGTCACCGATTACATACAGACCCTTGTGTTTGGTTTCCAGGTTCTGGTCGAGTTCCACCTCCATGTTGTAGAATTTGACTTCCACACCATAAAGAAGGGTATCGTCGTTGGCTGTCCCCGGGGCGATTTTGTCGAGAGCATAGATCATCTCAATGATTCCGTCCAGAATCCGCTTGGGAAGGACTAAACTCAGATCACCGGGAGTTGCGGCGAGAGTCGGACGTACCGTACCTTCCTCAATCCGCTTTTGATTACTTCTTCTGCCGCGCTCCAGATCGCCGAAACGCTGGACGATGACCCCTCCGCCGAGCATGTTGGAGAGACGGGCAATGCTTTCCCCGTACTCATTGCTGTCTTTAAAGGGCTCGGAAAAATGTTTTGCTACCAGAAGGGCAAAGTTGGTATTTGCGGTCTTTTTGGAAGCATCCTCGAAACTGTGTCCGTTCACGGTGATGATACCGTTGGTATTCTCATTTACGACGATGCCGTTCGGGTTCATACAGAAGGTGCGCACATTGTCCTCGAATTTCTCCGTCCGGTAGACGATCTTGCTCTCGTACAGCTCGTCGGTTAAGTGGGCGAAAATCACGGCCGGAAGCTCCACGCGGACTCCGATATCCACACGGTTGGATTTGGTGGGGATCGAAAGCTCCCCGCAGACCTTCTCCATCCACTTACTTCCGCTTCGCCCGACGGACACGACGCAGTTTACGCAGTCCGCGGATTCATTCTTGTAGTGGACGCGGTAGCCTCCCTCAATCGTTTCCACCGTATCGATCGGTGTGTTAAAATGAAACTCCACTCGATCCTTCAATTCAGCGTAAAGATTTTCAAGTACAACATAGTTGATATCCGTACCCAGATGGCGGACGGAGGCATCCAGAAGCGTCAATTTGTTCTGAATACAGAGTTTTTTGAAATCCGATCCCGCGGTGGAATACATCTTCGTCTGATCGCCGCCGTGGGAGACGTTGATCTCATCCACATATTCCATGAGGCCGATTGCTTTATCCTTCCCGATATATTCGTGCAGCGTTCCGCCAAAATCATTGGTGATGTTGTATTTGCCGTCGGAAAATGCACCCGCTCCACCAAAACCGCTCATAATCGCGCAAGTCTTACACTTGATACAGGATTTCACCTTGACGCCGTCGATGGGGCAGCGGCGCTTTTCCAGGGGATTTCCTGCCTCGTAGACTGCAATCTTAAGCTCCGGCCTTGTTTTTGCCAGCTCATAGGCGGAGAAGATTCCCCCGGGGCCGGCTCCGATAATAATCACATCATATTTCATGTTCCTTTCCTCCATACGATAAATACATCAATATTATTTTAGTTGTCCTCGCCCTGCATCGTATAAGTCTGGCGCTTTCTTGCCATCTCGTCACTCGCAAGATACTCGTCGTAGGTGGTGATCTTGTCAATCATCTTTCCACCCGGCATGATCTCCATAATTCGGTTGGCCGTCGTCTCCACGATCTGATGGTCACGGGATGCGAAAAGAAGCACACCCGGGAATTTTTTCATACCGTTGTTGAGGGCGGTGATGGCTTCCATGTCAAGGTGGTCCGTGGGCTCGTCAAGAATCAGCACGTTTGCACCGGAAATCATCATCTTGGACAGAAGACAGCGGACTTTCTCACCTCCGGAGAGGACCTTCACCTTCTTTACGCCGTCCTCACCTCCGAAAAGCATACGGCCGAGGAAGCCGCGCACATAGGTCACATCCTTTTCCTCCGAATATTGGGTCAGCCATTCTACGATGGTGTCGTCGTTGTCAAATTCCTTTCCGCTGTCCTTCGGGAAATACGCCTGGGATGTGGTCACACCCCATTTATAGGTTCCGGCATCCGGCTCCATTTCTCCGGAAAGGATCTGGAAGAGCGTAGTCTTTGCAAATTCATTTCCGCCTACGAACGCCACCTTGTCTTCGCGGTTTAGTGTAAAGGAAATGTCATCCAGCACCTTGACTCCGTCGATGGTCTTGGTGATTCCCTCTACGGTGAGAACCTCATTGCCGATCTCACGGTTCGGTTTGAAGTCGATGTAGGGATATTTGCGGCTGGAGGGGCGGATCTCTTCAAGCTGAATCTTTTCCAGGGCGCGTTTTCTAGAGGTTGCCTGACGGGATTTGGAAGCATTGGCGCTGAACCGGGAAATAAAATCCTGCAGCTCTTTGATCTTTTCTTCTTTTTTCTTATTTGCCTCCTTCATCTGGCGGATGAGAAGCTGGCTGGACTCATACCAAAAATCATAGTTTCCGGCGTAGAGCTGGATCTTGCCATAATCGATATCCGCAATCTGGGTGCAGACCTTATTCAGGAAGTAACGGTCGTGGGAGACCACGATCACCGTGTTGTTAAAGCCGATCAGAAATTCTTCCAGCCATGCGATCGCGTCCATATCTAAATGGTTGGTCGGCTCGTCGAGGAGCAGGATATCCGGGTTGCCGAAAAGTGCCTGGGCAAGCAGAACCTTGACCTTCTGTGCACCGTTTAAGTCTTTCATCAGTGCATAGTGAAGCTCTGTCTCGATTCCAAGGCCATTCAACAGGGAAGCGGCATCAGATTCTGCCTCCCAGCCATCCATAGAAGCAAATTCAGCTTCCAGCTCGCTGGCGCGGATTCCGTCCTCGTCGGTAAAATCTTCCTTGGCATAGATCACTTCTTTTTCCTTCATGATTTCATAAAGACGGGCATTTCCCATAATAACCGTGTCAAGAACCGGGAATTGGTCGTATTTAAAGTGATCCTGCTGCAGGAAGGAAAGACGTTCCCCCGGAGTAATGATGACTTCACCGGAGGTCGGCTCAAGCTGCCCGGACAGAATCTTTAAAAAGGTGGATTTTCCGGCTCCGTTGGCGCCGATCATACCATAACAGTTGCCTTCTGTAAATTTGATGTTTACATCTTCAAATAATGCTTTCTTACCTACGCGGAGGGTAACGTTACTTGTACTAATCATACAGATTTCTCTCCTTTATCAGTTTATTTCTGTTTGTTCTTATTTAAATATAGTTTTTGACTCACGGTCTATGGTAACATGGCTTTCCAAATTACGCAAGACAAGGAATTGATTTTGTGTTATACTAAGAGCGGAATGAGCAGCAACTATTGGGGGATAATGTCAATATAATGTATCTCAGATGGTTCAGGAGATGCATGAGGTGTAAGAAAGGAGCGATTTTTTGATTACAGCAGGTTTGGTATTGGAAGGAGGAGCGACCAGAGGTGTGTTTACCTCCGGAGTTCTGGATTACCTGATGGAGAAAGACATTTACCTCTCCCACGTAATCGGCGTGTCGGCCGGTTCCTGTAATGCAGTGGATTACGTATCGAAGCAGATCGGAAGAACGCGGGACTGCATGATCCGGCAAGGTGAAGAGTATAACTATTACTATGGATTAAAAGATTTTGTGCGCAACAAAAGTATCCTGGATATGGATATGATATTTGATAAATTTCCGAATGAACTGATACCGTTTGATTTTGACACGTATTTCACGTCGGATATTACTTGTGAGATCGTGGTGACAAACTGTCTGACGGGAAAGGCGGAATATCTGACGGAGAATAAGGATAAAGCCCGGCTGATGAAGCTCTGCCGCGCAAGCAGCAGTATGCCGCTAGTGTGTCCGATCGTGAACGTGGACAATACCCCTTATCTGGACGGCGGGCTGGCGGATTCGGTACCGGTCAGGCGTGCGCTGAAGCTGGGATTTGAGAAGAATGTAGTGATTCTCACAAGACCGAAAGGATATCGAAAAAAAACCATTTCCAAGCCGCTTGCAAGGCTTTACCGGAGATTATACGGTAAATACCCGGAACTGGTACGTATTTGTATTCAAAGAAACCGTATCTATAACCGGACTATGGAAGCGATCGAGGAGCTTGAGGAGCAGGGGCGGATCTATGTGATCCAGCCTGAGATGAAGCCAGTTTCGAGGCTGGAAAAGGATCAGCATAAACTGATGGCATTTTATGAACATGGATATGAACTGATGGAGAAAAAGCTTCCGGAGCTTATGGGTTATCTTTGCATAGAGAATGAATAGAATATGGGTAGTTGCCCGGTATAGGAGGAAATACACATGTATCTGTATGAACACACAATTTCAACAAAGTCTGCCCAGCAGATGTCTAAGATTACGAATATGGTGAGAGAAGATATTGCCAAAAGTGGAGTGAAGGATGGGATCATCGTTGTATTTTCTCCGCACACGACGGCAGGATTTACGATCAATGAGAATGCGGACCCGGATGTCGTGCATGATATGTTGATGGGATTTGAGGAAATATTCCCGACAAACCAATCCTTTTACCGGCATATGGAGGGAAACTCCCATGCGCATATGAAGACAACGATGGTTGGCCCGTCACAGACGCTGATCTTAAAGGACGGGCAGATCCTTTTCGGAATCTGGCAGGATCTTTATTTCTGCGAGTTCGACGGACCCAGGAACCGCCATTTTTATGTGAAGATTCTGGAGGGTTAGCAGATGATGGATTATGATTCACTGCTGGAATTCATGAGTCTTGCCGAAAAACTAAAATGCAATACCCGGCATTCCTGGACATCCAGCGGACGGCATGAGAGTGTGGCGGAGCACTGCTTTCGGCTTATGATATTTGCATGGCTGATGCGGGAAGAATTCCCGGAGCTTGATATGGAGCGGGTGATGGAATTATGCCTGTTCCACGATATGGGTGAGGCCGTCACCGGTGATGTCCCCTGCTTTGAAAAAGGAGATCAGGAGCGCAAAAAGGAAGAGGCGGCGCTTGGGCTGATTTCCGGGAAAGTACCGGAGCCTTACCGCAGCCGGATGGCCGGGATTTTCCGTGAAATTGCTGAGATGCGGACTCCGGAAGCAAAGCTTTTGCAGGCACTGGATAAGATGGAAGCAGTCATTCAGCACAATGAGGCGGATATTTCCACATGGATTCCGCTGGAATATGATCTGCAGTTCACATATGGACAGAAGCAGGCGGATGCATTTGCATATACAAGAGGGTTAAGAGACCGGGTCTATGAGGATTCCCGGATAAAAATAGAAAAAGAAGGTTTGGAGAAGAAAATCGATGGAGAATAAAGATACGGTGACAAGAACCGTAGAAGAGTCGCGGGTGGAGACGGTCCATATTGTAAGACCGGAGCACATGAATTCAGCCGGAAGGATGTTCGGCGGGGCGCTGATGCAGTGGATCGATGAGGTGGCAGGCCTGGTGGCCAAACGCCATTCCCACACGATGGTAACGACCGCAAGCGTAGACAATCTGCATTTTATCACCAGTGCATTTCTGAATGATGTGGTCGTTCTGATCGGCCGGATCACTTATGTAGGAAACAGCTCCATGGAGGTCAGGGTAGATACTTATGTGGAAGCGATGAATGGAATCCGTACGCCCATCAACCGGGCATATCTGACGGTCGTGGTTCTCGACGAGACGGGCAAAACCGTGAGAGTGCCGAGACTTAAGCTGTCCAACCAGATGGAAGAGATCGAATGGGAGGGCGGCATCAAACGCCGGGAGATGAGAATGCTTAGAAGAGAGGAAGGTTTTTAAGGCCTTCCTCCCTTTTTTTGCATCATCTGAACCATTTGAACCATGCGGTCGATCTGATCCTGTTCTTCCTTAGATTTTCCCTCCTTTATGATATCAAGTACCAGAGACATCTCTTCCGGCGTGAAGCGGATGCCTCTTTTATTGGCCCCTGTGATCAGTGACATCATGACCGGGGCCAGGCTCTTGCCGCTTTTGCCGTTTGTCTGGCTGGCCGCCATCCGTATCAGTTCCAGTTTCACCGGGTCCAGATCCGCAAGATGCGGATTGTTCATCCATTCGTTCATGTTTATCAGACCTTTCTATATTAGAGTTGCGGGGCGTATCTGACACAGATTTATTATGCTGTGTCAGCTCGCTCCTATTTGTTCCCTGCATCATATCATTCGTGTTTGTCCCCTGCGTCATATTGCCCGTATCCGCCATGTTCTTCATTATATCGCTCATGTCTGTCATGCTCTGCATCATATCGCCCATGTTCGCCATGTTCTGCATCACATCGCCCATATTTCCCATGCCCTGCATCATGTTACCCATGTTTGCCATGCTCTGCATCATATCGCCCATATCTCCCATGCTTTGCATCATCTCCATCATACTCATCGCCTGACGAAGGTTTTCAACGGAGGATGCGATGTCCGGTGAGAGATAAGGAGCAAGTTCTTCCGTGAAGGTCTCCATATCAAGTTTTTTCTGCCGCAGCCGCCTTCTGCGGCTATCATGATAAGGAGGTTGGAAACAGGCTATGGCATTTTGAAGCTCTGTAAACTTGGCATAAATACCCGCCATACGCTGCAGATCAGGCGGCAGATAGGGGATCATGAGCTTCATGGTCTGAAGCATTTCATTCGTTACCATACGGTCGAACGGTGTCATCATAACAGGCGGCTTTTTCTCCATATATGCTCCCGTCATACAGCGTTATAAATATATATGTTGCCGGGCGCTGATTTATGAAAACTGCATATGATAAAAAGAGAGGCATAAAAAGGAGAGTTATAGATGCGCAGGAAAATAGTGATTGAAGGAAATTCGGTATATGAGCTGGATGAAGAATGTATGTTGAGAAAGCAGCTCACCAAGGAATGCAATGAGAATCAAAGGGAGAAAAAAATTCGGTCCTCTGAATACCCCGGAAAGGTTTCAGACAGGAAAAAAGGTGAGAGCCGTTAGAGCCCTCACCCTGTTTACTGCCAGGCATACCCAAGTGAAGATTTTGTGAATCTTGCGCCTGACTGCTGGCAGGCCCAAGTGACAATCCCAAGGACAGTCACTTAAGCTGCATCAATCAGCACATTAGCATCCGCATCCGCCGAAGCCACCGCATCCATTTCCACATCCATTGCCGCATCCGCCGCAGAAGATGAGAAGGAGGATGATCCACAGGCAGCTGTCATTTCCACAGCCGCAGCCACAGCCATCACTACGTCCGCCGCCGCATCCGCCGAAACCGCCGCCGCAGCAAGCAAGAAGCAGGATAATCCAGATACAGGAAGACATTCCGCCGCCGCACCCACAGTTATTTCCTACGTTTTCGCATCCGCATCCACAGTTTGTTGCACTTAAATCACTCATGTTTAATTGCCTCCAATTAGGTTTCTTTACACTTCATCATATGTGGCAGGGCTTGACTGTGTTTCTACAATTTAAAAAAAATGAAAACAATTTTTCATTCATTTGCAGGACCGCTGTTTTCGCACGATTGAATGACAGCGTTTCTCAGAACCGGAGCTTTGATTCTTACATATAATAAACCAGACTATGGAATCACCTGTATGAAATTTTTAAGTACTTCAGGTGATTTTTTCGATGATAAGAAGAAATTGGGAAAAATTGAATTTGGGAGGAGCTTATGGATCAAGCCAGAAAATTGATTGGAATAGAAGAGTGCAGAAAATATCATCTGACCGGGAGCGGGATCACGGCAGCGATTCTGGATACTGGAGTCAGTCTCCATCCCGATATCGCATCCAGGATCATCGGCTGGAAAGATTGTGTAAACGGGAAGGAAAGGGTCTATGATGACTGCGGACACGGTACGCATGTGGCGGGAATTTTAGCAGGTGATGGGAGATGCCGGCGGGGAGTCTATGCGGGGATTGCACCGGGATCGTCCCTTGTTTGTGTGAAAGTATTGAATCAAAAGGGCGGCGGAAGGATTGACGATGTTGTGAGAGGAATCCGTTATGTTTTGAGCAGGCGGGACAGCTTCAATATCCGGATAGTAAATATCTCGATCGGCACACTGCCGCATCCCGGCGATGAGAAAGAGATGCAGCTTCTACACTGGGTAGAACGTTTGTGGGATGCCGGGATGGTGGTGATCGTTGCCGCGGGGAATCTGGGGCCCGCTGAAGGCAGCGTTACCCTGCCGGGAATCAGCAAAAAAGTTATCACCGTGGGAGCCTGTGATCTGCCCACCAACAGAGAGGCCAAAACAAAGATACAGCTTTATTCCGGCTGCGGTCCTACCGTCGATTGTGTAAAGAAACCCGATATATCTGCTCCGGGTAATGCCATCCATTCCTGCAACTTCCGTTATCCGTCCCTTTCCGCCTGGCCATATATCCGCAAAAGCGGCACCTCCATGGCAACTCCGATGGTAGCGGGAGCCGTGGCTCTTCTTCTGGAGAAGTATCCCGATATGGGAAATGTAGAGGTCAAACTCAGGCTTTGGGAATGTTGTACGGACACAGGAGCACCAGAGAATTTGCAGGGGCACGGCAGAATTCACGTAGGAAACCTACTTCGCCTCTGATTCCTCCGATATGACAGGATATCTGCAGAAGGGCGTAGTAAAAGATCAGAAAAAAGTAATGATGTCAAGAAAAAATACTTGACACCCATCGAAGAATATTATATGATAACTCAGGTGAGAGAAATGGATGAGATATTAAAGCAGACACTTTTATATGATTTTTATGGAGAACTTCTGACAGAGCACCAGAAAAGCATTTACGAACAGGCGGTTCTGGAAGATTTGTCACTGAGTGAAGTGGCGGCTCAGGAAGGCATCAGCCGGCAGGGAGTGCATGATCTGATCAAAAGATGCAGCAAGGCCCTGGAAGGATATGAGGAAAAGCTCCACCTGGTAGCGAGATTCATGTCTGTGAAACAGAAGGTTCATGAGATGGATGAACTGCTCACCCATTATGAGGAGCATGACAGTAAGGAACTTGTCGCAAGACTTAAGGCGATTTCCGGTGAGATAATAGAGGAGTTATGATATGGCATTTGACAGCTTAACCGAGAAACTTCAGAACGTGTTTAAGAATCTGCGCAGTAAAGGGCGCCTTACGGAAGACGACGTAAAAGCGGCGCTCAGGGAAGTTAAGATGGCTCTTCTGGAAGCCGATGTAAACTTCAAAGTCGTAAAGAAGTTTATCAAAGATGTGCAGGAGCGCGCGGTCGGGCAGGATGTCATGAATGGCCTGAATCCGGGCCAGATGGTCATCAAGATTGTAAATGAAGAGTTGGTCAGCCTCATGGGCAGCGAGACCACTGAGATTAGGCTCCAGCCCGGCAGTGCCAAAACGGTGATCCTGATGGCAGGTCTTCAGGGTGCAGGTAAGACGACCACCACGGCAAAGCTGGCAGGAAAGTACAAATTAAAGGGCAAGAAACCACTTCTGGTTGCATGTGATGTATACCGCCCCGCAGCGATCAAACAGCTTCAGATCAACGGCGAGAAGCAGGGAGTGGAGGTCTTCTCCATGGGCGAGAATCAAAAGCCTGCTAATATAGCCAAGGCAGCGCTGGAACACGCGTCTAAGAACGGCAACAATATCATTATCCTGGATACCGCAGGACGGCTTCATGTGGATGAAGAGATGATGGCGGAGCTTCAGGAGATCAAGAATACAGTAGAAGTGCATCAGAGTATTCTGGTCGTGGATGCCATGACCGGACAGGATGCGGTAAACGTGGCAGATAACTTCAATCATAAGATTGGGATAGACGGTGTCATCCTCACCAAGCTGGACGGCGACACCAGAGGCGGTGCGGCACTTTCGATTAAAGCGGTGACCGGGTGCCCGATCCTCTATGTAGGTATGGGAGAAAAGCTTTCAGATCTGGAACAGTTTTATCCGGACCGTATGGCTTCCCGTATCCTGGGAATGGGAGATGTGCTGAGCCTGATCGAGAAGGCCGGAGCCGAGATTGACGAGGACCAGGCCAAGAAGATGACTGAGAAGCTAAAGAAAGCCCAGTTTGATTTCGATGATTATCTGGAAAGTATGAAGCAGATGCGCAAGATGGGCGGTTTTGGAAGTATCATGAGTATGCTTCCCAGCCTTGGCGGCATGGGTGGACGCGGCAAGATGCCGGATATCGATTCCGATGAGGCAGAGAAGAAGATGGCACGCGTAGAGGCGATCATTTACTCCATGACTCCGGCTGAGCGCAGGAATCCGGATTTACTGAATCCGTCCCGCAAGCACAGAATCGCAAAAGGCGCCGGAGTAGATATTGCAGAGGTGAACCGCACGGTGAAGCAGTTTGATCAGATGCGTAAGATGATGAAGCAGTTCCCCGGTATGATAGGCGGACGCGGTAAAAAGGGACGTATGAAATTACCATTTTAAATTCCGTTCTATCGGTTGACCCGTATGGGATACGGGGTAGAAGAAAAAGAAGCTCTATCCCACATGAGACGATATATACGCAGAACATGCGATATATAATAAATTAGAATATAAATATAAGAGAATGATTCAGGAGGTACACTAAAATGGCAGTTAAAATCAGATTAAAAAGAATGGGACAGAAGAAGGCTCCTTTCTATCGTATCGTTGTAGCGGATGCACGTGCTCCGAGAGACGGAAAATTCATCGAGGAGATCGGAACCTATGATCCGACCCGTGACCCGAGTGTATTCAAGGTTGACGAAGAGGCAGCTAAGAAATGGTTACAGAACGGTGCTCAGCCGACAGAAACAGTTGGTAAAATCTTTAAGGCAGCTGGCATTGAAAAATAATATTCATTGCGGAGGTGCAGGTGATGAAAAATTTAGTTGAAGTTATCACAAAAGCACTGGTTGACAATCCAGAGGGTGTTGTGGTTACAGAAAAGCAGGAAGGTAAGACCACTGTAATCGAAGTACATGTGTCAGATAATGACATGGGCAAGGTGATTGGCAAACAGGGTCGTATTGCAAAGGCAATCCGTTCTGTTGTGAAGGCTGCGGCTGCAAAAGAGGACAAGAAGGTCGTAGTTGAGATTATGCAATAGCAGAAAGAAAAAACGCAGGTAATTTCGTTTATCTGCGTTTTCTTTATCAGGCGGGAGATTCCGGGATAAATCCGGCGACTCACCGCTTGGGTGTACCTGGCTGTAAGATGAATGGCGGGTATGCTGTTATTTTAAATACCGTAAGTTTCAATATATGGGAGAGTAAGATGCAGAATAATGAATATTTACAGGTGGGAGTCATTACCTCCACACACGGAATCAAGGGGGAAGTTAAAATATTTCCGACCACCGATGACCCGTCCAGATTTGAGGATCTAAGGAATGTGATCCTGGATACCGGCCGGATGCAGATTCCTCTTGAAATCGAGAATGTCAAGTATTTTAAACAGTACGTGATCCTTAAATTTAAAGGAATCGACAATATCAACGATATCGAAAAATACAGGAAGATGCCGCTTCTGGTTTCCAGAGAAGATGCGGTGGAATTAGAGGAAGATGAGTATTTCATGGCAGATATGCTGGGCCTTACGGTCTATACGGATGAGGGCAGGATGTTTGGCATTTTAAAGGATATTATGCAGACGGGTGCAAATGATGTCTACGTGGTAGACACAAAAGAACATGGAGAAGTTCTCCTCCCGGCGATCCACGACTGTATTCTGGATGTGGATCTTGATGAGAGAAAGATGACGGTTCATATTATGGACGGACTTTTGTAGAGAGGGGGAGAAGATGAAGTTTCACATTATGACATTATTTCCGGATATGATCATGAATGGACTGGGGACCAGCATAATCGGTAGAGCGGTCGAAAAAGGGATTCTGGAGATCAAAGCATGGAATATTCGGGACTATGCCTTTAATAAACACCAGAGCGTTGATGACTATCCTTACGGGGGCGGCGCCGGGATGCTGATGCAGGCAGAACCGGTTTACCAGACCTGGAAAGCAATCTGCGTGGAAAGCGGCGCAGGCATGAAGCAGGACGATTGTCAGGTGGACGAGCATATCAGCCTCCCCGAGGAAGGATCAAGTGAGGTTCCTGCCGGCATCAACGCTAATAAAAAAACTCCGAGAGTTGTTTATCTGTCACCTCAGGGGAAACCATTTAATCAGGCCATGGCGGAAGAATTTGCGAAAGAGGAAGAGCTGATCCTGCTCTGCGGTCATTATGAAGGAATCGATGAGAGAGTTCTGGAAGAGATTGTGACGGATTATGTCTCTGCCGGAGACTATGTCCTCACCGGCGGGGAGCTGCCCGCTATGATGATGGTAGATGCGATCAGCAGGCTGATACCGGGGGTACTTCACAATGACGTATCGGCAGAATTTGAGAGTTTTCAGGATGATCTTCTGGAATATCCTCAGTATTCCAGGCCCGAGATCTGGCATGATCGGCAGGTACCTCCAATCCTTCTCTCCGGGCATCATGCCAATGTGGAGAAATGGAGAAGAGAGCAGTCGGTGATCCGCACCGCAAAGTGTCGGCCGGATCTTCTTGAAAAGGCATCTCTAACTGCGAAAGAGAAGGAACTTGCAGAGCAGATTATCCGAGAACAGACCCAAAATCAGGATGAAAAATATGAGAAACCACTTGCAAAACAAGAGTGCTTGTGGTAGAATATCTCATGTTGTGAGAAAAAAGAGATGGTCCTCTGGTACGATAGAGTATTAAGAACGTCAAAATATGAAGGAGGTCACACACATGAACGATATCATCAAAAATATCGAAGCAGCACAGTTAAAAGAGAATGCTCCTCAGTTTAATGTAGGAGACACCGTAAAAGTTTACGGAAAGATCAAAGAAGGAAACCGCGAGAGAATTCAGGTTTTTGAAGGAACTGTTCTTAAGAAACAGGGCGGCGGAGCAAGAGAAACATTTACAGTAAGAAAGAATTCTAACGGCATCGGTGTTGAGAAGACATGGCCGCTGCACTCTCCGAACGTAGAGAAGGTAGAAGTTGTCCGCAGAGGTAAAGTAAGACGTGCGAAACTGAACTACTTAAGAGACCGTGTAGGTAAGAGAGCAAAAGTAAAAGAATTAGTAAAATAGTAAATGCTTATGAGGGACAAATACGAAAAGGTACTTGTCCCTTTAATCATTATGAGATATGATTAAGGGGCGAAACATACGAAAGACATCAGAGGTGGAGTATGCACAGAGATTTAAAATTCGGAAAAGAGACGAAAAGAAGAGTGAATCTGGAATGGGTGCCGAAAGCGCTCATGTGGATGTTGCAGATTGCGATCGTCTGCCTTTTTGCATTTGTATTTGTATGGTACTTCGGACAGCGGGTGAGCAACATCGGTGATTCTATGAGTCCGGTACTTAAGAACGGGGATGTGGTACTGGTCAACCGGATTATTTATGATGCCAGTATGCCGAAACGGGGAGATATCATCGTATTTAAACCCAACGGCAATGAGAATCTGCATTCTTATATCAAGCGTATCATCGCGCTTCCGGGTGAGACGGTACAGATTAAGGATGGAGAGATTTATATAAATGACAAGAAGCTGGAAGAAGAATACAAGACTGCCGAGATTACGGATGCCGGACTGGCTGCCGAAGCGATCACGCTTGCGGGAGATGAGTTTTTTGTGCTTGGAGACAACCGGGAGAGCAGCGGTGACAGCCGTATGGCAGATATCGGGAATGTAAAACGTTCGGAGATTGAGGGCAAGGCATGGTTCGTGGTCGCCCCCGGCAAACATTTTGGGTTTATCTCCCATAAAGAGTAAAGTGTATCTTTCAGCATCAGTGCGAAATATAGAGGAGCAGAGGATATGAATTTTCAATGGTACCCTGGTCATATGACAAAAGCACGTCGTATGATGCAGGAAAATATAAAATTAATCGATCTGGTGATCGAACTGGTCGATGCAAGAATTCCGCTCAGCAGCCGGAATCCTGACATTGATGAATTAGGAAAGAATAAAGCACGTCTGATTCTTTTAAATAAATCAGATCTGGCTGATGAGAAATATACTGACGAATGGATGACATATTTTAAGGGAAAGAGTTATCACGTGGTAAAAGTAAATTCCCGCAGTGGAATGGGAATCAAATCCATCCAGGGAGTCATCCAGGAGGCTTGCCGGGAAAAAATCGAACGTGACCGGAAGCGAGGCATCTTAAACCGTCCGGTACGAGCCATGGTGGTAGGAATTCCGAATGTGGGCAAATCTACATTCATCAATTCCTTAGCGGGAAAAGCCTGTGCAAAAACCGGAAATAAACCGGGTGTCACCAAAGGAAAACAATGGATTCGCCTTAACAAAAATGTAGAGCTTCTCGATACTCCGGGAATTCTCTGGCCTAAATTTGAGGATCAGACCGTGGGACTTAGGCTGGCATTTATCGGAGCGATCAAAGATGATATCATGAATCTGGAGGAGCTTGCGGCAGAGCTGGTTAGCTTTTTAACAAATGCTTATCCGGGTGTCCTTGCATCCAAATATAATATCCGGGAGTCAGAGGACTCCTACGCATGTCTGTCGGAAATTGCCGAAAGCCGTAAGTGCTTAGGAAACGGCGGTGTTCTGGATATCGGAAAGGCATCTGCACTTCTTTTGGACGACTTCCGGAATGGTAAGATTGACAGAATCACACTGGAATTTGTAAAGGAGTATGAATAGATGGGCATAAAGACAACAAAAGGAGATCATGCAGAAAAAAAGTCGGAGAAGAATATGTTAAGTGAGTTAGGCGGATGGATTCTCTATTTCCTGATCGTCCTTGGTATGACCTGGCTGATCATCACTTTTGTGGGACAGCGAACGAAGGTGGACGGACATTCTATGGAGCCGACCCTTCAGGATGCAGACAACCTGATCGTGGACAAGATTTCTTACCGCCTGCGGGATCCGGAGCGTTATGATATCATCGTTTTCCCTTATCAGCACGCGGAAAATGTATACTATATCAAACGAATCATCGGACTGCCGGGAGAGACGGTACAGATTATCGATGGCAGCGTCTACATAAACGGTGAACTCCTGGAAGATGAAATCTATGGGGCAGAACCCATTAAAGATCCCATGACAGCGGCGGAGCCCATTACATTGGGTGACGATGAGTATTTCGTTCTGGGAGATAACCGAAATCACAGCTCGGATAGCCGAGATCCCAGCGTCGGTGTTCTGACAAGGGATAAGCTAATCGGAAGGGCATGGGTCAGAATCTATCCGTTCAATAAGATTTGTTTTATCCGCCACAAATAACAGAGAAGGAAGAATGGAATGTCTGAGAAAAAAAGTATTCGTGAGATTGAAATTGAGCTGAAAAGTGCGGGCAAAAATCAGGCGGAGCTTCTTGCTTTTTATGAGGCGGACAGCCGCAGCGGCGTACAGAAGCTGATAGAGAAATACCATCGCGCGCAGGGCAAACTTGTAATGGAAAGAGAACGGCTGGAGCAAATGTGGTCATACGAGAAAAAATATCCGGACGCTGCTTATATCTGTGGTATTGATGAAGCAGGGCGCGGACCTCTCGCTGGCCCGGTGGTCGCAGGTGCAGTCATCCTGCCGAGGGAATGTGAGATTCTGTATTTAAACGACTCCAAGCAGCTCTCTGCCAGACGGCGGGATGCACTTTATGATGAGATCATGGGGAAAGCTCTCTATGTTGGAGTCGGTATGGCAGGGCCTGGACGGATTGATGAGATTAATATTTTACAGGCAACCTACGAAGCGATGCGTGAAGCCATCGGGAACCTTGGAGTACGCCCTGATATACTGCTCAATGATGCTGTAACGATTCCGGGAATTGACATCCCTCAGGAGGCGATCATCAAAGGTGACGCGAAAAGCGTTTCCATCGCAGCCGCAAGCATCATCGCAAAGGTGACCAGAGACCGGTTAATGACAGAATATGACCAGATATTGCCGGAATATGGATTTGCGGCACATAAAGGGTATGGCTCAGCAAAGCATATCGCGGCGCTTAAAGAATTCGGTCCTACGCCCATTCACAGAAAAACCTTCATTAAAAATTTTATTTAAGTATCGTTTCTATGAAATATGCCTTGCTATAGAAAGGAATCATGTATGGCAGCAAACCGAAGGGCAATCGGGACTCAATATGAGAAAATGGCAGGAGAATTCCTGGAAAAACAGGGCTACCGCATTCTTACATATAATTATCGGTGTAGGTATGCTGAGATTGATATCGTGGCAATGGACAAAGAAATCCTGGTATTCTGCGAGGTGAAATTCCGTAAGGACAGCACAAGTGGGAACGCCCTCGATGCGGTGGATGTGAAAAAGCAGAGACGGTTATGGTACGCAGCGCTCAGTTATTTGTCCCGGCACCAACTGACGGATGTTCCCTGCCGGTTCGATGTGCTTGGCATTACAGGCGAGCAGATCACTCTTGTGAAGGATGCATTTGTATATACAGGAGGTTCGTAAATGAATCATAGATTAAACTATAAAGGACACTCACAGATTTATAGAGAAATTAATTTCGACCGTGAAAATGCCGGAGTACCTTTTCTGCAGTTTCCTCTGCTGGAGGAGACCGGTGTGGTATATCATGGAATATCAACGCGGCTCGGCGGAGTCAGTACCGGATATCTTGCTTCTATGAACTTAAGCTTTACGCGCGGGGACGCCCCGGAAAATGTACTGGAAAATTATCGACGCATGGCGCAGGCCGTGGGTGTCAGAGTGGATCAAATGGTAGCGTCCCACCAGACGCATACCACAAATGTTCGCCGCGTAGAACGTGAGGATGCCGGAAAGGGTGTCGTGCGCGAAAAAGATTATACGGATGTGGACGGACTTGTGACGAATGTTCCTGGAATCTGTCTGGTGACATTTTATGCGGACTGTGTTCCATTATTCTTTGTGGACCCGGTGCGCCGCGTAATCGCATCCAGCCATTCTGGCTGGCGTGGGACAGTGGGAAGAATGGGTAAAGTGACCATTGAAAAGATGCAGAAGGAATATGGGTGCCGTCCCGAAGATATCTATGCGGCAATCGGCCCTTCGATCTGTCAGGACTGTTATGAAGTCAGTGAAGATGTAATAGACCAGTTCCGCAGTGAATTTGCCGAAGAAGAGTGGCCCGGTCTGTTTTACGCAAAACCGAACGGAAAATATCAACTGAATCTATGGAGGGCAAACGAACAGATTCTTTTGGATGCAGGAATTCTTCCCGGACATCTTGCCGTAAATAATCTGTGTACCTGCTGCAATCCGGAGCTGTTGTTCTCACACCGGGCATCCCAGGGAAAACGGGGAAATCTGGCGGCATTTCTTGCACTTAAGGAGGAATAATCATGTTTTTTCAGCTCATAAATAATATGACAATCCACCGGACCGTCATGCAGACGGGTCTGACAGCCAGTAAAGCCGGGGTTCTGGCTGCAGATCTTGTGGAAGAGACTTTGCAGGATAGTGTACAGGAAACGGTCACCGCTGTAGATGAACTTAGCACTTATTTCAAGGAGAAGCTTCCCGGGATACTGAATTTCGGAATTCGGGTACTGCTTGCACTTTTTCTATTCTGGCTTGGACATAAGCTTATAAGCTGGATTCGGAAATTGGTACGTGCCTCCATGGAACGTGCCGGCTCGGATACGGGTGCCAGACAGTTTGTCGATTCGCTTGCAAAATACGGGCTTCACATCATCCTGCTGCTGATCATCGGCAACTGGATGGGAGTGGAATCCACCTCAGTGGCAGCGCTTGTGGCATCTGCCGGAGTCGGCATCAGCCTTGCTCTGCAGGGCAGCCTCTCCAACCTTGCCGGAGGAATGCTGATTTTGACGCTAAAGCCTTTTGTGGTAGGCGATTATATCATTGAAGATACCAATAAAAATGAAGGAACCGTAAAAGAGATCCAGATCTTTTATACTAAGCTCGCCACGGTGGATAACCGGACGATCGTGATTCCCAATGGAACACTGGCAAACAGCAGCCTTACGAACGTGACGGACAAGGATTTCCGACAGCTTGACCTGCGGGTAGGTATATCCTATGAGTCCGATCTCAGGCTTGCCAAGGAGATCCTAAGGGAGATTCTTAAGAATGATTCCTGCGTGGAACAGGAGATGGATCATAATGTATTTGTAGACAATCTTGCTGATAGCTGTGTGAGCCTCGGCGTAAGAGCCTGGGTAAAGACGGAGGACTACTGGCCTACACGCTGGCGTATGCTGGAAGAGATTAAATTGATTTTTGATGAAAAGGGAATCGTGATTCCTTATAATCAAATGACCGTACACGTAAAACAATCATGATCAGTTTATCACATGAAAAGGATTGACAATTTTGTAACGAGAAAGTATAATCAACTCAAATATTAGGAGAATGAAGCATGAGGGTGATTGCTGGAAAAGCCAGAAGACTACAACTTAAGACGCCTGACGGCATGGATACCAGACCTACCACGGACCGCATCAAAGAGACCTTATTCAACATGATCAGCCATGCTCTGGCAGACGCATCCTTTCTGGATCTGTTTGCAGGAAGCGGCGCCATCGGGATCGAGGCATTAAGCCGCGGAGCCAGCCGGGCTGTTTTTGTGGAGAAGAATCCCAAAGCTGCGGCGTGCATCCAGGACAATCTGGAGCGCACCAGGCTGAGTGCACAGGGAGAGGTTGTGACTGCAGATGTATTTAGTGCACTGAGAAAGCTGGAAGGATGCGGCCGGTTCGACTATATTTTCATGGACCCACCTTACGATCACATGCTGGAAAGACAGGTTCTTGAGTACCTCACGGATTCGGATCTGCTTGCCGAAGACGGCCTGATTATCGTAGAAGCCTCCCTTACGACCGATTTTTCTTATCTTGAAGAACTTGGCTATTCACTGATCAAACGCAAGGAATATAAGACAAATGCTCATATATTTGCAGAACGAAAGGAAAAAGAACAATGATAAAAGCAATTTATCCCGGAAGCTTTGATCCGGTCACCTTCGGACATCTGGATATCATTAACAGATCAAGTCAGATCGTGGATGAACTTGTCATAGGTGTATTGCGCAATAATGCAAAAATGCCGTTGTTTTCTGTTGAAGAACGTGTTAAAATGTTAGAGGAAGTGACGAAAGAACTGTCCAACGTCAAAATCGTGCCGTTTGACGGACTGCTGGTCCAGTTTGCGAGGGAGATAGACGCGAGACTGGTGATCCGCGGACTGCGTGCCATTACCGATTTTGAATATGAATTGCAGATGGCGCAGACCAACCACAAACTTGAGGCAGGCGTTGAGACGATGTTTTTGACCACCAATCTTAAATATTCTTACCTGAGTTCTACGATCGTTAAGGAAGTTGCAGCTTTTGGCGGAGATATCTCTCAATTTGTTCCTGAGGCTGTGGCATGTAGAGTCAAAGAAAAAATGTCGCATTAGGATGTGGCAAGAAGGAGAGTGTAAATTATGAGCAGCCGTATTGAGCAAATTATTGAAGAAATCGAAGAGTATATTGATAGTTGTAAATTCCAGCCTCTGTCTACGACCAAGATCATTGTAAACAAAGATCAGATGGATGAGCTGTTGAGAGAACTTCGTATGAAGACGCCGGATGAGATCAAGCGTTACCAGAAGATTATTGCTAACAAGGATGCGATCCTTGCCGATGCACAGGCGAAAGCGGAGAGCATGATCGAGGAAGCACAGGTTCATACGAATGAGCTTGTAAGCGAGCATGAGATTATGCAGCAGGCATATTCCCAGGCAAATGAGATCGTGATGGCTGCCACCGAGCAGGCTCAGCAGATTCTGGATAATGCGACAAACGATGCCAATGACATCCGTATCGGTGCGATGCAGTATACAGACGATTTGATGGCAAATGCCGAGAATATCATCGGTCATACGCTGGATATGTATTCTACCAAATATGATGGACTTCTGAATTCCCTTCAGGAGTGTTACGATATGGTCCGCAATAACCGGGCAGAGCTTGAGATTCCGGAGAAATCTTCCCGAGGCCTGGAAGCAGAATTTGGCGGAGATGCTCCCGAGGCAGAATAGGTTTGATTTTAAAAAAGTAATAAATAAAGAAAGGCTAACAGGCTGGACACTATTGCGGTGCCCAGCTTTTCTAATATGTACGCTGCCATGCTGAGTTTATGCTTCTGAATCATACACTGCGTCTGGAAAATAGCACAAAAGCCTCCGAAAGAGGAAAGCGCCATTACCAGGATATACCGGGCGGAAAAAGGAAGCTCTGCCTTGCAGATGGCGGTAACGCCTCCAGTGATTTCCAGAGACGGCAGACAAATCATTTCCCAGAAAAAAACATTTATCTGCAGAAGACGACAAAGCTCAAGGATAATGGAGAATACAATAATATAGCCGCCAATTTTAGTGATTGTCTCACAAGCATTCATAATACAAAAATCCAAAGCAGACGTGAAGTTCTGCGGCGGCAAGGACAACCGCCCTTGGGAGATGGTCTTTGTGGAATCTTCCCTGGAAAACCAGATGCGCCGAAACAAAAAACTGAGCAGTACCGGAGAGGCCATCATGATTCCAAGAGAGATTATCCCAAGCTCCGGACGGCGCAGGTTTTGCAGAACAATGTAGCTTATCACAAACATGGGACTGGTATTATTGCAGAAGGACAGAAGATAATTCCCCTCCTTACGGCTGATATATCCTTCATCCAGCAGATCGGATGTAATCTTTGCACCCATGGGATACCCGCATAAAAAACCGCCTAAAACGGCAAAAGAAGAAGCCTCAGATACCCCGAAAAGCGGGCAGATCATTGGTGATAAGATACGTGAGATTCCTTCGACCGCCCGTGTCCTCACCAAGAGCGAGGTGATGACAATAAAGGGGAACAAGGTGGGAAGAACTGTTCTGAACCAGAGCAAAAGCCCGGCAGAAGCTCCCTGAAAGCAGGTTTCTGGAAAACGCAGCATGAGAATAAACAGCGCACATAGTCCGCTGATCAGAACACATCGTTTCATGTCAGACTCCTGAACATAGTATTATAATAAATTTTATGAAATACATTAAGAGAATATGTTTAAAGTATATTCTGAATACAATCACCTAACTCAGAATAAACTGAACTAAATAAATTGTGGCCAATCAAAGGAGTATACTTTGGCAGAAGTATTTCATGACGAAGAAAGTGACAAGAAATCATACTTGCGAAATAAACCTCTACAACCGTTCAGCCAATTTCCATATAAGTTAATATTACTTTTGTTTGCTGCGGCACTTTTTTCCGTATTATTAACGGATTATGCGAGAAGTCTGGGTAAACGGAATATTCTAAACAGTCAGACGATTCTTTCCGACCGTTTTCGCAGGCATTTTCTATCTGAAAGCAAGGTTTCTGAAATGAGGGATCTTGAACAGAGGGAACGCGGAGCGTCGGCGGGCATTTATATTTTGAATCATTGGAATCGTTCGGGAGGGCGGGAACAAAGTATCACGAAGCCTGAAGCTGCCGTGGGGAACGATACATTTTGGAAGGAGAATCCGGCATGGGAGGGCTACCTCATGGCCTGCAATGCAATCTGGAATGATGTGGTTTATTTTCCGGTTCCGGTATCTGCGTCTCATGAAAATTATACGGTGAGTTATGTCGATTCTTGGATGGGAGAGCGGAATTACGGAGGGAAGCGCGGCCATGAGGGGACGGATTTGATGGCGTCAGAGGATCAGCCGGGCCTCTATCCGGTTGTGAGTATGACAAAAGGGACGGTCACCTCCAAAGGCTGGCTCCCCAAAGGCGGCTATCGTCTTGGAATCATGGCTCCGTCGGGCGGTTATTTCTATTATGCCCATCTGGATTCCTATGCAGATATTGAGGAAGGGGATGAAGTTGATGCCGGAGATATTCTGGGTTTTATGGGTGACAGTGGTTACGGTCCGGAAGGGACGACGGGAATGTTTGCCACGCATCTGCATGTAGGGATATACATTTACCCGGATGGAAAAGAGGTCAGCGTCAATCCATATTGGATTTTAAGAGTAATCGAAGAGAAAAAACTTTCCTGTTCCTTCTAACTATGGTATACTCAAAAGATATGGAGGAATGAATATGAATTTACCGCTTGCGTTTGAAGAAAAGATGTCGCATCTTTTAGGTGATGAATTTGAAGATTATATCCGATGCTATGATGAACCGCGCTATTACGGGCTGCGCGTCAATACCGCGAAGATCTCACCGGAAGAATTCCTTGAGATCAGCCCATTTAAGCTTACGCCGATTCCATGGATCAGGAATGGATTTTACTATGACGGAGATCAGATATCTCCCGCAAAGAACCCCTATTATTTTGCAGGGCTTTACTATCTCCAGGAGCCAAGCGCCATGACCCCCGCCAGCCGCCTTCCGATATCAGCCGGAGATAAGGTGCTTGACCTGTGTGCGGCTCCCGGCGGGAAAGCCACCGAGCTTGGAGCCAGACTTGGGGGGACAGGGATGCTTGCCGCAAATGATATCAGCAGTTCCAGAGCCAAAGGACTGCTTAAGAATATGGAAGTATTTGGTATCCCGAATATGCTGGTATTAAGCGAAGAGCCGGGGAATCTAATTCCTTATTTTGCAGAGTATTTTGACAAAATTCTGATCGATGCCCCCTGTTCCGGGGAAGGAATGTTCCGCAAGGATAAAAAGATGGTCAAAGCCTGGGAGGAGCATGGCCCGTCTTTCTTTGCCAAATTGCAGAGAAGCATTATCACACAGGCGGCACAGATGTTAAAGCCCGGCGGAATGATGCTGTATTCTACCTGTACCTTTGACCCGGAAGAAAATGAGGGTACGATCCGGTATCTTCTTGAGAGATATCCCGAATTCGAGATTGTTCCGATGGAAGGCTATGAGGGTTTTGCCTGCGGAATTCCGGAGAGTATACCGGATGGCCCGGAAACGCTTTCGCACACCGTAAGAATTTTCCCGCACCGGATGAAAGGCGAAGGGCATTTCCTGGCTCTGCTGAAAAAGGGAGGAGAAAGTGTAAAGAACCCGAATGAGACGAAAAAAAATCTTCGCAGAACGTCTCCGGCAAAGGGGAAAAAGACTCCAGACGAGCTGGCTGAATTTTTCAAAAATGTATCCTGGGAGCTGGACGCGGCACGGCTGGATATTCATGGGGAACGTGTTTATTATATGCCGGAGGGACTGCCGGATTTAAAGGGAATCCGTTTCCTGCGCACGGGACTTCTCCTTGGTGAACTGAAAAAGAAGCGGTTTGAACCAAGTCAGGCATTTGCCATGTCACTCAAAAAGGCCGAATATGCGCAGACGCTGGATCTGGGCTCAAAGGATGAACGGCTTGCGCGTTACCTCAAAGGGGAGACCATCGAGGTGGACGACCTGGCAGCACCTAAGGCTTCGGGCTGGTATCTGGTCTGTGTGGATGGTTATCCTCTGGGATGGGGAAAGCTGTCAGGTGGTACTTTGAAGAATAAATATCTTCCGGGATGGAGGAATCAGTCTGTATGATGCGGTTAGATAAATACCTGGCCGATATGAGGCTTGGGACGAGAAGTGAATTAAAAAAAGCAATCCGCAGCGGGCGTGTGTCTGTCAACCACAGGCCAGCCTTGAAACCGGAGCTGAAACTGGATGAGACGAAAGATACCGTAGAGTTTGACGGCAGCAAGATATCCTATCGCAGTCTGGAATACTGGATGCTTCATAAGCCTGCCGGAGTGATTTCCGCCACCAGAGATTCCGGGCAGCGCACGGTGCTGGATCTGCTGGGAAATGACAGGCGAAAGGATCTGTTTCCGGTAGGAAGACTTGATAAGGACACCGAAGGGCTGCTTCTTGTCACCAACGACGGTGATCTTGCCCACCGGCTTTTGGCACCCGGAAAGCATGTGGATAAAACATATTTTGCAAGAATCGATAAAAAAGTCGGTCAAAAGGCCGTTCTGGCATTCGAGGAGGGGATTGATATCGGTGATGATACCCCGACGATGCCCGCAAAACTGGAAGTTCTAAGATCGTCCGCATATTTGAGTGAACATACAGCCGGCCTATCACTGGAACACAGGGAAGAGTCGGAGGTTCTTGTCACGATCCAGGAGGGCCGTTATCATCAGATCAAACGGATGTTTGCGGCACTTGGGATGAATGTCATTTATTTGAAGCGCTTATCCATGGGCAGCCTTGTACTTGATGAAAATCTGGAAAAAGGTGAGGCCCGCCGTTTGACAGAAGAGGAGTTAAATAGTTTATGTTAGATCAGATTGATGCTGTCCTGTTCGATATGGACGGAACCATGATGGATTCTATGGGAATCTGGGTTGATGTGGATCGGGAGTATATTGAAAAGTACCATCTTACGGTGCCGGAGGATTTCTATGAAAATATCGAGGGAAAGAGTTATACGGAAACCGCAGAATACTATCTGGAAGTGTTTCCCGAGCTGCCTCAGACCGTTGAGGACTTAAAGCAGGAATGGTATGAGATGTCTTATTATAAATATACGCATGAAGTTCGGTTAAAAGAGGGAATCCGCGAATTTCTCGCAGAGCTGAAAAAGCGGAATATCCGCACCGGGATTGCGACCAGCAATGACCGGAAGCTGGTGGAAGGTACACTGAAAGCTATGGGGATTTCCGAATATATCGACACCATCAGCACGGGCTGTGAAGTGAAAAAAGGAAAGCCTGCACCGGATGTCTATTTAAATGCTGCCGCGAATTTAAAGGCGGATCCGGTCAGATGCCTGGTATTTGAAGATGTCCCTATGGGGATTCTTGCCGGGAAAAATGCGGGAATGAAAGTATGTGCCGTGGATGACTGGTTCTCCCGCCCCCAGGATGAAAAGAAACGGCATCTTGCGGATTATTATATCCATAATTATTTTGAAATATTAAATCACACATTTGAGGTATTATAGATGAGTCAGGAATTTTTACCGCTAACCGGGGAGGAGATGCGTAAAAGAGGCTGGGATCAGGTGGATTTTGTCTATGTCTGCGGAGATGCCTATGTGGATCATCCGTCATTTGGACATGCCATTATCACCCGGCTTTTGGAGGCGCACGGGTTTCGCGTCGGGCTGATCTGCCAGCCGGACTGGAAGAAAAAAGAAAGCGTCTGCGTATTCGGCGAACCACGACTGGGATTTCTGGTATCTTCGGGCAATATGGATTCGATGGTCAATCATTACACCGTCTCAAAAAAGAGGCGGCACCAGGATTCCTATACTCCCGGCGGAGTGATGGGAAAGCGGCCGGATTATGCAGCGGTCGTTTACGGGAATCTGATCCGTCAGACTTACAAAAAGACCCCTGTGATCCTGGGCGGGATTGAGGCAAGCCTCAGGAGGCTGGCACATTATGATTACTGGTCAGACTCCTTAAAGCGTTCCATTTTGCTGGATTCCGGTGCGGATTTGATTTCCTATGGCATGGGCGAACGTTCCGTTATTGAAATCGCTGAAGCGCTGGATGCGGGTATTTCTGTCTCGGACCTGACGTATATTGACGGAACTGTCTGTAAGGTTAAAAATCTGGACAGTATTTATGATGCGGTCGTACTGGAATCCTACGAGGATATGAAAAAAGATAAGCTCTGCTATGCGAAAAGCTTTTATACTCAGTATCAAAACACCGATCCGTTTTCCGGAAAGCGCCTGATAGAGCCTTATTCAGAACATTTATTTGTAGTGCAAAACCCGCCGTCTAAACCACTCAGTCAGCAGGAGATGGACGATGTCTATGCACTTCCTTACCAGAGGACCTATCATCCGTCCTATGAAGCGGCCGGCGGTGTGCCGGCTATCGAGGAAGTCCGGTTCAGCCTGATCAGCAACAGAGGCTGCTTCGGAGGCTGCAGCTTTTGTGCCCTTACGTTCCACCAGGGAAGGATCATTCAGACCAGAAGCCACGAATCATTGCTGGAGGAAGCCAGAGGGTTCCTGGAAGAGCCCGATTTTAAAGGCTATATCCATGATGTAGGTGGCCCCACGGCCAATTTCCGCGCACCGGCCTGTAAGAAGCAGCTAACTTGCGGCGCCTGTCCGAACAAACAATGCCTGTTTCCTCAGCCCTGCCGGAATCTGGATGCAGACCATAAAGACTACCTGTCGCTTCTGCGAAAACTCAGAAAGCTTCCGAAAGTGAAAAAGGTGTTTATCCGTTCCGGGATTCGCTTTGATTATCTTCTGGCGGATAAGGATGACACGTTTTTCAAAGAACTGTGTAAATACCATGTGAGCGGGCAGCTGAAAGTAGCTCCGGAGCATGTAGCCGATCCGGTTCTCAGAATGATGGGAAAACCGGAAAATGCAGTGTACCGGAGGTTCACTGATAAATACAGACGAATCAACGAAGCTCTGAATCTGAAGCAGTATCTCGTACCTTATCTGATGTCTTCCCACCCGGGAAGCACCATGAAGGAGGCGGTCGAACTGGCGGAATATCTGCGGGATCTGGGCTATATGCCTGAGCAGGTTCAGGACTTTTACCCGACACCGTCCACGATTTCTACCTGCATGTATTATACAGGAGTCGACCCAAGGACCATGAAGCCGGTGTACGTTCCGAAAAATCCACATGAGAAAGCGATGCAGAGGGCACTGATCCAGTACCGGAATCCTCAGAATTACGACCTTGTTCTGGAAGCGCTAAAAATGGCAGGGAGAATGGATCTAGTAGGATTCGGGGAAAAATGCCTGATCCGACCGAGAAAGCTGTCCTCTGAAAAGGCATTGCAGGGTGGAAGAAAAGATAAAAATTTAAAAAATCCAAAATCCGGCCAAAGTAAAAGAGGAGACAAAATTTCCGCTGGCACTAAACAGAGAAGTTCTGAGCCAAATATGAAAGAGACACGGCATTCAGATCATACAAAGAGAAAATCAATCCGTAATGTACACAAGAAAAAATCTTAAACTTTTATTAACAGACATTAAAAAACAGAGATACGAATATGTAAAAGATAAATTATGATATAATGTCGTTAGGCATCACATAATATCGTTGGAAAATACATAGGAAATGAGGTGGCAGTATGAGAATTGCGATTGTGACAGGCGCATCTTCTGGTATGGGAAGAGAATTTGTGAGACAGATCGAGCATTTTTACAAGAATCTGGACGAGATCTGGGTCATTGCGCGCAGGGAAGAGAGACTTCTGGAACTTAAAAAAGAGCTTTCCTGTTATGTGCGGGTATTCACCGGAGATATGCAGAAAGACCTGGTCTATAAGCAGGTGCTTAACCGCCTGGAAAATCAATCTCCCGATGTCAGGATGCTGGTAAATGCCGCAGGTTTTGGTAAAACCGGCACGGTGGAAGAGATTGCCGAAAAAGATAAGAAGGTGCAGCTTGATATGATTGACCTGAACTGCCGCGGACTAACACAGATGATCTGCACCTGCTTGCCGTGGATGCACAAAGGCAGCCGGATCATCAACCTTGCGAGTGCAGCGGCATTTTGTCCACAGAGCGGTTTTAGCGTATATGCAGCGACCAAATCCTATGTCCTTAGCTTTTCACGAGGACTGGGTGCTGAGCTTAAAGATCGGGGAATCATCGTGACTGCCGTCTGCCCGGGGCCTGTCGATACGGAATTTTTCCAGATATCAGGACCTATGACAAACAGTATGAAAGCAGCCGTGATGGCAAAACCACAGGATGTGGTCCGCCAGGCACTTTTAGACACAAAAGAGAAAAAAGCAGTGTCCGTTTACGGTACGGTCATGAAAGGGGCAAATGCAGCCACCAAACTCATCCCCCACGGAGTGATCCTGAAAGCCATGGATATTTGCAGAAAGCGAGAGGATGAGGTAGAATGAGAACAAAGAAGGGGGAGGCGGGCTATATCCGCTCCCATAAGATGAAACTTGCGGTCGGCGTACTGATTGGATTTGCACTGGTCGGGGCAATGGTGTTCGTGGGATATAAGACTACCGGAACAAAACTGAATCTTCTTACACTTGTTGCCATTTTGGGCTGTCTTCCGGTATGCCGTACTCTGGTAAACCTAATCGTAATGGTACCATACCATTCCATCAACGAGGCAAGAGAATTGGAAATCTCCGGTGCTACAGGCAACCTTACGGTGCTTTATGACCTGATCATCACCAGTGAGAAAAAAGCCATGCCGATCCAGGCTGTTGTGATCTCAAACCGGACTGTCTGCGGATATGCCAGAGATAAACGTGTAGATACTGCCTATGCGGCACAGCACATCAAATCCATGCTGGCCCAGAACCAGCTTGATAAAATAACCGTAAAAATATTTACAGATTATACCGCATTCCTGGCAAGAGCGGAGGGCATGGACAACATTGCCTCCGTTGAACAGGAAGATAACAGTCGTATGGAAAAACGGATCAGCAGACTGATCCTCGACATTTCGCTGTAAACAAAGTATAAAGAGACCTGTCTATTGAAGGAGATTGAAATTCATGCAGAAGATAACCGTATCTTCCAATGAAGCGGGGCAGAGGATGGACAAACTGCTGTCCAAATATTTAAAAGAAGCACCCAAAGGATTCGTCTATAAGATGCTGCGGAAAAAGAATATTACCCTGAACGGAACAAAGGCAAAGGGAAGCGAGAAATTATCCTGTGGTGACGAGATTTGTTTCTACCTTTCTGACGAAACTTTTGCAAAATTCTCCGGCATACAACCGGATAAGAGCGGAAAGAAAACGGATGGATCTGATGTGCCGGGAGAAGCGCTCCCGGCGGACATACAAAGAGCGCTTAAGCGTCCTTTGGACCTCCGGGTCGTTTATGAGGACAAACAGGTACTGATTCTGAATAAACCCGCTGGAATGCTTTCACAAAAAGCAGCACCGGGAGATCTCTCTTTGAATGAGTATATGATTGCGTATCTGATTCAAAATAAGACACTTGCCCCTGAGGAACTGTGCAGTTTCCGCCCGGGTATCTGTAACCGTCTGGACAGAAACACCAGCGGCCTTGTGACTGCGGGAAAAACGCTGGCTGCCCTTCAGCAGCTCAGTGAGATGTTCCGGCTTCGCAGCATGGAGAAATACTATCTGACTGTGGTAGATGGAATCCTCGCAAAACCTGCGCATATTCGCGGCTATTTGATCAAAGACGAACGGACGAACCGTGTGACCGTTCTTCCCGGTAAAAAAGAAGGAGCCCAGGAGATAGAGACTTCGTATACTCCTTTGTCTTTCGGAAAAAGGGTAACCCTCCTCAAGGTCCACTTGATCACAGGCCGGACGCATCAGATCCGTGCCCATCTTTCTTCCATTGGCCATCCTGTCATTGGAGATACCAAATATGGGATACGGTCTGTCAATACTTATTTTCAGAAGAAATATCATCTGGAGCATCAGTTGCTGCATGCCTGGCAAATGCGTTTTCCTCACCTGGAGGGAATCCTTGCAGAACTGTCGGGGCAGGCAGCCTGCGCGGAACTTCCCGGACTGTTTCTCCGGATAATGGAAGGAGAAAAACTCTCATGGGAACCTGGGGCTCAAGAGGACTTAGAGGGTCGACCTTAGAAGACTTTATCAATCGCACCAATGAACGATATCTGGCGCAGGGGCTGGCCCTGATTCAGAAAATACCGACACCGATCACCCCGGTACGCATGGACAAAGAACACAGGCAGATCACACTGGCGTATTTTGACCAGAGAAGTACCGTAGATTATATCGGGGCAGTACAGGGAATTCCGGTGTGCTTTGACGCTAAGGAATGCAGCGTAGACACCTTTCCGCTCCACAATATTCACGAACATCAGGTTCGGTTTATGAAAGACTTTGAGAAACAGGACGGGATTGCTTTTATCATTATTTATTTCAGCGGCAGAAACGAACTGTATTATATGCGACTTGAAGAAATTCTGCGTTTCTGGGAGAGGGGCAAAAACGGCGGAAGGAAAAGTGTCCGCCTGGAAGAGCTTGATCCGTCCTTCTTTATGGAGCTAAAGGGAGGGGTATTTGTCCCCTATCTTGATATGCTTCAAAAGGACCTGAACCTTCGTGCTTGACTTTTAAAAGGAAACTTCGTATAATAAACAAGATTTGTTTAATGTGTTAGCACGGTAAAGCGTGCAGAACACCAGACATATCAGTCCGAATGGGATGTCCGCCGGACCTTCTATTCAGATATATTCAGCAACAAAAAAGAGGAGTATGATATTTATGAAACAGTTATTACATACACCCGAAGGAGTCCGGGACATCTATCAGGAAGAGTGTGCGAAAAAGCTCGTACTGACCGAACGGCTGCACAAGGTGCTGCATTTATACGGATATCATGATATTCAGCCCCCGATGTTTGAATATTTTGACGTATTCCGTAAAGAGATTGGAACCATTCCTTCAAAGGAATTATATAAATTTTTTGACCGGGAGGGGAATACGCTGGTACTCAGGCCGGATATCACTCCACAGATCGCGCGTGTTGCTGCGACCCTTCTTTCCGAACAGGATTTCCCCGCACGTCTGTGCTATATGGGGAATACTTTTATCAACCATTCCAGTTATCAGGGACGCCTGCGGGAGACCACACAGATGGGCGCAGAGCTTCTTGGGCTTGACAGCGCTGCCGCGGACGCCGAGATGCTTGCGATGGTCATTGACTGTATGCGCAGGGTCGGGCTGGAGAAATTCCAGATCAACGTGGGAAATGCGGATTTCTTCCGGAGTATGATAGAAGATGCCCAGGTTGACGAGGAGACAGAAGTACGGCTTCGTGAGTTGGTATCAAACCGTAATTATTTTGGCGTGGATAAACTGCTTGCGGAAGAGAATGTGAAAGGGAGTACCCGGGCAGCTTTCGATACGCTCGGGAATCTGGTGGGCGGCGAAGAGGTTCTGGAAGTCGCGAAGAAAATCGCTCCCAACGGCAAAGCAATTACAGCAATCAAACGTCTGGAAAGCACGTATGCGCTTTTGAAAGATTACCGGATGGAAGATTATATCACATTTGACCTGAGCATGAGTGGAACTTATGGTTATTATACCGGAATTATCTTCCGGGCCTATACTTACGGAACGGGAGATGCTGTCGTAAAAGGCGGGCGCTATGATCATCTTATCGAGAAATTCGGGCAGGAGAGAGCCTCCATCGGATTTGCCATTGTGGTAGATGAACTGATGAGTGCGTTGGAGCGTCAGAAAGTCAGCATCGAACTTCCGAAAAATGGTACTTTGGTACTATATGATGAAGGACGCCAGCAGGATGCCATCCTTCTCGCCAGAGAATTCAGGAGCAAAGGAAAGAACACGGAACTGCTCCTGCGTGAAAGCGCAAAGTCCGTAGAGTTCTATCTGGAACATGACCGGAAGAATCTGGGCGGCAGTATGGTATACCTCCTGGATAACGGACAGATATGGATGTACAATCTAAGCACCGGAGAGCAGAAAATAATAAAAAGTGAAAAGTAGGGGAAACCAATGAATGATATGCGATATTTGACCTTCGCCCTCTGTAAAGGACGGCTGGCCAATCAGACTCTGGAACTTCTAGAATCCCTGGGAATTACCTGTGAGGAGATGAAGGATAAGAACTCCAGAAAGCTGATTTTTGTAAATGAAGAACTGAAACTGAAATTTTTCTTATCCAAAGGGCCGGATGTGCCTACTTATGTAGAGTATGGAGCGGCGGACATAGGCGTGGTAGGAAAAGATACCATCCTGGAGGCCGGAAGAAAGGTGCACGAAGTACTGGATCTTGGATTTGGTAAATGTAGGATGTGTGTCTGCGGACCGGAAGAAGCCGCCGTTTACCTCAAAAATCACGAGCGGATTCGCGTGGCAACCAAATATCCGGCGATCGCCAAAGATTATTTCTATAATACCAAGCATCAGACCGTAGAGATCATTAAGCTGAATGGCTCTATTGAACTTGCTCCCATCGTGGGACTTTCAGAAGTGATCGTGGATATCGTGGAGACAGGTTCCACGCTGAAAGAGAACGGGCTTAAAGTATTGGAAGAGGTATGCCCTTTGTCTGCACGTATGATTGTAAATCCGGTAAGTATGCGTCTGGAGAATGAGCGGATACGCAAACTGCTCACCAATCTCAGGACACAGTTGAAAGGAGAGGCATAGAAGGTGAGAATACGAAAGTTAAATCAAGAGACAAAAGAAAATCTGCTGGAGGATCTGCTGAAAAGAAGCCCTTCCAGCTATGGAGAATATGAGGCTGGCGTTCATGAAATCCTGAGAAATGTAAGAGAGAAAAAGGATGAAGCCGTATTTGCCTACACCCGGCAGTTTGATAAGGCCGAGATCAATGCATCAAACATTCTGGTCACCGAAGAGGAGATTCAGGAGGCTTACCGTGAGGTAGAAGAGTCCCTTCTTGCCGTGATCCGCAAGGCCCTGAAAAATATTGAGAGTTTCCATGCGAAACAAAAGCAGAACAGTTGGTTTGACAGCCAGCAGAACGGTACGATTCTGGGACAGAAGGTAACACCGCTTCACAGAGTCGGTGTCTATGTCCCCGGCGGGAAAGCCGTATATCCGTCTTCTGTACTGATGAATGTCATGCCTGCCAAGGTGGCGGGTGTCGATGAGATTATCATGGTGACACCGCCCGGACGGGATGGACGTATCAGCCCCAACACTCTGGTCGCTGCAAAAGAAGCTGGTGTAGACCGGATCTATAAGGTGGGCGGTGCCCAGGCAGTCGGCGCTTTGGCATTTGGGACAGAGAGCATTCCCAAGGTAGATAAAATCGTAGGCCCCGGCAATATCTATGTGGCACTTGCCAAAAAGGCTGTATATGGCCATGTAAGTATTGACTCCATCGCAGGCCCCAGTGAGATTCTCGTGATCGCAGATGAGATGGCCAACCCGCGCTATGTTGCCGCCGATTTGTTGTCTCAGGCTGAGCACGACGAACTGGCTTCTGCTATTCTTGTCACCACGAGCCAGAGCCTGGCAGAAGCGGTGTCTGCGGAAGTGGACGGATTCTTAAAAGTGCTGTCCCGCTCGGAGATTATCGCAAAATCTTTGGAAAATTACGGGTATATTCTGGTGGCAGATACCATGGAGGATGCCATTGACGCGGCGAATGAGATTGCATCAGAGCATCTGGAAATCCAGACAAAGAACCCGTTTGAGGTGATGACGAAGATTCGGAATGCAGGTGCGATCTTCATCGGCGAATATGCCAGTGAGCCTCTGGGAGACTATTTCGCAGGCCCGAATCATATTCTTCCCACCAACGGTACGGCCAAATTCTTCTCGCCGCTTTCCGTAGATGATTTTGTGAAGAAATCCAGTATTATTTCTTATTCACGGGAGGCTCTTAAGGAAGTTCATAAGGACATCGAAGCTTTTGCAAATGCTGAGCAGCTTACCGCCCATGCGAATTCTGTGCATGTGCGTTTTGAGGAGGAGGAGTAAAAGGTGGACGCAAGAACTGCCGAATGTACACGAAATACAAATGAGACGAAGATTACGGTGCGTCTGAATCTGGACGGCACCGGTAAAACAGATATTTCAACCGGAATCGGTTTTTTTGACCATATGCTTTCCGGGTTTGCCAGGCATGGTTTATTTGATCTTTATGTGCGGGTGGAAGGAGATTTGGAAGTAGACTGCCACCATACGGTTGAGGATACCGGTATCGTGCTTGGACGGGCGATCAGTGAGGCGCTGAAGGACAAAAAAGGAATCAAGCGTTACGGTTATTTCCTTCTGCCCATGGATGAAACTCTGGCTCTTTCGGCCATCGATCTGTCCGGCCGTCCCTATCTGAATTTTCAGGCGGATTTCACGGCAGAAAGACTGGGAGAGCTGGACACCGAGATGTTCCGCGAATTTTTCTATGCGGTTTCTTACAGCGCAGCTATGAATCTGCACCTGAAGATCATGGAGCCGGGAAACAACCATCATATGGCGGAAGCCCTGTTTAAAGCCTTCGGCAAGGCACTCGACATGGCAACCATGGCAGAACCACGTATGCAGGATGTCTGGTCTACAAAGGGAAGTTTATAGAAGGAGAAAGAAAATGAGTTATAAAAGATTGATTCCCTGTATTTTTATATATAAGGGCAAAGCAGTAACCTGGTTCGACAACATGGAAGTCGTATCCGACGATGTTGTGGGCCTTGCAAAACAGTATAGCGACAAAGGGGCCGATGAGCTTTTGGTATTTGACTTATCTCAGTCCGACCAGGAGCATGATGAGTCCATTGATCTGATGAAGAAAATAAACCGGGTCATCCGCATTCCCATGGTGGCGGGCGGAAATATCAAACGGCAGGAGGACGTGAAAAAAATCCTCTATGCCGGCGCAAAACGTGCCATGCTGAATTTCTCCAAGGCGGATGCCCAGGCCCTGATAGAAGATGCTGCGAAACGGTTCGGGAAAGAGAAAATCGCTGTGTCACTGAATGATTTTGATACGTTATTCAAACAGCAGCACCTGATTCAGAATTACAGCTCAGAAATTGTATTCATGCACAGGCTGGACCTGAATTCGGTCATGAACATCACGGATATTCCCTGCGTGATCGTGACGGATACTCTGGAGAAGCATGAATTGTTTAAAATATTAAAATGCCCTGGAGTGAAAGGTCTGTCCGGACGTTTCATCAGCCAGAAAGGAATGGATTATAATGCCTACAAAGCAGAGTGTGCCAAAGAAGGCATACGCATGACCTCTTTTGAGAGTATAATGGAATTTTCGGAGTTCAAATTGAATTCTGATGGTTTGCTTCCGGTCGTGGTACAGCACTACAAAACTTCGGAAGTATTGATGGTGGCATATATGAATAAAGAGGCATTCGACAAGACGGTCAAAAGCGGGAAGATGACCTATTACAGCCGCAGCCGCCAGTGCCTCTGGACCAAAGGGGAGACCAGCGGACATTACCAGTATGTTAAGTCTATGACCATCGACTGCGACAAGGATACGCTTCTTGCCAAAGTGGATCAGGTAGGTGCGGCATGTCACACCGGCAACCCCACCTGTTTCTTCCAGCCTATCGTCGGACATGATTATGACGAAACCAATCCACTGCAGGTATTTGAGAGTGTATACCACACGATCCAGGACAGAAAGTTGAACCCGAAGGAAGGCTCTTATACGAATTATCTGTTCGAGAAAGGAATCGATAAGATTCTTAAAAAAGTTGGAGAAGAGGCGACCGAGATCGTCATCGCGGCCAAGAACCCGAATCCGGAAGAGGTGAAGTATGAGGTATCCGATTTCCTGTACCACGTGATGGTGCTCATGGTCGAAAAGGGAATCACCTGGGAAGATATCACAAAAGAGTTGGCTGACCGATAGGGCAAAGCTCAGTTTCCAAACAAACCTGAGCGACAGTCAAATGGCTCTTCATCTCGGTTATTTTTCCGAAAATCCTATATGTGAATCATAATTATAAAGAAGCAGGACATATACTTATCAAAAGTAAATGTCCTGTTTTTTGCTGCCTAGCATACCTGAGTGAAGGTCCGGTAGACCTGCATCTTGTTTGCCAAGCATACCTACTGACAGTCCGGTGGACTGTCACCTCGGTACGAGGAAATTTTTCATGATACCCAGCGGATTTTTTAACTGTGCTTAAAGAAAGAGAGGAGCGCCTTATATGAATGATTCACAGAAACGAAGAGAGCAGCTATTAAGAGAGACCCGAAACCTGTACCGCACTTCCCATATTCCGGCCGTTCATCCGCGGTACAGTGCAGCAAACCGTTTTCTTTATGGGGAGGAGGGAGCGCAGGAGCGCACTTCAAGCCTTGGGGCGCGCATCTTCATCAGCCTTCTTCTTTTTGTTATTTTTGCTTCGGCAGATTATCAGGGGGGAAAGATCTGGAAATTCAAGCCTTCCCAGATTGTCTCCCAGATTCAAAACCAGCCGGATTTTTTGTCATACATAGATGTCCCAGGCTTATAATATGGGAATGAACTTTATATAAATTCCGACTCTATAATAGAAATGCCCGAATAGATCACAAAATAAGGTTATTCGGGCATATGTGGAGAGCTCAAAAGAATATCAGAACTCATTCCCCCTTGATACCTATGGGGATTTCTCCGTATTATATTGCCATATCGGCCAAACTCAGTTTAATGCAGATATTTTACATTCCCAGGACATATCTTTATTATTAACATAACCTTTGAATACATATACAGGTCTGTAATAACCCTTTGTATCATAGATATAATCTAACTGACAATTCTCGATATACAATTTATCTCCTTTTTCAAAAGGTATATATTGTTCAAAATTACCTTTCAATATTTCAGCATAAGCGTCTTTTAAAGAAATGATCTTTTCTTTCCGGATGAATTTGTTATGAACAATCTGGTAATCAAAATTTGCGATATGATTTTCTTCTGTAAATTCTGCCATGATTATTCCATAGGTATAGTCTGATTTGCCGCTCTCTACATCTTGGTATTCAACGTCCCAACGTAACATTTCATTGTTTTGCAAGGTATACTTCGCGTCTTGCGGGAATAAATCATTTTCTTTCATCCATGTTTCAATTTTCATCCTGTTCTCTGCCGCCTTATCTTCATTTAACTTGGAATATTCCTCCCAGCTTACATACGAAAATACACCTTTGTCCATAAAATAAGTCAGCTGCTCCTTGGCAGAAGTATCCGCTTCAAATATTTTATTATACTCCTCTGTTCGGATTGTCTTTCTAAATTTTAATCCTAACAATTCTTCGAGTTGTTCGCTTATATTTTTGCCATAAGTAAAATCATAAGCATGTTCGTTCTTATATACAGATACTTCTTTTACTTCATCATCCAGCTTTAGACTATTCTCAATAGTAATAACAGACATATTTTGTTTTTCAGCAGGTAAAAAATCCAGATTTCCATAATCTTTATTATTATAAGCGATGACAGCACATAAAATAATAACGCCATATATAAAAGGGAGTGCTAACATTTTTAATGCTGATTTTGCTTTTATTTTTTTGTTTCGTAAACAGTCCAGAATAAACATTATGATAAAATAGCCAAATATACTGCCGATAAAGTTGTGTAATAAGTCGTCAAATTCAAAAATTCCCCGTCCGGTGATTAATTGTAGCACTTCTATTGATAAGGTTGCTAAAAATGAAATGAGACAAATAACTGAAAACCTCTCCGCTTTGTTATAAAGCAAGGGGAACAAAAAACCAAGTGGTGCAAACATCAGCATATTGAAAATGATTAATTGCAATTCAGTGTAAGACCATTTGTTCCATGCATTTACATACCCACTGAACATCGAAAAGTTTATATTTCCTGTATAGTTTGCACCTCTGCTGAAAGCAGTCAATCCCAGCACTAATAAATACCAGCAAAGAATCAGAATTAAAACAAACCACTGTCTTTTTAACAATGTTTTTGTCCCATGAAATAGCCTTTTATATGTTTGGAATCCCAAAACACAAAAAAGCGTTAGAACAGCCACACCTCCTAAAGCCACAAGAGCATATTTAAAAATAGTTCCCAGTATTGTAATTGAATCCATACACATCGTTCTCCTTAACATTTTTTTAGTATTGTACCATAGTATCGTTACTCCTCAATGACATTATCGTGACAGTTTAGTAACATATTGCAGAACATTCTATGCTTATTCTAAAATCCGGCGTTCAGAAAAGAATTGAGTTTTAAATATCGTTAAGGTATAATGGGAGAAGAATCAGAAAGAGGAGCTTCCTGTATAATTCAAATATAAGGAATTCCAAGAAAGAAGGTTGAGAAAAAAATACCTCAGTGTAGAATAAGATTACTGACTTTGCACGGTTAGTAACAATCTTATTGAACAGAG
>Ga0129308_1000555_pt1 | contig 53272 bp, 52 predicted proteins | sample L827metagenome_FD_94440 | JGI IMG/M metagenome (GOLD analysis project Ga0129308, IMG submission 94440) | Ring-tailed lemur group fecal microbial communities from Wisconsin, USA - L827 metagenome | ecosystem: Host-associated > Mammals > Digestive system > Large intestine > Fecal | place: USA... | reverse complement strand
GTCCGGGGGTAAGGCCGTTGGCGGCGGAGGCGCAGCCCGAGGCCGGCCTGGCCGTCCCCCGGCCATCTTTTGGTGACTTTTGGATGGCTCCAAAAGTCACTCGCCGCCGCAGCGGCGAAATCTTCTAACCCATATAAACTAAAATTTACCTCATTCTTCCACAGAAACTTCCAGAGTAAACCGCCCCAGCTTGCCGCCCCGGTACTCGTCCAGCAGGACCCGGGCCATGCGTTCCGTATCGAATTCTCCGCCGGAGACGCGCATGCCCCGCTTCTGGGCGCAGGCCTCCAGGAGGCGGTAGCCGTAGGCCACGTCGTTTTCCTCCTCCTCCCGCGCCGGGAGGGCGGCCAGCTTGTACCCGGCCTTCAGGGCCTCGGGGTAGCGCTGGGACATCAGCGTCATCAGATGACAGCCCAGGGTCTCCACGTCCATAATATCATCCTTCACCGCCCCGGTAAAGGCCAGGTACATCCCGGTGGTCACGTCCTCAAATTTGGGCCACAGAATGCCCGGGGTGTCCAGCAGGTCCAGGGACTGGTCCACGTTGACCCACTGCTTGCCCCGGGTGACGCCGGGCCGGTCCCCCGCCAGGGCGGACTTCTTCCGGGCCACCTTGTTGATAAAGGTGGATTTGCCCACGTTGGGCACCCCCACCACCATGGCCCGCACAGGCCGGCCCACCTGGCCCTTCTCCCGCCAGCGGGCGATCTGCTCCTTCAGCGCCTCCTGGATCAGAGGAGAAAACTGGTTCACGCCCTTCCCCGTCTTGGCGTCGGTCTCCAGCACCGTGTGGCCCTGGGCCTTGAAGAAAGCGGCCCAGCGGCGGTTCATGGCCGGATCGGCCTGGTCCGCCCGGTTGAGGACGATGAGCCTGGGCTTTCCGGCGCAGATGACGTCGATGTCCGGGTTCCGGCTGGACACCGGGATCCGGGCGTCGATGATCTCCACCACCATATCCACGTTTTTCAGGTCCGCCTCGATTTGACGGCGGGTCTTGGTCATATGACCGGGGTACCACTGAATGTTCACGGGACTTCCCCCTTTTCCTACCTATTTGAACTGTTATCCCCTGCTCCCGCTGTCAGGCGGGCGTTCTTCCGGGGCCGTCTCCATTGTGTTCCGGTCCGCCGGGAAAGATACAAAAAAGGAGCGGCTCAAACCGCTCCTTTTTTGATGGATTACAGGGCCTCTTTGACCTTGGCAGCCTTGCCCACGCGGTCGCGCAGGTAGTACAGCTTGGCGCGGCGGACCTTGCCGTGACGCACCAGCTCGATCTTTTCGATGGAAGGAGCGTGAACGGGGAACACCTTCTCCACGCCGACGCCGTAGGAGATGCGGCGAACGGTAAAGGTCTCCTCAATGCCGCCGTGCTTCTTGGCGATCACAGTGCCCTCAAAGACCTGGATACGCTCACGGTTGCCTTCCTTGACCTTCAGGTGCACCCGGACAGTGTCGCCCACCTCAACAACGGGGGGCTCCGCCTTCTTGTACTTCTCGGTAAAAGCCTGCATCAGATCCATTTTTGTTTCCTCCTGTTATATAGGCGTTCATGCGGCAATGGCGCCTTTCACCCCTGTGAAAGGACTGGCGCAGAGGACCGCCCGTTTTCAGACTGAGATAGTTTACCACAGGGAGTTGGAAAAGGCAAGGATTATTTTTCAATCTTTTTAAAATTTTTCAACTTGGGCGGGCAGATTCCGTGGACACGGAGTTCACACGCCCTCGTAGACCTCTTTATGCCGCCGGGAGAGCAGCACCTCCACCTCCGGGAACTTCCGGGCCAGCTGCCGGGCCAGAGGAGCGCACACCACGTTTTCCGTGGCGTAGTGGCCCGCGTCCATCAGCGTGATCCCCAGGGCCTTGGCCTCCAGGTACTGGTCATACTTCACGTCAGCGGTGACAAAGGTGTCACAGCCCGCGGCCAAAGCGTCAGCCAGCATGGAACCGCAGGAGCCGCCCCCCACCGCCACCTTTCGGACCGGACGTCCGCCGTCGGCGAAACGGACCGAGGCCGCCCCCAGCTTCTCCTTTACAAAAGCGGCGTACTCCCCCGCCGTTAGGCCGGGCCGGTGGGCAATTCCTACCCGACCGATGCCGTAGGGCCTGCCCTGGCCGTCCACTCCGTCCTGGTGGAGCTGGCCCACCTCCGTCAGCTCCAGGGCGGCGGCCAGACAGTCGTTGACTCCCCCCTGGGCAGCGTCCAGATTGGTGTGGGCACAGATGGCGGCGATCTTCTGTTCCGCCAGCTCCAGCAGCACCCGCCCGGTCACCGTCTCATCGGTGACGGACCGGGCCGGGTGGAAGATCACCGGATGGTGGGACACAATGAGCTGACAGCCCAGTTCCGCCGCCTCCTTCGCCACTTCCTCTGTGATGTCCAGAGCTGCCAGGAGGCGCTCCACCCGGACCGCTCCGCGGCCCACCAGAAAGCCCGCGTTGTCAAAATCCATCTGGGTGGCAAAGGGGGCCAATTGGTCCAAAAACCCGTATATTTTCTTCACCGCTGCCATGTTTCCCACTCCTTTTTCATCTCCAGCAGGCCGCTCCGGACCTGCTCCAGTTCCCGCCGCCGCTGGGGGGCGCTCTCCTGCCGGGACTGGGCCAGCCCCGCCAGGGCCCGCTCCGTCTTACCCAGCCAGAGGTCCAGCCACTCCCCCCGGAGGGGGGCAGCGCTGTTCCGGCCCGCCCACAGCTCCGCCGGGGTGAGAGGGGGCATCTCTCCCCCCCTCACCAAGAGAGCGGTGTAAAGGGTTTCTCCTTCCCGGCTCAATTCCTCTTGGACGATCTCATACCCGTTTTGGCTCAGCCACAGCCGCAGGTCGGATATGGAGGACATGGGCTGGAGCACCAGGGCCACGTCCCGCTCCCGGGTCCAGGGGGCGGCGGCCAGGATGGAGGCGATGGTCTCGCCCCCCATTCCCGCGATGGCCACGGCCCCGACCTCCTCGGGACCGATGCCCTTCAGGCCGTCACACAGCCGGAAGGCGATCCGGCCGTTCAGCCCGTAGGCCCGGACGGTGGTTTTGGCCCGGCTCAGGGGACCGGGGCGGAGATCGGCGGCGATGGCCGAGGGGATCTTCCCCTCCAGGACCAGGGCGGCGGGCAGATAGGCGTGGTCGGTGCCCACGTCGGCCAGCCGCACCCCCGCCGGGAGCAGATCGGCCACCATCCGCAGCCGGGGCGTCAGTTCCAGTTTCTTCGCCATACCGGCTCCTCACATGGAGTGTCCCACGGTGATGTACAGGGCGTGGGCAAAGTCCCGGACGTCAAACTCTGTCTTTTCGTCCATGAACTCCTCTTTTTTCCCGGTGTCCCGGCGGCAATACATGCCCAGATAGTCCATCTCGCCGTGCTTGCACCAGCGTTTCAGCGCTTCCTCCCATAGGTCCGCCCCGTATTCGGGCTTGTACCCGCAGGTGGTGATGGTGGCGACCTGCTTCATCCAGTAGGCGGAGGGCTGTTTCTCCGCCCCGTAATACTTGCAGCCCGCGTAAATCAGCCGGTCCATGACCGCCTTCATGGGCGGCGTACAGAACCAGGAGTAGATGGGGGTCGCCAGCACCAGTACATCGCTGGTCTGGATAGAGTCGAACACCGACTGGAACTCGTCCTTCTGGACGCAGCCCAGGCAGTCCTTGGCGTTCTGGCAGGCTTTGCAGCCCCGGCAGGGCTTGATGTCCCGCTCGTAGAGCCAGATCACGTCCTGCTCAATGCCCATCTCCTGGTTTTCCTCCACAAAGGGCCGCAGCAGCGCCGCGGTGTTGCCGCCGCGGTTGGGGCTACCCATCAAAATCGTGTATTTCATCTCACGTTCCTCCCTGCGTCTTTTTCAAAAAAACAGGGGCGGATCTCTCCGCCCCTGTCTTTGTTTGGCTTACTCTCCAGCGGCGATCATTTCATTGACCTTCGCCAGCAGGTCGTTCACGTCCACGCCGTGGACCATGCAGGCCTGCTCCACGGTCTCGCCCCGGGAGGCGGGGCAGCCCAGGCAGTGCATGCCGATGCCCATGAACAGGGGGGCGGTCTGAGGCGCGATGGTCAGAATATCACCGATGATGGTGTCCTTGGTAATGGTCATAACAGAATTCCTCCGTATTTTTTGGGATAACGATAGTATATCCTAAGCTGTCGGAATTTGCAACGGCGTTTTCAATATTTTTCACGGACTCAGTCCTCCTCAGAGGCCCATTGGGACCGCACAGTATGAAGCACTCCAAATCAAGTCATCCGCGCAAGGCAAGGGCAGAGCCCTTGCCCGACAATAATTTTGGCCCATATTTTCCGGACATGGGGCCGCCAACTGGGGCTGGAATCTGCGCGACCCGCGGCTACAGCCGCGACAACAGTCCCGAATACAGAAAAAGGACGCCCGGTTGGGCGCCCTTTTTTCCTGGCTTATGAATTAGCCCTGCTGCTCACGCATCTTGGCGAAGCAGTCGCTGCAGTAGACGGGACGGTCAGACTTGGGCTCGAAGGGAACCTTAGCCTCACCACCGCAAGCGGCGCACACGGCGGTGAAATACTCACGGGGGCCGCGGGCAGCGTTCTTGCGGGCGTCACGGCAGGGCTTGCAGCGCTGGGGCTCGTTCTGGAAGCCCCGCTCAGCGTAGAACTCCTGCTCACCGGCGGTAAAGGTGAACTCCTTGCCGCACTCTTTGCATACCAGGATCTTGTCTTCGTACATGGATTTTCCCTCTCTTTGACTCGTTGTCCAATGGGTTTGGACGGTTGTAATATTGCGATCAGCTCTCGCTGGATACGCCGGAAGAAAACTGCCGCGCCATCTTTCGCCGGATACGCTGAATGGCGTTATCCACCGACTTCTGGGGGCGACCTACCCGCCGGGCGATCTCACCGCAGGTGAGGCCGTTGAGGTAGGGTGGTAAAATTTTCGCTTCGAGCTCAGACAACTGGCCCTTCAGAGCGTCGAGCCGCTCTTTCAGTTCCTCCCTGCCGATGATGACGTCCTCCGGGCTCTCAGCGCTGGAAAACATGTGCGCGTTGGTTCCATCAAAAAGAGGGGGTTCAAAAGAGACACTGTGATTTAAAGGTGCGTGTTTGCCGCCCTGAGCCGCGCGGACCGCGGAATTCAGGCGGCTGCGGACACAAATCTCCGCATAGGTCCGAAAGGCTGTGTCCCGTTCCGAATCATAGCTTCGGATCGCGGTGAGCAGCCCCAACATTCCCTCCTGGATCAGGTCCTCGCTGTCCCCTCCCGCCAGGAACAGGGGGCGGGCGCAGGCGCGGACCAACTGTCCATACCGGCGGACCAATTCACTCTCCGCCTGGGGATCTCCCCCTGCGGTGCGCAGGCACAATTCCCGGTCTGAAAGACCTTGGAACTTGGTATTTTGCCAATCAATACTGCGGCTATTGACCATAATAATAAAAATCACCGGATTTGTCAAGGGTCCGCCGGAAAATTTTTGTACAATTCTCCATACCCTCCAAATCCGCCCCCTTACAGCTTACAGTTCTCCGATCAAATCGGCCAGCCGCTGGGCGGCTGTCCGGGCGATCTCCTCGGTCTTGGCCTCCACCATGACCCGCATCAGGGCCTCGGTGCCGGAAGGACGGACCAGTACCCGGCCCTCCCCGCCCAGGGCGGCCTCCTCCCGCTGGATGGCCTGGGCCAGCAGCTCGCTGGCCATGACGGCCTTCTTCACATCGTTGTCAGCCACCGGAATGTTGATCAGGACCTGGGGATACCGGGGACAGGCGCCGAACAGTTCGGATGCCTTCTTGCCGCTCTCCTTCAGCAGGGCCAGAATCTGGAGGGCGGTCAGCTCTCCGTCGCCGGTGGTAGCGTGTTCCAGGAAGATCATGTGGCCCGACTGCTCCCCGCCGATGGCGTAGCCCTTCTCCAGCATCCGCTCCAGCACGTTCCGGTCGCCCACGGCGGTGCACTCCAGCTTCATACCGTGCTCCTTGGTGTAGACATGGAGACCCAGGTTGGACATGACGGTGGCCACCACGGTGTTTCCAGGCAGCTTGCCCTTGTTCATCATGTCCAGGCCGCAGGCGGCCATGATCTGGTCCCCATCGATGAGATTGCCCAGCTCATCCACCGCCAAACAGCGGTCGGCGTCGCCGTCAAAAGCGATGCCCATATCATAACCGCCGGCCTTCACCATGGCCGCCAGGGCGTCAATGTGGGTGGAACCGCACTTGTCGTTGATATTAACGCCGTCGGGGTCCGCGTTGATCACGTCGGTACGCAGCTTGGAGAAGCGGTCAAACAGCCGGGCGGCGGTGGCGGAGGCGGCGCCGTTGGCGCAGTCCACCAGGATGCGCAGGCCCCCCAGAGTGGAGTCGATGGTGGACTCCAGATGGTCAATGTAGTCCTCCGAGGCCTTGGGGGCCACGTAGCTCACTTTGCCGATGTCGCCATGGGTCTTCATGGGCACATTGTTGTGGCCGAACAGGACAATATCCTCGATCTTCTCCTCCAGCTCGTCGGACAGCTTGAAGCCCTGGCCGTTGAAGATCTTGATGCCGTTGTGCTCAAAGGGGTTGTGGCTGGCGGAGATGACGATGCCCGCGTCCGCCCCCTCGTCCACGGTCACCCAGGCCACGCCGGGAGTGGGCAGGGTGCCCAGGTCCAGCACGTCGGCCCCGGCGGTGCACAGGCCCGCGATCAGGGAGCCCTTCAGCAGGTCGCCGGAGATGCGGGTGTCCTTGCCGATGGTAACCAGGGGCTTCTCCCCCGGCTTTTTGTCCTTGGACAGCACCTGGGCGGCAGCCAGACCAACCTTGTAAGCCAAGTCCGCGTCCAGCCCGGCGTTGACTACGCCGCGGATTCCGTCGGTTCCAAATAGTTTACCCATATTTGATACACCTCAATTATTGATACATAAATTTGATGATCGACACAAATGTTTCAGATCGAAGCGGAAGGATGAGATCTTCGTTTAAGGCGCTGTCAAAGGTAAGCGACAAAGCCTCCTTTCTCAAAAGGGGGTGCATTTGCGAAGGGAGCCTTGAGACGCGGCCCTGAAACGCGCTGAGAAACGAAATCTTCCCGTTCTGACCGCTCAGTCTCCAAAGCTCAGCTGCTCCATCTCTCCCCCATTCCGGGCGCCGGGGACGGACAGCCCCAGGTGTTGGTACGCCTTCGGGGTGACACAGCGTCCCCGTGGGGTCCGGGTCAGGAAGCCCAGCTGCATCAGGTAGGGCTCATAGACATCCTCCAGGGTGACGGCCTCCTCGTTGATGGTAGCCGCCAGGGTCTCCAGGCCCACCGGGCCTCCCTTATAGTTTTCAATGATGCTGCGGAGCATCCGGTGGTCGATGGAGTCCAGGCCCAGGTGGTCGATCTCCAGGGCGGTGAGGGCCTCGTCCGCCACCTTCTTGGTGATGACGCCCCCCGCCCGGACCTGGGCGAAGTCCCGGACCCGGCGGAGCATCCGGTTGGCGATCCGCGGGGTGCCCCGGGACCGCTTGGCGATCTCCATGGCCCCCTCCTCCTCGATGGGCACGCCCAGAATGCCCGCGGACCGGGTGACGATCATGGACAGCTCCCGCGGGGTGTAAAGCTCCAGCCTTAACGTCACTCCGAACCGGTCCCTGAGGGGGGCGGACAGCTGGCCTGCCCGGGTGGTGGCCCCGATGAGGGTGAACTTGGGCAGGTCCAGGCGGATGGAGTTGGCCGACGGCCCTTTGCCGATGATAATGTCGATGGCGTAGTCCTCCATGGCCGGGTACAGGACCTCCTCCACCGCCCGGTTCAGCCGGTGGATCTCATCCACAAAGAGGATATCGTTCTCGTTCAGGTTGGTGAGCAGGGCGGCCAGGTCCCCCGGCTTCTCGATGGCGGGGCCGGAGGTGATGCGCACGTTGACCCCCATCTCGTTGGCGATGATGCCGCTGAGGGTGGTCTTGCCCAGGCCAGGCGGGCCGTGGAGCAGCACATGGTCCAGGGGCTCGTTTCTCATCTTGGCCGCCTGAATGAAGACCTCCAGGTTGCCCTTGGCCTTCTCCTGGCCGATATACTCCCGCAGGGTCCTGGGCCGCAGGGAATACTCATTCTCATCCTCCCGGGTGAGCGAGGTGGTCACCAGGGGCTCCAGGTCCTCTGATGTGAAGTCTGAATTGGAAAAATCGATAGACATTTGGTCACTTCCTATTGGCGCGGCATAGCCGCAGTCACGTCCACAGTATTACGCCTTCATCATCTTTTTCAGCGCTGCCTTGATGATCTGCTCCAGGGTCAGGTTCTCCAGATCGACGCCCTTGAGGGCCGCGTTGATCTCGCTCTGGGAGTAGCCCAGCACCGCCAGCGCGGCGCTGGCCTCCGACAGCTTGTTCTCCGGGATGACGGTGATGCCGGTGCCGCCGTAGCTCTCGCCGGCGGCAGAGATGGTCTGTCCCTTGGCCAGTTTGTCTTTCAGCTCCAGAATGACCCGCTGGGCGATCTTCTTTCCAATGCCCTGGGCGCAGGTCAGGGCCTTCTCGTCTCCGGTGATGATGGACAGGGCCAGATTGGCCGGCGTGCTGGAGGACAGGATGGATAGGGCGGCCTTGGGACCCACACCTGACACGGAGATGAGCTGCTGGAACAGGTTCAGCTCCTCCTGGGTGGCGAAGCCGTACAGCTCCATGGCGTCCTCCCGGACATTCAGATGTGTAAAGAGTTTTCCCTTGTCACCCTTTTTCAGGGCGGACAGGGTGTAGCTGGTGGTCCGGCAGGCGTAGCCCACCCCGCCGCAGTCGATGACCGCCAGGTAGGGTTCCACATGGGCCACGGTGCCGCTTACATAGTAAAACATAGCTTCTTCCTTTCCGGCCATATACTGGCCGCACAAACGGCAGGACCGTCATCTTGTGTCGTATTTGTTCGGGTCGAACACCCGGTCCGTATTCAGCAGGGATGTGGCCGCCCGGCTGTGGCAGATGGCCAGCGCCAGGGCGTCGGCGGCGTCATCGGGCCGGGGGATCTCCTTCATGCCCAGCAGCCGCTGGGTCATGAGCATGACCTGCCGCTTCTCCGCTTTCCCGTACCCCGCCACCGCCTGCTTCACCTGCATGGGGGTGTACTCGAACACCGGGACCCCCAGCTTCTCCGCCGCCAGCAGGATCACCCCTCGGCCGTGGGCCACGGCGATGCCGGTGGTGATATTTTTGGTGAAAAAAAGCTCCTCCACCGCCATCTCATCGGGATGAAAGGTATGGATCAGCTCCTCCATGTCGTTGGAGATCTGGAGCAGGCGGCTGGACAGGGGGATACCCGGCGGGGTGGTGATAACGCCGTACCGCAGCAGGGTATTTTTCTGCCGCTCCGCCCGGATGACCCCAAAGCCGATGGTGGCCACGCCCGGGTCTATGCCCAAGATGATCATAGCGTTCTCCCCTGCACATAATAATTCATTTTGATTATAGCATACTTTTATAAGATTGGGAAGCGTGGAAATAAAAGCCCGCGGACAAAAGAGTGGGAGGCCGGAACCCCCACTGTGGTTCCGGCCTCCCGCCTTGAATTTGCGGCCTGCCGACGGCAGCCCTGCTCTTTCGCATTATTTGAGTCAGGAATTGGTCATGATCCGGATGATCTCCTGGTCTGTAGCCCGCATCCCATCCCGGCCCAGCCGGCCGACATTGGCCAGCGTGGCCTCTACGCCCTTGGACACGATGCCGTCTCCGCCGTAGAACTGCTGTCCCTCCTGGTACATGTGGAATCCCATGATCCCAGCGTCTACCGCCGTGGCGATTTTAGCGGCACAGGACGGCTTGGCGCCGTCACATATCATACCGGAGGTGATGGCCAGCGCGTTGACCAAGGTATGGATGATCTCGGGGTATGTCCCGCCGTTCAGATAGGCGATCCCGGCCCCGGCGGCCGCCCCGGCGCTGACCGCGCCGCAGTAGGCGGACAGGCGGCCGATCCCCGCCTTCTGATGGATGGCAAGCAGGTTGGACAGCACCAGCGCCCGGTACAGCTTGTCGTTGCTCACTCCCAACTCCTGAGCGTAGATAACCACCGGGACCGACACCGTGATGCCCTGGTTCCCGCTTCCGGAGTTGATGACCACCGGCAGCTCACAGCCGCTCATGCGGGCATCCGAACCCGCCGCCGCCGCGGCCTTCGCCCGGGTCACCACATCGGAGACGCCGTAGGTCTGGCTCAGGACCCGGCCAATGTTGGCGCCGTAGTCCCCCTGCATCCCTTCTTCGGAAATGGCCATGTTATAGGAGATCTGACGGCTGATGACCTCCCTGACGTCTTCAATATCCACCGTCTCCGCAAAATCCAGGATATCCCACACGTTCATCATCCCATAATCCAGTGGATTATCTCCGCAATCGGACTCTACCGGCATTTCATACAGGACTTCACCGTTTTTTTCCACCAGAACGATGTTGGTATGGTAGTTGGCGATCCGCAGCCTGACATGATCCTCCCCCTTCCAGAGGGTCAGGATCAAATCAAACACCAGCTCCGTGTCCGCTCCTTTCGCCTGAATCTCTGTGCAGTTGAGATATTCCCGGATTTCCGCCCGTTCCGCCTCCGTCACCTGGGAGATGACCTCCAAGACCAGCTCGGGATGTCCGGCCACAATACCTGCCGCGGCAGCGGCCTCGATCCCCCGCAGGCCGCCGGTATTGGGGACCACCACACTTTTTACATTTTTGATAATATTCCCGCTGGCCTCAACAAGGACCCGGTCTGGGCGCTGGCCCAGGACCTCCCGGGCCTTTGCAGCGCCGTAGGCAATGGCGATGGGTTCCGTACAGCCCATTGCGGGGATGAGTTCTTCCTGCAATATCCGGAGGTAACTGCTGTATCTGCTGTCTGATTTCTGCATAATGCCACGTCTCCCTAGTATTCCCCGCCGCTCACAGGGAGACCCAGGCTCCCCTTTGGCTGGATGCGATCATGGCGTCCACCGTTTTTACCGCGGCGAGGCCGTCCTCGCCCGAAATAAAGGGCTGAGTATCCCGCTGGATGCAGTCGAAGAATAAAGAATGTATTTCGGTAATCTCCAATTTGCTCTGTTCCTCACAAGTCATGGGGAAAATGATCTCCCGGCCGTCCCGCTTCGCCAGCTTGAGAGCTTCCTTCTCTCCGTACAGGGTCAGTACACCCTCTGTTCCGAAGATCGTAGTGGTCCGGTCATTCCCCCCGTAGCTGGTGCGGCTGAAGGCCATCATGCCGTAAACGCCGTTTTCATACTCCACGATGGCCATGGCGTTGTCATCTCCGGCCACCACCGCGGCATCCGGCTTGTCCGCGTCCAACTGCGTCAACGCGCAGAACACCCTTTTCGCTTCCGTTTGCAACAGATAGCGCATCAGGTCGATCCGGTGGGTACCCAGCTCCGCCACCGCATTTTTCCAGGGTGGTGTGTTGGCGTCCGGTTTGGCAGCTCCGCCTTTTACCCCCAAAAATGTTCGGAAGGAGAGGATCCGTCCCAGTTCTCCCGCTTCGATCAGTTCCCTGGCCTTTCTGCATGGCTCATACAGGCGCTGGACGTGGCAGACCATCAGCTTCCGCCCGTTCTTCGCCGCCTCGGCCACCATGTCCTCCCCCTCAGCAGCGTTCAGCGCCAAGGGCTTTTCACACAGGACATGCTTCCCGGCCCGCAGCGCCCGCACGGTCAGGTCGTGGTGGGTAGGCGTCGGTGTGGCGATCAGCACGGCGTCCACCTGAGGGTCCTCCAGGACCTCCTCAAAGGCTTTGTAGCCGTGTCCGCCCCAGGCCGCCACCGCCGCTTCTGTCCGTTCCCAGCGCCGGTTATAAAAGCCATGCAGTTCCCCGCCGCCTGACTGCAGGATACCGGGGATATGTCTCTTTTTCGCGATATCTCCGCTTCCGATGATAACTGTTCGAACCATGGACGCCTCCTACATGCCCAAATAGGCCTTCTGGACCTCGTCAGAATTGAGCAGCTCCTCCGCGGTCCCCTCCAGCACCAGCTTCCCGGTCTCCAGGACATAGGCACGGTCTGAGATCTTCAGGGCGCTTCTGGCGTTTTGCTCCACCAAAAGCACCGTGGTCCCCATCTCCTTGATCCGCTTGATCAGGGAAAAAATGTCCTTGACCACCAGGGGAGCCAGTCCAAGGGAGGGCTCGTCCAGCAGCAGCAGGGTGGGATTGGCCATCATGGCACGCCCCACGGCCAGCATCTGCTGCTCGCCGCCGGACAGGGTGCCGGCCTGCTGGCCTTCCCGTTCCTTCAGTTTGGGAAAGAGATCATAGACCACTTCCAGGGTTTCCTCCACCTCCTGCTTCTTTCGCAGGTACCCTCCCATTCGCAGGTTTTCCAGGACGGTGAATTTCGGAAAGACCTGGCGTCCCTCCGGCGACAAGACGATGCCGTTTTCCACCTTCTTTTTGGTGCTCCAGTTGGTGATGTCCTGGTCTTTGTAATAGATCTTCCCGCCGTTCACTTCCTTCAGGCCGGTGATGGCCCGCATGGTGGTGGATTTTCCGGCGCCGTTGGCGCCGATCAGCGTGACGATCTCCCCCTGGTTCACCTCAAAGGAGATGCCCCGCAGGGCTTTGATGCTCCCGTAATTGACCACCAGGTTCTCCAGACGCAGCAGTCCCATATTATTCCTCCTCTCCCAGATATGCCTCGATCACCGCTTTGTCATGGGCGACCTGGGCGGGAGTTCCGTCCGAAATGGGCTCGCCGTGATTGAGCACATAGATCCGGTCGCAGATATTCATCACGAATTTCATATCGTGCTCGATCAAAAGAATGGTGTGGCCCATGCTCTTCAGCTGCAGCACCATTTCCCGCAGCTCATTGGTCTCCTGTTCATTCATACCGGCCGCCGGCTCGTCCAGCAGCAGCAGCTTGGGTTCGGTAGCCAAGGCCCGTGCGATCTCCAGGCGGCGCTGGTGGCCATAGGGGAGGGAGTTTGCCAGCAGATACCGGTCCTCCCACAGGTCCATCAGCTTGAGGATCTCCTCGCTCTTCTCCTCCGCCTGGCGGTTCTCCTCCCGGTAGCGCCTGGTATGCAGCAGGGCGTCCACCAGATTGCTCTTGCGGCGGGTGTGCATCCCCGCGATGACGTTGTCCATCACGCTCAGCTTATTGAACAGGCGGATATTTTGGAAGGTTCTGGAAAATCCGGCCTCGGCGATCTTATGGGGTTTCATGCCGGTAATATCCCGGCCCTCCAGATAGACCTTCCCCTCGGTTGGGGTATAGATACCCGTCACCACGTTAAACAGCGTGGTCTTACCAGCACCGTTGGGGCCGATGATGCCCACGATCTCGCCGGGCTCGATATACATGTTGATGTGGTCCAGCGCAACCAGTCCGCCAAAGCGCTGGGTCACATTGTCCACTTTCAATACTTCTTTCATGCCTGCGCCCCCTCTTTACCCGAGGCTTTTTCCATCTGCTGTCTCTGGCGGATGTATTTGAAATTGACCTTACCCAGGATGCCGTCCGGCTTGACCATCATCATAATCACGATGACGATGCCATAGATGAGGGAGCGGTACTCCATCAGAGCGCGCATGGTCTCAGGCAGAATGGTCAGGACAGCCGCGCCCAGAATCGCGCCGGGGATGCTGCCCAGACCGCCGAAAATGGCCAGGATCACCAGGTCCATGGACTGGCCCGTGGTAAAGCCGCTGGGATCAATGTAGCTGATATAGTGGGCGTAGAAGGCGCCGGCCAAACCGGCGATCATCCCGGAGATAATGAACACCATCACTTTATAGACAAATACGTTTACGCCGATGGATGAGGCCGCGATATCGTCGTCACGGATGGACATGATGGCCAGACCGATCCGGGAATTCACGATCCGGTAGATCACCACAACCGTGAGCACCACCAGCGCCAGCGCCACGAAATAGACGCTGCGGCTGCTCTTGAACACGACCCCGAAGAAATTCAGAGACGGGATTCTGGAGATGCCCAGGGGTCCATTGGTCAGGTTCATGGAGTTGAGCTCCACAAGACGGATGATCTCACAGAAACCCAGGGTCACCACCGTCAGATAGTAGCCTTTCAGTTTCAGCACCGGAAGGCCCAGAATCATGCCAAACACACCGGCGATCACCATGGCGGCCAGAAAAGTTCCCAGGGAACTCACATTGAACCGGGTGGACAAAATCGCGGCGGTATAGGCGCCGATTCCCCAAAAGGCGGCGTGTCCCATGGACATGAGTCCCAAATGGCCCACCAGCAGGTTCAGACTGAGGCTGAGCATGATGTACATCAGCACGGTAATGGCGATCCGCAGCACATAGGAGGAGGTCACAACAAACGGAAACACAATCATGGCAGCCAGGACAACGGCGGTAATTTTCCAGCCATTGCGGGCGCAGAATTCAAACAAGCGGTTCATTCTGTTCCCTCCTTATACCTTGTTGATCTGTTTATGGCCAAACAGTCCGGTGGGCTTGACCAGAATCACCGCGATCAGGATGGCAAAAGAGATGGCGTCCCGGTAGCCGGAGCTGACATAGCTGGCGCCCAGAGACTCAAAGATCCCCATGAGCAGGCCGCCCACCATGGCGCCCGGCAGCACACCCACGCCGCCCAGCACAGCGGAGGCCAGGGTCTTCATACCCACGGAAAAGCCCATGCTGGCGTCCACGTTCTGGTAGTACATTCCCACCATAGTCCCGGCCACGGCAGCCAGACTGGAGCTGAGGATAAAGGTCAGGGAAATGATGCCGTTCACATTGATGCCCATCAGCTTGGACGCCTCGGAGCTCTGGGACACCGCCAGCATCGCCTTGCCCAGCTTTGTCTTATAGACCAGCAGGGACACGCAGATCATCAGCACCAGGGAGGTACACAGGATGATGACCTGGCTGGAGCCAATGGTAGCTCCGGCCACCTTGACATAGCCAAAGTCGATCATGTTGGGGAACGCCTTGGTCTCGCTGCCGAAGAAGATACGCACTCCATGTTCAATAACCTGGGAAATACCGAGGGTTGTGATCAAACCGGTGACTTTCGGCACGTTTTTGCTGCGCAGCCGGCGCAGGCCGAAGCGGTCAATACAGTAGCCAACCATGCCAGTCAGGACCAGACTGAGGGCAAAGCTGAGCCAGAAATTCCCCAGCATATTGACATAGATCATCAGTGTGATGTAAGCGCCCAGCATGTACACCGAGCCGTTGGCAAAATTGATCAGTTCCAAAACGCCGAAGACCATGGAATAACCAATGGCCACCAGGGCGTAAGTACTGCCGATGGTAATGCCGTTGATCAATTGTTGTAAGAACATAACCTACTTCCTTCTTTTGCGGTATGATTGGGTTGTTACTTCATCACAAATTTCCCGTCTTCCACCGTGAAGGTAAAGATCTCACGGATCAGATCGCCGTTTTCAGCGAAGTAGGCTTGACCGGCGCACAGGTCGATATCCAATTTCTTGATCTGCGCCACCAGGGCCTGGGTGTCATTGGTGCCGGCGTTCTTGGCCGCGTTCATGGCCACCATGGCGCTGTCATAGGCGATGGCCGCGAAGTTATCAAAAGCCACGCCGCCGGAGGCGTACTTCTCGTTGTAGCGCTTGACGATATCCTCGGTGTAGGCGCCGAAGTCGCTGTTCTCCATGACCTCGTCGGTGTAAATACGGCTGATACCCATCAGAAGCATGCCGTCGGCCTTGTCGCCGGTCAGGTTCAAGAACTCCTGCTTAAAGAGGTTGCCAACGCCCACCAGCTGCACGTCGTCCATGCCCAACTGCTGCGCCTGCAGGGTGATGGAGGCGCCGTCATTATACTCTGCCACCATAAACAGGATATCGGGGTCGGTCTGCTTGATGGAGGAGAGCAGCGGCGTATAGTCCTTGGTCTGATTGGGTACAAAGGTCTCCGTGGTGCACACTGTGCCGCCGGCACCTTCAAAGCCCTCCTTTACGGCCTCCAGGGTCGTGATGCCCACGTCGGTGTTCTGATAGATGACGGCCATCTTACAGGGGCCAAACTCCTCAGCCAGGGTGCGGCCCACCTCGCCGAACACCACCTCGGACTTGCAGGACATGGGGATCATCATGTCGCCGATGTCGGGATAATCGGGGTGGGAAGTGTTGGGAGAGATCATGGGCATACCGGCCTCCTGGTAGACGGGGGCGGCGGCCATGGAGACGCTGGAGCCGTAGCTGCCGATCACCGCGAAAATGTCGTCGTTTTCAATGATGATATTGGCGACGTTGATGGCTTCCTTCTGGTCGCCCTTGTCATCGTAGACGGCAAGGACCACGTCCTCTCCGTTGATACCGCCGGCGGCGTTGAAGTCCGCCACGGCCAGTTCCGCCCCGTTCCGATAAGAGGTGCCGTACTGCATCATGGTGCCGGTCAGGGGCACGGACATCGCCAAGGTATGCTTTTCACTGCCGCTGGAGGATGAGGCAGCAGAATTTCCGCCAGAGCTTCCATTTCCGCTCACGCCGCATCCGCTCAGCGCAGCAACCACCATCAGAGAGGCCAACAGGCCAGCGATCGTCTTTTTCATTGATTTTCCCTCCATTGTTCATGATGTTGTTGATGTAAAATTTTCTCAGTCCTTGTCAGGGCCAAATACAATGTCCATGGCCTGCTTCAACGTATTGAAGCGGTACTCGGGGATGTCAGAAGGCTGGGCGCATCCGGAGGCGATGATCAACTTGTTGCTGGGGACCGCCTGGCTGGCGGCCTTGACCCGGGCGATCATGTTCTGCAGCAGCTGGTCCCGGTTCTCCACCCGGAAGTCGTTCCAGCGCTCCACGCCGCCCACCATGATCTTATCCGGCATCATCTTTGCCCCTTCCTCCAGGGACACGTTGGTGATAATGTCCTCCCAGTTGATGGCCTGCATGGGGTAATCTTTTACCTTGTCCATAAACAGGTTGGTCTGGCCATGGACGTGCATCATGTTGAACCAGGTCTTGCCCACGGCGGGCTGGAAGGCCTGCAGGTCATAAGGTGTGCAGAACCGGTCGCACAGCTCCGGGGTAAACAGCTTGTCGTTCATGAACTGGCTGGAATAGAAAATGCCGTCTACGCCCACCTTGACGTACTCCTCAATGATGTTGGCAGTCACCTCGGTCAGCACCTTCAAGCCTTCCTCCAGGTCATCCCCGTAATAACGGATCAGGTCCGCGAAGGGCCAGGGATTCTGCCAGCCATTATACAGTTCCATGGCGTAAGTAGCCGGCGTGAAAACGGTGGCCAGAACGGGAACTTTGCCGTGATAGCGGTCCACCAGGCGCTTGGCCACCTCCACCTCGCGGGCCACCGCGCCGCATTTCACGTCGACAGGCTTCAGGGTACGGAAGCCCCGGGGACTGTTGATGACCCGGCGGTTGGTGATGGGGAACTCATTGGAGTCGCGGGACCAGGTGATGTCCGCGCCGTACTGCTCCTGGAAATAAATTCCGTTGGGCATGATTTTGATCAGGTCCCAGTTGTTCTGCTCCTCAAAGGCAACATGCCGCTTAACAGAGTCCTCCACCACCCGGTCCTCCAGGAAGAAGTGCTTCCAAATCGTCGCGCCGGGCCGGTCTACCGGCTTGCCCTCCACCATGGCTTTCAGTCTCTCATACGAATTCATTTTGTTTCCTCCTTATTCATCTGGTGTTTCACCAAATTATCTCTTTAACTTACAATTATTTTACCTGTTCCCGCCTTTTTAAACAAATACCGTTTATTTATTTGACCAATAAGTGCCCTCTATGAATTCTGTTTTCCGGCGAAATGCTGCAAAATATGCTGCATCTTTCTGTCGTTTCAGAGCTGAGCATAAGTTCTGCCCCATCTGCTGCCGCATACGGCCAAGGCATAAAAATGCCGGGGAGCGGGATCATTCCCGCTCCCCGGCGTTGTTCCGTCTTAATATCTCCACGCGGCAGCTTCATTCTTCCTCGATCTGCATGTGCTCCATCACAAATTGGCGGAACTTGTCCGCCGCCGGCGAAAAATAGCAATTCTGGGGCCAGATCATGTACATAGTCCGGTGAGATTTGAAATTTTCGATCTCCAGCATCCTCACATTCTGATAGGAAGTCCCAATCAGCTTGGGAACGATTCCGATCCCCATTCCCCGGGAGACAATGCCGGTGATCATCGTCTCGTCCTGGACCTCATAGGCGATCTCCGGCGTGACGCCCACCTTTTTATACAGCGCCTCGATCTCCCCCCGGCTGGCGCAGTTTTTGTTCCAGGTCACCAGCTTCTCTCCGGCTATCTCCCGCAGATCTACCGATTTCCGGCCGGCCAGGGGATGGGACAGCGGCACCACCACCATCATCTTCTCCCGGTAGATGGGATGAAACACCATGTCCGGGCTGCTGATTTTAGAGCCAAAGCCCAAGTCGATGTTCCCATTTTTAAAAAGCGCCACCGTCTCCGGCGTGGGCCGCTGTTCAAAGGTAAATTTGATCCCGCTGTTGCCCTCTTGCTCATAGAAGGCGCTGACAATATAGGGAATGAAACTCACGCCCATGGAGCTGGCATAGGAGATGATCACTGTCCCGGAATTGGGGTCCAACATCTGGGCCACCTGTCGTTTTCCGTTCTCCAGCTCCGTCAGGGATCGGGTAGCGTACTCCAGGAAGACCCGTCCGAATTTGGTCAGCGTCACGTTTCGCCCCCGCTTGACGAACAGGGGCGCCCCCAGTTCCCGCTCCAGGTCGGACATGGCGTAGCTCAAACTGGGCTGGGAGATCAGCAGCTTCTCCGCCGCTTTCGTATAATGCTCCATCTCCGCGATGGTCTTGAAGTAGTAAAGCTGCTGTAAGTTCATGCCTCATCCTCCTTGCCCCGGTGCCGTCCAATGTCCAGAGGCCCTTTATTTTACAAGAGATCGATCAGGCTCCGAATATAGTCGTAGCCAATCTTCGCCCCGTTCTCCGGCGGCTCAGGCCGGTACTCGAAGGCCAGATATCCCCCAAAGCCCGCTTTCTTCAGCGCCCGGACCACAGAGGGATAGTCATATCCGCCCTCACAGGGACAGCTCCGGTCCTCGCCGGATATGTCCACCTGGGCCAGAATATCGGCGTTCTCCAGAATGGGGCCCTCGATCTCCTCATTTTCATACAACATGTGCATGGTATCCAGATGCAGTTTGAAAAACGGAGTATGGAAATCGCGGATGAACCGGGCCGTGTCGCGGATGGTGATATAGGCGTCTGTCTCCAGATGGTCGTTGGCCTCCAGGATCACCACAATCTTTTTCTGCTCCGCGTAGGCCACCACTTCCTCCACGCTGCGGTGGAACTGCCGGTAAAACAGCTCCGCTCCCCCCGCGTCCTGAAAGCGCCCCCGAATGGCTCCAATGATCACCATGGCGCCGCCCAGGGCCTGCGCCAGATCAATGTGCCCCTTCATTCGCTCCACCGCCTTGCGGCGGATCTCCTCGTCTCCCGCGCCCAGGCACAGGCCGTCCACGGTATACCCCATTCCGGTTGCTACCCCTGAAACGCAGAGTCCTGTTTGCTCCATCAACTTTTGTATCAGGGCAACATTCACACATTCCGGACGATTGACCGTCAGCTGGACCGCGTCATATCCTATTTCCGTCGCCATGGGAAAGACCGTTTCATAAGCTCCCTGTAAGGGCGCGGTGGCACAGGGAAATGTACCATCCGCAATGATCACACTTGTTTTCATAAATGTCCTCCGTTCCTTTTCCTTGGGGTATGCTGGTATTTTTATTATAATTCACCCGGGAAAAGAGGACTAATACTTCTTACTTATCAAATAAATAAAAACCATTTATCATTTGAACGTCCGGCGCCTGTGCATCTGCTCCGCCAGGCCAACGAACTCAGTGTAAGGTACTTTTTTGTTCGTATCGTTTTTTCACGGTTTCCCGCCGCGAAAACAGGCATATTCGGATTGCATATTCTCCACTTCATCCCCCCCTCCCCTGACCGGATGGGTAAAAACAAGCCCCGCCTCACCGGAGACGGAGCTTTTGGTTCTTTTCAGTTTCTCCGTCTGCCCATGAACCGCAGCAGATAGAGGAACAGGTTCAGAAAATCCAGATACAGCTGGAGGGCGGAGAAAATGGACGCCTTTTCCAGCATATCGGGGAACCCCGCATAGTAGTGGTAATAGGCCCGGATCTTCTGGGTATCATAGGCGGTAAAGGCCAGGAAAACGCCGATCCCGATGATGCAGGCGATCCGGTCCATGGCAGCCAGCCAGGGAATGAACATGGACAGGATCCCAAAAATGATCAGGAAGATCAGCCCGGAAAACAGGATCGGGCGCAGGCCGGACAGGTCGGTCCTGGTGAAGTGGCCATAGGCCGCGAGGGCCGCGAAGTAGACCGCCGTGGCCAGGAAGACCAGGATCAGGCTGGGCAGGTCGAACACCAGCAGATAGACGGACATGGTGAAGCCAAACAGCACCGCGTAGGCGATGAACATGGCCTTGGCCGTTCCCACCGCCATCCGCTCGATACGGCTTCCCATGGTAAAGGCCATCACCAGGGTGGCGATCAGGATCACGATCTGGAAATTCCAGACGTACATCACGATGCCGGTGAGCCAGCAGGCCAATGCCACGCCGAAGGTCACCATCAGGCCCAGCACCATCCACAGGAAGGTCCTGGCCGTATACTGGCCCTGGGTCTCCATCTGCCCCGCCGGGGTCATGCCCCTGTCAAACTCATAGGGATCAAAACTCATTGCGCAGCGCTCCTTTCTCCGCGTTCCAAACGGCGACCGCCGTTCCATTGCCTGTTTCGTACTCCGTATTGTATCCCGGACGCGGAAAAAAATCAACGGTTTCCGCCCTCAGCCCTGGCCGAAGACCAGGTCATAAAAGTCGTTTTCAATGATCAGCGGCGTGCTGTCCAGCTTATAGCCCACCAGCTTTTTCATGGCGGACACATAGCTCTCCTGCTCCTCGTCGGTCATGGAGACCCCCTCCGCCGGAGTAAACTCTCCGGTAAACCGGTTGTAGAACCCCCGGTCCGACTTCCAGCACCGGGAGGAGAATACCACCAGGCCCTCGCTGTCAGACAGGATGTCGCTGCCGTCCAGCATCCGGGAGTCGTACTCCAGTCCCAGCAGGTTGGAGAGAGTGGGCAGAATGTCCACCTGGCAGCAGACCTTGTCCACCACCACCGGCTCCTCCATGCTGGCCGTCCAGAGGATGAGGGAGTTTTTGTACATATCGAAGTCAATGTTGGACTCCTTCAACGCCTCTACGTCCTCAGAGCTTCCGAATTTCTGGCCGGTCAGCTCCTCCAGCGTGTCCACATTGAAATAGGGGATGTGGTCCCCGGTGGCCACAATGAGGGTCTTGTCCAGCTTACCCGCCGCCTCCAGCTTGTCCAGCAGCACCTCCAGAGCCTTGTCCACCTCCATGGCGGTGGCGATGTAGTTCTGGGTAGTCTCACTGTAGGGCAGGGCCCGGACGGTTTCCCGGTAGGGGGCCACAACGCGGTTGTTGGAGTAGGGCATGTGGCCGCTGATGGTCAGGTAGTAGACGTGGAAGGGCTTGTCGCTGTTGATGTAGTCATCCACGCTGGCCTCGATGACATAGGAGTCCCGCTGGGGCCACAGGGGCTTGGTCTCCCCCATCTCCAGCTCCAGGCCGGACTGGTACTGCCGCCAGTCATAGCCCAGGTTGGTGTGGGAGGCCAGACGACCGTACATATCGTAGTTGCCGTGGTAGCCCAGGACCTCATACCCCGCCCGGCCCAGCTGCTGGGCCAGGGAGAAATAACAGTTGGTGCCCAGTACCCCGGTGCGCTTCATGGTGATGGGGTTTCCGTTCTTGGGGTACAGGCCCAGGAGCGTCTGGCACTCCCCGTTGGAGGTACTGGTGAAGTGGAGGGCGGTGTAGTAGTTGTTGAAAATAAAGCCCTCATGGGTCAGCTTGTACAGGGTGGGGGTCAGTTCCGGGTCGATGACGTAGCCCGAGAAGCCCTCGAGGACCAGTTGGATCACGTTGTACCCCTCGAACATCCCGGTGTACTCGTTCTTATTGGTGGGGGCAACGCTGTTAAAGTAGTCGGCCAGCCATTTGACGTCCTTGTTGGAGGTCTCGGCGGACAGCTTGGCCAGGTCCACGTCCATGACGTTGGGCGAGGTGTCGATGACCGGGATGGGGTCAGGCTCAGAGACGTCCCCCGAGGAGCTGGCCCCGCTGCCGGCGGGATCGGCAGAACTGGCGCCCAGGTCCCCGATGCCGCTGAAATCGGCGTCCAGGTCGTTTTTCACCGGGAAGGCCATATGCTTTACATCCAGGCGCAGCATGTTCCACAGGCCCAGCTGCTCCACCTGGTCGTCGATATTGGTATCCATCCGGTAGAGCATCTTGGGAGTCAGGTCGCCGCTCCAGGGCAGGTGGACCACCCCCAGGCCCAGCAGATGGAGGACCAACGCCCCCGCCAGCACCAGGCCGGAGAACCGGACGTCGAAGCGGTCATAGCCCATGAACCGTCCGCCCAGGGCGCAGAGCAGGATCACGGGGAGGAAGAACACCAGGATGATGGGGATGCTGGACACCACGGTGGAGAGGATCACGTCAGAATAGTCGGTGAGCCGGTTGCCGGCGGCGGTACCCAGGATGCTCAGCGGGTAGTAGGACTGGAGGATCTTCTTGGCGATCATTTCCACCACATAGACCAGGGTGACCACCACCGCCAGCACTTTGGTGACAATCCCGTTGATCCGCCGCTTGAAGGGCAGGGTCAGCGCGGTACAGACGCCCCCTGCCGCCAGACCGTACAGCAGCCAGATGGGTAGGTACTGCAGCGCCATGTTCATGTACAGGTGGAGCACCAGCTCCAGATAGACAAACAGCACCGGGAAAAACAGCACCCGGGCCGGGATATTGAACCGCCCCTGGTAGCCGGACTGCTCCCGCCCCCCGAGAATCCGCCTTCCGTTATATGACATAGAGAGTTCCCTCCGGATTTTTCTTGAATTTTACACACAGTGTACCACAATATCACCTTCTTCGCAAGTAAAGAGCGCCCACTTTAAGAAAGGGTTCATGAATTCTCCTCCTATGCCTTTTCCCCGGGGCCTGTACGCCGGCCACACAAAATGCCGGTCCGCTTACCGCCTCTCCACGTTTTATTTTTATTTTCCCGGGCAAGCTATCCCCGAGGTGATTTTATGAAGTACCCCGATTTGAACAGCCTCCTTCAAAACGATTTGGAGGCCAGAAAGTATTTTGATACTCTGCCCGACTACGCCCGTGAGCAGATCAGCACCCGCGCCGGCAATGTCAACTCCTTCGCCAGCCTCAAGGACTACGCCGAAAACCTCCTGAGCGGCGACCAACGCCAACCCGCCCCTCCCCTTGGGACGGATTCTTCTATGTGACAACATCCCCTTTGCCGAAGCAAAAGGGATGTTGTTTTCATTTCCGGTATCAGATTCTTTTACAGGACCAGGGAGGGCGCGCTGTAAACCCGGGCGGCCATCTCACTGTTGAGCATGTACAGGCTCTTGGCATCGTCGCCAAAGAGCTTCATCTTCTTGATCATGTCCTCGGCGTTCTTCTCCTCCTCGCCCTGCTCCTTGACAAACCAGTCCAGGAACTGCATGGTACGGAAATCCCGCACGGAGTAAGCCGCGTCATAAATGGCGTGGATCAGGCTGGTGACGTACTGCTCATGCTCCAGACCCAGCTCCAGCACGTGGAGTTTGTCGTCCAGCACCTTATCGGGCTTCGCGATGGCCTCCAGGGTGACCTTCTCCCCGTTGTTCTGGAGGTACTGCATCATCAGCATGGCGTGGTCCCGCTCCTCCTGGGCCTGGATCTTGTACCAGTTGGCGAAGCCGTCCAGTCCGGCGTCCTCATAAAAGATGGAGAAGTCCAGGTACAGATAAGCGGAATAAAACTCCTTATTGACCTGTTCGTTCAGCAGTTCTGCTACCTTTTTATCCAGCATGACAAACACCTCATTTCAAAATTTTCCCGGATCCGGGCCAACCTATGTTAGCACGAAACCATATACTTGACAAGATGACCGAAAAAACTTGTTCTTTCCCAGCGCTGTTTTCCCGGTTGCGGAGCGATTCCCCGCCCTTCACATTCATCCGAACATGGAAAACAGGTCGATCTGGCTGGTCTCCGGCAGGTCCCCAAAGGTCCCCGCCGCTTTCAGCAGCTCGATATGGGTCTTGGATACCTTGGGGCAGGCGGCGGAAACCTCCTCAATGGAGATGAAGGTCCGGCCCTTCCGGGCCTCGGCCAGGGACAGCGCCGCCGTCTCCCCCAGCCCGGCCACCGACACGAAGGGAGGCCGCAGGGTCCCCCGCTCCTCATCCATGGTGAAGTTGATGGCCTCGGACTGGTACAGGTCCATCCGGTCGAAATTGAAGCCACGGAGGTAGAACTCGTAACACACCTCCAGGGTGGTGAGCATGTCCTGCTCCACGGCGGTGGCCTCCTTGTCCTTGGCCACGATCTCCCGCATCTTCTTCTGGCACACGTCCATCCCCCGGCACATGTAGGCCTCGTCAAAGGCCTTGGCCCGGATGGAGAAGTAGGCGGCGTAAAAGGCCAGGGGGCGGTGGACCTTGAACCAGGCGATGCGGAAGGCCATCATCACATAGGCCACGGCGTGGGCCTTGGGGAACAGGTAGGCGATCTTTTTACAGGAGCCGATGTACCAGTCCGGCACCCCGGCGGCCTTCATCTCCTCCTCCGCTCCCTCCGGCAGGCCCCGGCCCTTACGGACCGCCTCCATGATCTTGAAGGAGCGCTTGGGGGGCATCCCCTTGGAGATGAGGAACAGCATGATGTCGTCGCGGCAGCCGATGGCCTGCCCGACGGGGACCCCCTGCTGGAGGATCAGGTCCCGGGCGTTGCCCAGCCACACGTCGGTGCCGTGGGAGAAGCCGGACAGCCGGACCAGAATATCGAACTGGTCAGGCTGGGTCTCCTCCAGCATCCCCCGGACAAAGGAGGTGCCGAACTCCGGGATGGCGGTGCCGCCGGTGGGGCCCAGGATCTTGTCGTTCTCATAGCCCAGCACCTTGGAGGACTTGAAGATGGACATGGTATCCGGGTCGTCCAAGGGGATGTCCGTCCGGGCGTTCACCCCCGTCAGCACCTCCAGCATCCGGATCATGGTGGGATCATCGTGGCCCAGCATGTCCAGCTTCAGCAGGTTGGACTCCATGGAGTGGTATTCAAAGTGGGTGGTGATGATGTCGCTGTTGGGGTCGTCGGCGGGGTGCTGGACGGGACAGAAGTCGTAGATCTCCTTATCCTGGGGGATGACCACCATGCCGCCGGGGTGCTGTCCGGTGGTCCGCTTCACGCCGGTGCAGCCCAGCGCCAGACGGTTTTCCTCCGCCTTGGAGGCGGTGAGCCCCCGCTCCGCCAGGTACTTTTTCACATAGCCGAAGGCGGTCTTCTCCGCCACGGCGCCGATGGTCCCCGCCCGGAACACGTGGGACTGGCCAAAGAGCTCAAAGGTATACCGGTGGGCGTTGGCCTGGTACTCGCCGGAGAAGTTCAGGTCGATGTCCGGGACCTTATCGCCGCCGAAGCCCAGGAAGGTCTCGAAGGGGATGTTGAAGCCGTCCTTCACATACTTGGCGCCGCAGACCGGACAGTAGGCGTCCGGCATGTCGGCGCCGCAGCCGTAGGGGTGTTCCGGGTCCTGGGCATAGTCGAAGTCGGTGTGCTTGCACTTGGGGCAGCGGTAGTGGGCGGGCAGGGAGTTGACCTCGGTGATGCCCGACATAAAAGCCACCAGAGAGGAGCCCACGCTGCCCCGGGAGCCCACCAGGTAGCTGTGCTCCAGGGAGTTCTGGACCAGCTTCTGGGCGGACATGTAGATGACGTCATATTTGCAGCGGATGATGTCTCCCAGCTCCGCCTCGATGCGGTCCACCACGATCTGGGGCGGGTTCTCCCCATAGAGGTCGTGGGCCTTCCCCCAGACCAGCCGCTTCAGCTCCCCGTCGGAGTCCTCCAGCTTGGGGGCGAACAGGCCCTTGGGCAGGGGATCGATGGGGTCGCAGCAGTCAGCAATGAAGTTGGTGTTCTTCACCACCACCTCGTAGGCCTTCTCCTTCCCCAGATAGGAGAACTCCCGGAGCATCTCGTCGGTGGTTTTCAGATAGATGGGCAGGGGCTGGTCCGCGTCCTCGAAGCCCTTGGAGGCCAGGAGGATGTGGCGGTAGATCTCGTCCTCCGGGTCCAGGAAGTGGACGTCGCCGGTGGCGCACACCGGCTTGCCCAGCTCCTCCCCCAGACGCACGATGGTCCGGTTGAAGTCCCGCAGCTCCTCCTCCGACTTGACCATCCCCTTGCGCAGCATGAACATGTTGTTGCACAGGGGCTGGATCTCCAGATAGTCGTACCAGGAGGCGATGCGCTTCAGCTCCCCCCAGCTCTTGCCCTCCACCACCGCCTGGAACAGCTCTCCCGCCTCGCAGGCGGAGCCGATGATAAGGCCCTCCCGGTTCTCGTTGATCAGGGACTTGGGCATGATGGGGTAGCGCTTGAAATGCTCCAGGTAGGACAGGGAGATGAGCTTGTACAGGTTGCGCAGCCCCGTCTGGTTCTTGGCCAGGACGATCAGGTGCTTGGGCCGCCGTTTGGCCTTGCCCGCCTTGCGCAGCTGGGGCATGTAGCCGTTGATCTCCCCCAGGTCGTGGAGCCCCCGCTCCTCCAGCATCCGGAAAAAGGGCGGCAGCATGTAGGCCACTGTGGCCGCGTCATCGCTGGCCCGGTGGTGGTTGAAGGCGGGCAGGTTCAGGTGCTCCGCCACGATGTCCAGCTTGTATTTGCCCAGGTCGGGCAGCAGGTTCTGGGCCAGGATCAGGCTGTCCACCGAGGGATTATGGAAAGGAATGTGATACTTCTCGCAGCCGGCGGCGATAAAGCCCATGTCGAACTCCGCGTTGTGGGCGGCCAGGGGCCGGTCCCCGGCAAAGGCCAGAAAGGCTTTCAGCGCCTCCTCCTGGGAGGGGGCGCCCACCAGCATCTCGTCGGTGATGCCGGTGAGCTGGATAATCTCGGGAGACAAAATACGGCCCGGGGCGACAAAGGTGTTGAACCGGTCGGTGATCTCCCCGTTTTTCAGCACCACCGCGCCGATCTCGATGATGACCTCATACTTTTTGTTCAGACCCGTGGTCTCGATGTCGAAACAGACGATCTCCTGGTCAAAGGGCTGGCGGGTCTCCCCGTGGACCACCACCCGGTCGTCCACGTCGTTGACGTAGTAGGCCTCCACGCCGAACAAAATCTTCATTTTCTTGGCCGAGTGCCAGGCGTTGGGGAAGGAATGGGCCACCCCGTGGTCGGTGATGGCCACGGCGGGGTGGCCCCACTTCTCCAGCCGCTTGATGGCGTTCTCCGCCACGGGTGAGTCGGTCTTGGCCCCCACGGCGGTCAGGGCGTCCATGGAGGACATGTTGGTGTGGAGGTGGAGCTCCACCCGCTTCTCCTCCGCCGTGTCCATCCGCACCTTCTTGTCCGCCTGGGTGACGGCCACCGGCTCCAGCACCATGTCGCCGTAAAAGCGGTCCATGTTCAGGCGGCCCTGGACCTTCAGGTGCATCCCCTTTTTGATCCCGTCCACCAGGGGCTTGCCCTCGTCCCCGGCAAAGAACTTGTTCACCCGGATGGAACCGGTGTAGTCCGTCATGTCGAAGGCCACCACCCAGGCGCCCCGTTTTTTCAGCTCCTTGTGGTCCACGGCGAAGACGTCACCCTCCACCACCACGGTGCCCATGTCCAGCTCCAGTTCTCCCATGGAGACAGGGTCCTTGGTGATGGGCTTGCCGAAAATGGCCTTGCCCGCGGGCTTCTTTCCCTCTCCCTTGGGGGCGGCTGGGTGGGCCACGCTCTTCATGGCCGCTTTCCGCAGGGCCTCCGCCCGGGCGAAGGCGTCGGCGGGGGCGCTCTCCTGCTTGGGCGCGGCCTCCTGGGGCCTCCCGGCATCAACGGCGGGGGGGGCTGCCGCGGGCGCTGGAGCAACGGTCTGGATCTTCACGCTGTTCAGGCCGTAGGCCCGGCACAGGGTCTCCTCCGCCTCCCGGATCAGGTTGGGTCCGGCGCCCGCCGCGCCCTCCACCAGGATCTTGGCGCTGCGGCTGGCCTTGTCGATGGCGGCGGACACGATGAGCCAGCCCTCCACCGCGTTGGACAGCTCAGTCCAGCGGCGCAGGGCGGCGAACATCTGCAAAAAGGGGATCTTCTTAGACATTATGTCAACTCTCCTTGAGGGTATCTCGGCACTTAAAGGGTATCAATGAGGGCAAACAACTCGTCCACCAGCCGCTCCTGGGGAACTTTCTTGATGATCTGGCCTTTTTTGAACAGCAGGCCCTCCCCCTGGCCCCCAGCGATGCCGCAGTCGGCGGCGGAGGCCTCTCCGGGGCCGTTAACCACACAGCCCATGACGGCCACGGTGATGGGCTTGTCCACGGCCTTCAGCCGCTCCTCCACCTCCCCGGCCAGGGAGATCAGGTCGATTCGGGTGCGGCCGCAGGTGGGACAGGACACTAGCTCCGCCCCCTCCTTCCGGATTCCGGCGGCTTTCAGGATGTCCCGGGCGGCGTAGACCTCCTCAATGGGGTCGGCGGACAGGGACACCCGCATGGTGTCCCCCACGCCCAGAGCCAACAGGCCCCCGATGCCCACAGCGGATTTGAGGGTCCCCATGCGGACGGTGCCCGCCTCGGTGACGCCAATATGTAAAGGATAATCACTTTCCTGTTTCATCAGCTGATAGGCTTTCATGGTGATGGGCACGCTGGAGGATTTGAGGGAGACGCAGATGTCGTCGAAGTCGAACTTGTTCAGCAGGCGAATATGGCCGAAGGCAGACTCCACCATGGCCTCAGGACAGACGCGGCCGTACTTGGCCAGAATGGGCTTCTCCAGGGAGCCGCCGTTCACACCGATGCGGATGGGAATACTTTTTTGCCGGCAGGCCGCGGCCACCGCCTTCACCCGGTCCTCTCCCCCGATGTTGCCGGGATTGATGCGCACCTTGTCCGCTCCGGCGGCAATGGCCTCCAGAGCCAGCTTGTAGTCAAAATGGATGTCCACCACCACCGGGATGGGGCTGTGCTCCTTGATCTTGCCCACCGCGTGGGCTGCGGCCATATCAGGCACCGCCACACGGATGATCTCACAGCCGGCGGCGGCCAGCTTCCGGATCTGCTCCAGGGTAGCCGCCGCATCGTCGGTACGGGTATTGGTCATGGACTGGATCGTAACCGGAGCGCCGTCGCCGATCAGGACGCCGCCGACATTGATTTGTTTGCTCATGGAAAAACTTCCTTTTTAAAGTATTGTGAAAAGTTTTAGTTTACGGGGGATACCTTGTATCCCCACCGCGATAACTTGCAAACCCTACTTGTGTTTTATAGCACCGCCGTAGCCCGCCGGGCCGCCCGGTGCGACGTGCCTCTGAATCAAATTTTGCGCAGCGGGGCGGGACAGCGCAGTCAGGAACCACGCCGCGCAGTTCGGAAACTCAGGCGCCGGCGGTGGCCAGTTGTTCAAATCCAAGTTTCCACGCCCCAGGGCCGAAGGCCCGGATGGAGAGGCGGCAAAACCAGGGAATGGGCTCCGGACGTAAGGAAGGCTTTTTGTAGGACGCCCCTTGGGGACCGGGGCCGAAGCCCCGGAGATTTTTTGGGTACTTTTGTATCTCTACAAAAGTACCTCGCCCGGGGGCGAAACATCCCCACTCCCCCGTCCCGCCCGCCGGCGAAGCGTTCAAGTACGCAAATTTATCCCAGTATTTGGTCCACCCGGAAAAGGCAAGGGCAGAGCCCTTGCCCTACATCACATGAGTTTCCGCTTCCATGGACAGCTAAAGTAAAATTTATCTTCCGAACAGCTTGCCCACGTCGCTGAGGGTGACCATCAGCATCAGGGACAGCAACGCCGCCATGCCGGCCATATGGACATATCCCTCGTACTTTGGCGGAATCTTTCTGCGGAACAGACCGTACAGCACCCCGTTGAGCAGCAGAAAGAAAATACGTCCCCCATCCAGGGCGGGCAGGGGCAGCAGGTTCATCACCGCCAGGTTGACGGCGATCAGGGCGGCAAAGGCCGCCATGTTTTTGGCCGCGGCCAGGAGCGTGGGGGAGAGCTCCGGATTGCTGCCCACCTCGGTCATCACTTCCACGATGCCCACCGGCCCGGACAGGTCCCGCAGGCCCACCGCGCCGCTGATCAGATCCTCCAGACTGAGCCACACCATGCGCACGTAATCCAGCGCGCCGTACCAGCTGAACAGCAGCTTATTGCCCAGGGTAGCGGGCAGCACTTCCATACCGATGCTGAGCCCCCGCAGATAGGTGGTCTCCCCCTTCTCGCCGGTCCGCTCCTGAAGGGGCATGTACAGGCCCTCCAGCTTGATCTTCTGGCCGCCGCGCTCCACCACCCAATCCACCGTATCCTCCGCGCGGCTCAAATACAGGGACAGGTCGTCATAGCTGTACATCCGGTGTCCGTCGATGGAAACCACCCGGTCGCCTGCCTGGAGGCCGCAGGTCTCCAGGCCGTAGCCGTCCAGAAAGCCGGCCACCGTGGGCATGACGAATCCGCCGCGCTGGGAGTACAGCACCAGAATGATCAGCAGGCCGGTGAGGAAATTCATGGCCGCTCCGGCACACAGGATCAAAAATTTCTTCCAGCCCGCAGCCCGGCCGAAGGCCCTCGGGTCGGCGGAGTCATCGTCCTCCCCCTCCATGGCGCAGTAACCGCCGATGGGAAGCGCCCGAATGCTGTAAAGGGTTTCTCCTTTCTCCCTGCTGAACAGGGCGGGACCCATCCCGATGGAGAACTCGTTGACCTTCACCCCCAGGCACTTGGCGGCGGTGAAATGGCCCAGTTCATGGGTTGCGATGAGAAGTCCGAAAACCAGGATGGCAACAAGAATGTAAAGCATAGAACCTCCAATGATCGACGGCGGCTTACCGGGCCGCCTCCCGGGCGGCGGCGTCGGCCTCCAGAATGTCTGTCAGGCCGGGGTCCCGGACCACCGGGACCTTTTCCATGGCCCGGGCCACCTTGTCGGCGATGTCCAAAAAGCCGATCTCCCCCGCCAAGAACTGGGCCACTGCCGCCTCGTTGGCCCCGTTGAGAATGGCTCCGGCGGTGCCTCCGGTCTTGGCCGCCTCCAGCGCCAGCGCCAGACAGCGGAAGGTATCCAGATCGGGGGTGCCGAAGGTCAGCGGCCCGCAGTTCCACAGGTCCAGCGGGGTGGCCGGACCAGGGACCCGCTTGGGCCAGGTCAGGGCATACTGGATGGGCAGCCGCATGTCCGGGGAGCCCAGCTGGGCGATCATGGCATTATCACAGTATTCCACCAGGGAGTGGATAATACTCTCCCGGTGGATGACGATGGAAATTTTTTCCGGCGGCATGTGGTACAGGTGCATGGCCTCCATGAACTCCAGGCCTTTGTTCATCAAGGTGGCCGAGTCCACGGTGATCTTCGCCCCCATGGACCAGTTGGGATGCCGTAAGGCGTCTTCCCTTGTCATGCCTTGCAGCTGCTCTCTTGTCTTGCCGTAAAAGGGGCCTCCGGAGCAGGTCAGGATAAGGCGCTTCACCTCTCCCCTGTCCTTGTTGCCCTCCAGGGACTGAAACAGGGCGGAGTGCTCGGAATCCACGGGCAGGATCTGAGCGCCGTAGTCCTTGGCCTCCTCCAGCACCAGCTGTCCGGCGCACACCAGGGTCTCCTTGTTGGCCAGGGCGATGCGCTTGCCCTCCCGGATGGCCGCCAACGTGGGCCGCAGGCCCACCATCCCCACCACGGCAGTGATGACTGTGTCGGCGCTGGGGACGGCTGCGGCCTCCATCAGCCCCTCCATGCCCGACAGCACCCGGACGTTGGTATCCGCCAGCCGGACCCGCAGGTCGGCGGCGGCCTTCTCGTCCACCAGCACCGCCAGCTCCGGCTTGAACCGCCGGGCCTGCTCCTCCATCCGCTCCACGCTGGAGTTGGCCGTCAAAGCGGCCACACTCATGCCGCAGGCGGCAATCACATCCAATGACTGCCGCCCGATGGAACCGGTGGAACCTAATATTGAAATTCGTTTGCTCATATTCTTCACCTTTTTAGTTGTGGATTCTTTTCTTTCCAAGAAAAGAATCAAAAGAACTTTGGCGCAAAACTTCGTTTTGCTTCCACTTTATGCAGAAAGCCCAGCTCAATCAGGATCCAAGATACTTTCAGCCACCTGGCTTCCTACCCCGGCATAATAGGCAACTTTTCGTTGGCAGAGGCGAAACGCGGTTTCCCAGGGAATTTTCTTTGCCTGCTTTCTTTTTTCAAAAGAAAGCAGGTCAAAAGGCAGGAAACAGCTCCACCAGCAGCAGCAGGGTGGGCGCCGCAAAGACCATGGAGTCAAAGCGGTCCATCATGCCCCCGTGGCCGGGGAGCAGGTTGCCGTAATCCTTCACGCCGCACTGGCGCTTGATCAGAGAGAAGGACAGGTCTCCCAACTCGGTGACGGCGCTGCCCACCAGACCGTAGAGGGCCATCAGGGGGAAGGACACCGTCAAGCCGGCGAATCTGGCCAGGACCAGGGCGTAGAGCAGCATGAACAAGCAGCCGGACAGGATGCCGCCCACATAGCCCTCCACCGACTTATTGGGGCTGACCCGGGTGACGCCCCGGTGCTTGCCCAGAAATACCCCGGCGAAGTAGGCCCCCACATCGGTGAGAAAGGCGCTGATCACAGGCAGCAGCACCAGATACTGTCCGTTCTCCATCCCCTTCAGCCGGACCAGCGAGGACAGGAACAGGGGGATGGCCACGCCCCCAAAGAGGCAGACCATGACCTGCTCAAACCGGACCTCCTGTTCCTCCAGGTCGTAGTGCTGAATGGCCGTGAAAAACAGGGCGCACATCAGCAGCAGGGCAGCGGCCAGGGAGACCAGGCTCCCCCACCCCGCCCAATAGCCCACGGGGATGGCGGCGGCGGACAGAGCGGTGTAGACATACATGTGGTTGTGGTGGGCCACCTTAGTGGCCCGGAGCAGCTCATAGGAGGCCATGGCCACGATGGCGGCCACCGTCACCGCCAGACAAATGGACGGCAGGAAAAACAGGTCCACAAAGAACAGCGGGGCCAGCACCACCGCCACAAGAATCCGTGCTTTCAACGGTCACACACCTCCAAACCGGCGGTTGCGGCCCTGGTAGGCCGCAATGGCCCGCAGCAGCTCCTCCTTGGAGAAATCAGGCCAGAGCACATCGGTGAAGTAGAACTCCGCGTAGGCGGACTGCCACAGCAGGAAATTGGACAGCCGCAACTCTCCGCTGGGCCGGATGACCAGGTCCGGGTCGGGAACCCCCTTGGAGAACAAATAGCCGCCGAACTGCTCCTGGGTCAGATGGTTGGGGTCCGCCCTGCCCTCCAGACAGTCCTGAGCGTAGGCCTTGGCCGCGCGCATCAGCTCGTCCCGTCCGCCATAGTTCAGACAGATGTTCACCTGACAGCCGTCATAGTGCCGGGAAATCTCCCTGGTGCGCTCGCACAGCTGGCGCAGCTCCGGGGTCAGCGGGGACAGGTCGCCGAAAAACTCCATTTTCACCTTGTCCCGCTCCATCCGGCCAATGGCCTCCAGCAGATATTTCTTCAGCAGGCCCATGATGGCCTCCACCTCGTCCGCCGGCCGCTTCCAGTTCTCGGTGGAGAAGGCATATACCGTCAAATAGTCCAGACCGATCTCCTTGCAGTAGGTAGCGATGGTTCGGAAGGTCTCAGCCCCCGCGGCGTGGCCCGCCGTCCGGGGCAGTCCCCGCTTCTTGGCCCAGCGGCCGTTTCCGTCCATGATGATGGCGATATGCCGGGGCAGGTGTTCAAAGTCCACCTGGGATTCCGGCTGACTGTTCTTTTTCTGAAATAAGGCCATTGGGCACCTCGATCCGGTCTGTCGATTCAGACCTTGTCTCAATATCTCAAAACCGTCAAAGGGCCGCGGGGCGGACAGCCGTCCCCGCGGCCATGTATGGCTGGGTCCGATCAGACCGCCATCAATTCCTTTTCCTTCTTCGCGGTCAGCTCGTCGATCTCCTTGCACCGCTTATCGGTGATGTCCTGGAGCTCCTTCTCCAGATTCTTCTGGTCGTCCTCGGTGATCTCAGACTTCTTGACCTTCTTCTTGATCTCGTCCATGGCGTCCCGGCGGATGTTCCGGACGGCCACCTTGCCTTCTTCCCCATACTTGCGGACCTGCTTGGTCAGGTCCTTGCGGCGCTCCTCGGTGAGCTGGGGGAAGGCCAGACGGATGATCCGGCCGTCATTCTGGGGATTGATGCCCAGGTCGGAGGTCTGGATGGCCTTCTCAATGGCCTTGAGCAGAGAGGTATCCCAGGGCTGGATGGTCAGGGTCCGGGGATCGGGGGAGGAAATGGCGGCCACCTGGTTCAGAGGGGTGGGAGTACCGTAATACTCCACAGAGATCCGGTCCAGCACACCGGCGTTGGCGCGGCCGGCGCGGACAGAGGCAAAGTTGGCCTTGACCACCTCGATGGTCTTCATCATCTTGTCGTCGTAGATTTTGTTCTCAGGGCTCATGGTCTTGACTTCCTTTCCTTAATTCCAGTTTTTCCCTTCAGCCGCCTACAATGGTGCCGATCTTCTCCCCCATCACGGCCCGGAGAATGTTTTCAGGGTCCTTCAGGGCAAAGAGGAGGACGGGGATCTTATTGTCCATGGACAGGGAGGTGGCGGTGGAATCCATCACCTTCAGGTGCTGGGCCAGGACGTCATCATAGGTAATGGCGTCATATTTGACCGCGCTGGGGTCCAGCTTGGGATCAGCGGAATAGACGCCGTCGATATTCTTGGCCAGCAGGATCACGTCGGCGTCGATCTCGGCGGCCCGCAGGACTGCCGCGGTATCGGTGGAGAAGAAGGGATTGCCGGTGCCGCAGCCGAAAATGACCACGCGGCCCTTCTCCAGGTGCCGGATGGCACGGGAACGGATATAGGGCTCTGCCACGGCCCGCATCTCAATAGCGGTCTGTACCCGGACCTCGACGCCCTTCTGCTCCAGCACGTCGGCCACGGCCAGCGCGTTGATGGTGGTGGCCAGCATGCCCATGTGGTCGGCACGGACCCGCTCCATCTGGTCGCCGCCGTCCTTGACGCCGCGCCAGAAGTTGCCGCCGCCTACCACCACGCCCACCTGGACCCCAAGGTCCACACAGCGCTTGACCACGTCGCATACCTGGCCGATCACATGGAAGTCCAGGCCACGGGAGGCGTCGCCCGCCAGGGCCTCGCCGCTGATCTTCAGCAAAACTCTTTTATACTTAGGCTGCTCCATTGGAACCACTCCTGTCTTTTTTCTTGCTTTCTTATTTTAATATAATTCTCCCCGTTTGCATAGGGGTGAAATCAAAGTTTTTCAAATTGTCCTCACCGGAAAACGAATTGTCCGCGGATCGCCTGGACTGTCCCAGAGGCGGTTTTTCCAACCTCCCATGTCTTATTGGACTCATAAAACCGATATTTATTTTATTGGTACCGCAAGAAGTTTTCGTTTCGCTGTCCATGGGGGCGAAAACCGATGTGATGTAGGGCAAGGGCTCTGCCCTTGCCTTTGCCGGATGGCCAAAATGCAGGGACACGTCTGCGCGTTTGAACACTTCCCCTGCGGGCGGGACGAGAGATGGGGATGTTTCGCCCCCGGGCGAGGTACTTTTGTAGAGATACAAAAGTACCCAAAAAATCTCCGGGGCTTCGGCCCCGGTCCCCAAAGGGTGTTCTACAAAAAAGTCTTTCTCACGTCCGGCGCATATCCCCTGGTTTTGCTGCCCCGCCTTCCGGGCCTTCGGCCCTGGGCCGGGGAAACCCGGAGTCCGGCGTCTGCGGCGTTTTGACCCAAACGAAAGTTTTTCCGCCAAGGGGTTGCAATTTCCTCCTCTGTGCCGTATAATGTGCCACAGACAACTGAATCCAATGTCTTCAGGGCGGGGTGCAATTCCCCACTGGCGGTACAGTCCGCGACCGGGCGCAGGGATGCGCCCGCTGACCCGGTGGAACTCCGGGACCAACGGTATAGTCCGGATGGAAGAAGATGTGTGTAAAACAATATTCACGCGCGTTTGCGCGGGTTGCGCACCTCCTTGATTGTTTTGACACCTGGAAGGCATGGCTTTTCGGGCGTCAAGATGTTTAAGGAGTGTTTTTTATGTCCTCTCATACCGTTACCCAGTCCGCCCGCGGCGCCAGCCGCGTCCGGGCCAGAAATCTGGCCGTCACCGCCATGCTGTCCGCCGTCGCCTTCGTGCTGATGTTTTTGGACTTCCCCATCCCTTTCCTGATCCCCGCCTTTGTCAAGATGGACTTCTCTGAGCTTCCCGCCCTTCTGGCCGCGTTCAGCCTCGGCCCTGTGTACGGCGTGGCGGTCTGCCTGGTGAAAAACCTGATCCATCTGACCATCACCACCACCGGCGGCGCCGGCGAGGTGTGCAATTTCCTCCTGGGCGCCTGCTTCACGTTCGCCGCCGGCTTGCTCTACCAGAGGGTCAAGTCCCGCAAGGGCGCGCTGGCCGGGGCCCTGGTGGGCGCTGTCATCATGGCGGTGCTCTCCGTCCCCCTGAACTATTACATCTCCTATCCCATCTACACCAAATTCATGCCCATTGACGCGATCTTGAACATGTACCGGGAGATCCGCCCCAACTCCGGCGGACTGCTGGAATGTCTGATCGTTTTCAACGCGCCCTTCACCCTGGTCAAGGGCCTTCTGACCACCGCCCTGTGCTTCCTGATCTACAAGCCCTTGTCCCCCATTCTCCACGGCACCAAACACTGACCGCTGATACAAAAGCGGGGCAGATCTTCATCTGCCCCGCTTTTTTTCGCGCTTTTTCTGCTGGCGCAGGCGGAATTTCCGCTCCGCCTCCTCCTGCCACTGTGCACGGCTCTGAGTCTGGCGTGCCAGTCCCTCCTGCTCCCGCTGCCGGCGGAGGGCCTCCTGGGCCTTCGTCCCGATCCCCCTGGCTCCGGCGGCCGCCCGGGCCTCCCGCTGGAGCCGTTTCGGGTTCTTGGGGTCCGTTTCCGGTGGCTTCTCCGCCGACGGCTCACTGAACCGCAGCCTGTGCCATTCCCGCAGCACCCAGCCATACAGCTGGGGCTCGGTGGGTTCGGCGCCAAAGACCACTCTGGCCGCCTGATAGCCCTCCCCGCTCCAGCGCTGGGCGATCCCCACCCAGAAGGGCGGCTGAAACAGCACGGTAAAGCTGCTCATATTTCGGTCCATATGCAGTTTCCTCCCTAAGAATACGCGTCAGGGAAGGGACGACCCGGGAGGGAAGGTTACTGACGGGAGCGCGCCGCCCGCGGACGGACTACCAACCGCCCTGTGTTTTTATCCCTGCGCTTTGATTATACCGCACGGCCAAGCGGGCCGCAAGTCCAAACACCCGGACCTGCGGGACAAATCACCTCCGCCCCTCTTAACCTCCTTTTGACCTGTTCCCGGTAGCGGTTTTAACAATCCTTTTTTAGAATAATGCCGTCTACCGCGACAAAGATTACATCAAACAGGAGGAATCCACTTATGAAGAAACTACTGTCCGCCGCGCTCTCCGCAGCGCTGGCCGCCTCCCTTCTGGCGGGCTGCGCCGCCAGCGCCGCCGGAAATGACGCCCCCGCCCAGACCAGCGGCGCCGCCGCCGTCACCCCCCTCGCCTCTGCCACGGACACCCTGAAAGCGCCGAAATATGTGTTCCTGTTCATCGGCGACGGCATGAGCTATCCCCAGTTCCAGGCCGCCTCCGACTATCTGGGCGCCATGGCCGACAGCGACTACATGCAGGCGGAGCCCAGCCTGGATGACAACCAGGGCGCTGTTCTGGACGGCCCCGTGGTCCTGAACTTCATGAACTTTGAGGTGGCCGGCTCCGCCGTCACCTACGACTCCAACTCCTTCGCCCCCGACTCCGCCTCCACCGCCACCTCCATCGCCACCGGACACAAGACCTACTCCGGCTCCATCAACGTGGATGAGACTGCCACCAAGACCTATGAGACCATCACCGAGAAGGTCCATGAACAGCTGGGCATGAAGGTGGGCATCATCTCCTCTGTCAACCTGAACCACGCCACCCCCGCCGCCTTCTATGCCCACCAGGCCAGCCGCTCCAGCTACTATAACATCGGCCTGGAGCTGATCGACTCCGGCTTTGAATATTTTGCCGGCGGCGGCCTGCTGAAGCCCGACGGCCACGACAAGGAGAACCCCTCCGAGAACCTGTATGAGCTGGCCGCAAAGGCGGGCTACAACGTGGTCAAGACCCAGGCCGAGGCGGAGCAGGTCACCGGCGGCCCCGTCATCATCATCGACGAGCATCTGGCCGACGCCGACGCCATGGCCTATGAACTGGACCGCACCGATGATATGTGGGCCCTGGCCGACTATGTGGAAAAAGGCATCCAGGTTCTGGACAACGAGAATGGCTTCTTTATGATGTGCGAGGGCGGCAAGGTGGACTGGGCCTGCCACGCCAACGACGCCGCCTCCACCATCCACGACACCCTGGCGCTGGCCGACGCCGTCCAGGTGGCGGTGGACTTCGCCAAGGACCACGCCGGCGAGACCCTGATCCTGGTCACCGGCGACCATGAGACCGGCGGTCTGACCATCGGCTTCGCCGGCACTGATTACGACACCTACCTCTCCCTGCTCAGCAGCCAGAAGATCTCCTTCGCCAAGTACGACAGCGACTATGTCTCCACCTATAAGACGGGCAAGACTTCTTTTGAAGACGTGCTCCGGGACATTGAGGACCTGTTCGGCCTGAAGACCCAGGGCGAGGAGGGCGACAAGCTGGTCCTCACCGACTACGAGAAATCCCTGCTGAAAACCGCCTATGAGAAGAGCGTCAACGAGAAGGACACCGGCATGGCCCAGCAGCAGGAGTATGTGGCCTATGGCACCTATGAGCCCCTGACCGTCACCATCACCCACATTCTCAACAACAAGTCCGGCGTCTCCTTCACCTCCTACAGCCACACCGGCCTGCCTGTGGGCGTCTTCGCCGACGGCGTCAACGCCCAGGAGTTCAAAGGTTATTTCGACAACACCGAAATCTATCACAAGCTGGCAGGCATGCTGAACGTCAAGTAAAACCACTTCCCTGCTCCCGCGTAAAAGCCCGCTCCCGCTTACTGCGGGGCGGGCTTGCACGGTAAATTTTGGTTTCGCTTCCCATGGAACCGGAAACCCATGTGATGTAGGGCAAGGGCTCTGCCCTTGCCTTTTCCAGGTGGACCAAATACTGGGAGAAATCTGCGCACTGGAACACGTCGCCTGCGGGCGGGACGGAAGATGGGGGATGTTTCGCCCCCGGGCGAGGTACTTTTGGAGCGATGCAAAAGGAACCAAAAAATCGCCGGGGAAGGGCCGCGCAGTCAGGAACCACGCCGCACAATTCGGAAACTCAGGCGCTGACATTCAGAAGCTGTTCTGATCCAAACTCGTTTTACTCAGGGCCGAAGGCCCGGATGGAGAGGCGACAAAACCAGGTTTTGTGCGCCGGACGTGAGGAATACTTTCCCAATCGAACTCTTATCGGGTCCGGGCCCGCAGGCCCGGGGAACTTTGGCTACTTTCCTTCCCTGGAAAGTAGCTCGCCCGGGGGCGAAATATCCTGTCCCCGTCCCGCCCGCAGGCGAGACTTTCAAGTCCGTACTGCTCTGAGGCGGCGGCCCCAAGGGGCCGCCCTGCCTGAACGCAGAATAACGTCCGTCAAAGGCAAGGGCAGAGCCCTTGCCCTACATCATATCAGTTTCCGCTTCCATGGGCTGAGAAGCTAAAATTTGTATTTTCCATCTCAAAATAAAGGAATCAAACGCCATGAAACAGATCCTTTCCTCCTCCGCTGCCTCCACCCGCGCGCCCGTTTTGGTCTGTCTCCTGCTCACGCTGGTCCTGCTGTTTCTCCCCACCGGCTTTGAGGACAAGGAGGTCTTTCAGGAGTCAGACATCCGGCCCGCGCTGGTGCTGTCCACTGACGAATCCTCGGTGGTGGACACCGGCCTCATCCGCTCCGGGGAACAGCGCTGCCAGCTGGAAATTCTCGGCGGACCCTTTCAGGGCCGGACCGCCGAGGGCAAAAATGTCCTCAACGGCTCTTTGGAGCAGGACAAGCTCTTTGCCGCCGGGGACAAGGCCCTGGTCCGCATCAATTACGACGGGGAGCAAATTCTCAACATCTCCATGATCGACCACTACAGGATGCCCTGGGAGCTTCTCCTAGCCGGAATGTTTGTCCTTCTTCTGCTGCTGTTCGCCGGCTGGGCGGGCCTGCGGGCGGTGCTGTCCTTCGCTCTGACGGTGCTGATGATCTGGAAGCTGCTGATCCCCCTGTATTTAAAAGGCTGGGACCCCATCTGGGTGGGACTGGCCATTACCCTGGCCCTCACAGTCCTGATCATCGCCCTGGTCTACGGCTTTGACCGACGGTGCGCCGCCGCCGTCTCCGGCTCCTTCCTGGGCATCCTGGTCACCTGTGTCCTGGGTATTTTGTTCACCAGCCTGTTCAAGCTCCATGGGGCGGTGATGGCCTACTCGGAGAGCCTCCTCTACGCCGGGTATCAACACCTGAATCTGACCCGGATCTTCATGGCCTCGGTCTTCATCGGCGCCTCAGGGGCCATTATGGACCTGTCGGTGGACATCACCTCCGCCGTCCGCGAGGTGGTGGAGAAACGGCCTGACCTGAGTTGGTGGGAGGCCGCCCGCTCCGGGATGAACGTAGGCCGGGCCGCCATGGGCACCATGACCACCACCCTCCTTTTCGCTTACTCCGGGGGCTATGTTGCCCTGCTCATGGTGTTCATGGCCCAAGGCACCCCCCTGTCCAACATCTTCAACTACAAGTATGTGGCCGCTGAGATCATCCACACCGTCATTGGCTCCTTCGGACTGGTCACCGTGGCCCCCTTCACCGCCCTGTGCGCCGGGCTGTTTCTCACCAAACAGCCACAGAGATGATCCCCGGACATAAAAAATCTGGCAGACCGGAACGGTCTGCCAGATTTTTTCTCTTATACCGCCTCAAAGACGGCTTTCATTCCCTTGAAGGTCATATAGCAGTCCAGCTTGGACACCGTCTCGAAGGGGGCGTGCATGGACAGGACGGGGACCCCCGCGTCCAGGGTATCGATGTCCCGCTCCGCCATGTAGACGGCCACGGTGCCGCCGCCGCCGGCGTCCACCTTGCCCAGCTCAGCCATCTGCCAGACCACGTTGGCGTTGTCCAGCACCCGGCGGACATAGGCCACCAGCTCGGCGGAGGCATCGGAGGCCCCGGACTTGCCCCGGGCCCCGGTGTACTTGCACAGGCCCATGCCGTAGTTGATAAAGGCGCTGTTGCGCTTTTCATAGACCTCGGCGAAGTTGGGGTCGTAGGCCGCCGTCACGTCGGCGGACAGGCAGAAGGACTGCTCATAGCAGGCCCGGGGCAGCACCCCCTGCCCCGCGCACAGGTCGGCCATAAAGGTGTCAAAGGCGGCGGACTTCATGCCGGACACGCCCTCGGAGCCGATCTCCTCCTTGTCGGCCAGCATACACACGGCGGTGCGCTCCGGCGTGCCCAGCTGCAGCAGGGCGGCCAGGGCAGCGTAGGCGCACACCCGGTCATCATGGCCATAGGCGCCGATGAGGGAGCGGTCAAAGCCGATGTCGCAGGCGGAGAAGGCGGGAACAGCGGACAGCTCGGCGGAGATAAAGTCCTCCTCCACGATGCCGTACTTCCGGTTCAGCAGCTCCAAGACGGAGATCTTCACCCGGTCGCTGCCCTCGTCATCGGCCAGAGGACGGCTGCCCACCAGAATGTTCAGGTTCTCGGCGGGAATGGCCTCGCCCAGCGGCTTCTTGGACTGCTCCGCGCCCAGGTGGGGCAGCAGGTCATCAATGGTAAACAGGGGGTCGCCCTCCCCGTTGCCCACAGACACCCGGATCACCTGCCCGCTCTTCAGGGCCACCACGCCGTGGAGCTCCAGGGGGATGGTCACCCACTGGTACTTCCGCAGGCCGCCATAGTAGTGGGTCTTGAGAAAGGCCATCTCGTCGGCCTCGTACAGGGGATTCTGCTTCAGGTCCAGCCGGGGGGAGTCGATGTGGGCTGCGCCGATGTTGACGCCCTGGTCCAGACCCTTCCGACCCATGACCGCCAGCATGATGGCCTTGCCCCGGTTGGCCCGGTAAACCTTATCGCCGGGCTTCAGCTCCATCCCCCGGGTATAGGGGCGGAAGCCCGCCGCCTCGGCCAGGGCGATGGTGCGGTCTACGCACTCCCGCTCGGTCTTGCCCGCGTCCAGGAACTGCTTGTAGCCGGTGCAGTAGTCCTCCATGGCCTCCAGCTCTCCGGGCAGCAACCGGTCGTAGCCGTTCTTCTTCTCATAGGCCAGGGCTTTACGAAGCTGCTCGCCCCGGGTGGGTTCCTTACATTCGTCCATTAAAAAAACCTCCTTGCAAGAAATATAACTTGGTAAAACGATGGGTCCGGCCGGCGGCCGGCCGTCAAGTTCCGTTACCGTTTATGCAAAATCTCCTCAAACAGCGCTCGGGCCCGGGCGGCGAACTCCTCCGGGGCGGCGCAGTCATTGACCAGAGTATAGCCGCACTTGCTTACATAGTATTCGTCCCGCTGCTGGGCGGCCACCCGGGACCGGGCATAGTCCTCTGAAATACCCTCCCGGGCCATGATGCGGCGGATGCGCACCTCCGGCGGGGCGGTGATGGCCAGCGTGGCCGAACACAACTCGGCCAATCCGCTCTCAAATAGCCGGATGGCGTCAATGGCGGCGGCGGGACAGCCCGCCCGCTCCGCCTGTTCCAGCCGCCCCCGGATCTCCGCCGTGATGTACCGGTTGGCGATGGCGTTCAGGCCGGCCATGGCGGCGGGGTCGGCAAAAACGATGGTCCCCAGCTTTTTCCGGTCGAAATGGCCCAGGCCGTCGGTGAGGGGGCCAAAACGGTCCTCTAGTTCATCCCGTAAAGCATGATTACTTGCCAGCAGCTCATGGTATACGGCGTCGGCGTCGATGATGGCGCCCCCCAGCTTTTCCAGCTCCTTCAGGGCCGTGGTCTTCCCTGCCCCGGTGGGGCCGGTGATGCCGATAATGGTCATAATAGTCTCACTTCCGATCCGCCTTTTCCGTTCAGACTTCAATGATGTGGAATCCCGCCGCCTTGTTCAGCCGGTTGGCGATGGCCAATCCAATGCCCGAGGCGTCGGGACACTGGGCCCAGATGGCGGGGACATCGGTATGGTCGAAGGAGCGCAGGGCGTCAAAGATATGCCGGGCCTGCTCCTCCTTGTCCCCGGCGGGCCCCAGGTCCATGACGGGCCTCGTCCCGGCGCGGCCTGAGAACAGGGGCGTGTACTCGTCAAAGCAGATGATCCCGTCGTCAGGGGCGGCGTGGGCTGCGATGTAAGCGGCGCTCCTGGCCGGCTCCCCCGCCACCACGGTAACCGGGGCCTTGGGGGCGTAGTGGCGGTACTTCATGCCGGGGGCCTTGGGCTTCTCCCCCGCTCCCATCAGCCGGGTCACCGCCGGGTCCACCGCCACCTCCCCCAGCACGGAGCGCAGCTGCTCCAGGGTGATCCCCCCGGGCCGCAGCAGCCGGGGCGGCGTGCAGGTCAGGTCAATGATGGTGGACTCCACCCCCACTGCGCAGGGGCCGCCGTCCACGATGGCGTCGATCTTTCCGTCCATGTCCTCCAGCATGTGCCCGGCGGTGGTGGGGCTGGGCCGACCGGAGGTATTCCCCGAGGGAGCCGCCACCGGCACGTCGGCCAGGCGGATGATCTCCCGGCAGACCGGGTGGGCGGGGCAGCGCATCCCCACGGTATCCAGCCCAGCGGTGACCACATCGGGCACCACCGCCTTCCGGGGCAGGATCATGGTCATGGGTCCGGGCCAGAAGCGCTCCGCCAGAGTCCAGGCCGCCGCCGGAATTTTTTGGCAGTACCGCTCCAGCCAGGAGGCCTCCGGGATGTGCAGGATCAGGGGATTGTCCTGGGGGCGGCCCTTGGCCTCAAAAATATGAGCCACCGCCTGGGCATCCAACCCGTTGGCTCCCAGGCCGTACACGGTCTCTGTGGGGATGCCCACCAAACCGCCCGCCCGCAGAATGGCGGCGGCCTGGTCAATATTTTTTTCTGTCAGCTGCTTTGTCTCCATATTGCCAGCTCCAAATCTCGGTTTTGTCTACGCCAGACGCATCGGGGTATAGCGGACCCCGTCCTCCACCTGTTCCTCCGCCGTGGGCACAAAGCCCAGGCGGCGGTAAATCTCCACCGCGTATGGGGAGGAGTGCACCGTCATGGGCCGCCCCGCCCGGGCGGCGGCATACTGAAACAGACTCCGGCCGATCCCGCGGCCCTGTGCTTCTTCCCGGACAAAAAACAAAGAGATATGATCGCCCCGCAGGGCCAGGACACCCGATAGCAGGCCATCCGCATAGGCGCCATAGGTGACAAGTGCTTTCACTTGCTCCATGTCCTGAATATAGGTCTGAAAGGTCTCCACGCCCTGGGCGCTGTACTCCGGCGCCTCAAAGCGCTGAAAGACGGCCCAGACCAGTTCCATGGCCCCGGGCAGGTCCTGTTCCTCCAACTCCCTGACTTGAATCATACTAAAATCAACTCCGCCAGCTGGGCCGGGTCCTCCACAATGTAGTCGGCGCCCTCGGCCTCCAGCTCCTGCCGGGTGCGGAACCCCCACAGGACCCCGCAGCCGGTGAGGCCGCCGTTTTTGGCCGTCTGAATGTCCACGTTGCTGTCCCCCACAAAAAGGGTCTCCTCCGGGACGGCGCCCATCCGCTCCATCAGCTTGTGGAGCAGGGTGGGGTCGGGCTTGGTGGGCAGGCCGGGCAGGGCCCCCTGGACCATGGGAAACACCCCGGGGTAGTACCGCTCCACAATGGGTCCGGCGGCTCCGTCGGGCTTGTTGGTCAGCACCGCCATAGATACCCCCGCCTCCCTGAGCCGTGCCAGGGCCTGGGGCATCCCGGCGTATACAGTGGTTTTGTCCGCCTTGTGGGCGGTGTACCGGAGGGTGAACTCCTCCATCAGCTGGGTCCGCAGCTGGGGCGTCAGCTCCACATCCTGGGGCGCCGCCCGCTCCAGCAGCTTGGGCGCGCCATTGCCCACAAAGTTTTTGTAGGCCTCCACCGGGTGGGAGGGCCAGCCGTGCTGGGCGCACACCCAGTTGGTGGCCGCCGCCAGGTCTTCCAGGGTGTCCAGCAGGGTCCCGTCCAGGTCAAAAATCACATAATTGTACATGGTTTTGCCTCCAAAGGGCTGTTTTATAGCGCTTTACTCGTAAATGCCGATCTCCATGCCGCCGATCTCCACCAGGGTGTCCCGGGCAAAACCGGAGCGCTGCAGGTAGGCCTTCACCGCCATCTGGGCGTACTTTGGGTTAATGTTCTCGTCCTCCAGGTCCAGGTCCAAGCGGTTCTCCTCGCCGCCGCAGACCACGCCGTGGTCATCCAGCACCTCATTCAGCTCGCCCACCACGTCGGCCAGGGTCTTGCCCTCGGGGAGGGAATTGTAATGAATAAACAGGTCCATTTTTCAAACTCCTTACCTTCTTGTTTCGGGGCCTCCGCCCCGGCTTTCTCAGTGTTCCCTCAGGACTGCGCTTTGAGTCGTTCCGCCTGGTCGTTGGCCGCCAGGGCGTCGATGATCTCGTCCAGATCGCCGTCCATAACGCTGTCGATCTTGTACAGGGTCAGGCCGATGCGGTGGTCGGTGACCCGGCCCTGGGGGAAATTATAGGTACGGATACGCTCGTTCCGCATGCCGGACCCCACCTGGCTGCGGCGCTGGGCGGTATACTCGTCCACGATCTTCTCCTGCTCCGCCTCGTACAGCCGGGAGGCCAGGATGCGCATGGCCTTGTCCCGGTTCTGGAACTGGCTGCGCTCCTGCTGGCACTCCACCACCGTCCCCGTGGGCTTGTGGATCAGCCGGACGGCGGAGGACGTCTTGTTGACGTGCTGCCCGCCCGCCCCGGAGGAACGGAACACCTGCATCTCAATATCCGCCGGGTTCAGCTGGACGTCCGCCGTCTCCATCTCCGGCAGAACGGCCACCGTGGCGGTGGAGGTATGGATCCGGCCGCCGGACTCGGTCTCAGGCACCCGCTGGACCCGGTGGACGCCGCTCTCATACTTCAGGCGGGACCAGGCACCGTCTCCTTCTATGGTAAAGGAAATTTCCTTTATACCGCCCAACTCCGTTTCACTGGCTGAGTCCACCTCCGTCCGCCAGCCCCGGGACTCGGCGTACATGGAATACATGCGGTACAGGGAGTGGGCAAAGAGGGCGGCCTCCTCCCCTCCGACCCCGGCCCGGACCTCCACAATGACGTTTTTGCCATCGTTGGGGTCCTTGGGAAGAAGCAAAATTTGCAGTTCCCGTTCCAGCCGCGGCAGGTCCTCCAGGGCCTGCTGATACTCCTCCTGGGCCAGGTCCTTCATCTCCGGGTCGGAGAGCAGAGCCTGGGCCTGGTCCCGGGCCTCCAAGGTACGCTGGTAGGCATGGAAGGTCTCGGCCAGGGGTTGGAGCTCCGCCTGTTCCTTATTCAGTTTTGCCACCAGCGCCGGGTCGCCGTAGGTCTCCGGCGCCGCTAAACGGGCCTGGATCTGGCTGTATCTGGCCTCAATGGCGGTGAGTTTGTCCAGCATGGCGGACCTCCTGTGGTAGGAATCGTTGTGTGGTACATTTTAGTTTATCGGTCGAACAGGAACGACTTTACCAGGGCCAGCGGCTCCCGGACATACATTTTCAGCCTGGAAGGGATGTGGCTGGAGGGTGCGGCCAGGGTGGACAGGGTATAGGTCCCCTCCCAGGTCCGGTCAAAGAGCATCCGCACCCGGGTCAGATGGAAGCCATTGGACACCACCAGCACCTGTCCCATCTCCCCCTGATGCCCCGTCTCCTTCAGCAGTTCAAAGGTGTATTGCAGGTTCTCATAGGTATTATGGGAACGTTCTTCTTTCAAAATCTGTTCTTCCTCCACTCCCCTGGCCACCAGATAATCATACATGGCCTGAGCCTCGGTGGAGGGTTCGTCAGGCCCCTGGCCGCCGGAGACCACCACCAAAATATCCGGGTGGTCCTCCCAATACTCCAGCGCCTTGTCCAGCCGGTCCTGGAGCAGAACAGAGGGCCCCCAGGGCTTTACCTGACAGCCCAGCACCACCATGACCTGCGGCTCCCCTCCGAGCTGGTCCCGGGCTCCGGACAGGACCGCCCCAAAGAGGACCCCAAAGGCCAGGACCCCCGCCAGCACCAGCGCCAGCAGGCCCTTGAGCCACCGGGCATGCCTGCGTCCCCTGTAGCAGGCCACTTCCAGTTTTTGTTTGTTCATCCCCGGGCCTCCTCCAGTTGGGCGGACAGGGACTCCCAGGTCCCGTACAGCTTCAGGATCTCCTCCTCCAGGGCCTCCCGCTGTTCATACAGCTCCTGGAGTTTCAGGTAGTCGGAGGCAGCCTCCTCGATCTGGAGGGAGAGGTCGTACATCTGCTCCTCCGCCTTGGCCACAGCCCGCTCAGCGGCGTTGACCTGCTTTTCCAGCTCCTTGGTGCCGCCGGGACGTTTGGGCTTCTCCTTCTTTGCATTTTCTGCCGGTTGCTCTTTTGCAGCGGCGGGGGCAAGCCCCCGCCCTACATTCTGCGGCGAAGCCGCCAGCTTCTGCCGCTGCTTGGCCGCCAGATACTCCTGGTAGGTGCCCTTGAAGTCGGTGATGTGCCCGTCCTCCAGCATCCAGATACGGGTGGCAAAACGGTCGATAAAGTAGCGGTCGTGGGACACAAAGAGCAGGTTGCCCTCGTACTCCTCCACCGCCTCCTCGATCCACTCCCGGCTCTGGATGTCCAGATGGTTGGTGGGCTCGTCCAGGATCAGAAGATTGATCTTGGCGTCCATGAGCATGCATAGCCGCAGCCGGGACTGCTCGCCGCCGGACAGGGTGGAGACGGACTTGAACACGTCCTCTCCCCGGAATTTGAAGGAGGCCAGCCGGTTCCGGGCAGTCTGGGGCGTACAGTCCAGATCGTAGATCATGGTGTCCACCAGGTTGCGCTCCGGGTGGTCGAAATGGATGATCTGGGGCAGGTAGCCGATGCGCACCGTGGGACCCAGCCGCAGCTTGCCGCCGTCGGGGGCCTCCTCCCCCATGATGATCTTGATGAGGGTGGATTTGCCGGTTCCGTTGTCCCCCAGCAGGGCGATGCGCTCGCCCCCCTCCACCTCCAGGTTTACTCCGGAGAACAGGGTGCGGTCCCCGAAGGACTTTTCCAGGTTCTTGACGGTCATCACCTCGTCCCCCCGGAACTCCCGCTCGCCGAAGCGCACCTCCATCTTCCGCTCCCTGGTGGGGCGGTCGGTGGTGCGCATCTTCTCAATGCGCTTTTCCATGGACTTGGCCCGGCGGAAGGTCTTGTCCATGCCGGAGTAGGCCCAGGTCCGCAGCTGCTCCGCCGATTTTTCCAGCTGCTCGATCTTGGCCTGCTCCTTCTCATACTGTTTCAGCTTCTCCTCATACCGCCGCTCCTTCTCCACGGCGTAGAAGCTGTAATTGCCGGAATAGAACTCCGCCTTGCCGTTCTGGATCTCAATGACACGGCTGACCACCTTGTCCAGAAAGTACCGGTCATGGGAGACGGCGAGGACGGTGCCCTTGAATTTCTCCAGATACTCCTCCAGCCACTCGGTGGCCCGCAGGTCCAGGTGGTTGGTGGGCTCGTCCAGCAGCAGGATGTCCGTGTCCTCCAGAATGAGCCGGCCCAGGTTCACCCGGGTCTTCTCCCCGCCGGACAGCTTGTCGAAGGGGCGCTCTCTCATGTCCCGGGAAATGGAAAGGCCGCTGCACACCTTGTTTTTTCGGGTATCTGTCTCGTAGCCGCCCCCGGTCTGGAAGGCCGCGGACAGCTTGTCATACCGGGCCAGCAGGGCGGGGTCGCTGTCCCCCGCCGCCATCTGGTGGGACAGCCGGTCCATCTCCTCCTCCATCTCATGGAGGGGGGCGAAGGCGGTGTCCAGCACGTCCTCCACGGTGTAGCCCCCGGGGTAGACAGGGATCTGGGAGATCAGGCCCAGCCGCTTGCCGGGGGCGATGACCACCTCGCCCTCGTCATAGTCCATGACGCCGGTGAGGATGCGCAGCAGCGTGGTCTTGCCGCAGCCGTTGGGGCCCAGCAGGCCCACCCGCTCCCCGGCGTCCACCTGGAAGGTGAAGCCGTCTAAAATTTTGGTGCCAACCTCAAATTCTTTCACCAGGTTGGTTACGGAAATGTCGATCATCGCTTGTCTCCCGGTTCTCTGTTGTGATATGATAATAGTGAATCATAAAATTGTTGGGAGGTCCTGCCATGGAAGCGATCCGATGGGAAAACCACACGTTATATCTTCTGGATCAGACCCGGCTGCCCACCTTGGAAAACTGGCGGCGGTACACCGACCCCTTTGAGGTGGCCAGCGCCATCCAGGCCATGGTGGTCCGGGGAGCTCCCGCCATCGGCGTGGCAGCCGCCTACGCCATGGTGCTGGCCGCCCGGAAGGACCTGGACGGCTCCGGCCGCAGCCAGCAGATGGCCCGTGCCAAGGAGGCCCTGGCCGCCAGCCGCCCCACGGCGGTCAACCTGTTCTGGGCCCTGGACCGGATGGAGCGGTGCGGTCTGGCATGTGGGAATGACCCGGACAGGCTGGAGGCGGAGGCCGTGGCCATCCACCGGGAGGATATTGCCATGAACCAGGCCATGGGCCTGGCGGGGGCGGCGCTGGTGCCGCAAAAGGCCCGCATCCTCACCCACTGCAACGCCGGCGCCCTCGCCACAGGCGGTTACGGCACCGCCCTGGGAGTCATCCGGGCGGCCCATGCCCAGGGCAAGGTCTCCATGGTCTACGCCGATGAGACCCGTCCTCTCCTCCAAGGGGCCCGGCTCACCGCCTTTGAACTGGTCCGGGACCAGATCCCGGTCACCCTCATCTGCGACGACATGGCCGGAGCCCTGATGGCCCAGGGCCAGGTGGACCTGGTGGTGGTGGGCTGCGACCGGATGGCCGCCAACGGGGATTTCGCCAACAAGATCGGCACCTACTCCCTGGCGGTGCTGGCCCGGTACCACCATATCCCCTTCTACACCGCGCTCCCCTCCTCCACCGTCGACATGTCCATCCCCAACGGGGACCACATCCCGGTGGAACAGCGCGGGGGTGAGGAGGTCCTCCGTCTGGCGGGGGTCCAGACCGGCCCTCTCGGGGCAAAGACCTGGAATCCCGCCTTCGACGTGACTCCCCACCAGCTGCTCTCCGGCATCATCACCGAGCGGGGCGTGCTCCTTCCGCCCTTTGACCGGGGGCTGGCCGGCTGGTTCCAAAGGTCTTGAATCCAGGGTTTTGAACAGACATCCAGGGCGTGCCCAAAGGGCGCGTCCTGGATGTTTTCCTTCTGTTGAGCAGGGGCTTTTACGCCTCCTGGGTGTGTTCCATCAGGTAGGCGGTCAACTCCTCCAGCTTCATGCCCCGGGAGGCCTTTACCAAAATGGTGCTGTCCGGCTTGATGATCTGGTTCAGCACCGCCTTGGCCGCCTGCTTGTCAGCACAATGGTAAACCAGAGGCACTCCGGATTCCCGGGCGCCCTGGGCAATATGCTCCGACATCTCACCCACTGCCACCAGGCAGTCGATATGGGCCTTGCCCAGGCACTCCCCCACGCCGCTGTGGAGGGCGGGGGCGAAGGGCCCCAGCTCCAGCATATCCCCCAGAACAGCCGCCTTCCAGGAGCTGTGGCTGTCGGACAGCACGCTGATGGCCGCCCGCATAGACTGGGGATTGGCGTTATAGGTGTCGTCCAGAATGGTGATGCCCTGGGCCCGGCGGAGAATGTTCATCCGCATCCGGGTAGGCACGAACCGGGTCAGTCCCTGCTCGATCTGGTCGGGGGTCAGGCCGAACCGCTCCCCCACCGCCGCGGCGATGAGGGCGGGATAGATCATATGCTCTCCCAGGGCGGGGATCCTGACCTCCCGGTCCATGCCCGGGGTGGTGAGGCGGCAGTGGATATGGCTGACGCCGTCGCCGCCCATGACCTGGGCCCGGTACTCCAGCCCCTCCCCCTGGCCGCAGAAGACAGCGGCCACCGGCGTATTGCCCCGGAGAGTGGACAGCATGGGATCGTCCCCGTTGAGGACCAACAGGCCGTCCTTCCGGATATGGGGCAGCAGCTCACACTTGGCCTTGAAGATGTTCTCCCGGCTGCCCAGCCGCTCGATATGGGCGTCGCCGATGTTGGTGATGACGCCCACGTCGGGCTTCACCGTCCCGGCCAGGTAGTCGATCTCCCCGAATTTGTCCATGCCCATCTCCAAAACGGCGATCTCATAGCTGTGGTCCAGCCGCAGCAGGGTCAGGGGCAGGCCCACGTTGTTGTTGAAGTTGCCCTCGGTCTTGAGCACCTTGTATTTGGTGCCCAGCACGGCGGCGATCATGTCCTTGGCCGTGGTCTTTCCCACGCTGCCGGTGACCGCCACAAAGGGGATCTGAAACCGCTCCTTGTACCAGGCGGCCAGGTCCCGGAGGGCCCGCTGGGTATTGCTCACCTTCACATAGAACTTGTCGGGGCGGTAGCTCTCCCGCTCCCGGGCGGTGAGACAGCCCACCGCGCCCCCCTCCAGGGCAGCGTTGATGTAGGCGTGGCCGTCGAACCGCTCGCCCACCAGAGGGATGAACAGGGCCCCCTCATGGATGTTCCGGCTGTCAGTGTCCACCCGCAGGATCGGGGCTTCCAGATCCTCATAGCTTCCCAGCAGCTTGCCGTTGACCGCTGTCAGCAGCTGGGCCAGTGTAATGGTCTCCATGGACTTAAAGTCCTCCCTTCCGGGCTTCCAGCGATTTCCGGATGATGGTCTCACACAGGGTGCCGTAGTCGATCCCCACCGCCGCCGCCTCCTGGGGGACCAGGCTGGTGGGGGTCATGCCGGGCAGGGTGTTGATCTCCAGGAAATAGGGGGTGCCGTCCTCCGTGACGATAAAGTCGGCCCGGGAGTAGACGGACAGGCCCACAGTGTTGAACACCGTCAGGGCGTCCCGGCCCAGCCGCTCCTCCCACTCCGCGGGGATCTGGGCGGGGCACACCTCCACGGCCGCGCCGGGCTGGTACTTGTTCTCATAGTCGTAAAAGCCCACCTTGGGGATGATCTCAATGGAAGGCAGCGCCTTGCCGTCCAGAACGGCCACCTGGATCTCCCGGCCCTGGATATACTGCTCCAGCACGGTGCGCCCTCCCAGCTTGATGCTCTCAGCCAGGGCATGGCGCAGCTCCTCCCGGTCGTGGGCGATGTAGACGCCGATGGAGGAGCCGCTGTCCATGGGCTTTACCACCACGGGCAGCTGCGTCCGCCGGGCCAGCTCCTCCAGATTTTCCTGGGTGATGGTGACGGTCTCCCACCGGGGGGTGGTCACCTTGTCCGCCACCAGCCGCTTGGTCAGGTCCTTATCCATGGCAATGGCGGAGCCCAGACAGCCCGAGCCGGTGTAGGGCACCCCCAGCAGGTCCAGGGCCGCCTGGATGCGGCCGTCCTCACCGCAGGCCCCGTGGAGGGCCAGATAGACCACGTCGGCCCCCCGGCACAGGTCCAGCACCCCGGGACCGATGGCGGAGGGGCTCCGGTCCTTCCGGCTGGCCCGTACCTGGGCCAGGTCGGGGGCCTGGCGGCTCACCCGCTTGAAGGATTCCGGAATGGGAGCGGCATACAGTTCCTCCGGCGCACCCGTGAAATCCTCCAGGCCAAAAAACAGGTCCACCAGGGCCACCTGGTGTCCCCGGTCCCGCAGGGCCTGGCACACCATGGAGCCGGATGAGAGGGAGACGTTGCGCTCCGGGCTGAGTCCCCCGGCCAATACCACGATTTTCATATTTTTACACCTCATTTGGGCCGATCAGGCATAACTGTTACATTTTATACGCTAATAGGTTATTTTAGCACATCTATGCCCAATACTCAAGGATAGGGCGGAAAATTTTGACCGTATAAACTGACAAATCGGCGCCGGACAGAACAGACCTCTCCTATCTTTTTCCACGATACCGGAAACGGCGGGACTCTGACAGCGCCGCCGTGTTGAGGCACACTTCCTTCTCCCGCCGCCAAAGAGGGACCGGCACACAAAACGGCCATCCGGTGGACGGCCGTTTTGCCTGGGATCACAACAGCTGATAAATGAACACATCCACCAGCGAAGCTGGTGGTTGTCACTATGCGGGCATAGCCCTTTGTTCCTCGCTCACGCGTAAACGCGTGAGTACGGTCTGCCAGCTGCGTAAGGACGGTTACTTACTGCCCGTAAACGGGCTGGCAGACGG
>Ga0129308_1000554_pt1 | contig 53284 bp, 44 predicted proteins | sample L827metagenome_FD_94440 | JGI IMG/M metagenome (GOLD analysis project Ga0129308, IMG submission 94440) | Ring-tailed lemur group fecal microbial communities from Wisconsin, USA - L827 metagenome | ecosystem: Host-associated > Mammals > Digestive system > Large intestine > Fecal | place: USA... | reverse complement strand
TGCGATCGGTTCTTCCCGTCCGGTAGCTGAGACATTGAAATATGTTCCGATGGATCGTTATGTAGGTATGTCCGGGCAGAAATTCCTTGGTAATCTCTATATTGCCTGTGGTATTTCCGGGGCCAGCCAGCATTTGAAAGGAATTAAGGACGCTTCAACAATTGTGGCGATCAATAAAAACGGCAATGCGCCGATTTTCAAAAACTGTGACTATGGTATTGTGGGCGATGTGATGGAGATTCTTCCATTATTGACAAAGGCATTGGATAACGGAGAGCCGAAACAGCCGGCACCGGTACCGATGATTAAGATGAAACGTCCGACACCGCCGAAGCCGGAACCAATTGGAAAGAGTTATATCTGCAGCGGCTGCGGTTATGAATATAATCCGGAGATCGGTGACGAAGAAAGTGAAGTATTACCAGGAACTTTATTTGAAAAACTGCCGGAAGAGTGGGTTTGTCCGGAATGTGGTGAAGGAAAAGAGCAGTTTATTGAGGAATAGGAGGAAGAGCCATGTATTGTGTGAGAAATGTAACGGAAGATTTATATTGGATTGGTGCCAATGACCATCGTTTGTCTTTATTTGAAAATATTCACCCAATCCCGGAAGGGGTTTCCTATAACGCTTATGTGCTGATGGATGAAAAGACCGTCCTTTTTGATACGATTGACTGGTCCTCCTGCCGTCAGTTCCTTGAAAATCTGGAACATGTCCTTAATGGCCGTCCATTGGATTATATGGTCATTAACCATATGGAACCGGACCATGGAGCTTCCATCGAAGAAGTTCTTCTCCGTTATCCGGATGTGACGATCATCAGTACGGAAAAGGCTTTTATGCTCATGCGCCAGTTTGATTTCCATGTGGATGGACACACTCTGGATGAGGTCAAAGAAGGAGATACACGCTGCTTTGGAAAACATACGGTGACCTTCGTGGCTGCACCGATGGTACACTGGCCGGAGGCTATGGTGACCTTTGATGTGACCGATGGTGTTTTATTTGCAGCCGATGCCTTTGGTTCCTTTGGAGCTTTGGATGGCAAGCTGTTTAATGATGAAGTGAACTTTGACCGTGACTGGATTGACCATGCAAGACGTTATTATACAAATATCGTTGGTAAATATGGTCCTCATGTACAGCTTCTCTTAAAGAAAGCCGCAGGTATCGTCAATGATATTAAATTTATCTGTCCGCTTCATGGTCCGGTATGGCGTTCGGATTTTGGATATCTTCTTGATAAATATCAGCACTGGAGTACTTATGAGCCGGAAGAAAAGGGTGTTATGATCGCCTACGCATCTATGTATGGAAATACAGAAGCAGCAGCTCAGGCTTTGGCAGCGAAGCTCTGTGAAAAGGGCATGACCAATGTGGTTATGTACGACGTATCCAATACCCATGTGTCTTACCTGATTTCCGAGACCTTTCGCCTGAGTCATATCGTCCTTGCCAGTGTGACTTATAATCTGGGTATTTATCCGGTAATGCACAATTACCTGATGGATATGAAGGCGCTGAATCTTCAGAACAGAACATTTGCCATTGTGGAAAATGGTTCCTGGGCATGCAAGTCCGGTGACTTGATGGAGAAATTTATTCAGGATGAAATGAAGAATATGACCGTACTCAGCAGCCGTCTGTCTTTGGCTTCCACATTGAAAGCTGAGAAGGCCGGTGAGTTGGATGTATTGGCAGATGCCATTATCGAATCCATGGAGGAAGAGAAAAAATAATTAATTGAATGAGAATGCCCGATATTTGTCTGTTTTGACGATGGATGAATATCGGGTATTTTTACGAATAAATCAAATGCCCGGCACACATACTATTTAAGAATTTTGAGGATGGAGTGTGACAACATGGGCAGAAGCCGTGGAATAAATGTATATGAAGAGGCATGGGAACAGTTGACCCGGGAAAAAGCTTTTGAAGGGTATATGCCGGAGCGGGTCTGTATTTCTTTGAGCCAGAACGGAGAGGCTATCTGCCGGCCGACAGTGCTTCCGGGGGAATATGTCTGCCGTGGGCAGGTCATCGGGGAGGCCGAGTCTGAGGATGAGGCCTGTGTTCATGCGAGCATTGCCGGATATGTGGAGGAAGTAACAGATTATCAAAGGGCTCCCGGGGTATTTGAACCTTATGTGAAAATCCGTAAGGAAAATGAAAAAGCCAGAGAGTGGCATCCCTTTGCAGTAGATTTTGGAAGAAAAGCTATGGCTCAGGCGATGCACAGGATTGGTCTGCCGAAAAAAAGATTACCGAAATCGGAGGTTTTAATTGTCAATGGTTTTGCCAATGAGCCTTATATCACTTCCGGATACCGCCTGATGATGGAAAGTCCGGGTAAAATTGTGATTGGGGCGATTTTGGGAGCGATGGCTGCAGAAGCAGAGACTGTATATATATGTATTAATGAGGATGCATTTGATGCTGTGGCGCGGATGAAGCGGACCGTGCAGAAATATGGGAAAAACATGGGAAATCAGCGCCCAATCTGGGTGCTGTCTATGAAGCGGAAATATCCAAATGGAAATGAAAAGATGCTTCGTAAAGAAGTGCTTGGTCGGGAAAAGGCAACGGCTGCAGTGGTCAGTGTGGCAGAAATGGCGGCTCTTTACGATGGAATCTATGATGGCGAACCATGGACCCGGGTCGGAATAACCGTTTCAGGGGAAGTTGCGGTTCCGAAAAATCTATGGGTGCCTATTGGGACAAATGTCCAGGATATTATTGACTACTGCGGCGGAAAGGCCTCAGAAGCGGTTATTATTCACGGCGGACCTCTGGGTGGACGTACTGTGGACGGACCAAATACCTGGGTGACACGGGAAACCTGTGGACTTCTTGTGCTGAGGCCGCCGGAAAGTTTTATTTCACCCTGTATCCACTGTGGGTTGTGCCGGGAAGTTTGTCCCCAGGGGTTGATGCCGGATCAAATTGAGGCCAAATACCTGGATGGCGGCGAAGTTCCGGAGAATCTCAGGGCTTCCGAATGCATTAAGTGCGGGCTTTGCTCCTATGTGTGTCCTTCGGGGAGACGTCTGACCGAGTATATTGACCAGGTGAAAAAAGGCCGGATCAGGGAAAAATCTTTGAAGCAGGCTGAAAAAAGCCGGGGCAATTATATTGATATTCCGACAGACAGAAAAGTTTTCAGACGGTTAAAGCCGCTGGAACGTCGGAGTGAAAGTGCCCCGCACATCCATCGCCGGGGAACGATTTACGATGTGATGAAACATAGCGTTATTGGTCTGATTCCGCTGATCGGAGCAGCTTTTTATAAACATCCCGGGCAAAGTGTACATCTGGCCGGAATGTTGATCGTTGGTGTTTTTTGCGCTCTGCTTTCCGAATATTTCTGGCAGACTTTTCGAAATGAATATGTGTCTGTCCGGGACGGTTCGGCATTTTTTTCCGGTCTTTTTTTAGCACTATTATTTCCGTTGGAAACGCCGTTGTGGAAGGTGGCGTTGGCTGCGATAACAGCCATTCTTGTAGGAAAACAGGCTTTTGGTGGGATTGGTAAATCACCCATTCATCCGGTCATTGTGGGAAAATTACTATTTTCACCCTTTGAACTGCCCTTTATTGAAAATTTATGGCCCTTTGCCCTTTTTTCGCTAGTATGGATGTGTCTCAAAAGAATGTGTCCGGCGGCCTATCCACTGGCATTTTTGGTGGTTTTGGGTGTTGGAAGGCCGGAAAATCTATTGTCCGCTTCGATACTTTTATGTGCAGCCTATTTAATATGGAGCTATGAGACGATGCCGCCATCCAGGGCAGGAAGATGGACATTTGCCCTTGCAGCCGGAGTGCTGACTCTTTTGTTTCAATTTTTGGGAGTTGGAACGAGCAGTGTATTTTTTGCTGTGGCCTGTATGGATCTGGCAGTCCCCCTTTTGGAATTTCCATCTGTGAAAAGAGTCTGAAAAGCCTTGCCTTTTTTACAGTGACCCCCTATAATATTAATGATATTGAATGGAGGAAGTCATGGAAGAAAAACGGCAGAGAGCGAGAAAAATAGAAGTTCCGGAAGGGAACCTTTCAGATAGAAAAAAAGTGACAGGGACAAAGCGTTCGTCGATGCATTCATCTGCTTCACGGACCAGAGTGTCGAGAAGTTCATCAGGACGTGACCCGGAGAAAAGAAGAAGTTCGGCAGGACGGAATTCGGCAGGGACCCGAAGTGGGGCCAGTTCGAAAACTTCGGGAAGAAAACGTACGGCGGCAAGGCAGAGAAAACACCGTCCGGGGAATATTGTGGGACGGATCATACAGGTACTTTTGGTCATTGCCCTGATTTGTGTTCTGTTTTTTGTGGTACGGAATTTTGGTGAGGGTAATAAATTAAATAATAAGGGCCTGGATGCCTATGAGCAGGCGGATTACGAGACGGCCAATGCTTATTTTACAAAAGCCATCGAGTATGATGGCGGTAACGGCGAATATTATATGAATCAGGGTATGGCCCGAAGTGAACTGAAGCTTTACGATGACGCTATGGCATCTTTCAATAAGGCGTTGGAATTGATGAAGCGGGATAAGGATATACAGCTTGTACATCGTGCGATGGGTATATCTTTATTGTATCAGGGAAAATATGATGAGGCGTTAGAATCCTTTGATAAGGCGCTTGATGGTAAGGATAGCCGTTATTCGGCAACAGAAATCGATATTTTGTATTACAAAGCAGAAACCCAGGATAAGGCGGGAAAATATGTGGATGCGGTCATGACCTATACTCAGATCGTGGATGCGGAAAAAAACGCGGATGCTTATATGCTTCGCGGTCTGGAATATGTTAAGGTCGGTGACAGTACTAATGCGGAAACGGATTTGAGAGCTGCCATTAAAAAGGATAAAAAGAACTATGAAATTTATCTGGCTCTCTATGAAGCATTGATGGATCAGAATAAGACCGATGATGCCAGAAGTGTACTGAATGAAGCGTTGGAACTCGGAGGCGGCAAGGGCGCCGATTTGGTAAATCAGGGAAAGATTTACCTGAAATTGGGCGATTTGACAATGGCTGAGGAAAAGCTTCAGAAGGCAATGGACAAGGGCGAAATATCAGCAAATCTTGGCATGGCAGAGCTTAATATGTTAAAGACGCCGAGTGATTATACACTGGCTTGTCAGTATTTTGAAACTTATCTGGCAGCGGTAACGAATGATGCCGAAGCCTACAACGAATATGGTCTGTGCCTTATGGACATGGAAGATTACTCGAAAGCGGAAATGATTTTTACCCAGGGCGTGGCTTTGAACAACCGCTTACTGGACCGGACGGTTTCTAAAAACCAGATTGCAGCGGCAGAGCGGGCAGGTAACTGGGAAAAAGCGCTGGAATATATTAATGTATACCTTGAAAAATATTCGGATGATTCGGATGCTGTGAGGGAAAAGACGTTTATTCAGACACGAATTCGATAGAAACGGCGATAGGAGCAATAGCATGGTAGAGATATATGAAACAAAAAAATTGACGGAACGGGTCATTCTGGTGGGCGTTTCCTTTCAGGAAGGGGACGATACGGTACAGTCTCTGGATGAGCTTTCAGAGTTGGCCGCAACAGCCGGGGCTGTGACTGTCGGGAAATTGATCCAGAATCGGGAAGCGCCCCATCCGGGAACCTATCTTGGCAAAGGTAAGATTGAAGAGTTAAAAGAATTAATTTGGGAAGAGGATGCAACAGGTATTATCTGTGATGATGAATTATCTCCGGCCCAGTTGGCAAATTTGCAGGATATGCTGGATACGAAGGTGATGGACCGGACGCTGATCATTTTGGATATCTTTGCCCAGCGGGCGTCTACCAGAGAGGGAAAGATTCAGGTCGAACTGGCTCAGCTTCGTTACCGTTCTACACGTCTGACCGGACTTGGACGATCTTTATCCCGTTTGGGCGGCGGTATCGGTACAAGAGGTCCGGGTGAAAAGAAGCTGGAAGTAGACCGAAGACTCATTCGTGACCGCATTTCCCAATTGAAACAGGAGTTGGAAGCGGTGAAACGTCATCGGGAAGTCGCAAGGCAGCAGCGGAGCAAAAACCCGGTGCCGGTGGTAGCCATCGTGGGCTATACCAATGCAGGCAAATCCACATTGCTCAATCAATTGACAGGAGCCAATGTGCTTGAAGAAGATAAATTGTTCGCAACGCTGGACCCTACGACCCGGAATCTAAAACTGGACAGCGGACAGGAAGTGCTTTTGACGGATACGGTCGGATTTATCCGAAAACTTCCCCACCATTTGATTCAGGCCTTTCGGAGCACGCTGGAGGAGGCAAAATATGCGGATATTATTCTTCATGTGGTGGATGCGTCCAACCCCCAGATGGATATCCATATGCACGTTGTCTACGATACTTTAAATCAGTTGGAAGTCGGCGATAAACCGGTCATTACCCTGTTTAATAAGATGGATTGTCTGGAAGATGCGGATGCGGTGATGAAGGATTTTCGTGCGGAAAAGACATTAAGGATTTCTGCCAAAAAAGACATTGGACTGGATGAAGTCAAAGAAGCTTTAGAGGAAATTTTACGTCAGAGTAAGATGCTTATCGAGAGAGTGTTTGAGTACAGCCATGCCGGAGATATTGCTGTGATTCGGAAGTATGGGCAGCTTCTCGAGGAAGAATACCGGGCTGACGGTATTTTCGTGAGGGCCTATGTGCCAAAAGATGTCTATGCCCAGTTGGAGTTCTAAGCAAGGAATTCATCCTATTTGAAATTTAACAGATATTTGAAAAAGCCTGATATCGGAGCTGGTAAAATGCTTCGTATCAGGCTTTTTATATCATCTCATGCTTTTTGCGTCATTGTATAGAGGAAACGGATCAAAGTGTTTCAGGTACAGTCTTCTGGTTAAATACTTCGAAAATAGAGCTGTTGTTCTTTTTAAAGGTTTCAAAAATAACGTCTTCGAGAACATCATCATTGGTAGAATCCATGCCGGAAATCAGATTTTTAATGACCGGAATAAAGGTAAACCACATGATACAACTGTAGAGATTGATACAGGTATTATCATGATAAATACGGTTGCACATCTCGTGGCCAATATGATAGATGGTCTTTTCATATCGATGGATATCCGCATCCAGTTCATGGATATATTGATAGCCATACATGGTCAGTTTGGTCGTCAGTTTCTGGTGGCTGATAAAGCTTGGGTCCTTGATGATTTCATAGTTTTGTTCTTTGGCAATCCGTTCCACAAGCTGGTTCAAAAATTCACTGTTATTGACATAGGCAATGAGGGAATCCTTGTTGATATCTGTTTTCAATATTTTTTCAACTTTGTCAAAGCTCTTGTTATATAAGGCGATGTCATAGCGGATATTTTCAAATTCTTCGTCAAGAATTTCAAGAGTGGCAGCCAGACGGTTCAGTTTGCGTTTGACACTCATCGGAGGTTCATAAAAAGATTTATAGCCCAGTCCGTGTTCCACTTCGGCCCAGGCATGCTGAAGGACAGTACGAATCTGGATTTCAAAACGGATATCCTGGAATTTTTGATATTCAACCAGTTCACAGCGGTTATCGGTAAATTTAACGACCACATGGAGCGAATTATATCCAAACTCAATACGGCTGCTCCGTTCTTTTTTACGCTTGTCCACAATCTCGCAGATTTCAAAGGTTTTCTCCAGGAGGTCCAGAATGGTATCCACATCATTTTCAAAAAGTGTAATGATTCGGACTCCGAGAACATCTGTAATTTCATCCAGATGTGAATATTTATTTTTATACATAACTTTATTTCGAAGCGCTTCTTCCGATTTGATTCGGATGGCCATGTTGGAAATCTTGATATGATTGACTTCCAGCAGGGTGTTGATTATGTCATTTACATCATGTGAAAGCTTTTTATAAATGTCAATGTTCTGGTAGTATTCAGACATAATCGTTGATAATTGTTCGTTCATAGTATTACTCCGTTCTTAAAATTTTAAGATATATTAGTATTCTATCATATATTTATTAGTTTGGGTAATAAAAAATATGAAGCCAGAATTATAAGGTTTGACGAATATCGGTCGGATATGATACACTTCATCTGAGAAGTTTTTCATGATACAGAGTGAAAACAAAGGGATGAGAAAGGGGAAAATCATGAGTTACGCAGATAAATTGTTTATAGATATGTGTCAGGATATTTTGGACCACGGATATAGCACGGAGGGGGAAAAGGTTCGCCCAAAGTGGGAGGACGGAAGCTATGCCTATACCATTAAGCGGTTTGGTGTGGTCAATCGATATGATTTATCCAAAGAATTTCCAGCCCTGACACTGCGGCGGACAGCCTTTAAGAGCGCTGTGGATGAGATGCTTTGGATTTGGCAGAAAAAGTCAAATAATATTCATGAATTGAAAAGCCACATCTGGGATGAGTGGGCCGATGAGAATGGATCTATCGGTAAAGCCTATGGCTATCAGCTTGGGGTAAAGCATCAATATAAAGAAGGAATGATGGATCAGGTGGACCGTGTACTCTTTGATTTAAAAGAGAATCCTTACAGCCGCCGGATTATGACAAATATTTATGTGCATCAGGATCTGCATGAAATGAATCTTTATCCATGCGCTTATAGTATGACCTTTAATGTAACCGATGATAAGTTAAATGCAGTGTTAAATCAGCGTTCCCAGGATATTTTAACAGCCAATAACTGGAATGTGGTCCAGTATGCGGTGCTTCTTCATATGATCGCCCAGGTCAGCGGTCTGAAGGCGGGAGAGTTGGTCCATGTCATTGCTGATGCTCATATTTATGACCGTCATATCCCATTGGTGAAGGAACTGATCTCCAGAGAGACCTATCCGGCACCGGATTTCTGGATTAACCCGGAAATCAAAAATTTCTATGATTTTACGACGGATGATGTGCGGCTGGATAATTATCAGACCGGACCGCAGATTAAAAATATCCCGGTAGCGGTTTAGGAGGAACGGAAGATGAATATTATCGTAGCAGTAGATAAGAACTGGGCCATTGGTTATCAGAATAAGCTGTTGAACAGTATTCCGGAGGATATGAAGTTTTTCCGGGAGACGACGACGGGAAATGTGGTCGTTATGGGCCGAAAGACCTTGGAAAGCTTTCCGAATGGACGGCCTTTGAAAAACCGGACCAATGTGGTCATTACACGTCAGAAAGACTATGAAGTTCCGGGAGCAGTTGTTGTCCACAGTGTGGAAGAGGCTCTGGAGTATTTAAAGGATTTCAAATCGGAAAACATTTATGTCATCGGCGGGGCAAGCATTTATGAACAGATGCTGCCTTATTGCGATGTGGCCCATGTGACAGTGATGGATTATGCTTATCAGGCGGATACATGGTTTCCGAATCTGGACGAAATGGACGACTTTGTTGTAGCGGCCGATAGTGAAGAAAAGACCTATTTTGATCTGGAATATTGTTTTAAAATGTATGTTCGTAGGTCAAAATTGAAAGAAATTGTTGATTTTATGGATTAATGAGACTATAATTGGTTCAATGACGAATATATATACGACGAATGGAGGAATTGTTATGGAAAAGAAAGATATGGACTGGGGAAATATAGGGTTCGCTTACCATACGACGGATCAGAGGTATGTTGCTGATTTTAAAGACGGTCAGTGGCAGGAAGGTTACATGACCGGAGATGCAACACTCGTGCTTAATGAATGTGCTGGTATTCTCCAGTACTGTCAGGAAGTTTTCGAAGGTTTAAAGGCTTATACGACAGCCGATGGAAGCATCGTTACTTTCCGTCCGGATTTAAATGCGGAGCGTATGATCGATTCTGCAAAACGTATGGAGATGCCGCCATTTCCTAAGGAAAGATTTATTGAGGCCGTTGAAAAAGTTGTACAGGCCAATGCAGCATGGGTGCCTCCTTACGGAAGCGGTGCAACATTATATTTAAGACCTTATATGTATGCTTCAAGTCCGGTTATTGGTGTTAAACCGGCAGAGGAATATCAGTTCCGTCTGTTCTGTACACCGGTAGGTCCATATTTTAAAGAAGGCGCAAAACCGATTACTTTATGTGTCAGTGATTTTGACCGTGCCGCACCTCACGGAACCGGTCATATTAAAGCCGGATTAAACTATGCGATGAGTTTACATGCGAATGTGACAGCTCACGCCAATGGTTTTGATGAGAATCTTTTCCTTGATCCTGGAACACGTACTTATGTTGAAGAGACAGGCGGTGCAAACTTCCTCTTTGTTACAAAAGAAGGAGATATTGTAACACCACAGTCTGATTCTATTCTTCCATCGATTACAAGACGTTCCCTCGTATATGTTGCTGAACATTATCTCGGATTGAAAGTTACCCAGAGAAAAGTGAAACTGTCCGAGTTAAGTGAATTTGCGGAATGTGGTCTTTGCGGTACAGCCGCTGTTATCTCTCCGGTAGGAAAGATCGTAGATCACGGCAAGGATATCTGCTTCCCAAGCGGCATGGACGAAATGGGACCGATTACAAAGAAATTATATGATACATTGACCGGCATCCAGATGGGAACCATCGAAGCGCCGGAAGGCTGGATTCATAAAATTCTGTAATTGAATAGATGTAAAATGAAAAGCATTCTCTGATAAAACGGAGGATGCTTTTTTTGTATAAGTATATTGACAATTATTGTATATTATACTATAGTGTTCCTGTAAAGAAATACTAATATGGAGTGATAGGATGGATTTAAACGATGCGCTGATGTGTTTTGGGCTGACACGGCAGGAATCAACAATTTATTTAACCCTTCTGTCTGATGGCGCGCTTACCGGCTATGAAGTGGCAAAACGCACAGGCATTTCCAGGTCCAACACTTATACGGCTTTGGCCTGCCTGGTGGATAAAGGTGCGGCCTGGCTCATGGAAGGAACCCCGGTGCGGTATATTCCTGTAGACATCGAAGAGTTCAGTGATAATAAATTAAAGCATCTGGAGAAAATGAAACAGTTTTTACAGGAACAGCTTCCTGTGCGGACAGAAGCTATGGAGGGCTATGTTACAATTCAGGGAGATACACATATATCGGATAAAATCCGACATATGCTGGAGCATGCGGTGTATCGGGTATATTTCTCGGGAGAGACCCGGGTGGTGGATATGTATCGGGAAATCCTTGAACGGCGGGCCGCTGAGGGCCTGAAAGTGGTCATCATTACGAATCCTCCCTATGAACTTTCAAACGCCAGGATTTACCTGGCGGACAGAAAACCAGGACAGGTCGGTGTGATCGTGGATTCAGCCACGGTGCTGACAGGGGATGTGGGCAACGGCGAACAGTCTGCTTGTCTGTATTCGGGCAAAAAGAATCTGGTGGATTTGTTTAAGGACTCATTGAGTAATGAAATAAAAATTATTGAATTAACAGGAAGGAATGAATCAAAATGAAAAAAGTCCCTTTTGTGACAAAAGAGCAGTTGGAGGAAATGGTAAAACAATATCCGACACCATTTCATTTGTATGATGAGAAAGGTATCCGTGAAAATGCACGTAAAGTGAATGCGGCCTTTTCATGGAATAAGGGATTTAAAGAATATTTTGCAGTAAAGGCAACGCCAAATCCATATATTTTAAAGATATTAAAAGAGGAAGGCTGTGGTACCGACTGTTCTTCCCTGACAGAACTTATGATGTCTGATGCCTGTGATTTCAGTGGACACGAGATCATGTTTTCTTCCAATGCCACCCCGCCGGAAGATTTTGAGATGGCGGCAAAGCTCGGCGCTATTATTAACCTGGATGATTTTACACATATTGATTTTGTGGAAAAAGTTCTCGGCAAGCTTCCGGAAACTATGTGCTGCCGTTTGAATACCGGAGGAAATTTTGAATTGAGCAACGGTATTATGGATACACCAGGAGAAGCAAAATACGGCTTTACACGGGAACAGTTGACCGAAGGTTATAAAAAAATGCTGGATAAGGGTGTTAAGCATTTTGGTTTACATGCCTTTCTGGCAAGCAACACAAAGACAAATGAATATTATCCGGCATTGGCGCGGATTCTCTTTAAAACCGCAGTGGAATTAAAGGAAGAGACCGGAGCATCTATTGAGTTTATTAATCTGTCCGGCGGTGTCGGTATTCCATATCATCCGGATGAACAGGCCAATGACATTATGGCTATTGGCGAAGGTGTGCGTCAGGCTTTTGAAGAAATTCTTGTACCGGCTGGCCTTGGAAATGTGGCGATTTTTACAGAAATGGGACGTTTTATGCTGGCGCCTTACGGACATTTAATTGCAAGAGCGATTCATGAAAAACATATATACAAAGAATATATCGGTCTGGATGCCTGTGCCTGCAATCTGATGCGTCCGGCCATGTATGGTTCTTATCATCATATCACAGTGGCTGGCAAAGAAGATGCCCCATGTGATCATGTATATGATGTGACAGGTTCTCTTTGCGAGAATAATGATAAATTTGCCATTGATCGGAAATTGCCGAAGATAGATATCGGTGACCTGATTATTATTCATGACACGGGAGCCCACGGTTTTTCCATGGGTTACAATTATAATGGTAAACTCCGTTCTGCAGAAATCCTTCTGAAAGAGGACGGCGGTACACAGATGATCCGTCGTGCGGAAACTCCGGCAGATTACTTTGCTACCTTTGATTTCAGCCATATTATGGATAAATACTTATAAGAAGAAAGGGCCTTGTTTTTTCAAGGCCCTTTTTTGTATCAGTGTGTTTGTTTGAGAATTTCGATGAGTTCCGAAATCACTTTATGGAGATCACCGACGATGCCGTAATGGGCCACATCAAAGATCGGAGCGGCCGGATCGGTATTAATGGCGATGATGGTCTCAGAGTCTTTCATTCCAACGACATGAGGTACAGCTCCGGAGATACCGCAGGCAAAATAGATTTTTGGGGTGACAGTTTTTCCTGTTGCACCGACCTGATAATCTCTGGAAATCCAGCCTTCGTCTACAGCACCGCGGGAGGCTGCGATATTTCCGCCAAGAAGTCGGGCAAGTTCGCGAAGTTTATCAAACCCTTCGGCGCTGCCGACACCCCGACCTCCGGCGACAAGAATGGAAGCCTCTTCAATATTGGAATCTGCCAGACCGGCGTCTTCAATGAATTTCACAAGGCGGGCTTTGACCGTACTATCATCGGATGAAAGATTCAATGTCCGTGCATTGGCCTGAATAGCCGGAGCATCATCCTTCAAAGGGAAGATTCCCATGGAGAAGGTTCCAATCTGTGGTGTTGTATCCAGGGAAACGGAGGCATAAAGTTTGCCGTCAAAAGCCGGACGTATAAACAGTAAATCCGCATCCGATGCACGATACATGACATTGGTACAATCCGAAGCAATTCCCAGATTCATTACAGCGCTGAGACCGGCGCTGACTTCCCGGCCCAGAGGTGTAGAACCAAAAAGTAATGCAGAAGGGCCTGCTTCTTCAATGGCCGTTTTTAATGCATTGATAATCGTTTCCGGAGAATGGTTTGCCGCATCCGGACAAATAACAGGAATTGCATGAGAGCCTGCCTCGGATGCTAATTCTTTCGCTTTAGCCAGTAATTCAAGGCTGACAAGTTTTGGCTCATTTTCTGACATTTCTATAAATACCCATATATCATTAAATTTTCCCATGATAAATCCTCCTATATTAAATGTCTCTCAAAGAGAATGTCTGCGAGTTTTCTTGCGGATTCTTTTTCGGTCGAGCCCGTAATCTTCATGCCAACTTCCTGTCTGGATGCAGGGAAGAGGGCTTCGATGTGGGATGGCGAATGGCTATCCTCTGCCGAAATATGTAAATCTTCATTGGACAATACAGAAATTACCGCTTTTTTCGCAGCCATTTTTCCTTTAAGCGTCACTGGTGCCAGTTCGTTCGCGTCTTCAGTTACAGAACATATGAGAGGAAAATCAGCCTGCCAAACATCGTAACCATTGCCGGCTTTCTGATGAATTGTAAGTCCTTTATCTTCTATATCTATCTGACACGCATTGTTCAGCAATCCAATACCCAGGAGTGCGGCAAGTTTGGCACCAATCTGTCCGGTAGATCCGTCTAAAGATGCCTGACCGCAGAAGATACAGTCGGCATCACCGAGATGTTTTATGGCAGCGGCAAGAACTTTTGCTGTGACAAGCGTATCCGCTCCGGAAAAAGCATCGTCTGTGATGCGGACCAGACGGTCAGCACCCATGCCGGCCGCTTCACGAAGCTGGGTTTCACAGCTCTCATTACCCATGGATAAAACAGTGACTGTACCGCCAAGACTTTTTTTCAGGGCGACGGCTGCCGAGATTGCATGAGCATCTACAGGGTTCATCATGGTTCCTACAGATGAACGGTCTACGGTAAAGGTCTGATGATTAATCTTTATATCTGAGATAACAGGAACTTGTTTCATTAAAACATAAATATTCATTTTAATCCTCCTTTAATTTAAAATAGTAATTATTATCAATATTATAATATACTTTTATAAAAGAATCAATTGAAAAATACAAATAAGGGTGATAGAATGTAACGCGATATTCTATTTTTACTAAAGGAGATTGACAGCTATGGATAAAATGACCCGTAATTCCTATTTATTTAAAATGTCTGTTCCTATTTTTGTAGAATTGCTTTTGCAGCTGCTTGTGGGAAATATTGACCAGATCATGGTCAGCCATTATTCCCAGGCATCGGTGGCGGCCATTGTCAATGGGAATCAGATCATGAATATTATTATTATCACAATGAACATGCTTTGCATGGCTACGACGGTTGTGCTGACCCAGTGTCTTGGTGCGGAGGATGCTTATAAAAGCAATCAGCTCTGCGTATTGTCTATGCTGGTCATTGGTACGGTCAGCCTGATTTCTACCTTCGTGGCTTTAGTTTTAAATCGTCCGATTTTTCAGCTCATGAATATTGATTCGGCCATTCTCCATGAAACCTGTTTATATTTGATGATCGTCGGCGGATTTTCTCTGGTACAGGGTCTGTATTTGAATTTTGCAGCGATTTTGCGCAGTCACACCCGGCTAAAAGAAGTTATGACCGTGTCTATTTTAATGAATGTTTTAAATATTATTGGAAATGCAATTCTGATCAATGGACTTTTTGGCTTTCCAAGACTGGGTATCGTTGGTGCGGCCATATCGACGGTAATCAGTAAAATGATAGGGCTCCTGTGTATCTATATTGTTTTTCGGAAATGTACAAATATTGAATTGAAGTTGAAATATCTGAAGCAGGGCAGTAAAGAAATGTTATTTAAGCTTTTGAAAATAGGTATTCCATCAGGGGCGGAGAATTTTTCCTATAATCTATCACAAATCTGCATTTTGAGCGTCATTAATCCTTACGGTGCCGCAGTAACAGCAACGAAAGGTTATTGCAGCCTTCTGGCCAATTTTGCCTATGTTTATGCCATTGCCATTTCGGAGGCGGTCCAGATTGTCATCGGATATCTGCTGGGACGCGGTCAGATTGAAGAGGTGGAGAAAAAAGTGTGGTGGACATTGAAGATTTCCATCGCCGTTTGTGTCGGTATGATGTTTATCATTTGGATGTTCAGTCATTCTGTACTTGGGATATTTACTCAGGATGGGGATATGCTGGCTTTGGGTAAGCAGGTCCTTTTTATTGATATCTTTTTGGAATTTGGACGGGCCATTAACATTCTTATGACAAAATCTTTGATTTCTGTTGGTGAAATTAAACTGCCGATCTGTGTCGGCATCAGTTTTCACTGGGCAGTGGCCCTGTTTCTGTCCTATATTTTTGGCGGAGTTCTTCATCTTGGATTACAGGGCGTTTGGGTGGCCATGGCCATTGATGAATGTTCCAGGGGATTGATTTATTTTGTGAGATTCCGGACAAATAAATGGAAAAAGAAGTACATACCTGCAGTATAATAAAAAACATCTGCCAAAAATTCCGTTTCAAGGAATAAGAGGCAGATGTTTTTTTGATTTTATTTACGGTTTGCACGCATACGCATCTTTGTATCAAGGATTTTCTTACGCATACGGATGCTTTTCGGAGTTACCTCAACGAGCTCATCATTTTCGATGAAGTCAAGGGCTTCTTCCAGGCTCAGGATTCGAGGCGGTGTCAGTTTAAGGGCATCGTCGGAACCGGAAGCACGGGTATTGGTCAGGTGCTTAGCCTTGCAGACATTCAGTTCGATATCGTCCCCCTTAGGGTTCTGACCGACGATCATACCGCCGTAAACTTTTTCGCCGGGGCCAACAAAGAGGGTTCCGCGGTCCTGGGCATTAAAGAGGCCGTAGGCCAGCGTTTCTCCGGATTCAAAGGCGATCAGGGAACCGGTCTGGCGGTAAGCGATATCGCCCTTGTATGGGCCGTATTCGTTGAAAAGCGTATTTAAAATACCGTTACCTTTAGTGTCTGTCAAAAATTCGCCCCGGTAGCCGATGAGACCACGGGATGGAATGTTGAATTCCAGACGGGAATAACCGCCGCTGGCTTTGGACATACCGGTGAGTTCACCTTTACGGAGACTCAGTTTTTCGATAACGATACCGGTGAATTCATCCGGAACATCAATAACGGCTGTTTCCATAGGTTCTAACAGTTTACCGTTTTCATCTTTTTTATAAATAACCTCAGCTTTGCTGACAGCAAATTCATAGCCTTCACGGCGCATATTTTCAATTAAAACAGAAAGATGAAGCTCGCCGCGTCCGGAGACTTTAAAGCAGTCCGTATTTTCTGTTTCTTCAACACGAAGGCTGACGTCGGTGTTCAGTTCACGGAAGAGACGGTCACGCAGGTGGCGGGAAGTGATGTATTTTCCTTCCTGACCGGCCAGAGGACTGTCATTGACAAGGAAGTTCATGGAGATGGTTGGCTCGGAAATTTTCTGGAACGGAATTGGTTCCGGTTTTTCAGGTGAGCAGAGGGTATCTCCAATATGAATGTCTGAAATACCTGAGATAGCAACGATGGAGCCAACAGAGGCTTTATCGACCTCAATTTTATTTAAGCCATCGAATTCATAAAGCTTGCTGATCTTAACCTTGCGGTTTTTCTCAGGGTCATGGGCATTGACGATGACGGCATCCTGGTTTACCTGGATAGTACCGTTGCTGACTTTGCCGACACCGATACGGCCGACATATTCATTGTAGTCGATGGTGCTGATCAATACCTGGGTCTCAGCATCCGGATCACCTTCCGGCGCCGGGATATGGTCAATAATCGTTTCAAAAAGTGGTTTCATATCCTGGCCGTTTTCACCAAGCTCCAGCATGGCAATACCGGATTTGGCAGAAGCATATACAAACGGACAGTCAAGCTGTTCATCAGATGCGTCCAGATCGATTAAAAGTTCAAGTACTTCATCAATAACTTCATCCGGACGGGCTTCCGGACGGTCAATTTTGTTGATGCAGACAATGACGGCCAATTCCAGTTCCAATGCTTTTTTAAGTACAAATTTTGTCTGAGGCATAGGGCCTTCAAAAGCGTCGACAACGAGGACAACACCGTCTACCATTTTCAGAACACGTTCAACTTCTCCGCCGAAATCGGCATGTCCTGGAGTATCGATAATATTAATTTTTGTATTTTTATAAAATACGGCTGTGTTCTTAGATAAGATTGTAATACCGCGTTCACGTTCGATATCATTAGAGTCCATGACACGTTCCTGAACGACCTGATTGCTGCGGAATACACCGCTCTGTTTTAATAACTCATCCACCAATGTTGTCTTACCGTGGTCTACATGAGCAATAATCGCAATATTTCGGATATCTTCGCGTTTGATTTTCATATTTATTCAGTTCCTTCCAATCCATTCATACATGTACTACTGACAACTTTTATATTCTACCATAATGCCACGGTTTTTCAAGAAAATTTATTAAGAAAAATATAATTGAATTCAGGAATTGTACGTTTGGTGTCATTTTTAGGGATTTCCTGTCGATGAATGATAATTTATTTCGTTTGCGATTCATGCTAAAGTCATTTAAGAATTCGGTTCTAAATCCATCTGGAATCGAATAGATATATTAAACGAGATGAAAACTTGTATATACAGAAAGGGGAACAAAAGGATGGCAGACAAGGTGCTGGATAATAATCAAGTAACAATCGTGGGGGTTGTGGATTCGGAATTTGTGTACAGTCATGAAGTCTTTGGAGAAGGATTTTATGTGGTGGAAGTCGTTGTACAACGTCTCAGTAATATGGTGGACCGGATACCGTTATTGATTTCCGAACGGCTGATCGATGTGACAGAGAATTACATAGGGCGTACACTGGAGGCCCATGGTCAATTCCGTTCCTACAATAAACATGAGGAAGGAAGAAACCGACTGGTTCTTTCCGTATTCGTCCGGGAAGTGGAGATCCTGGAAGAGGAGCCGGAAAATGTGAAGCCAAACAGTATTTTCCTGGATGGTTTCATCTGTAAGCAGCCGGTATACCGGATGACGCCGCTTGGCCGGGAAATTGCGGACTTGCTGTTGGCTGTCAACCGGCCGTATGGAAAATCCGACTATCTTCCATGTATCTGCTGGGGACGAAATGCCCGGTTCGCAGGTAAATTTGAAGTGGGAACCCACATTCATCTCTGGGGACGGATTCAGAGCCGGACTTACCAGAAACGGATCGAGGGTGATCAGGTAGAACGGCGGACAGCCTATGAGATTTCGGTAAGTAAAATCGAATGTATTGAATAAAAATATTGACGATGCCTCAGAAATATGGTATTAACATACAATGAGGTGAATGTTGTGGAAAAAGGTTTGGTCAAAATATACTGTGGCGAAGGTCAGGGTAAGTCAACGTCTTCGCTTGGAAGAGCACTGGTCTGTGCCAGTGAAGGTAAAGAAGTATTTATGATACAGTTCTTAAAGGGACGGCATACGGGAACGATGGATTACCTGAGACGGCTGGAGCCGGAGGTCAAGGTGTTCCGTTTTGAAAAGATGGATCGTTACTATGAAGATCTTTCGGAGGACGAACAGAGAGAGGAAAATATCAACATACTCAATGGTGTGAATTTTGCGAAAAAAGTATTGACCATTGGCGAATGTGATGTTTTGATCTTAGATGAGATTTTGGGACTTGTAGACCTTGGAATTTTGAAAGTGTCTGATGTGATTCACTTGATTCAGGCGAAGCCGGAAGAGATGGAATTAATTCTTACCGGAAGGAATTTACCGGAAGAATTAGTCAGTGAAACAGACTATATTTCAAAGATAGGTATCGTAAAAAAAGCAGATAGTGAAGCCTAAAACCGTCAGTGAATGGTTGACATTAAATGGCAGAAATGCTACTATCAATGGTAGGATGAGAGCTGCCTGGGCATACGAAAATCAAAGGTAAATATTCAATGAGCCGGCAGTTGCCGGCTCATTTTTTGCGAAATTCACAAAGGGTGTTTCGTATGGTTTTTTGAATATAATATAATAAACAGGCAGCAGCGTAAAAGACAAGGAGGTTCATTATGGCCATTTTTACAGGCGCTGGCGTAGCGATCGTGACCCCCATGCATCAGGATGGAACGGTAAATTATGATAAATTGGGCGAGTTGATTGAGTTTCAGATTGCGAACCACACAGACAGTATTATTATTACAGGGACAACAGGGGAAGCATCCACTTTGTCGGAAGAGGAACATGTAGAATGTATTCGTTTTGCTGTATCGAAAGTGGCGAAACGTGTTCCGGTAATTGCCGGAACCGGTTCTAATTGTACAGAAACAGCGATTTATTTGACAAAAGAGGCGGAGAAAGCCGGGGCCGACGGAGCTTTGGTCGTTACGCCGTATTATAATAAGGCAACCCAGAAAGGACTTGTTCAGCATTTTGGTATGATTGCGCGCAATACCAGTCTGCCAATGGTACTTTACAGTGTTCAGAGCCGTACTGGTGTCAATATTTTGCCGCAGACGGTTGCTGAGCTTCGTAAAACCTATGAAAATGTGGTGGCTGTGAAGGAAGCCAGCGGAAATATTTCTCAGGTGGCAGATATCATGCAGATGACCCAGGGAGATATTGATGTTTATTCCGGAAATGATGACCAGATCGTACCGATTCTTTCTCTTGGCGGAAAAGGTGTTATTTCTGTATTGTCCAACATCTGTCCTCAGGAAACCCACGATATTGTGGCTCGGTTTTTGGACGGGGATGTGGCTGGCAGCCGCGAACTTCAGCTGAAGGTTCTGCCATTGGTCCATGCCCTGTTTTGTGAAGTGAATCCGATTCCTGTAAAGACAGCGCTGAATTTGATGGGTATGGAAGCCGGACCGTTGAGACTTCCGATGACACCGATGGAAGAAGCGAATAAAGCGCGGTTGATTCAGGCTATGAAAGATTTTGGAATCATATTGAAATAGTAAATCAGTAGAAAGAGCTGTGTCAGATTTTTGACAATCTGGTACAGCTTTTTTGGAAAGAGAGGAAGAGGAGAATGGTAAAATTTATTATGCACGGATGCAATGGTGCTATGGGACAGGTCATTACCCGTCTGGCAAAGGAAGATCCGGAAGCAGAGATCGTGGCAGGAATTGATATTCAGGATAATATTGACAATGGATATCCGGTATTTACAAAAATAGAAGAATGTGATGTTCAGGCAGATGTCATTGTGGATTTTTCTGTGGCAAAAGCAGTGGATGCGGTGGTGGACTACGCGGTGAGCCGGAAGCTCCCGCTTGTCCTGTGTACGACCGGACTTACAGAGGAACAGTTGGCCCATGTGGAAGAAGCAAGTAAAAAGATTGCTGTTCTGAGATCTGCAAACATGTCTCTTGGTGTGAACACAGTGTTTAAACTGGCGGCTCTCGGTGCCCAGGTGCTGGCCCAGGCCGGATATGATATTGAGATTGTGGAGAAGCATCATAATCAGAAACTGGATGCACCTTCAGGTACAGCACTGGCTATCGCGGATGCGATGAATGAAGTTCTTAATAAAGAATATGCTTATAAATTAGACCGCAGCCAGGAACGGGCAAAACGGGGAAAGAAGGAGATTGGCATTCAGGCTGTCCGCGGAGGTAATATTGTCGGAGAGCATGAGGTGTTTTTCTGTGGGCCGGATGAAGTGATTGAAATTAAGCATACGGCCTATTCCAAAGGTATTTTTGGAAAGGGTGCTATTTCGGCAGCAGCATTTTTGATGGATAAAGAGCCAGGTATGTATACGATGAGCGATGTCATTGCCGGCTAATACAGATGGGGGTTACAATTATGGGAAACAGTAAAAAAACAAGTGAACTCGATACATTGCAGAAAAGATATCTGGAAGTTTTATCGGAACGGTATCCGTCTATCGCTTCGGCCTCGACGGAAATCATCAACCTCCAGGCAATTTTGAATCTTCCAAAGGGTACGGAACATGTGCTCAGTGATATTCATGGAGAAGCAGAGCAGTTTTTTCATGTACTGAAGAATGGTTCCGGGGCCGTCCGGGCAAAGATTGACGATGAATTTGGAAATTCTCTCTGTATCCGGGATAAAAAGCAATTGGCCACATTAATTTATTATCCGGCAGAAAAGCTGGATTTGATCGAAAAAGAGGAACCGGAGCTGGATGATTGGTATAAAATTACGCTGCATCGGCTCATCCAGGTGTGTAAGCGTGTGGCTTCCAAATACACACGTTCCAAGGTGCGTAAGGCTCTGCCGAAAGATTTCGCCTATGTTATCGAAGAATTGATCAATGAAAAAGAAGAGATTACGAATAAAGAAGCTTACTATAACGGTATTATTGATACGATTATCCGTATCGGCCGTTCCAGAGCCTTTATCATTGCTTTGTGTGAGCTGATTCAGCGGCTGGTTATCGATCATCTGCATATTGTCGGTGATATTTATGACAGAGGTTCCGGCGCTGTGGAAATTATGGACCATTTGATGAATTATCATTCTGTGGATATCCAGTGGGGAAATCATGATCTGCTCTGGATGGGGGCTGCATCCGGACAGGAAGCCTGTATTGCCAATGTTATCCGGATTTGTGCCCGCTATGGAAATCTGGCCACTCTGGAGGATGATTACGGTATTAATCTCATGCCTTTGGCCAACTTTGCGCTGGAGGTCTATGCCGATGATGAATGTGAATTGTTCCATGTTCAGGATCATGGCGATGCGGACATGCTGAGCCGCATCGAAGAGCAGACGGAGATGAAGATGCATAAGGCCATTTCCATCATTCAGTTCAAGCTGGAAGGACAGCTTATTAAAAAGCGTCCGGGAATGCTTATGGATAACCGGCTTTTGCTGGATAAAATAGATCCGGAGACATGGACAGTGGAAGTTGATGGCGGTACATATAAGCTTCTTGATACAAAATTCCCGACGATCATGTGGAGTGACCCATACCAGTTGTCAAAGGAAGAAGAAAAGGTCATGAAGCGGCTTGTGCATAACTTTAAAAATTGTGAAAAGCTGCAGAAGCATGTTCAGTTTTTGTTAAAATCCGGAAGCCTCTATTTATGTTATAATGACAATCTGTATTACCATGGCTGTGTTCCGATGAATGAAGATGGAAGCTTCAGGGAAGTCTATCTTCAGGGAAAAGGCTATAAAGGCAGAGCATTATATGACTTTATTGAAAAGAATGTCCGCCGCGGTTATTATCTGCCGGATTCCGAGGAAAAATATTATGGCCAGGATTTGATGTGGTTTGCGTGGACAAATGAAAATTCACCGGTATTTGGCAAAGAGAAGATGGCGACCTTTGAGCGTTATTTTCTTGGTGAAAAAGATACTCATGAAGAGCGTAAAGACCCTTATTATCGTCTGATTGAAGATGAAAATGTCAGCGAGATGGTCTGTGATAATATCATTCGGGAATTCGGACTGGACCCGAAAAAATCCCATATTATTAACGGACATATGCCGGTAAAACTGAAAAAAGGTGAAAGTCCGGTGAAAGGCAATGGCAAACTGTTTATTATTGACGGCGGATTTTCCAAGGCTTATCAGAAGACGACGGGCATTGCAGGTTATACATTGGTCTACAATTCTTACGGCTTAAAGCTGGTAACCCACCTGCCTTTTGAAAGTGCGGAAAAGGCGATTCGGGAAGAAACAGATATCTGTGAGGATATTAATATCATTGAAAAGCTGCTTGAACGTAAATACGTGGCAGATACGGATAACGGTAAAGTGATTCAGCAGAAGATTAATGATCTGGAATTGCTCCTGAAGGCTTACAGAAATGGTAAACTTCGGGAGAATGCGGGCAAATAAAGAAATTTGGAGGAATCAGGAATGAAGGACGGATTTATCAGAGTGGCGGCGGCAACGCCGGAGATTCGGGTAGCGGACTGCGAATACAACCGGAAACAGGTGGAAAGGATGCTGGAGGAAGCCTGCGGGCAGAAGGCCCGGATGGTCGTGTTTCCAGAACTTTGTCTGACCGGTTATACCTGCGGAGATCTTTTTCTTCAGGAATTGTTGCTCTCGGCTTGTGTCAGTGAGCTGGAAAAACTTCTTGACGCATCCAGAGGTATGGATATTCTTGGCGTTGTGGGCATGCCTTTGTCGGTGAACGGAAAGTTATACAATGTGGCTGTTGTCTTTAAGGACGGTGTGATTCTTGGTATTGTACCGAAAACCTTTATTCCGAACTATTCCGAGTTTTATGAAGCCCGCCATTTTGAAAGGGGACCGAAGAAACCGGTGCTCATTTCACTGGCCGGACAGGAGACGTGGTTTGGGACCCATTTGCTTTTTGAATGTACGTCTGTGCCGGGACTGGTCATCGGCGGTGAAATCTGTGAAGATTTATGGGCGCCGAATCCTCCGAGTATATCCCATGCATTGGCAGGCGCAACAATGATTTTCAATGTATCCGCCAGTGACGAGACAACAGGAAAGGATGTTTACAGGAAGGAACTGGTGAGCAGCCAGTCAGCCAGGTTGATCTGCGGTTATGTCTATGCGGGAGCCGGCGAAGGAGAATCTACGACAGATCTGGTATTTCCGGGACATAATCTGATCTGTGAAAATGGCGTCTGTCTTTCGGAATCTAAGCGTTTTGAAACAGGCATTGTTTACGGAGATGTGGATTTGGGCCGGTTAAACAGTGAGCGCCGCCGAATGACTACGTTCATTCAGAATGAGGATGCGGATTATGTGCGGGTTTCTTTTGAGACAGCGGTGGAACCGATGGAGCTTCATCGATATGTGGATCCGCAGCCCTTTGTTCCGGCATCCGATATGGACCGACGCAAACGATGTGAAGAGATTTTATCCATTCAGGCGATGGGGCTTAAAAAACGTTTGGCTCATACCCATTGTCAAAATGCGGTGGTCGGTATATCCGGCGGTCTGGATTCAACCCTGGCCCTGCTTGTGACGGTGCGGGCCTTCGATATGCTCGGTCTTGACCGGAAGGAAATTAAAGCGGTGACTATGCCGTGTTTCGGGACCACAGACAGAACCTACAATAATGCCTGTCAGCTTGTACGTGAACTTGGGGCAGAGCTATTGGAAGTCAATATCCGTGAAGCGGTTTCACTTCATTTCAGAGATATCGGTCAGGACCCGGAAAACCATGATGTGACTTATGAAAACGGACAGGCCAGAGAGCGGACTCAGGTGCTTATGGACCTGGCAAATCAGTGCGGTGGTCTGGTCATCGGTACTGGAGATTTATCCGAGCTGGCCTTGGGATGGGCCACCTATAACGGGGACCATATGTCCATGTATGGTGTGAATGCTTCCGTGCCGAAGACTTTGGTACGTCATTTGGTGCGTTATTATGCGGACACTTGTGAATCAAAGACTTTAAGGGAAGTGCTTTTAGATATCCTGGATACGCCGGTAAGTCCGGAGCTGATTCCGCCGAAGGAAGGAGAGATTTCTCAGAAAACAGAGGATTTGGTTGGACCTTATGAACTCCACGATTTCTTCCTGTATCATATGATGCGTTTCGGCTGCCCTCCGGCAAAGATTTACCGCCTGGCAAATATGGCTTTTGAAGGGGAATATTCACCGGAAGTTATCTTGAAGTGGCTGAAGAATTTTTATCATCGGTTCTTCACCCAGCAGTTTAAGCGCTCCTGTATCCCGGATGGACCGAAAGTCGGTTCCGTAGCACTGTCGCCAAGAGGTGACTGGCGGATGCCGAGTGACGCATCGGCTTATCTGTGGAAAGCAGAACTTGAAAAAATTGAAATTTAATTTTAGGCAGGATAAAGCCTCCGGAACAGAAGAAATGTTCCGGAGGCCTTTTAATGTCTGGTGCGTGCAGCGTTTGTTTTAATTGGATGCCTTATCCAGAGCTGCTGAAATGGCATTCAGCAGGATGGAAGCGGTGTATTGGCTGGAATCGTCATAGGTGACTTCTCCGATGGGAATTCCGGCGATAAGCTGGGAGCTGATGTCTTCGAGGCAGGATTCCAGCAGCGGATACATGGCAGTGACACTTTCCTCAAGAGGGGCTGTCGTAATGCTGTTAATATGGTCGGCGTCTACATTCACCTGAAGGCTGACCGGGTGATCTCCAAGGACAATGGAGGTGGTATAGACGCCCGGAGTATATGTAGGTGCGGATGCCGGCTCACTGGATTTTGTGTCATTCTTTAGAAAAAACATATAGATAAACAGGAAAATCATCAGCAGGGCTAACACGACGAAGACGAGGGTGTAGATGATTTCCTTCATTTGAAGAATAATAATGCGTGTTTTTGAACCCATAATCGGCCTCCTTCAGAATACTTTAATATAACCTATGCAGAGCAGGGATGGAATATGACACCCGAATGGGTGTGGAAGGCTTATGGAAAATGTGCTATGATAAGTAACAGTACAGAAAGGGGTCATGAGATGTCACTTCAGATGGTTATTGGCGGGGCCGGAACCCGCCGTTCAGAAACAATGTACCGGAAATTAATTGAAGAATCTCTGGCGGCGCCGGAGCAGAACTTTTACCTGGTCGTGCCGGAACAGTATACCATGCAGACTCAGATGAAGATGGCTGAACTTCATCCGGGACACGGTGTCATGAATGTCGATATTGTCAGCTTCCCGAGACTGGCATACCGGGTATTCGATGAGCTTGGCGGTATTCAGAAGACCATTCTGGAGGATACGGGTAAGAGTATGGTTATCCGGAGACTTCTGGCGGAGCATAAGGGTGAACTGGAAGCTTTTGCGTCCAGTGTTGGTAAGAGTGGTTTTGTCGGACAGGCAAAATCCATGCTTTCCGAGCTGTTCCAGTATAGTGTACAGTCCAGTGAGCTTTCAGAGAGCCGGAAACAGGTCGGTGAACATACCATGCTTGGAAAAAAGCTTGGGGATATTCAGATATTGTATGACGCCTTTAAGGAATATATGTCAGATACCTATATGACTTCAGAGGAACTTTTGGAAGTCCTGGCCCGGAAAGTTCCGGATTCAGGAATTTTAAAAGACAGCGTTATGTATATTGATAATTTTACCGGCTTCACGCCGTCCCAGTATAGTCTTCTGGAAAAGCTGATGCTTTTATGCAAACGTTTGGTCATCGGCCTGAGCATTGATATTCATGATAAGCCTTATGAACTGGGGCAGGAGTACCAGTTGTTTTATCTGACAAAGGAAACTCTATGGAAATTAAATAAAATGACAGTCCGTCTGAAAGTGGCTCAGGAACCAGACATTTTGCTGGATACGCCGAAAGCTGGGCAGAGGACGGATTTAACGTTTTTAGAACGGCATTTGTTCCGTTTTCATCGTTTTCAGCCGTGGCGGGGAATGCCGGAGCATTTGAAGATTTATGCGCTCAGCTACCCGGCGGACGAGGTGCGTTTCACAGCCGGAGAAATCCGACGGATGGTGATGGAAGAAGGGATGTCCTATAAGGATTTTGCCTTGATCACAGGCGATGTGAGTCGCTACCGTGAAACGGCTCGGCGTCAGTTTGACGATATGGAAATTCCTCTTTTCATTGATGATAAAGCCAATCTATCCGAGAACAGCTTTGTGGAAATGCTTCGCAGCAGTATGGACGTTATCCTGAAAGATTTTTCCTATGAAAGTGTATTTCGCTATCTGCGTTCCGGTTATTCACTTATTGAAGCTTCCCAAGTAGATGTATTGGATAATTATTTGCTGGCTACAGGGATTCGGGGAAGAAAACGGTGGAGTGAAAAGTTCATTAAGCGGTATCGGGATTTTGGACCGGAGGATTTTGTTTTAATTAATGAAATTCGGGAAAAGGTGCTTAGCGAATTGGAACCTTTATTCGGCATGAGCCGTCAGGAGACAGTAGGCGATTATACGAAAGCACTGAGAAATTTTATTCAGGGAATCCACGGAGAGGAACAGCTGGCGGCCTATGGAGAAAATTTCCATGAAGAAGGGGATTTTGTCCGGGAAAGGGAGTATGCTCAGGTCTATGAGGCGGTGGATGAACTTTTAGAAAAATGTGAGCAGATTTTGGAGAACGAAAAGGTCTCTTTAAAAGAATATATGGAAATATTAGAAGCCGGATTTGCTGAAATACAGGTGGGCGTTATCCCACCGACCCTGGATCAGGTTGTTCTGGGAGATTTAAAGCGGACCCGTCTTGGGGATGTGAGGACCGTATTTATTCTTGGATGCAATGATGGAGTCATTCCGACGCCTTTGGCTTCCGGCAGTCTGATTACCGACAGGGAAAAGGAAGCCCTGGTTTCATGTCCGATGGAATTGGCACCGACAGGAAAACAGAATAACTTCCGTGAGAAGTTTTATATTTATACGGCTATGACAAAACCGGAGGAGCGGCTCATCTTGACCTATGCCCAGTTGGATGGCAGTGGAAAGGCTATACGTCCGTCAACGGTGTTGAATGATGTATATCGAATATTCCCGGATTTAAAGGCGGAAATACCGGAGCTGTGGGATGAGGGCCGGGTATTGACCGGTATGCAGGAGAGCAGCTATTTTCTGCTGGAAGGACTGAAAAAGCCGGAGCTTCGAAATGAATTCTGGCAGACCCTTTTTGCCTGGTTTTCGAGGCAAGACGGGACAAAGGAGAAGTTGTCGGGCTGGATTTCGGAACTGTTTGATGTGCAGCACATGAGTCCTCTGTCCCAGCGGATTATTAAAGAGCTGTACGGAGAACGGCCGATAGCCAGCATTACCACTTTGGAAAAATATGCGGCCTGTGCCTATGCTCATTTTTTAAGTGCGGGGCTTCGGCTGGAAGAACGCAAGACGGCAAAACTGCTTCCGCCGGATCTTGGCAATATTCTTCATCAGGCCATGGAGCGGTTTTCAAAGGCGGTGGAAGAAAGTAATTATGACTGGCGTACAATGCCTGATGATTTCAGAGATGAAACGATGGAGCAGTGTGTCCGGGAAACGGGAATGGAATACGGCTCGGCGATGTTTTTGGAAAACGCCCGTTACAGTCATTATTTGGAACAGTTAGTCCGTATGGCGAAGCGGACAGCCTGGACAATACAGAAGCAGATTTGCAAAGGGGAATTTGTACCTGCCGGATTTGAGACAAAGTTTTCTGTCGGTGACAGAGTGCGTCTCATAGGAACCGTGGATCGTTATGATATTTATGATGGTGAGGAAGCGCGGGCAGTACGTATTGTCGATTATAAATCGGGACAGAAGGAATTTGATCTGACAGAGATTTTTTATGGATTGTCCCTTCAGTTGGTTGTTTACCTGGAATCCATTGCAAAGATTGAAGGAGCAAAGCATCCGGAAAAGCCGATTGTAAAGGCAGGGATGTTTTATTATCATATACAGGATCCGATTTTGGAGGAAATGCCGGATACGTCGGAAGAACTGGAAAACCAGCTTGCTTCTATGCTAAAACTGGAAGGCCTGGTCAATGACAATCCTCAGGTAGTGGCCTGGATGGATGAAAAATTGTCGGAGGCCCCTCAGGTGCTTCCGGTCAGTCTTAAAAAGGATGGAAGTTTTTCAAAAACCTCCAGTATCGCCAGCGGCGAGCAATTGGATGAGCTTGGATTTCTTGTAAACCGGAGGATTGAGCAGTTGGCCTCCGGCTGGATGACCGGAGATATTTCGAAAAATCCATATTTATTAATGAAGGGAAGCAAAAAGCAGACAGCCTGCGATTATTGCAGTTATAAGGGTATTTGCCGGTTTGATGAACAGTTGGAAGGCTGTGAGTACCATCGTCTGATGCATCTGTCTGCCGATGAGGTGTGGCAGCGGATTTATGAGGAGGTGAGAGAAGCATGGGAAAATCATGGACCGAAGAACAGCAGCAGGTCATAAATTTGCGGAATCGAAGTTTACTTGTTTCTGCGGCAGCCGGTTCGGGAAAGACGGCAGTTCTTGTAGAACGTATTATTCAGAAAATCACAGATACTACTCGACCGATGGATATTGATAAACTTCTTGTAGTGACATTCACCAAAGCAGCAGCGGCAGAAATGAGGGAACGGATCATGGCAGCAGTGGATGCCAGACTTTCAGAAGATCCGGAAAATACCCATCTCCAGAAACAGAAGATGCTTCTCCCAGCGGCAATGATCACGACAATTGACAGCTTTTGCATGAGTGTGCTTCGGGAGCATTTTGATGCGATCGGGTTGGATCCGGGGTTTCGGGTCGGAGACCCTCAGGAAATGACACTGTTAAAACAAGATGTGGCAGAACAGCTTCTCGAGGATTGTTATTTGGAAAAGACACCGGAATTTATCGCCTTTTCTCAAACCTATTCCATTGGCAAGCTGGATAAGGGACTGACGGATTGGATTTTGAGAATATATGATTTTTCACAGAGCTATCCGTGGCCGGAAGAGTGGCTGGAAAATTCCCTGCTCATGAATCCGGGGGCCATGGGAGAAGAAGCCCGGCGCAGTCCGGTCGTTCAGCTTGTCATGGAAGAGAGTCATCGTATTCTTGGTGAAATGATCGAAACCTTAAAAACAGCTCTGGATATGAGCCTCTCTGTCGGTGGCCCGGCTTTATATGAACCGATGCTTTTGTCCGATCTGGAACAGACGAAAGCCATGCTTGAATGTAAAAGCTACGAAGAACTTTATGACCACATTCATTGTATGGCGTGGAAGCAGCTGTCAAGGAAAAGACAGCCAGAGGCCGATCCGTCGGTGACAGATATGGTAAAGGCTCTGCGTCAGGAAGCCAAAGATTTACTCGGCTGGCTTAAAAAGAATTATTTTTCGGAGAACCTGACAGAGCTGCTTTCAAAAGAACAGAGGATCTTACCGAGTCTTACGGTATTGATCCGGCTGACGGAGGAGTTTTCACGGCGATTCCGAGAAGAAAAGAAGCAGCGGAATTTAATTGATTTTAATGACCAGGAACATTTTGCATTAAACATATTATTGGATGAGAACCATGAACCGACGGCGGTGGCCAGAGGATATAGTGAGCAGTTTGAAGAAATTATGTGCGATGAATATCAGGACAGCAATCAGGTACAGGAGACACTTTTAAACAGCATCTCCAGAGAACGGGAAGGACAGCCAAATATTTTCATGGTGGGGGATGTTAAACAGAGTATTTATCGTTTCCGTATGGCGGAACCGGAGATTTTCCTTGGAAAATATCAGACATATACGAAAGATGAGGGAAGTCATCAGCGAATTGACCTTCATAAAAACTTCCGAAGTCGGGCATGTGTGCTGGAGAGTGTCAATCAGATTTTTGAGTTTCTAATGACACCGGATATTTGCGGTATGGAATATGATGCAGATGCGGCCCTATATCCAGGGCTTGATTATCCACAAACGGAACATAAGATTTCGGAGCATGCCGAATGGCTTATGGTGGAACATGGGAATGACCCGGAAATGACGAAACGGGAAGCGGAAGCGCGGGCCGTAGGTCTGCGAATCCGAGAGTTGGTGGATGAAACTTCCGGGTTATGGGTGATGGATACTGAGTCGGGTAAATACCGCAGGGCGGAGTACGGTGATATTGTCATTTTACTTCGGACGGTGAAGAACTGGACGGAAGACTATGTGCGGATACTTAAAGACATGGGGATTCCGGCTGTGGGAGAAACTTCTTCCGGTTTCTTTGACACACTGGAAATTCAGGGAATTTTAAATATGCTGCGTATTCTGGACAATCCCCTCCAGGATATTCCGATGGCGGCGGTTCTTACATCTTCCATGGGACGGATGAATGATGAAGAGCTGGCCGAGCTGCGGCTTACAAACCGTTCCGTACATTTGTATGAAAATATTCGGGTTTATCTGGAACAGGGAGAAAATACACTGCTGAAAGAAAAATTAAGAGCTTTCTTTGAGATGTATGACCGGCTGCGACGGAGTAAAATTCATATGTCCATTGAAGAACTTATCCATGAAATCTATGGAATGACCGGATACGTGCAGCAAATGTTTGCCATGCCTGGCGGTGAAGTACGCCGGGCCAACTTGGAGCGGCTTGTGGAGTACGCCAAAGATTTTAAAAATACCAGTTACCGGGGATTATTTCATTTTATCCGTTATGTGGACCAGTTAAAGGAATCAAAAGAAGATTTGGGCGGCGCTGTACTGCCGGGAGATGCGGGCCGGGCGGTGCGTATTATGAGTATCCATAAAAGTAAAGGTCTGGAATATCCTATCTGCTTTGTGGCAGGTCTGGGAAAAGCGATGAACTTTACCGAATCACGAAGCCGAATCGTTGTCCATGCCCGTTATGGTGTGGCAGCGGACGGTGTGGATTTAGAACATCGGGTAAAGATTCACAGTCTGTCGAAAAAGGTCTTTGCCAGGAAATTGCTTTTGGACCAGATGGGTGAAGAAGTCCGTGTGCTTTATGTGGCGATGACCCGGGCCAGGGAAAAATTAATTCTCGTTGGAACTGTGGAAGATATGGCTCAAACGGAAGAAAAATGGGCATTGGCCGGGAAGGTACCGATGCCGCTGACTTACAGCCGGATGCTTCGGGCTAAAAGCTATCTGGACTGGCTGGGCCCCCTTTTGTGGTCGGACGGACAGCAGGGAGCGCGCCGGGGATTTGAATTTCGTCTCATAAATCCGGCCCATAGGGCTGCGGAAGATATCCGGGAGGAGATACAGTTGGACAGCGAAAAGGCGTTTTTACAGGGCTGTATGGAAGTGAAAGAAGAATGCCGGATGATTTACGGCCGTATTGATACAAAGCTTCACTGGAAGTATCCAAGACAGGTGATGACACAGCTTCAGGGTAAGATGACGGTCAGTGAGTTGAAGAAAATGGCCGGTGAGGAGATGACCGGCACTGTTCTTTACCCGGAAACCTCGGAAAAACTTTTGCCGGATCCGGGAAATCCTCTTTACATGGCACAACAAAAAGGAACGGCAACCCATAAAATATTTGAGCTGTTGCCTTTGAATGAGATTTCTTCTGAGGCCGATGTGGCTTCATTTATCCGCCGATGCGTGGAAAAAGAGCAGATTCCGTCCTTTTGGGAAGATCTCATTCCTGTGGAAAACGTTTTTGATTTCTGTCAGTCGGAACTGGGACAGCGTATGAGCCGGGCCGAAAGCTCCGGAAAGCTTTACAGAGAGCGGCCTTTTGTTATGGGTATTCCGGTGACAAACGTGTATCCTGAGCTGGCGGATATTGGAGGAGAACGGATTCTTATTCAGGGTGTTATCGATGTCTATTTTGAGGAAGATGACGGAGTTGTTCTTCTGGATTATAAGACGGACCGGATTCCAAAGGGAGAAGCCGGGGATGAGCTGCTGAGAAAACGGTATAAGACCCAGCTTGATTATTATCAGATGGCTATTGAACAGATTTTAGGAAAAAAAGTAAAAGACAGAATTTTATATTCTGTTATAATGAATAGAGAAATTCACTGCTGATGAATAGACCTGCTTTTCCATGGTCATAATCAAGATAACGGAAAGGCAGGTGTAAGATATGGAGCAGGAGAAAGAGTCTCGCTGGCAGGAAGTGATGAAACAGTTCAATGAACCGGACAAATGGGAGAAAAAAACGCCGGAAGAGCAGGCAAAGGAATGTCTTAAATTTGAAATTACGGAGGAACTGGGCCTGCTTGATAAAGTAGAAAAGCTAGGCTGGAAGGGCCTGACAGCGAGGGAGACCGGACGTATCGGCGGTCTTATGAATGCTAAAAAAAGAAATGGGGAATAGTGCATGGAGGCTTATTCAGAATTTGCCCAGGTGTATGATTTGTTCATGGATAATATACCTTATGAAGAATGGTGTGATTATCTGGTGATGCTTTTAAAACAGCATGGTGTGGCGGATGGTCTTGTTCTGGAGCTGGGCTGCGGTACAGGCAATATGACCGAGGCATTAAAGCGCCGGGGCTATGATATGATTGGGATTGATAATTCAGAAGAAATGCTGGCGGAAGCCATCGAGAAGAATTCGGAGAGCTATGCGGATTCTGCCTGCGAACTGAAGCCGGCCCTCTATCTGTGTCAGGATATGCGGGAGTTTGAATTGTACGGAACGGTCCGGGCCATCGTCAGTGTCTGTGACAGTATGAATTATATTCTGGAGCCGGAGGAACTGCTTCAGGTGTTCCGGCTGGTCAATAATTATCTGGACCCGGAGGGCGTTTTCATATTTGACTTGAATACTCGTTATAAATATGAGAAAATACTCGGCGAGCAGACCATCGGTGAGACACGGGAAGACCACTGCTTTATATGGGATAACTATTATGACGAAGAATCCCGGATCAATGAATATGTCCTGAATCTTTTCATTCAGGGGGACGACGGCCGCTATGATCGTTATGAAGAAGTTCATTATCAGAGGGCCTATGAACTGGAGGAGATTCATGAATTGATCGAAGCTTCCGGTCTTCAGTGGGAGGGGGCTTATGATGCCTTTACGATGGAACCGGCCCGGGAAGATTCGGAGCGGATCTATATTATCGCCAGGGAGCAGGGAAAAAGTAGAACAATAGAGGAGATGTGAGAAATATGTCATGTAATAGACCAGAACAGAAAAAGGGAGAAGACTATATTATCCGGGCGACCGGAGCAGACCACCAGGTACGCATTTTTGCGGCGACGACCCGGGAAATGGTCGAGTATGCCCGCCAGATTCACCATACAAGTCCGGTGGCTACGGCAGCCCTGGGGCGCCTTTTAACGGCCGGAGCCATGATGGGAAGTATGCAGAAAGGAGAAGATGATCTTATCACGCTTCAGATCAAATGCAGCGGACCGATTAAAGGGCTGACAGTGACAGCCGATGGGAAAGCCCGGGTCAAAGGCTATGTGGAAAATCCGATGGTCATGCTTCCGCCAAGCAAAGCAGGAAAATTGGATGTGGGCGGCGCTCTGGATATGGGAGTTTTGAGTGTTATCAAAGATATGGGCTTAAAAGAACCTTATATGGGACAGACCCATCTGGTATCGGGAGAGATCGCCGAAGATCTGACCTATTATTTTGCAACTTCTGAACAGGTAAATTCCAGTGTGGCTCTTGGTGTACTGATGGAAAAGGACAATACGGTAAAACGGGCCGGAGGCTTTATTTTGCAGCTCATGCCTTTTGCAGAAGAGGCGGTGATTGAGAAACTTGAGAAAAATATCGGGGCACTGCCGTCGGTGACGACCATGCTTGAAGAAGGAAATACCCCGGAAGATATTATCCGGAGGGTACTGGATGGTATGGATGTGGAAATTATGGACAAGATACCGACCAGTTTCGAGTGCAATTGTTCCAAAGAACGGGTGGAACGGGCGATTGTCAGCATAGGCCGGGAGGAAATACAGTCAATGATTGATGACGGACAGCCGATTGAAGTGAACTGTCATTTCTGTAACAGTCACTACATATTTACGCTGGATGATTTAAAAGATATTCTCCAGAGAAGCCGTTAATTTAGAATCGGGTGCCATAGGTCTAAAACTTATGGCACCCGATTCTAATTCTAAAAAAAGTATGAACTTTCGAAAATAAGCGTGAGAAGTCTTGCATTTTTCGGATAGAGTGATAGAATAAATACTAATTTTAGCACTCGGATAAATCGAGTGCTAACAACTTCAAAGGAGGATGCAATATGAGTGAAAACGGAGGACCGGAAATCAAGAAAACAGGACCGCCGCCTCAGGGAAACAGACAGCCCGGAGGAAGTGGACAGAGTAATGGGACGCCAACAGGTCAGAGCGGCCCTTCCATTGATAAATTGATGATGATTTTTTTGCTTGGCCTGGTGATGACGATGCTGTTCAACAGTTGTATGAACAATTTTGTCAAAGATACAGCGACAAAGCAGATCAGTTATAGTGAATTTATGGAGATGGCAAAGGAAGGTAAGGTTGAGGCCATCAGCATTGATGAGGCTGGAAGTCAGATATTCATTTATCCGAGTGATAAGGACACGGGCCGGGGATTGATACAGGCCTACTATACGGGCATTGTGTCGTCAGATACTTCATTGGCAGAAAAGATGGAAGAGTATGGGGTGGATGTGAATTCGGAAATTCCGACCCAGACTTCCTCAATTATGAGTACCTTATTATCCTGGGTTATTCCGCTGTTGCTGGCTTTCTGGTTTCTGTCAGCGCTGTCCCGCAAGGCGGCAAAGAGTATGGGCTCCATGGGCGGCATGGGTGGTATCGGCGGCATGGGAAAAAGCCGTGCCAAAGAATATGTGGCTGAGGGACCGAAGGTGACATTTAAAGATGTGGCCGGACAGGATGAGGCCAAGGAATCTCTGATGGAGATTGTAGACTATTTAAATAATCCGGAGAAATACCGGGAGATCGGAGCGAAGCTTCCGAAGGGCGCACTGCTTGTCGGACCTCCGGGAACAGGTAAGACCTTGCTTGCAAAGGCTGTGGCCGGAGAAGCCGGAGTACCGTTCTTTTCGCTGGCCGGTTCGGATTTTGTAGAAATGTTTGTCGGCATGGGCGCTTCCCGTGTCCGGGATTTGTTTAAGCAGGCGGAAGCCAAATCACCGTGCATTATTTTCATTGATGAGATTGATGCCATCGGTAAGAGCCGTGATAATCAGCTTGGCAGCAATGATGAGAGAGAACAGACCCTGAATCAGCTGTTGACTGAGATGGATGGCTTTGATGACAGTAAAGCGGTCGTTGTTCTCGCAGCGACGAACCGTCCGGAAGTCCTTGATAAGGCGCTCCGCCGTCCGGGACGTTTTGACCGGACAATCAGCGTTACCCAGCCGGATAAACAGGGACGTATCGATATTTTGAAAGTTCATTGCCGGAAGGTTAAACTGGATGAAAGTGTAAATCTGGATGCCATTGCCCTGGCTACGTCCGGAGCTTCCGGTGCAGATTTGGCCAATATTGTCAATGAAGCCGCACTGAGAGCCGTTCGAATGAACCGAAAACTGATCAGTCAGGAGGATTTGTTTGAATCTGTTGAAGTGATCATTGCCGGACAGCAGAGAAAGAATCATATTATGAGCCGTGAGGAACGGGAGATTGTAGCTTTCCATGAAATCGGTCATGCCCTTGTGGCAGCTAAACAGAAAGATACCCAGCCGATTCAGAAAATTACGATTATTCCTAGAACATCGGGGGCGCTGGGATATACGATGCAGATGCCGACAGAAGAACGTTTTCTTATGAAAAAGCAGGAAATGTTGGATGAGTTGGTAACCTATCTGGGCGGACGGGCCGCAGAAGAGGTCGAATTCGGCAGTATTACTACCGGAGCGTCCAATGATATTGAAAAAGCGACTGATCTGGCGCGGAAGATGGTAACGATGTACGGCATGTCGTCAGAATTTGGCATGATGGGCCTGGAGATTCCGGGCAGCCAGTATATGGATGGCCGTCCGGTAAAGACCTGTGCTGATGAGACGATGGTCAAGGCTGATGAGATTGTCCGGAAGCTTCTGGAGGAGGCTTATCAAAAAGCAGTGAACATCCTCACAGAGAACAAAGCTGTTCTGGAAAAATCAGCAAATTACCTGCTTGAAAAAGAGACGATTACCGGACAGGAATTTATGGATTTTATCCATGGAGTTGAAGTGTTATCTGACGCCCCTTCGATTGAATAACGCCTTCATCCCGCATCTTCTTCATTTCCCGGAGCATGGCGCTTCGGTCAATGAACAGATAATCGGCCATGGAGTTCAGGGTAAATGGCAGGGTGAAACTGTTTGAATGATGTTCGTAGGCCAGATGTCGGAAATAAGTTAAAAGCTTGCCCCGGATGGAACGCTGGCTCAGAATATCCAGACGGGCATGAAGCTGCCGGGTCTTTACAGAGAAAATCTGGAGTACATTATTGACCAGTATACTGTGGTGGGTACAGGCATGGACACAGCGTTTGATAAGACACGCATAGTCGAAATAGAGAACCTGACAATTCGTGCAGGACACGATTTCTATAGGCGTTTCGTTAAAAGGCTGGAGCAGGAGATGGCCGAAGATGTCCTGTTCGGATAAATGTTCTATAATGCTTCGATAGCCGTCATAATCATACTTGATTAAATCGGCCTCACCGGAGAGAAGAACACCAATCTGATCTGTATCTTTGGAAGATGATAGAAGCTGTTTATGAGCTGGAAAGGTTTTGATCTGGGATTTAAAACAACCCATCATGCTTTCCAGTTCGTCATCAGAAATGTTGTCAAAAACATGAATGTTGTCCATGGGAATACCTCCGAAATTTTTATGTAGATTATAACATAAATAATAAAAAGTTGCAAATGCAACTGAAATTTATAGAAAATTATGTATAATAAAATCATGAAATAAAAAAGAGATATTTAGGAGGAATATGATATGAAATTTTATGTTTGTGAACATTGTGGAAATATTATTACATATGCAAAAAATGCAGGAGTACCGGTAATGTGCTGTGGACAGAAAATGGTTGAACTGGTTCCTGGAACAACAGACGCCGCTGTTGAAAAACATGTGCCTGTAATCAAACAGGAAGGACAGAAAGTTACTGTTGAAGTTGGCAGTGTAACTCATCCAATGATGGCTGAACACTATATTGAGTGGATTGTTCTCGAAACAGAAAAAGGCTATCAGAAAGTAGATTTAAAACCGGAAGAAGCTCCAAGTGCAGAATTTGCATTGGTTGAAGGAGATAAAGTAGTTGCTGCTTATGCATACTGCAACCTTCATGGGCTTTGGAAAGCCTGATTTTGGACACATTAATACTGGTAAGACAGAATAAGGAGGCAGAATATGAAATCTTATGAATGCGAACCATGCGGCTATGTTTATGACCCGGCTGTAGGTGATCCGGATAACGGTATCGCACCAGGAACAGCTTTTGAAGATTTACCGGAAGATTGGGTATGTCCGATCTGCGGTGTCGGTAAAGACGAGTTTAAAGTTGTAGAATAAAATATTTGATAAAAATAAGGGGACCGGCTTTCGGAAGTTTCGAAAGCCGGTCTTGTGTTAATTCAGTATTTTATTTTGAATCAAATTTTTCATCACAGTAAATGCAGCGATAGGTTCGTGTCTCTGCATCGGTCAATTTGAAGATCTGAGGCAGTTCCTGTTCTACCGTTGAAATACACCGGGGATTTTTGCACCGGATGACATTGGTGATGGTTTGAGGCAGTTTAGGTTTCTGTTTGTCCACGATCTTACCGCCTTTGATGATGTTGACAGTAATCTGATCATCCACAAAACCGAGAATATCCAGGTTTAGATTCATGTCACCCTGAACCTTGATGATGTCCTTTTTGCCCATTTTACTGCTGGAAGCATTTTTTATGATAGCCACCTGGCAGTCAAGCTTGTCCAATTTTAAATATTTATAAATATCCATGCTTTTTCCGGCGCGGATATGGTCAATGACGTAGCCTTCTTCAATACCGCTGATATTTAACATAATTCTACCCCCAGAAGTTTCATGATTAATGCCATTCTTACATAGACGCCAAACTGAGCCTGTTTAAAGTAAACAGCTCTTGGATCATTGTCCACTTCCACGGATATCTCATTGACACGCGGCAGTGGGTGGAGAACAAGCATATCTTCTCTGGCCAGAGACATCTTGTTCATATCCAGGATGTATTTATCTTTTAAACGGATATAGTCTTCTTCATTAAAGAAACGTTCTCTCTGGACACGAGTCATATAGAGAATATCCAGTTCCGGCATTACAGATTCCAAATCTTCGGTTTCTTTAAATTCAATGCCGTTTTTCTGGAGAACTTCTTTTCGGATATAGGACGGCACTTTTAATTCCTCCGGAGAGATCAATACAAATTTAATTCCCGGATAACGGCCCAGGGCACTGATCAGAGAATGAACTGTACGGCCGAATTTCAGGTCTCCGCACAGACCGATGGTCAGGTTATCCAGGTGGCCCTTCAGAGAATGAATGGTCAAAAGGTCGGTCAGCGTCTGTGTCGGATGCTGATGTCCGCCGTCACCGGCATTGATGACCGGAACAGAAGCGTGGGTTGCTGCAACGAGAGCTGCTCCTTCTTTTGGATGACGCATGGCAACGATGTCCGCATAACAGGAGACGACGCGGATCGTGTCAGCGACGCTTTCACCCTTGGCTGCAGAACTGTCACCGCCGCTGGCAAAGCCTAAAACATTTCCGCCCAGATTTAACATGGCTGCTTCAAAGCTCAGACGGGTTCGTGTGCTTGGTTCATAAAAAAGGGTTGCCAGTTTCTTGCCGTGGCAGACTTCACTGTATCGGCTTCGGTCTTTGGCAATATCCTCGGCCAGAAGAAGAAGTTCTTCGGTTTCTTCAACGGAAAAATCTAATGGATTAATTAAATGTTTCATAGACACCTCCATTGTCTTTTAAAAGTTTCATGCTTTTACTATCATAATACAATTTTCACAGATATACCATACAATTTTTATGAAAAGTGTAAAAAAAATTTCACAGGGTGTCGACAATTAATGTTTGACACTGTAAGATGACTATGCTATTCTAGGAGTACTGAATACCGTTAGGGTACAGTAGATATTTGGAGGATTTAATTATGAAAGGTACAGTGAAATGGTTTAACAGCCAGAAAGGCTATGGCTTTATCAGTGATGAGACAGGTAATGATGTGTTCTTACATTATACAGGACTCAACATGAATGGTTTCAAGACAATTGATGAAGGCCAGGAAGTTGAATTTGATGTTGTTGAAGGTTCTAAAGGACCTCAGGCAACCAATGTGACCAAATTATAATCAAGTGTTCGTACCAATGTGCCTTTTCTAATATCATACATTTAAATTTTTAAATCGTTAGTATCAGAATTTGCAATATTGTCATAACGTGATTATCAGAAGAAGGCTGTCCCTGGGATGGCCTTCTTTTGCAATATACGCAGAAAAGGGAAATAAATAATGAATTCAGACTGTACAAAACCATCGGATAATTTAAAAGAGGGAATTACGACAGGTACCTGTGCGGCTGCAGCGGTTCAGGCCTCTGTACGGTGGCAGATTTCAGGCCAATGTCCCGATTCGGTCCAAGTGGAGACGCCGTCAGGAAAAACAGTCCGGGTAGCTATAATTTCCGAAGTTTTTCCGGCCTGCGGAGTCATTAAAGACGCAGGGGATGACCCGGATGTGACAGACGGCTGTGAAGTCATTGCCAAGGTAACTCTTTTTGAGGAAAAAGGAGATATTCGTTTTACGGCCGGGGAAGGCATTGGCCAAGTGACCCGGCCGGGACTGAAAGTGCCGGTGGGAGAAGCGGCGATTAATCCGGTGCCGCGGCAGATGATCGAAAAAGAGATTCGCCGCTGTGTTGGGGATGTTGGGGCTGAGGTGGAGATTTCTATTCCCGGAGGCGACAAGCTTGCAGCCAGAACTTTTAATCCGAGAATCGGTATTGAGGGGGGACTCTCAATTTTGGGAACCAGTGGTATTGTGCGGCCGATGAGCGAATCAGCGGTAGTGGAGTCATTGAAAACCTATCTTTCCGTAGCAGCGGCAGCAAAGCCGGAATATATTTGTTTTGTTCTGGGAGAGACAGGGGAGCATCGGATGCGGGAATGGCTGACAGTCCAGGGAAAGATGACAGAGCATGTGGAATTTGTCCAGATCAGTAACTATGTAGGATTAATGCTGGACGAAGCCCTTCGGTTGAATGTGGAAAAAATTTTAATCGGTGGTTTTGCAGGTAAGCTCGTGAAGCTGGCGGCAGATATTATGAATACGCACAGTCATGTGGCGGATGGCCGGATGGAGACGATCTGTACCTTTGCCGCATTGGCGGGAGCCGAGCGTCCGGTGATTGAGAAGCTTTATGAATGCCGGACGGTAACCGAGGCCGGACAAATCTTAAAAGATTATGGGCTGGAAGGAATATGGAATCCTATCAGTGATAAGGCGGCAGAAAAATGCCGGATGAGAATGGGCGGCAAAGGGAATGTGGCCGTTGTTTTATTGAATGAATCAGGAAGGCTTTTGGGCAAAAGCCGGAATACGGAGGCAATAACAGGGTGAAAGATATTAAAATTATTGGCGGCGGTCCGGGAGATGAGGCTTACATACTTCCGGCGGCCCGTCAGGCCGCAGAGGAATGTGATCTGGTCATTGGAGATAAGCGGCTGCTCCGGACTTTTGGTCTGGAAGCCGATGAAAAACATATATTTGAAATGGGACGGATAATGGAAAGGCTTGAATGGCTCAAGGTTCAGCCAGATGCTTTAAAAGTGGGAATTCTTGTCTCCGGTGACCCGCTGGTGTACAGTCTTTTTCGATTGGTACGGAGAACCTTTCCGGATGGGAAAGTTACAGTCATTCCGGGGATTGGTTCAATCCAGGCTTTTGCGGCCCGGCTTGGCGAGTCCATGGAGGATGCAAAGATTCTCAGTGCTCATGGCCGGGATATGACAGGTGAGTTGCTGGCGTCAGCGGTCCGGAAGTATCCGAAGCTATTTGTCCTCTGCGATAATGAGCGGACACCGGACTGGATGGCCGGAAAGCTCATTGAAGCCGGATTGACGACTGTGGATATGGCGGCGGGAAGCCGGATTTCCTATTCGGATGAAATTATTGTATCCGGCGGTCCGGAGGAAGTACTTTGCGGCCCAGAGACAGAGTCTCATGCGGCGGACAGCAAATATCCGACGTTAAGTCTTGTAATGATTAAAAATCCGGCAGCGGCTCAGATGTCCGGCAGCCTGCTGCGAGATGGGGCTTTTTTGCGGAACCAGACGCCCATGACCCGGGAAGAAGTACGGTGGATTGCTGTTGGGAAGCTGGAATTGTCAGAAACTTCGGTAGTCTGGGATGTGGGGGCCGGGACCGGATCGATTTCTGTGGAATGTGCGAGACGATGTTCGTCAGGTAAAGTCATTGCCATTGAGAAAAATCCAAGAGCATTGGAAGTCCTGTACCAAAACAGGGAGAAGCTGGCGCCGGAAAATATGGAGATTATTGAGGGCACAGCTCCGGAGGCTTTAAAGGGACTTGAAAAGCCAAGTCATGTTTTTGTCGGCGGCGCCGGAGGTGCACTGGAAGGTGTATTGGAGGAAATCTGCCGATACGGAACGGGAATCCGGGTAATGATTGCCTGTGTGACTTTGGAGACGATGATGGAAGCCTATAAGCTGTCTGATTCCATGTCTGGACTTAAACGTCTGGAAATGGTGACTATTCGTATTGAGACGGACAGGCCAGTAGGAAGCTATCATATGATGGAAGGCGGTCATCCGGTGACACTGATCATTTCGGAGACTTGCAGCGGACAGGAGGGATTGGAAGCGTGCCAATGATAAATAAATTATGTGCTGAGATTTACGAGGAGAAAAACATCCGGGAAAATCTGATCGAGCTGAATCGGATCATTAAAGAGGATGCTTATCTGGATCGTTTTTTAGATGAATATTATGAACATGAGAGTGATTTTGTAGATTTGCTGGAACACAGTGATGCAAAAGTGCGTAAAAACGCCGTAAAACTCCTTGGAAGGGTTGGTGATCCGATTCTTCTAGATGTTTTATTTGAACATTATCAAAGAGAGGAAACCCAGTTTTTAAAGAGCGATTATTTGACGGCTTTGTCTGGGTTTGATTATGGAAAATATCTTCCCGAGTTAAAAGAACGGTGGAAGTCCCTGGAAAATCAGGAACGAACGAAACATTCTGCGGAAGAAATCAAACAGCTGCAAAAATTAGTATGGAAGATGGAGCCGCCGAAGCGTCATACATTTACCGGAGATCATTTGGAGAATAAATTACTTCTTATTGTTTCCGGGGGCCATGAGGACGAGGTGCTGAAGGAAGTCCAGGCGATTCCGGATACTAAGGGAAAAACCATGAGCGGCGGATGTCTGATAACGACAAAGCAACTGGCAAAGGTCCGGGAAATCCGGACATACCAGGCTCTGTTGTTTGATTTTTATCCATCATCGATTCCGGCTCTTGACGGGGAGACAATTGGAAATACCATTTTAAATGCGGGGTTGACAGAGTACATCAGCCGTCGTCATAAAGAAGAACATCCTTTTTTATTTCGTGTAGATGTGCGGGGTGAAAAGGACATTGTTAAAAAAAATCAGCTGGCCAAAGAGTTATCTGTATGTTTACAGGAAAACAGCCGGGGAATGTTGATTAATCAATCTTCATTTTATGAAGTTGAAATTCGGGTGATTGTTGGCAACAAAAGCAGTCGGGTATTTTTAAAACTGACCTGCATGCCGGATGAACGGTTTCGATACCGAAAATATGTTACGGCAACTTCCATGCATCCGGCGAAGGCGGCGATGATCATTCACTATGCCAAACCTTATCTGAGAACGGATGCCAATATTCTGGATCCATTTTGCGGTACTGGCACGCTTTTGATCGAGCGGGCTCTTGGAGCGCCATATAAAAGTATTTACGGCCTGGATATTTCAGGACAGGCTGTTCAGGCCGCCTGGGAGAATAGTTCCCGGGCGGGAGTGACCCTTCATTTGGTCCAGAGAAACTTTAATGATTTTAAACATGAATATAAATTTGACGAATTGTTTACGGATATGCCGCGTCAGAGTTCAAACCGTACCCAGTCTCAGACAGATTATCTCTATCATCTGCTTTTTTCCAGAGGTCGGGAACTTCTGGCCCCGGAAGGCGTTATGGTCATCTACAGTGAAGACGGAGCGGTGATGGAAAGGAAGCTGGCTGAAAACTCATGGCTTAAACGTCTTCAGAAAATTCCGATGTCCAGGGATAAATCGTGCTGGCTGTATATTTTACAAAATAAAGATAAATAACATATAGGAGTAACTTATGGCAGGAAAATTGTATGGCGTGGGTGTTGGCCCGGGAGATTCAAAACTTTTGACATTAAAAGCGAAAGAAGTACTCGAATCGGTGGATGTCATCGCTGTTCCGGTGAAAGCCCCGGGAGAAGTAAGTACCGCTTTATCGATTGTGCGTCCGGTAGTGGATTTGAAAAATAAAGAAATTATGCCTGTTATTTTCAAAATGGAACATTCGCCCGAAAAACGGGCAGAGTGCCGGAAGCAGGCGGCCGGACAGTTGATGGAGCAGCTGGATATGGAAAAAGATGTGGCAATGATCGTTCTTGGAGATATATCCGTCTATAGCACTTACCATCTGGCTTTTAAGTATATTCGGGAAAAAGGGTATGAGACAGAAAATATACCGGGTATTTCCGCGTTTTCCGGTGGCGCTGCCCTGGCGCAGACAAGTCTTGTGGAAGGCAATCAGAATATGATGGTGATTTCTTCTTTAAAGGGAACAGAGGCTCTGGAAGCTGCGCTAAAGGCTTGTGATAACCTTGTGGTGATGAAGGCGGGAAGTTCTATGGCTAAAATTATAGAAATTTTAAAAACACAGGGATTGGAAGATAAGACGGTAGTGCTCAGTAATATAGGAATGGATGATGCGTACATCGGTCCGCCTGTTGAGAACAGAGAATATGGCTATTTTACAACATTGATTATTAAGAAAGGCGGTCTGTAATGGTTCATTTTATTGGCGCCGGGCCGGGTGATCCGGAATTATTGACGATTAAAGGGAAGAAGTTAATTGATTCGGCGGATGTGATCATATATGCCGGGTCTTTGGTAAATGAAAAAGTATTGGAAGACCGCAAAGAGTGTGCGGTTGTCTATAACAGCGCTTATATGACCCTGCCGGAAGTCATTGATGTCATGAAAGCGGCGGAGGCAAAGGGCCAGTCGGTGGCCCGGGTGCATACGGGAGACCCATCGATTTACGGAGCGATTCGGGAACAGATGGATGCTTTGGATGCTCTGGGAATCTCTTATGAAGTCATTCCGGGGGTGAGTTCATTTTTAGCTGCGGCAGCCAGTATGAAAAAGGAATATACCCTCCCGGGGGTATCACAAACCGTGATTTTAAGCCGGCTTGAGGGACGTACCCCCGTGCCGGAAAAGGAAAAAATTCTTAGCCTTGCAAAACACCATGCTACCATGATAATATTCTTAAGTGTAGGTAAAATCGAAGTTTTGGTTCAGTTAATGAGTGAGTCCTACGAAAAGAATACGCCGGTAGCTGTTGTTTATAAGGCAAGCTGGCCGGAAGAGATGATCATTTACGGGACGCTGGAGACGATTGCTGAAAAAGTAAAAGCGGCTGGTATTACAAAGACAGCGCTGGTTGTTGTTGGAGATTTTCTTGGAGATAAATACGAACTGTCGAAGCTCTATGACCAGAATTTTGAAACCGAATATCGTAAAACAGGCGATTCAATTGATGATTCACATCAATAAGCTGTAAAAGACATTAGAGGAGGAGAGATAACATGTCTATCGCAGATATTGAGATGCTGTTTAAGTTCGTTGGCGGACTCGGCATGTTTTTGTACGGCATGCACGTGATGGCGGACGGACTTCAAAAGTCGGCCGGCGGCAAGATGAAACAGTTATTGGGTATCTTAACAAATCACCGGATTCTGGGCGTTTTGGTAGGCGCGTTGGTGACAGCGGTGATTCAGAGTTCGTCGGCAACGACCGTTATGGTTGTCGGTTTTGTCAATGCTGGAATTATCAGTCTGACTCAGGCCGTTGGTGTTATTATGGGTGCAAATATCGGTACAACGATCACAGCATGGCTCGTATCTATGAGTGAATGGGGTCAGATGCTGAAACCGGAGTTTTTTGCACCGCTGCTGATCGGACTGGGGGCATTTGTTGTTTTATTTGTAAATAAAGAAAAATATCGTCAGGTCGGAGAAATCCTTGTCGGCTTTGGTGTGCTTTTTATCGGACTGAGTTTTATGTCCTCATCCATTACACCATATAAGGATGCCCCGATTTTTGCGACGGCTTTCCAGGTACTTGGTAAGAATCCTGTGTTTGGCATTTTAACCGGTGCGGTAGTCACAGCCATCATCCAGAGTTCATCGGCATCTGTAGGTATCCTTCAGACGTTGGCCCTGAACGGTGTTGTATCCTGGAATTCAGCGATTTACATTACTTTGGGACAAAATATCGGTACTTGTGTGACGGCTCTTATATCCAGTGCGGGAGCAAACCGTACGGCGAAGCGGGCAGCGGTTATCCATCTTTTATTTAATGTCATTGGCGCTGTTGTTTTTGGTATTTTGATGTTTGTTGTATTTACAATGAATCCGGCCTTTGCGGGAGGTCAGGTGACCAGTGTGGGTATTTCTATTTTCCATACGGTATTTAATATCAGCAATACATTACTGTTGTTCCCGTTTGCAAAACAGTTGGTAACACTTTCCGGGCGTATCATCCGGGAAAGACCGGAACGTCTGGCTGCAGCAGAAATATCTATGGCTTCGGTTGATGAAGATGTGCTGGAACGTCCACACCTGGATCTCCGTATTTTAAGTTCACCATCTTTTGCCATCCAGAGTGCGGCAGAACAGGTTGTGCATATGGGCGAGCTGGCCAGACAGCATGTAGAGATTTCTATGGGCAGTGTATTTGAGGTCAGTGAAGAGAAGATTCGCAAGTCGGATGCACTGGAAAAAACGCTGGATGTGTTTGAAAAAGATTTAACCGAATATCTGGTTCATTTAAGTCATGAATCTCTGACAGAAAAGCAGATTCAGACAGTCAGTCATTTGCTCTTTACGGTCAGCGATCTGGAACGTATCGGTGACCATTGTGATAACATTGCAGAACTGGCCGCCAGTCTGGTGCAGGGACATATCCAGTTGTCCAGTGATGCGGTTGAAGACTTAAAGGATATTGAAGATGTGGTTTTAAAGGCTGTAGATTTAGCCATCAGTTCCAGAAACCGGGAGTCCATTATGGATGCCAAGCGGGTGTATATGCTGGAGGATGATGTGGACAGTATGGAAGAAGATATGCGTCACAATCATATGGAACGTCTCTCCAAAGGTTTATGCTCGGCGGATACGGGTATTGTGTTCCTGGATATTTTAAGTAATCTGGAACGTATTTCAGATCATGCCGTAAATATTGCAGAATATGTAGAAGCAGAAAAAGTAACAGCTTAAGAATGAATTGATACAGGCAGAGTATATGAGATGGCTCTGCCTGTTAGTTTTTTGTAAAAAGGCTTCATTTATTTTTTGAATAATGTTAAAATTATTTTGTATAGAAAAATCAGGAAAGGAATTAAATATGAAAGATTTTCGTAATAAAGCAGGCTATATTTGCGACATGGATGGTGTTATTTACCACGGAGACAGACTTTTGCCGGGAGCCAAAGAATTTGTCGAGTGGCTTTATAAAGAAAATAAAAATTTTCTTTTTCTCACCAATGCCAGCGGTAAGACGCCGAAGGAATTACAGCAGAAATTAGGTCGTATGGGATTGGATGTGGATGAGAAACACTTTTATACAAGTGCGCTGGCGACAGCCAAGTTTATCAGTTCACAGAAACCGAATTGCTCGGCCTATGTCATTGGTGACCCGGGATTGTTTTTGGCTTTGAGTGAAGCCGGAATCACAAATAATTCAATCAATCCGGATTATGTCATTATCGGCGAAACGAACAATTATAATTATGACAGTATTTGTCAGGCAGTACATCATGTACAGAATGGGGCAAAGCTGGTGGGAACAAACACAGACCTGACCGGACCAACGGAACAGGGCATTGTTCCGGCCTGCCGCGCGTTGGTGGCACCGATTGAGATGACGACGGGCAAACAGGCTTATTTTGTCGGTAAGCCGAATCCTTTAATGATGCGTACAGGTCTTCAGCTTCTGGGGGTTCATTCCCAGGAGGCAGCCATTATCGGTGACCGTATGGATACGGATATCATTGCGGGGATTGAGACCGGTCTTGATACATGCCTTGTGCTCTCCGGCGTGACTTCACGGGAGGAAATGGAGGAATATCCATACCGGCCGAGAATTATTTTAAATGGTGTGGGGGATATTCCGGAATAAAATAATGAATATCGGGCATCCTACAAAAATCAACATTCTCTCTGATATGTGATGAATGAAGGGAGAGATTTGATGAGTGACAGGAAAGAAGATTTAAGCATTTACAAAAAGGCCCTGGAAGTTTTGACCATGCCTGTTCTTTTGGTTGGCGCCGATGAGCATATAATATTTATGAATAAGGCCTATGGACAATTTTTGGGGGTAGACCCGGAGAAAATTATAGGAAAACATATCTGTGAAGTTATTGAAAATTCAAGAGTACCTTTGGTTTTGAAAACCCAGAAGGCAGAGTACGCACATCGTCATAAGTATACTCAGGGAAAAGTCAAAGGAAAAGAGATTATTGTCCATCGGATTCCAATTGTAGAAAATGGGAAATCCATTGGTGTCTTTGGATTGCTTATGTTTACGAGTATTGAAGATCTGATGGCTTTGGCAGAAAAAAATCAAAAGATAAACGATGAACTGGATTTTTATAAGATCAAAATTCAGGAAATGCAGAATACGAAATATTCATTGGATAATATTAAAGGAAGCAGTGCGGCGATTGAGACTTTGAAAAAGGAAATTATTAAAGTGGCCTCAGTAAGGGAAACAGTGCTGATTACCGGGGAAAGCGGCGTGGGAAAAGAGTTGATTGCCCATTCCATTCACAATTGTAGTGAACGTCATGATCAGATGTTTGTACGGGTCAATTGTGCTGCTATTCCGGAAAATTTGTTTGAAAGTGAATTTTTCGGTTATGTTGCAGGGAGCTTTTCAGGAGCGTCGAAGTCTGGAAAAATGGGAAAATTTGAGTTGGCCAATCATGGAACATTATTTCTGGATGAAATCGGAGAGCTTCCATTATTTATGCAGTCAAAATTGCTCAGAGTGCTTCAGGAAAAAGAAATTACCCGTGTTGGGAGTAATAAAACTGTACCGGTGGATGTTCGGATCATTGCGGCGACAAATCGTAATCTTGAGAAAATGATTCAGGATGGAAAATTCCGGGAAGATTTATATTATCGAATTAATATTTTAAACATTAAAGCGCCGCCGCTCAGAGATCATCCGGAGGATATTCATGATCTCGCTGTTGGAATTTTAGGGGAACTTTATCAGGAAAATGGTGTAAAAAAGAAGGTTTCAAAAGATGTCTGCTCTGTTTTTCAGCAGTATAGCTGGCCGGGAAATGTACGGGAATTAAATAATATATTGTCAAAAATGTATTATATGTCCAATGATGATGAGATTACGGTATTGGATATACCAAGACATATTCGGTATGATGATAAGGTCCATAATTTTCAATTGCCGGAGGAAGGTATGGATAAGATGGTGGAAGATCTGGAAAAACGGATGGTTATTCAGTCATTAAAACAGACAAATGGAAATATTACACAGACGGCTGGAATTTTGAAGATTTCCCGACCGAGATTGTATCGGATTATGGAAAGAATATCATCCGAAGAGTTTGAAGAAATAGAGTAACGATTCGTTACACTGTAACGAAATGTTACAATTGAAAAAACGGGATTTATGAAAAAAATGTAACGAAATGTTACAATTGAAATAAAATTCCGGAATTAAAAAATGTATAAAAAATAGAAAAATGAATTAAAAAAGATGGAAAAATCCTTGAATTTATGAGGTTTTCCGTCTTTTTTTGTGCAAAAAAATAAATTGTGAAAAATTTGGCATACGAATTGCGTTATAGTTTGGTATCACATATCAGAGAAATGTATATTTCAGAAAGGGGTAGTTAAAATGTCATTTGAAACAATTATTTACGAGGCAAAAAACAATATCGGTTATATTACCATTAACCGGCCGAAAGCATTGAACGCTTTGAATGCAGATGTGTTAAACGAACTGTCACAGGCTGTGGATATTGCTGAAAAGGACGAAGCGGCAAAAGTCGTTATCATTACAGGGGCGGGTGGAAGAGCCTTTGTTGCTGGAGCAGATATCGCAGCGATGCAGAATATGACAGCGGAAGAAGCTTATGCTTTCGCGCGTTTGGCTCAGGTAATCTATAACAAAATTCAGGACATGCCGAAGATCGTCATTGCAGCCATTGATGGTTTTGCATTGGGCGGCGGCTGTGAACTGGCATTGGCTTGTGATATTCGTATTGCCTCTGCAAAATCAAAGATTGGTATTCCGGAAGTTACGTTGGGTGTATTCCCAGGTTTCGCAGGAACCCAGAGATTGCCAAGGCTTGTGGGTACGGGTATCGCCAAAGAAATGCTTGCTACAGCACGTAAGGTTCCGGCGGATGAAGCAAAAGCAATCGGTCTTGTAAACCATGTTGTGGAAGAAAACCCTATGGCTAAGGCTGAGGAATTGGCCGCCGAAATTTGCAAGAACAGTATGTCTGCCATTGCACTGGGCAAGAGAGCTATGAACGAAGGCATGGAAATGGAACTGAAAAAAGGTATCGAACATGAAGCAGCATTGTTTGCTGTGGCATTTACAACGGAAGATCAGAGAGAAGGTATGACAGCTTTTCTCGAAAAGAGACCAGCAAATTTTAAGTAGAAAGGAGCATTAAGAATGAAAATTGTTGTATGTGTAAAGCAGGTGCCGGATACAACAGAAGTACGTCTGGACCCGGTAACAAATACGTTGATTCGTGACGGTGTACCGAGTATTATCAATCCGGATGATAAAGCCGGAATTGAAGCAGCATTGAAATTAAAGGAACAGGTTGGAGGTACAGTGACTATAGTATCTATGGGGCCGGCCCAGGCGGATGTGGCTTTAAGAGAAGCGTTGGCTATGGGTGCTGATGATGCGATTCTCATCAGTGACAGAGCTTTCGGAGGTGCTGACACATGGGCAACTTCATCGACCATTGCGGCAGCATTGAAAAAACTGGACTATGATCTGATCATTACAGGACGCCAGGCCATCGACGGCGACACAGCTCAGGTTGGACCACAGATTGCCGAACATCTTGGAATTCCACAGATTAGTTATGTTGAAGATATTAAAGTTGAAGGGGAGACACTTCTTGTAAAACGTAAATTTGAAGATAGAAGTCATCTTTTGCGCACTAAACTTCCTTGCCTTTTAACATGTCTTGCAGAATTAAATCAGCCGAGATATATGTCCATCGGCGGTATTTTCAAAGCCTATAAAAAAGATATTCAGGTATGGGGACTTGAAGATATGAAGGATACGGTAGATACTGCCAATATTGGTCTTAAAGGTTCACCGACAAGGGTTCGTAAATCCTTTACAAAACAGGCGAAGGGTGCCGGAGAAAAGATCAATGTTCCGGAAGATGAAGCAGTGGCTATTATCGTAAGCAAACTTGCTGAAAAGCATTTAATTTAAGGGAGGATGAATTCGATGAGCAAAAATGTATATGTATTTGCAGAGCAGCGCGACGGAAACATCCAGAAGGTTGCTTATGAATTAGTAGGAAAGGCAAGAGAGCTTGCCGATACATTGGATGAAAAAGTATATGCGGTTCTGGTTGGACAGGATATGAAAGCTCAGGCCGATAGTCTGATTACGGCAGGCGCTGACGGAGTGATTCTTGTACAGGATCCGATGCTTGCAGAGTATACAACAGAAGCTTATACAAAAGCCGTTGTTGCAGTGATCAAAGCAAAAGAGCCGGAAATTTTCTTGATTGGGGCGACCGCTATTGGCCGTGACCTTGCACCGCGTGTATCTGCAAGAATACATACCGGTCTTACGGCAGACTGTACAGGGCTTGCTATTGATGAGAGCAGCAAAAATCTTTTGATGACCCGTCCTGCTTTTGGCGGAAATATTATGGCAACTATCGTGTGTGAAGAACATCGTCCGCAGATGGCAACGGTACGTCCGGGGGTTATGAAAGCATTGGCGGCAGATGAATCACGTACAGGTGATATCGAAGAATTCAGTGTAGAATTCAGTGAAGCAGATATGCCTGTGGAATTGGTAGAAGTGATTAAAGAGGAGAAAGCCCTGGCAGATATTACAGAGGCGAAGATTCTTGTATCCGGTGGTCGTGGTATGGGAGATAAAGAAACCTTCGATTCTATTTTGAATCCTTTGGCAGAAGTGCTGGGCGGCGCGGTTTCCGGTTCCCGTGCAACAGTAGATGCGGGATGGATCGATCATGAATGCCAGGTAGGACAGACAGGTAAGACGGTGCGTCCGGATCTTTATCTGGCGTGTGGTATTTCAGGTGCCATTCAGCATGTGGCAGGTATGGAAGGCTCAGAATATATCGTAGCGATTGATAAAAATGACGGTGCGCCGATTTTTGATGTTGCAGATCTTGGTGTTGTCGGTGATGTCACCTCTTTACTTCCTAAGCTTACGGAAGCCATCAAAGAATATAAGGAGGAAAAATAATCATGTATGCGTTATTAAAACCTGAACACAGACTTGTACGTCAGCTGGCCAGGGAATTTGCAGAAAATGAAGTAAAACCTTTGGCTTCTATTTTGGATGAAGAAGAAAGATTCCCGGAAGAGACCATTCCAAAGCTGTTCAAATATGGCTTTTTTGGTGCAGCTTATCCGGAGTCTGAAGGCGGGGAAGGCGGAGACAGTCTGGCCTATGTCATTGCTCTTGAAGAAATATCAAAAGTATGTGCGACAACAGGTGTTGTTTACTCTGTACAGGCTGGTCTTGGTATGGGATTGTTCGCAAAATACGGTACCCCGGAACAGAAGGAAAAATATCAGAAAGGTGCATTTACAGACAAACTGGTCTGCTTTGCGCTGACTGAACCAGGAGTAGGTACAGACGCATCCAACGTACAGACAACGGCCGTAAGAGACGGCGATGATTATATACTTAATGGAACAAAGATGTTTATCACAACAGCCGGTCATGCGGAGTGGTATATCATTATCGCTGTGACAGACCGTGCCAAAGGCAATAATGGTATGACAGCCTTTATTGTTCATAAAGACGCACCGGGATTCTCTGTTGGAAAACATGAGAGAAAGATGGGTATCCGCGGTTCAGCAACCTGTGAATTGATTCTTAAAAATGTCCGTGTCAGCAAAGACGATATTCTTGGGAAAGAAGGCCAGGGCTTAAAGATGGCTTTGGCAAGCCTGGATTCGGGACGTATGGGTATTGCGACCCAGGCCCTTGGTATTGCCCAGGGAGCGATTGCTGA
>Ga0129308_1000553_pt1 | contig 53405 bp, 40 predicted proteins | sample L827metagenome_FD_94440 | JGI IMG/M metagenome (GOLD analysis project Ga0129308, IMG submission 94440) | Ring-tailed lemur group fecal microbial communities from Wisconsin, USA - L827 metagenome | ecosystem: Host-associated > Mammals > Digestive system > Large intestine > Fecal | place: USA... | reverse complement strand
TGGAACGTCTGGCGGCCTGATTGCAGGCCGGTTTTACTACTCCATTTACTACTTTTGAGGGAGAAATGGTAAGAGGTAATAAGAAGATTTGTAAGTATCTACCATAATCAAAAATGCCGGAAAAGCCCGGAAACACGGGCTATACCGACATTCAAGAACTTCTAAAAAGATAATCTAAAATCCCATATAATTTTGTTATACAATTCAGTTAAATTAATCGGTTCTATCATATTTATAATTACTTTTGTTTACTTATTTCCAGCGAGCTTTTCTGCTTTATTAGCTTCTATATTCTTTTTGTTAACCCGGATAAATATCTGAGCCACAATAAAGGCAAGGAATGCAAAAACAGCCAGCATAAGCAGAATGTAGCGCAATGCCGTAACTTCCTCATAAGTATCCAGGAAATGGCCGCAGATAATACTCATAAAGACATCCGGCAAATAGCCGATCGTTGCAACTATACCGATTGCCGTACCTGTATATAACATCGGCACTCCGGCTTCCGAAAGGGGTGTATAGAAGTTTCCTCGTACTACGCCTACAAAAATAATCATGATTGCATAGATCACTACGAATACCGTAAGCATACTGCTGTTTTTCGGCATTAAGGCAACAATCAGTGCACTGATTCCCATTCCCAGAGCGCCTACTCCCAATGTCCTGGCATAGCCCAGCTTATCGCTGATAAAGCCTCCGCCGATTGAGCCAATCGGTTTAAAATAACTGTTACACATACCGATAAAGGCAGCAACCGTGACACCGGCGCCAAATCCTTTTGTGGCGATTGTCGATGTATAGCCTCCCAGAGTACCTGATACGGAATAGCACCCCAGAACCATGAGTGACAAAATCCATACGCTTGGATTTTTCAAACATGCGATAATACTCTTAACAGAATACTTCTCTCCACTTTCCGTGTCGTCTTTCTCATCAGAAAATGCAAACCATGCGGCAATTCCGCAGAGAAGCAGCACAGCACCGCATATGATCAGGCCCAATCTCAGACCGGCAACCGCTGTAACCATATGGGATGCCATGATAACGATAAGAGTGCCGAGCACCATCTCGGCAAACGCACGTCCGCCTTCAACGCCCCCGAAAGCTTTCCCTTCACCACCAACATTTTTCCCCATCTGACGGATAACCTTGTTAAGCGGAGACCAGAATGTAAATGTTGCACAAAGGCCCATAAGTCCATAAGTCACCAGCAAAATCGGATAAGACGGGAATGTACTTAAGAACATCGTACACACTCCGTTTACCACCCATGAAAGCGTAACCATCTTTCTTGCAGAAACCTTATCGCAGACAATTCCTCCTAAAAAGTAGGTAAACATTGCTACTGATGCATATACGCTGACCAATGTTCCGAACTGCGTGTTAGTAATCCCATATCCTTCAATAAACGCATCGTAAAATGTATTACGAAGCATGTAAACACCGTACCCAATATTACCACCCAGGCAGCAAATCAGGAACTGAATCATTCCTCTCTTGTTTAATTTTCCTTTCATTCCTATATACTCCTTTTCTCGAACCAATTAATCCATACACGTATCATCTTTCTTCCGGATTCGATACAAAAATCATCCTGCACATACGGAATGATTATTGTATCGTAGTGACCTTAGCATGCTCCAGCGCATAATCGGAAAGTTCCTGGCCGAATCCCGGCAAGTCCGGAATCTCACAGTATCCGTTAACCGGTACATAATCATATTTGCCAAACCTTGTGTAGAACGGAAATCTATTCTGTACATGCCATTCCCGAATCACAAAATTAGTGATTGCGGCTTCCAGATGCAGCGATGCCGTGGTAACGATCGGGCTTCCGCAAACATGCGTCTGCACGGTTACATCATAACATCTTGCAAGATCACAAATTTTCTTCCCCTCGGTAATTCCTCCACAAGTGCCTAGATCCGGCTGGGCAATCCGAAGCGCATTCGCCTGAAAATATTCATTATAGTGAAAACACCCATAAACACGTTCGCCGCCTGCCAACGGAACAGATAACCGGGATTGTATCTCGCTCATGACAGGGATATTCATTGGGGTTGCAGCTTCTTCCATGAAAAATACTCGATATTTTTCTCCAATCTTTCCAATCTGCATCGCACTGATCAAATCTGTGTAGCCATGATTCTCCATAATGATATCAACCTCAGGTCCAACAGCTTCCCGAACCGCTGCGACACGCTCTTCAACTGTCTCAAGTATCCAATTCTGGCAGGGCCCGGATATCTTCCCGATTCGTTTCGCATCCTTATCAAAGGTCAGAAAATTAAATTTAACCGCATCGAATCCCTCTGCTACTGCCGCATTTGCTGCTGCCACATAATCTTCTGTGCTCCCCAGTTCTTCGTAACCGCTCGTTCCCCAGCCGAATTGTAACTGACTGGCATAAGAACGAAGCGCCGGTCTTTGTTTCCCTCCCAGCAATTCGTATACGGGAACATGGTACGCTTTTCCTTTGATATCCCATAACGCCATGTCGATCGCACTCATCCCCGCATATACGATCAGACCTCCTCCTGGTCCCCAGAAGGATTCCTGATACATCCTATCCCATACCTGCTCATGATATAGAGGATTCATACCGATAATGTAGCGGGCCATTTCCCGGATCATTGCGTAAGCTGCCGGTGCTCCGGCACTGAAACTTACGGATGCCTCACCATATCCATACAACCCTTTATCTGTATTCACACGGCAAATAATCGGACGGGTAGATGTACCTGTGTCCAGCAAGAACACATTAACACTTGTGATTTTCATTGTTCCTCCTTTCTGCTTAATAGTTAAGCTGCCTAATGGTTAATCTCCTTAACTATTTTTACAATACACCTATTGTTCTCTGTTGTCAAGACTTTTTCTATTTTTTGCAAGAAACTGTCTTGAATTACAAATTACAATCCCATCATTTTCTGACTTTCAAACATTTATATATCTTTTGTATCCATATTTTTTAAGAAAAACACAGATTTCTATGCAGCAAAAAAATAATACGGCCGCAGAATCTATTCTGTGGGTCGTATTATTTTACTTTTGTATACTGTTTCTTTGCTTTATGCGCTTAAATCCCTTTATTGTCGTACTCAATAACAACCTTTATCCTGTATCGCTTTTGTCATTGCAAAAATGTTTGCCGGGGCTACCAGGCAGCTAACCGTACACTCCGGCGTCAGAACAAATCCGCCCGGAGTATATTTCATCCGTTCAATAATATTTACCGCCTCTTTATAAACATCGGCCGGTTTGCCAAACATGAGAACATCATTGCTGAGATTTCCGCCTATAATGAAATCTGCTCCCATGACATCGGCCAAATTCTCCATATCCATCTCACTGCCGACTGTCACTAATGTTCTTCCATGAAACGGAAGTGAACTTTTAATGCACTCCAGATTTTTTTCGTGGCGCCCGCACAGATGAATACTTCCAATGTTAATCCCCATAGACTTGTAAGTATTCATAATCTCAATGATGTATGGCAAAGAGAATTTTTCAAAGTTTCGCGGTGAAATATTGGTGTGAGATTCCAACGGCAAATTAATCCCGGCTGAAATGGGATGTCCTTTAAACACTTCTTTATGTACCCTTGCCATCAAATACATATAGTCCGTAGCGAACCTCATCAATCGATGGACCATCTGCGGTTCTTTTATCATCCACAGATAAAGCTTTTCAATCCCTACCAACCCTTCCGCAATCCCCATCGGTGACCCGCCAAAAATAGATACCCCTTCTCCATGTTCGCACCTGATTCTGTTAAACTCAAGGATGCGGCGCGCATGAAATGTCTGCTCCAGTGAAGATGGCAGTTGTAATTTTTCGACATCATCCAACGTTTTAACCGCTCTCGAAGCCACCCTTGGTATGCTGTGTACAGGCTTCTCCGGTATCACGACACTGCCTCCCGGGAAATCAGCAGCATACCCGCACGGAATGTTAAATCCCACGCCATCGTCGCTGTCAAACATCTTCAAAAACCATTTTTGATTTTCATAGGCAATTTGGGGGTAATAGTAAAAGTCATGCGTTGACGTATTGCAAAATCTGGCGGCAATAGAATCAACATAAGTCAATACCGGAACCCGGTCTAACGCTTCTCCTTTGTATAACCTGTCCCACCTTTCCGCAGACGAAAGCTTTTCCAATTACTCCACCTCACTTTTATTCTTCCTGCCGCACCAGTTTTCTTACAAATTCATTTACCGGATGCTCCCAGATTTCCTCTGCAGTCCCCTGCTGAATCACCTCTCCGGCATCCATTACCAGAATCATATCGCCAAGCTTTAACGCTTCTTTTACATCGTGGGTGATAAAAACAATATTCATGCCAATTTCTTCATGGATACGCTTAATTTCGTCCTGAAGAAATTTACGTGTAATCTCATCTACAGCCGAAAAAGCTTCATCCATGAGCAAAATTCCCGGACCTGCAGCCAAAGCTCTTGCCAGGCCAACTCTCTGCCTTTGCCCTCCGGATAATTCGGAAGGATATCGATCCAGTAACTCTTCATCAAGACCAACAATCTGCGTCAGGCGTTCTATTTCCTGCTTTGCTCTGGCTTTATCCCACTGTTTTGACAAATTTGGTACATAGGCAATATTTTTCCGCACACTCATATGGGGAAAAAGCCCAACCTCTTGAATTGCATATCCGATATTGCGGCGCAGATTAATCTTATTCATCCCGGCGATGTTTTTTCCCTCGATAAAAATCTCTCCCTCATCCGGGACGAGCAACGCATTTATCATTTTCAACAACGTAGTTTTTCCGCAGCCGGAGCTGCCGATCACAGTCACAAATACCCCTTTTGGTATTTCAAAACTTACATCATGCACTGCATAAAAATCATTATATTTTTTGCTCACATGAGAAAAAGTAATCATCGGTGTACTATCGGTATTTCTCATTTCAATCCCTTCTTTTGCAGAAATTCTTCTGCCACTTCCGCTTCATCACGTTTGTCCACTTCAACAGCATAATTCATCTCAACCATATCCTCATCCGAAATCAGCCCTTCCATCATAAGAAGCACCTCCTCTAATCCTGGATTTGCTTCTAACGCTTCTGCTCTGATAACCGTTCCGCAAAAATAATCCTCAAAAAAGTGTAAATCGTCCTCCATAACTGATGCGCCAGCAACCGAAATCTGGGCATCCGTTGTATACACAGTAATCACATCCACTTCTTTTTCATTTAACGCCGTATACTTCAATCCGCTGTCCATTTCAACGATCTTTCCGAACTTCATTTGATAAGCATTACACAAAGCATCATAGCCATCTTCCCGCTCAAAATAATCATACCCGGCTCCAAACGTCAATTTATCGGCCACCTTCGCCAAATCGGAGGTAGTCTTAAGATTATATTCATCTACAACTTCCTGGCGGACCAGCAATCTGAATGTATTGTTAAACCCATAAAGTCCTTCCCATTTCAGATCATACTGCTCCTCATATTCCTTCTGAAGCTCCGCAAACAAGGTTTCGCTATCGGGAACCTCTGTCTTTTTCAAAACATAAAGCCATGATGTCCCTGTGTATTCGGGATACAGATCAAACTCACCATTCATGAGACCTGTCTGGATATTAGCGGTTCCTCCGCCTACGCCTTTCGTAATTTCCACATCGACATCTAAGTTGTCTTCTATCAACATACCCAACATTTCCCCCAATATCAGCTGTTCCGTCATGGGTTTGGTCGCAATGTGAATAGTTTGCTTCGTTTTAGTATTTTCACCACACCCGCCAAGCACACATATCGTCAACGCACTAACGCATACGGCTGAAACTACCTTTTTCCATGTTTTCATTTCATTTTTCTCCCTTTCTTTAGTAATCTTTCACAAAGCCCAAGTAAATGATCCGCAATCAATGCAATGACTGCGATCAATATCCCCCCGGCCACTGTCATTGGCATATTATAGGTTGTAATCCCCCGATAAATTGCCACGCCGATGCCGCCGGCACCGATAAATGATGCGATACCGGCAAGTGCGATCGTCATAACAACCATATTACGCATACCGGCTATGATCACAAGAAATGCCAGCGGTAATTTTATTTTTATAAGAGTCTGAAAAGGGGTGCTGCCCATCCCCGTCGCCGCCTCGACAATCGCAGGGTCAATATTGTTAATTCCCGTATACGTATTTCGAACCATAGGCAAAAGCGCATAAACGCTTAAGGCAACAACTGCCGTAGTATCTCCGATACCTGTCAGAGGTATCAGAAAACCAAGAAACGCAATGGACGGGATTGTATACACAACATTAATGATCCCCAAAACATACGGCGCAATTTTTTTGTGCTCGCTGATGAAAATTCCAATAAACAACCCCAGAGCGGTCGCTATCAAAATAGCAACAGCCGTAATCCTCAGATGCTGCAAAATCAGCTCCCCGAAAAAGGCGGGCCGTTCCACAAACAGATTCCATACCTCCGCAATCATATAGTGTCCCCCTAGTGTTAAAACGTGTCATTTGGTTAATCAACTTAACTATTTTTAGTATAGCACTTCTACCCGGATTGTCAAGTTTTTTCCACCTTCGGTTCGTGACACAAGATTGAATTTATACCCTTCGGGATGAAGGTACGCTGACCATTCACTTAAGCATATTGGGCAATCAAACTGACAGCCCAACGTATCATCACTCAGGTATCCTTGGCAGAAAAAAACCTCGGGAATCTGCTGTTAGCTTTCCCCAAGGTTTCTTTTCATAAACGTCAGATATTAACATTTAATATACACTAAGTATATTATTCCGCGTACCCGATAAACAAATTCCCCCCATTCGCCGCCAGGCTATCCATCTGCTCGATCGTCACGGAATATCTCTGCCCATCAGCAGGGTCCAGATACGCCACGTTCGTCTTATTATATCCAATCAACAAAACCGCATGGTTTTCACCGAGCACCGCTATCACCGGCGTCTCGCGGCTGATGGTATAAAGGACCTCTTCTGTGGTGCACCCTGACAGATCAAAACCTTCACCGCCGATACTCGCCGCAAGAATCTGCTCGGGAGCAGTACCATTTGCCACTGCCTCGGCGATATCAGCCTTCTTCCCTTCTTTTTTCAGAATCTGTTTTATACAAGCTGCCATGGTACTCTCACCGTCTTCCGCTTGAAAGGCCTCCATGTTATCCACTTCGTACTGTGTGGGTCTGTTTCCTCTCTCCCATAGATAAACCTGTCTGGAGGATACCGCAACTCCGTATACCTCATCGGCACGCCTCACAGCGAGGCCTGCTTTGTCATATACACCCTGTAACTCTCCCAGGGCAAAGACATAATATTTTCCGGTCGTTCCGGATTCATCGAAACTGATCGTCTGCGGTTTGTCAAATAAAACCTGCTTCGGTTTCAGCAGCTTGGCATTCCTATCGGAAATGCCGTCTTCAAAACGCAGTCGTACTACCGTTTCACGTACCTCATCGCTGTAGGTTTCCAGTGCGATATTACTCTCTTTTTTCTCCTCATTGTTGGTGATATAGTCAGAAGGAAGTTTACTATAAATGCTTTCTTGTTTCGTAAATCGTTCCAAAGTCAGCATGTTCTCATCCACATACCCCTCCTGGACATACACCTGATCTGTCTGATAGGTTTTTACCACTTCCTGCTTCTGATTCACAATCTCTACCTTATACATAGGAATCACTGCCTCACCAGATACCGTTTGACCGGCATCTGCCGCACGCAAAGTGCCGTAGGCAAAATCATCCCGTATAAACCCGATAGGCTTTAAATACTCCTCCCCTTCGCTGGTCAATTCAAATGATTCTCCGCTTTTCAGGTTCAAAACCGTCAGTTTCTGACATTCATCGATCTTTCCGCCCAGGTTCTGATAAGCCATCAGATGACCGTCATCAGAAACCGCATACTGCCCGTTTTCCAGTCCGCGCACCAGAACTTCGCGTGTGTCCTCTTTCATGTCCACCGAATAGAGTGTTCCGTCCATCATGACATATAGTTTTTCACTTTTACTGCTGAAATAAACATATTTTCCCAGATCTTCTTTCATGACATAATAACCTTTCCGGCTGGGAACAAATGCTTTTTCCTCCACGGAATTCTTCTCGGCATTAAAACTATAGACAGCCACGCCGCTTTGCCCTTCGTGAACTCCCCGATTCATATAACCGGAAACGGTAAATATGGTGTCTCCGTTTTTATCTACTGAAATAATATGAATCTCATGACGGTCATAAAGATTGCGGATGTCCACACTTTCCGCGTCGGCAAAACTGAACACCAGCGATAACTTGTCTTCCTCTTTATTAAAATTCCATAATTCTTTATTCTGCACAAAGGAAACAATATTTCCTTCCGAATTGTTCTGATATTCCAAATCCGTATCGGCAACGCCGAGTAAAATCCCTTTCTGGTCAAGGGAATCCTCCCCGCCGCCAAAGCGCTGATCCATGGTCCTGTCATAATCCAGAAGATATTTTTTCTCTCCCACAATTCGCACGCGGAAGAACTCTTTCACACTGTACAGGGCATCCGGATTCTCTTTATATCCCGGACAAGTCACCTGATAAATGAGCTGAATCGAAGTGTAAGTGGGATTACATTCCTTGACTTCCCACTGTACATCTCCCACAACGTCCGGTTCTAATTCTCCCCAGGTCACATGATTCAGATCCGAATGAATCGTCACATGATGATAGGTGGTATTGTCCCCTTCCGAATTAGATTCCAGTGCCGCCACCAGACTGTCCGTCGTAGACTGATTCAGAGCTGTCGTGTGGAAATCCTGCGCATAATCAAGGCAGGTCTTATAATTACTCTCCGAGGCGTCCACAATCCGTGTATAATAGTAAATCTCCTCATCCTCCAGATAAAGCGTAATCTTCAGCACCCGTTCTTCATTTAAAACATCTTCCGCCCGGAAGCGAAGTTCCGCTGTTTCCTCTTTCCCTTTTATCTCCCCGCTCTGCAGGCATTCCTCTCCGTTTAAAGTATAGACCTCCCAGCCTGCCTTTTCCACCTCGGCATCATACGCATCCAGTTTCATAGTCAGCTTATAATCCATCACCGGAGTCACTGTATCCCGCATAGAAGTGAGCAGCATATCCGCCTTGTACCCGGGAAGAGAATTAATCTCGTACCCCTCCGTCACAAATGAAATGCGCGGCAGGGTCGCACCGCCCATATCCGCACTCATATCCGTATTTCCTCTGTTGGTCAGGTAACTGAACAATATCACCGCCGCGATAAACACCGCGGTCAGTACACCTGCACGTACAGCAATTCTCTTAATCATACTTTCTCCCCTTTTCTATATGTAAAACGAATATGCAAGCATTACATATCCATCAAAATTTCCTATTTATCACTTTTCCCGCAAGATTCCGCCTCTCTTCCCGGCTCTCCATTCAAAAGCCGTCCCAAAGTCGGATCGATATGCAGCATCTTTCTCAACTCCTCAATCCGCTCAGAATTCTTCCCCATTCTCCCAGTATATACCGCACGGATCAAAATATTCTTCGGCGTATGCTCCATATCAATAAATTCCAGAATCTGTGTGTCATATCCCTCCCGCTTCAAATATTCCGCACGCATGGCATCCGTCACCAGAGCCGCCATCCGCTCTTTGATAAGCCCATAAGAAAATAAGGGAGAGAGCACTTCATTCTCCATCTGCCTGTTCAGCTCATGCTGACAGCAAGGCACTGATAAAATAACCTTTGCCTTCCACCCCACAGCCTTCGCCAGTGCAAAATCCGTCGCCGTATCACAGGCATGCAGAGTCACTACCATATCCACTTCATCACTTCCGGTGTAATCTGCAATATTTCCCTCCAAAAACTTCAGTTTCTCATATCCATACTTCACCGCCAGATCATTGCAGTGCCGGATCACATCCGTTTTCAGATCCAGCCCGATGATACGGATATCATACCCCTTCAGTTCATGCAGATAATAATACATGGCAAAAGTAAGATAAGATTTCCCACAGCCAAAATCTAAAATCGTTACTTCCTTCTCTTTCGGAAGCTGCGGGAGAATATCCTCAATAAATTCCAAAAACCGGTTAATCTGCCTGAATTTATCAAACTTGGTGCGGACAATCTTTCCCTCCTGCGTCATCACACCCAGATCCTGCAAAAAAGGAACCTGTGTCCCCTCTTCCAGAATATATCTCTTACTCCGGTTGTGCGACAGATCCGCCTTTTTCACTTCCTGACTCTGCCGCTTTCTCTGAACCGTAACCTTTCCCTTCTTGCTGACCAGCGCCTGAATCCGCCACTTCCCCGTCTCCATCTGCATCTGTCTAAATCCCGGCAGCGTCCTCTCGATATATTCCGCCGCCTCAGCCGCCGTCAGATTCCGGTGAAACGCCTGGTTATTCCGGTACTCCTCGCACTGAAACATCAATTCTTCCCCTCGCATAATCGGGCGGACCTTAATCTTCTGATTTCCTTCCTTCTCCCTCGGGCCACTGATGATTGCCGAGATAAAATCTATATTCAAACTATCCTTTAAACATTCTCTTAACTGCTCCATCCAAATACTCCTTTGTAAAATATGGAATATAAATATTGTAAATGTAAAAAGAGGGATATGCAAGGGGAATTCGTAAATGGTGGGTGACGTATGGGGAAAGTGTTTTACGGAAGTTAAATGGAGCGTGGCATAAATTTATCACCCCAAAATGTTAAGAAAAAAGGATGCTAGTCCCATTGGACGAACATCCTCTTTTCTTTACAGATTGGCGTGATAAAGTTATGACATGCGGGAACGCTTAAGCAAAACATCGAACCACGCTCCCGCCGCGTCCCATCAGCTGCCTACTCGACACATTTCATCCGGATCACCACTTTAAACAAATCCCCATCCAGATAAAGTTCAAAGCTCCCGCCCTGAAGCTCCATCAGATTCTTTGCGATGGACAACCCCAGTCCGCTGCCTTCCGTGCTTCGTGACACATCTCCCCGAATAAATCTCTCCGTCAGCTCATCTGCCGAGATATTCAGTGGCTGTTCGGACACATTTTTCAGTGTAAATCCCACTTCATCTCCATTCTTTTTCAAATCCGCATAGACCCTGGTTCCCTGCATCGCATATTTTGCCGCATTGTTGAAAATATTGGAAAGGATTCTCCACATTCTTCGTCCGTCCGCATTAACGATCACCGGTTCATCGGGAACATTTACCAGAAGGGTCAGATTTCTTGCCTCAAATTTCTCCTCCAGCTCCGCGCAGGTCTGATTAACCAGTTCCACCAGATTCAGATTCATTTTTTCCAGTTTGATATTTCCACTGCTTACCTTGGAGGCTTCCACCACATCCTCGGTGAGTGTTTTGAGTCTCTGGGATTTTTCCTCCAGTACCTTCAGATAATTCTGTATCCTGGGATCCTCAAAATTCTCCCGTTTCAAAAGCTCTACATAATTGATAATAGAAGTAAGCGGCGTCTTGATATCATGAGATACATTCGTGATCAGATCGGTTTTCATGCGCTCATTCTTCATACTGTGTTCGACCGCCTTTTCCAGACCATCTCCGATTTTGTTAATCTCCTCGGCCACCTTCAACTGCTCCCCTTTGAGGCCGTCCAGCGGAATCTGGAAATCTACCTGCCCTCCGGCAATGGTCTCCACTCCCTTCTTAATACGGTCACGGCCGATCGCACTGTGAACCAGATACACAAGAGCACCCGCATCCGCCAGGACCATCAGCAGGAAAAACAGCCATTCTCCATCATAGAAAACACTCCACGACATCATTACCAGTAAATGAATCAGTACGAAAATTCCAAATGCCAGCACAGTTTTCCATATCAGGTTCATGTAAGAAACAGTCAATTTCACAAACCGGCAGAATGATCTCAGCAAACTGTTTTTCCAGAGAGTTTTTGCCTTGAACCTGCGCACCAGCCCCAGCCACAGGAACAGACCTGCCGCGCAGCAGATTACGCCAGCCATCGTCAGAAATAGTATCTTATAGGGTGTCATGCCATTTACCACAGCGCGTGTCGTATACGTAACGCTTTCCCCGTAATCCATATATTCAACCACGGGATGCACACTGATGACGGAAGTCACTTCTTTGATCATTTCTACCGAAATCACGAAGGCCAGAACAAAGAGTACTCCTGCGATCAGAAGAAACACCTCTGTCTTGATCTGGTCAATGAGCATCAGCTTCACATTTTCCTCCCGGCCGGTTCTGCCCGCAATCACCGTCAGCCAGATCAGGCACACCAAAAATCCCAATCCTCCGAACATTGCTGCTGCCACCACGATCCCCACCACAGGCGCATATTGGTTATATTCCAAATGTTCCTGATAGAACGAGTCCTGAATCGGATATTTCGTATCAACAGCAAACGCACAGACATAATTTTCCGAAGCCAGATTACCGTCAACCGTTTTCCATGTGGTTGCAGACATACTGGTATTGGTCTTAAAATCTGCGAGCTTCGGTGTGATCACTGCATATTTTCCCGCTTTGGTTATACTCTCCACATTTTCTTTCCAGGCATCAAAGCTTTGATAATTCTCACGATTTGTGTAGATCATCTTGTTGTCCAGGTCTACGATGAGATACGCGAGATTAGTGTTCCCCTCAGACCATATCTTCTCGCTCTCCTGGCACTGGTTCACCGTGGAGGAGATATTTCCCACAGCATAAGACAGCATCTCCATAATTCTGTCCAGTTTTCCATTCCACTGCGGATTATTGTTTACAATTTCCAAAAGATTTTTGGCACCGTCCGGAGCATATTTCTCTTCCATCTCCACACCGTCATAAATCCAGCATTTTGTGTAGATCACTTTATTATCTTTGTCAAGAAGATTTTGAAACAACGCACTATTCTGTGCACCGGAAAAGAGCAGGTTCATCACGTCCTCCCCATCCCGGATTCCCCAATCTTCTTTCATCTGCTCACTGGATAGTACGGAAAATTTAATCTCTCCATCCGTTACCAATTTGCGGAATTCATCGGCATAATAATATTGATATGTTTCGTCTTCACGTTTACACACCACAATATCATCGCTGGAAGGTCCGTCTTCTTCCCAGTATCCGTTTCCCCCCCATTTTATCAGTTCTCCCAACCGGTAAGCTATGCCGCTTTGATTCTCACCGGTGATCGTATTTTTTTTATCATACTCTTCCAGATCAACGAGCTTGGCTTCATCAAATGCACCATCCGTCTCAAATTCCTTCAGAAGAGGCTGGGCCCACGCAATCTCATTCGCCGCACTTAAAAAACGCGTCTCAAATGCCTGAGAATCCTCATATTTCCTATTCGCATAAAGCATATCATCCATGTTCGCCGCCGGATAAGACAAAACCCAGAACAAGCTGACCACAAGCATAGCGGCAAAAATATGCTCCAGAACCACCAGTACCCCTTTACACGGTGCGCTCCGATACCATTTATTCATAATGCCTCCTTAACTGATCTTTTCCACCTTATACCCGACACCCCAGACCACCTTCAGATAGCGGGGCTCTTTCGGGTTAATCTCAATCTTCTCCCGGATATGCCGGATGTGAACCGCGACGGTATTGTCCGCCCCGATGGCATCCTCATTCCAGATTCTTTCATATATCTGATCGATAGAAAATACCTTCCCCTGATTTTTTACTAACAGTAACAGAATATTGTATTCGATCGGTGTCAGTTTCACCGGTTCTCCATCTACGGTTACCTCTTTTAAATCATCCCGGATAACAAGGCCACCTGTCCGGAATTCGTCTTTACTCTCCTGGCTTGCCGTACTTCCAAGCTGCGTATAGCGTCGGAGCTGGGATTTCACCCGTGCAACCAGTTCAAGTGGGTTAAATGGCTTCACCATATAGTCGTCCGCACCTACGTTCAGCCCAAGAATCTTGTCGGCATCCTCAGATTTCGCTGACAGAATAATGATCGGCAGACGCATCTCTTCCCTGATCTTCAGCGTCGCCCGGATTCCGTCGAGACGGGGCATCATCACATCTATGATCAGAAGGTCCACGTCATTTGCCTTCAAAACCTTGATGGCTTCCTCCCCGTTATATGCTTTCAGTACCTTATACCCTTCCTGGGTCAGGTAAATATCAATCGCTTCTACAATATCTTTATCGTCGTCACATACTAAAATCGTAGACATTTTTCATCACCTCCCTTATAGTATACAAGAATAGCAAGGAATTTTTAAGAGGGGGACGGGAGATTTATTAAGAGTTTTTTAAGATTAAACTTTCACCGGGAAATTCCGATTTCTTTATTTTCGTTTAAGAAATCATTAATAAATTTTCTAATTCTTTTAGAATCTAATCATACTTTGGACACATTTGGGGGATATACTAATACTCAGATAGTTGATAAAACAACTATCTCCCCCCTCATAAAGTAAAAGCAATCGGGGATGACCCGATTGCCGCACTTTACTCTCATTCCTTTAGATAACTATAAAAAAGAAATCCGCTGACCCGTGTGGTTAGCGGATTTTCTTTGTTGCTAAGCATACCTGAGTGAAGGTCCAGTGGACCTTCATCTCGGTCTTACATCATCACTCACCATATGCGTATATTCGCGTCAATCAAAAACTGGCAAAACAGTATTTATCATTTGCCGCTGACGCAGGCCATGCTGATACTGCAAAACTACTTGAAGAACAATTCGGCGACCGGCGCTATCCACCCAAAGATGCCGGCAAGCATTTAGAGACTACAGTTATAGTGAATAGTTATTCTGCTCTATCATGAAATCCTGTTCACCGGTGGAAGGCATGTATGCTCTTTGCATACATAATAGGTTGTCTTCTCATTCAACAACTTATACTCCTCTGTCGCTTCCGCAATAATTTTCACATCCGCATACAACGGAATCTTTGCGATAATCTCCTCCGCGCAGTCCTCTTTACCCAGCACCACTGTAATCTTCTGAAGCGGCTCCAGATAAAAAAGCAAAGCGATTAAAAACATACTGTATCCCGCAGGATAATGCTCTGCCTTAGCAGACATAAATGCAAGCTGCCGTTTTGCCGCCTGATCGTAGTCTTCTTTTCGGCCACCGGATCCCCCGGTTGCCGCATCAGCCCCCGCATTTATCTGCAAAAGCCGTACCAGACAGTACGCCATCACGGAATTCCCGCTTGGCAGCGCGCCGTCATACGTTTCTTTTGGTCTTGAGACCAGATCCTGATTCTGCGTTCCGTACAGGAAATAACCGCCAGTCTCATTTTCAAACTGCTGCCTGGCCTCATGGCAGATCTGTTTTGCGCGCTTCAGATATGCGGGCTCTGAGGCTGCATCATACAGGCTGATTAATGCGGCCGTGTAATACGCATACTCATCCAGAAACCCTTTTACGGACCGCTTCTGCTTGCGGCAGCTTACATAAAGAAGATTTCCGTCAGTTAAATTCTTCTCTATAAAACGATATGCCCTCTTTGCAGCGGTAAGATAGCGCTGTTTTCCCGTGACCCAGTACAGAACGCTCAGCGCGCAGATCATAAGGGAATTCCATGCGGTAAGGATTTTATCGTCCAGGTGAAGCCTTGCACGGGATTTCCGATAATCGTACAAAGCCTTTTTCTCATTGTCAAACACATCCGAAATCTCGTTACCGTTCAGGAGATTTGGTATGTTTTTCCCCTCAAAATTTCCCTGCCTCGTGATTCCGAAATATGCGCAGAATTGTTTTCCGCTCTCTGCTCCCAAAACCTTGCATATTTCCTCATAGTCCCACACATAAAATTTTCCCTCTTCACCCTCACTATCCGCATCCTGAGCAGAGTAAAATTCTCCGTCAGCTCCGGTCATTTCCCGAAAAACATAATCCGCTGTCTTCTCTGCCGTATCAAGCATCCATTCATCGCCGGACACCTTATATGCGGCAGAATACGCCAGGATCAGCAGCGCATTGTCATACAGCATTTTCTCAAAATGGGGCACCAGATAATATCTGTCCGTGGAATATCGCGAAAATCCCCCGCCGATATGGTCAAAAATTCCGCCCCTGCGCATCCTGTCCAGTGTAAATCTCACTTGTTCAAATGCCGCCTTATCATCAGAAAGCTTCGAGTATAAGGCCAGAAAAATCAAATTGTGAGGAGTCGGAAATTTCGGAGCCTGTCCGAATCCGCCATACTCTTGATCAAAGCTCTGTGTGAAAATGGCCGCTGCCTGCCCGGGAAGTCTTCGGTCCATCTCTCCGGATAGCTGATTTTCCTGCGCGCCAAGCTGTGCAAGAATCGCATCTGCCGACGCCAGCAGTTCCTCTCTCCGGCTGTTCCATTTCTCTGCGACCGCAAGCAGCAGGTCCCGAAATCCCATCCTGCCATAACGGGATTCGGGTGAAAAATAAGTCCCCGCAAAAAACGGCTTCTGCTGCGCCGTCATAAAGATACTCATGGGCCAGCCGCCGCTCCCGGTCAGGGCCTGGCAGACGCCCATATAGACGCTGTCGATGTCGGGTCTCTCCTCCCGGTCTACCTTGATGGATACAAAATAACGATTGAGAATCTCCGCGATTTCCATACTTGCAAAACTTTCGTGCGCCATCACATGGCACCAATGACAGGTGCTGTAGCCGATGCTTAAAAAGATCGGTTTATTTTCCCGCTCCGCTTTCTCAAATGCCTCATCTCCCCAGGGATACCAATCCACGGGGTTGTCTGCGTGCTGCAGAAGATACGGGCTGGTCTGATGTTTTAAATGGTTACTCATATAGGACTTTCCTCTTTCATTTTATTTATCTGATATTTTGCACCATCAACAGCAAATTATGCGATATACGACGTACAAGCCGCCAGCCCGATTGCATCACGGGTTTTTACAAACCATATTCCTGCAATAATGTCTTCTGATATTCTCTGTCCTGAGATGCTCTTTTCAGCTCCTCCAGTTTATTCTCAGAAAGCAGCCGCATATTCAGCTTATTCAGCCGCTCTGCCTCTCGCTCACTTCCTTCCCGGAGACCCTCAGCCAGGCCCTCCTCCCGAAATTCGTTTTTCAGCAATTCCTCATATTCTTCCCGTTCCATTGTCAAAATCATACCGACTACCTCCGCTTTTTGCTTTGTCAGTATCTCCTTCAAAACATTTTTTTCAATACACTTCGCGGAGTGATCGCACAAAACATAAATCTTTTCTATTTTCGCTTGTCCCCCACAGAGAAACAGATTTGACTTTCCTTCCACCATCGCTTATACTATTTTTATTACAAGTGTAATATTTCTCTTTCAAATATAAAATTTCGGAGGAACCGCCATGAAAAAGCTGCCCCAGATTTCAGAAGCAGAATATGAAGTAATGAAAATAGTCTGGAAATGTGCCCCAATCAGTACAAATGAAGTGACTGAGCGTCTGACCCGCACGACCACCTGGAGTCCGAAGACGATTCAGACTCTGCTCAAACGTCTGGTCAACAAGGGCGTACTTACCTATGAAAAACAAAGCCGGGTTTTCGTGTATACCCCACTTGTTCAGGAGACTGAATATGTAAACCAGGAAAGCAATTCCTTCCTGAAACGTTTTTATAACGGCAACATTACTGCCATGGTCTCTGCCTATCTGGAAAATGACCGGCTGTCCGAGGATGAGGTTTCCTCTCTCCGCAGCCTTCTTTCCGACAAATCGGAGGAAAATGCGGCCAAATCACGGGACTGATTCTCTGTGATATCTAATACCTAAACATAATGATAGGAGGACTGACTTTGCTCTCATTTGCCACCCGTTTTTTCTACAGCAATCTTTTCCTCGCCGCCTTTGTGTGCATCATCGTGGCTGTAAAGAAACTGCTGAAAAATCATTTATCCGAGCGTCTGCAATACAATCTATGGTTTTTGCTGCTCTTTTTACTGGGAATCCCTCTCATACCGTCCCAACTGGCTGGAATTTTCAAAATTTTTGCCTGGATTCCTTCTCCCGGTGATGCAGACTTCTTTTCCTCTGCCAGTATAGGACAGACGGAAGTTCCACAAACACAGGCTGCTGCCCTGGATCTGATCCGTGATTTTTCTATCACTGTAAACCGCCAAAGCCATTCCCTGCCCGCCATTCTTTTCCTGTCGATTTGGATTGCCGGCATGGCAGTTCTGCTCTGCTTTACTTTAAAAGCCAGGCTATTGCTTTACCGGATCAAGCACTCTGCCCTGCCGCTTCAAAATGCTGAAATACACAAAATATTTGACCTTTGCAGGTCAGAGATGCGGATCAAAAAAAGGATTCCACTGTACAGCACCGCTTACCTGAAAACCCCCATTATGACAGGAGTGTTTCGACCGCGCATCTATTTACCGCTTCATCTGATATCCGACTTTGCCCCGAAGGATATCCGCTATATGCTTCTGCATGAATTACAGCATTACAAATATAAAGACGCTTTGATAAACAGTATGATTACTTTTTACGGCATCCTATACTGGTGCAATCCTACCGTACGCTATGCCCTGCGGGAAATACCGGATGACCGTGAGCTCGCCTGTGATTCTTCCGTTTTGAACATGCTAAGTCAAAGCGAATATAAGGACTATGGAGCTACCCTCATTAATTTTGCAGAAAAGCTTTCTTTGTTCCCGTTTCCTTTCGTCTCCGGCATCGGAGGCAATCAGAAACAGATAAAACGGCGTATTATAGGTATCGCCTCCTACCGTCCTCCTGCCAGAGGACAAAAATTAAAAGGGCTGCTGATCTACTGCCTGATCGCTGCGTTGTCGCTTGGTTTTACCCCGGCTCTTTCTGCTGATGCCTCACAGGAAGACACGTATCGGAAGCAAACCAAAACCGCAGTCTCCCATGTGGATTTATCTTCCTTTTTCGGAGACTGCCAGGGAAGTTTTGTATTGTATGACACTGCTTCCGACCAGTGGGAAATTTATCAGGAATCTCTCGCAAAGCAGCGTGTTTCCCCGGATTCCACTTACAAGATTTACAGCGCACTGGCAGCACTGGAAAAGCACAAGATCCGGCCGGATTCCTCCTCCCTTGACTGGGACGGGCAGATTTGGCCGTTTGACGAATGGAATCAGGGGCAGACCCTTACCTCTGCTTTACAAAATTCCGTAAACTGGTATTTTCAGACACTGGATAAACGCATGGGACTTACTTCACTGGAAAAATTCTACTCGGATATCGGATATGGAAATCACGATCTCTCGGGCGGAATCTCCGATTTCTGGATGGAATCCTCGCTTAAGATTTCCCCTCTGGAGCAAGTGGAAATGCTTAGGAAGCTGTATACAAATGAATTTCATTTTCGGGATGAAAATATTGATGCTGTGAAAAATGCTCTTCGATTATCCTCCTCTGACAAAGGTATCTTGTATGGCAAGACAGGCACCGGAAATGTGAACGGGGAGACCGTAAACGGATGGTTTATCGGCTATGTCGAATCGGCGGACACCACCTACTTTTTTGCTGTCAACCTGCAGGGGAAAACTTCTTCCGCCGCGAGTGAAATTGCTTTACGAATTCTTCAGGCTAAAAATATTTATTAATCACAGAAATCCGCTCATAATACTCCGGAATCTTTTTCTTCTCCTCCTCCGAAATATCGTTTCTTAGGTATTTCACCCCGTTTTCCGTAAAACGTACTGTAAGCTCATGGGAAAACACCCTGTCGTTTCCCATCATTTCACAAACCGCATCCACGGTGAGCGTAACGGTTCCGTCCCAATTTTCAGACAGGTCCACCACCTCCGGTACAGATGTTCTGAAAGCATTCAGGACATAATTGCCGCATCCTAATCTTTCCCAGCCATACCGCCGGCTGTCCGCATCGTATACCGCATACCGGCGAAGCTGCTCTGCGGACACCGGTAAGTATTTCATCATCAGGCTCTCCAACTCCTCTTGTGCGATTCCTTCCGATTTCCCGGTATTCCTCCTTAAGAGGCTTTACCCGCAGCATGGCACTGCCGTCTACTATCTCCGTCACCTCCGGCGGCTCGGGAACACACAGCTCGTAGCAAAACCATCCTTTTTCCGTATACCTCCACGACTTCACCCTTGCACGAGAAATACCAGAAACTCCGGGAGTGCCTCCCTCCTGCCATATTCCGGTGCAGCTCAGCAGATACAGATTCTCCCCGTCATAAGAGAATTCCTTTCTGCATACAGTTCCGCTTGGATAGATCTCATATATGGTCTCTTTGCTCTTTTCTCCGGCAAGCGCCTGATTCAGAAAGCTCTCCATCCTCTCATAATTCTGCATTTCTCCGGGATACGCGCCGGAGGCGATCACGATATTGCCTGTTTGGCACAGTACCTGTACCATTTCTCCCAGTTCTTCGTCCGTTAGAATTTCACCTGTGTTTTTGTTTTTACCCGAATCAACATACTGTTCGCGAATAAGGTTCATCGTGTTTAGACATTCTTGACTTGCCCTTTCTTTTTCTGCTTTATTTATAGGGAGATTGTAGCCTTTTTCTAAAACATTCTGACTATTTCCGGAGATTTCTACCCCGCCGACCGCTTCTGTCCATTCTTCATCCGACAGTCTCTCCTTGTACCACAGCGGCTCCACATTCATCTCTGAAGGGATTACGTGATTTGACACATATTGAAAAGCGCCGTTTTCCAGAGGCCGCACGGTAACCTCATGGGAAAATGCACAGTCCGTATTTCGCTCTGCCCAGACCGCATGAACCGTTAGTTTCACCGTGCCATCCGCATTTTCACAGACATCCGTCACCTCCGGGTACGGCGGTTCTGTTCCGTTTCCGCAGTCATAGATTCCCCGCGCTCTGTACTGGTATGTACCGGTCTTTTCATGCCATGTCATTTTCTGTTTTAATATTCCGGCGTCAACCCGGAAATATTCGGTAAACACCTCTTCAAATTCCTTCTCCGGAATCTCGACGCACACCCTCCCGAGTTTAAAATCATATGGCGCCTGCCTGCCATGCTTCATTCGGTAGAGTATCTCATACAGGTCACAGAAATTCAAACTCTGAAAATCCGGCTCGCTCCAATCGGAGACAAACAGATTATTCGCGCCATAGCCAACCATCTCCAGACATTTGCGGTTCCACTCCCTGCACGATGCATCCAGCGGTTTTATCCGGATTGCCGTATGTCCCGAAGGCCCGTCAAAACCAGAGGGATGATATTCTTCCAAAAACAAATACCCTTTTTCCGTGTAGCTCCATGTATATGCCGTATATTCTGTCAGATGCCCCGCCTCCGGCGCGCCGTTTTCCCAGCGCAGAAGGCTTCTCCTAACTTTGATCTTTCCCTGAAAGGCCCGCAGATCATAACGCACAAACCCACCTTCATCCGTAACGACCAGAAGGAATACCTCTGCCTCCTGACCATTTTGAGCCTTAAGGCAAAATGCTTCTGCTTCTTTTGCATTTACCATATCGATCTGATTAGCGGAGTCCACCACTGTATAACCGCACTCCCCAAGCCGTTCCACAATTTCTCCGATTACTTCGCGCTGGCCCAGCCTCCCCTTGTCCACAGCAGCTTCGTAAATCTTGCGGTAATCCTCTGCGATTTTCTCTGATTCTTCCAATATTCTCTGCTCCGTACTTTGCGGCTCTGTCCGGTTACCCTGGATGGTACTTCCCGCCCTACATCCACTCACCCCGCAAACTGCCAAAAGCATCAAAAAAGCAATTCCTTTTCTTTTCAATCTTCATACTCCTCTCTTTTCTTACGTTTGTAAGATTTAAAGTCAAAAAATATCTTGACTTTTATCCTCCCCTATCAATGATTTCATCTTACACTTGTAGGATTAAATTGTCAACTTACTTTTCCTCGTTTTTCACCCCGAGGAATCTCACTTTTCCATTTTCAAAGAACTTTTACGGCATTCTTTTTCCAATTCACGCATCTTTTCACAATCCGCATTTCAAACGGTGCCATAAATCTGATATTTGGTTGTTACACCGTAAGCATCGGGCCGGTCTGCTCCGGTGCCTCCTGGATCATCATTTCATAAGCGGGCCGGATGAGCAAATCAAACCTTGCTGCGATATAGTTCTTATAAAACTGCCTCTGCAGATCCGTCAGATACGGGACTTCTTCAATAAGCGCTCCGATCTGCTCCATGTCCACTCTTTCATAGATACGCCTGACGGCCTGGCCGCAGTCCTCGTCCTCTGCCCGGAGCAGGAAGTCATAGTAATTGATCTTCCTTCCCCTCTGCTTGAGTGCAGAGGTCGGAAAACGAAATATCCTCATATCCCTCTCTACCGGATCGGTCAGTACATTACGCATGACTTCCTCATCCGCCTGCGGCAGTAAACAGCTCCCACAGTCAAAGACCGGGGCGATACTGCTCTTTTTCTCTGCCGGGTCATAAAGGAATCCCCAGTTCCCATTGTGGCGGTCAAAATTCCCAAGCAGCGCATCGGTCGCAAACATATCCCAAAAATGTGCCTTTAGCCGGACGGGATCAACGAATTGCTGCTTATCGATGGTTTCCAGGACATCCTCCAGCTCTGTTCCACTCCCGTTGGAGTCAGAGTCCAGAATGGTGTTCTTAATGGAACAAAAGTCAAAAAGCTGTTTTCCGTCCGACGTAAAATCCAGACAGGCGCACACCACCTTCGTCTTTCCGGCGATGGTAAAAGTGCCCAGCATTGTTTCCTGGGCCTTTACGCCGAGAAGGTTAAAAATGCTGCTGGCAATGTGTTCGCTGATGCAGCTATTGGTATAGGACAGCTCCGTGGGCTTTCCTTCTCCCGAAGGCGGGAATTTCAGCATATACTGCTTTCCCTCAAATTCCACTGCGATTTTTTTGCCGTTTGCTCCGTTATAGGCCCGTCCAGGAATCCGCCTACAATTTGTGAAATCAATGGTTTTGCTCATATCCGCGTTCCCTCCACAAGTATTTCTTCCGCAGATACTCTGCGTGTTCCGGCGTGATCGCGCCGTCATTGATCTGTGCAATATTTATGCTGCCATACAGTTCTCCCCAAAGGCAATCCAGGTAGGATACTCCGTTTTTCAGACCGTCCTTGTATGCATCCAGATCCTGCTGCAGGTATTCCGGCAATCCCTGCTCATAGGTGTGTTCCCTCTCCGACATCCGGATTCCATCCTCCGTCAGAAGCTCCATGGAAACGCCAAGCGTCCTTGCGATTTTATAAATGGTTTCAGCCGAGCATTTTTCCAACCGGGTTTTACCGCTGCAGATATCGCTCAGTGTTGCATGAGGAATACCTGCTTCTACTGAAAGACGATATTTCGTCATATTTTTCTTTTTTAACAGTGTGTCAAGGATCATCGTCCTCACTCCCTTCAGTACTATTATATCGGCATACCGAAATAACGGCAAGGGAAACCGGAAGATTTACGGAAAAAATTTTTTCATAGAGTCAGTGTCCTGATGCCCACGCCGCCTTTCTTAATGACCTTACCAACTTCCTCCAAGTTTTCAACAAAAATAAAATCTCTGTTTTTTACTTCTTTACGTCTTTCTTCAAAATCCTCTTGTATCTTTTCCTATTATCATATAAGATGATGTAGGAGTTAAGAATTATTTTAAACACAGATGCCTGGATTTTTCCGCACTTCGCGCTTCCGGCATCATGTGGTATTTCAGAATAAGATTTTATAAAAAGAAACCGACATTTATATGACGGTTACATGGGAGGTTTATGAGCAAGACGAAAACTTTGGACCTGACTTCAGGTCCTATTTTAAAAACACTTGCCGGGTTGGCTCTGCCGATCATGGCTTCTTCTTTTTTGGCGACTGCGTATAATCTGACGGATATGGCATGGATCGGAATGCTCGGCTCAAAAGCCGTGGCCGGCGTGGGCGTAGGGGGAATGTACGTCTGGCTTTCGCAGGGTCTGGTGGCTTTGGCCCGGATGGGCGGGCAGGTAAATGTGGCTCAGTGCTGCGGAAGCGGCGAGACGGAAAAAGCCCGGTGGTACTCCGGTGCAGCGCTTCAGCTTACGATTTTGTTTGGGGTTTTATTTGCCGCTGTCTGCCTGATATTTACCGATCCACTGATCGCGATCTTTAATGTGGCGGATCCCGAGACGCTTGCCTCTGCCGAGGCGTATATGCGTATCACCTGCGGACTGACCATCTTTCCGTTTCTCACGCTTACGCTGACCGGGCTGTATACGGCACAGGGCGACTCGCGGACTCCGTTTTTCGCCAATCTGGCGGGACTTGCCGCAAATATGATCCTGGACCCGCTGATCATTCTGGGAATCGGACCTTTTCCGCGGCTGGAGGCGGCCGGAGCTGCCATCGCTACCACAACCTCACAGTTCCTGGTACTGGTGGTTCTGGTGGCAGGGGTTTTCCGAACCGGAGGAGACACCAATATTCTAAAAGGCATCCGGCTGTTTACAAGGATTCCTGCGGAATATTTTGAATCCATCTGCCGGATCGGGATTCCGACGGCGCTTCAGAGCATGGCGTACTGCGGGATTTCTATGGTTCTGACGCGGTTCGTATCCGGATTCGGCGCCGGTGCGATCGCCACCTTCCGGGTTGGCGGCCAGATCGAATCCGTATCCTGGAACACGGCGGACGGATTCGGCGCTGCCCTCAATGCATTCGTAGGACAGAATTACGGGGCAAAGAAATCAGATCGAATCCGGGAGGGATATCGTATCTCTCTGAGGCTGTTAATAATTTGGGGACTGGTAATCACCATCGCATTCGTATGCTTCCCCGGGCCCATCGCAAACCTGTTTTTCCATGAGCCGGATGTCATCGAGATCGCCACAGAATATCTGATGGTCCTTGGCTTTTCTGAACTTCTGATGTGCGTGGAGCTTATGACCATCGGTGCACTGTCAGGGCTTGGTATGACAAAGCTTTGCAGTACCATCAGCATCACCCTTACAGGAGCGAGAATTCCCCTGGCCTTTCTGCTGATCCAGATGGGAGCAGGACCTGCGGGTGTATGGTGGGCCATGACGATCACTTCCATCTGCAAGGGAATCATCTTCTATCTGACGTTTAAACGCATCAGCAAGAAATGGGACTAAATACCGCAAGGAAAGTTCACCGGAGTTTCGCGAGGGAAAGATTCTTAAGATAAAATACAACATCAAAGATCTGCTCCTCGGGCAGGATTTCCCTCGGGATCCTCATCCGCTCAAAACACCAGCTTGAAATGACCAAATAAAGAAGCAGGAGTACAACTCCCTTCATCCCCTCTTGCCAGCGTCTTTCCTGGAAGAAACATAGTTTTTTCCAGATTATAACTAAAACTGCCATTGAGAACACGAGAAAACCCAATAATCCGGCATATCTTCCCCGTATTTCTCTCTGAGAGAGCGTTTTCGTTTCTTCCTGTATAATCTCTACACTCTCTCCTTCCTCCGCCGGATATACGGCTTGGTAAATCATATCAACCTTTCCGCTATCCATAGGCAGTTCGTCTGCAGGTACACTGACAGCTCCATCCTCTTCCTCCATCACCGGGACGCGTTTTTCATGCACGATCCACTCTCTTTCAAACAGCCCCTCTTCCCGGTGGACATACTGTATCCGGGGCTCCCCGTCTTTCCATACAATGGCGGATGCAGGAAAAGCAACCCAGCTTTCTCCTGCCTTAGTCTGCACGTTTCCCTGCGTGGTCATCACTTCATTTCGCATCATTTCCTGAACCCAGACTGAGAGAAACGTGCAAACACCAAGAAATAAAAATACAGCACACCCCGCCTTAAAAGCCCTTCTTTTCGCTTTTCTGTTTTTTTCCTCTATCGTCTGCATACTCATAGCTTAACTCCAAATCGACTCGCCAATTCCATCCAACAGTTCCTGCTGATAATAGAAAAACAAAAACGTCACCGGGGCCAGACACAGAATTCCGCATACGGCCTGAACGGAAAGTCTATCTATATCTATGCTGGCCAGAAATACAGACATCGGATACTGCCTTACTCCTTTCAGGAAGGTCACCGGCTGTTCCACCATATTCCAGCTCTCGACAAAGCTAAGTACAAAAAGAGTGATCACCGCCGGGCGTGCTGCCGGAATCAGGATATGAAATACATGGGAAAGCATCCCCGCGCCGTCCATTTCCGCCGCTTCTGACACTTCCCCTGGTATCGCCCGAAATGCGAATGCCATCCAGACAGTTCCGAACGGTGCAAAAATCCCCGGAAGTATCAAGGCCCACCAACTATTGAGTAAATGTAATCTATCCAGAAAAATGTAATTAGGCAAAAGCGTTGCCTGAACCGGAAGAATCATAAAAACCGCCATACATATCGCCAGCACTTTACTTCCCGCGAAACGATATTTCGCGATTGCCGCTCCGCCCATGCAGCCCGTCAGAGACTGCCCCGCCGCGATCACGCCGCACATAGCCAGACTCCGCCAGAACCGGAGAAGATATCCCGGTTCGGAAAATAATACGGTATAATATCCCATGAGAGAAAATCCCGGACTTTCATCCCCCGCAAAAGAACACGCCGCCATATAAAACACCGGAACCAGCACGGCTGCCGACAATATCCCCGGCAACAGGTATTCTCGTTTTTTCGCACGCATATGTCTCACACCCTTTCTCAATCATTACGCTTTGAAGCGCTGAATTTCCAGGCGCAGTATCCTGCGAGTGCAGTGGCCAGGATGACTGCGAGCATCGACACGGACACTGTTGACATTTTCTGATAATTCAAGTTTTGAAAGCTATTGTTCATAAAATGCTGTAAGAGATAGACGCTGCTGTCGGGATAGTTCCCTCCCAGCAAAAATGCCTCCCGGTAGCATTTGAATACGTTCATTAGGGCCAGCAGCAGGTTGAAGAGAAACGTAGGGAAAATGAGCGGCCACGTAATTTTCCTAAAAATCGTTCCGTTCGCAGCGCCGGACAGTCTGGCATATTCATAGTAAGGCCTGGGGATCATCTGTATCCGGACAAAAAACAGCAGTATATGATACCCTAGAAATTTCCACCAGTATAAAATGCACAAGATCCAAAAGGCTGCGGATGTATGAATCCAGTCCTCTCCCCTTTGACCAAGGCGAGCCAAAAACCAGTTCACCAATCCGTCCTGCCCCCACAACGCCTGTACGCCCAGAACCGCCGCCCCGATCGGAATTAACAGGGGATAGAACAGGGCCAGACGCATGACCTGTCCTCCCCTTGCAAGCCTCTGCAGGCAGATGGAAAGTCCCAGAGCACCAAACAGAACAACGGGGACGGCAATCCCTGTAAATTGCAGCGTATTTTTTAATGCCAGCAAAAACATGCGGTTCTGGAACAGCTCTGTAAAATTCTGTACCCCCACAAATTCCCGCTTCCCCATTCCAAAAGATACCGAATACCAGCCCATGATCAAAAACGGGATAAAATAAAATGCCAGAAAACCAAGAATGGCCGGTGCAGCCAGTACAATGCCTTTCTTTTTCTTCATATCCACCTCTTATTCTCTGACTATCATGGAATACTGTTCCTTCGCCCTGTCAGCGGCTTTGTGAACCAGCTCCTGAATTTCTTCCCCACTCATTTCTCTGCCCGGCAATATAAGTTCATCTCCCGCATCGTACAGCTTCTGCTCTGTTTCGCCGGGGAAATACGCTCCGTCCAGTTCACGGAAGCTGTTTACTACATTTTCTCTGGTTGCCTCGTTCAAAATATAATGAATATCCATAAAACTTTCCCAGGCATTTTCCTCAACCGGGGCTCCCCGGGTACCTCCATACCAAAGGCCTGCATAACTTGCGCCTTTTTCTTTTTCGATTTCCCCATTTAAAAACAACATCAGAAAATCGTATGCAGCTTCTTTATTCTCACTCGCCATTGCAACTGCCCCGTAGGTGGAAACTGCCGCCATTTTATTTCCGTTCAAATCCGGGACAATCTGGCAGTTTGCCTTTGTCTCCTGTCCGGTTAGCTGATCCGGAAGCGTACAAATATTCGCCACCGCATACACATCGGCTCCCCCCGCCTCTTCCTCGTGGCTTCTTTGCCAATATGCCAAATACTCCAGCATAAACTTGCTCCACTTATCCGGGTCAAAAAGAACTTCCTTTTCTTCGTAGTTGACCGCCGGCTGCTGCCATCTTGCATTCATTATCCCCAGCCCAAAAACGGTGCCTTCTGTCAGCTCCTTCCGGCCTGAAGTGCCGGTCTCGTCCATCCAGTCCCATAACGTTTTGCCCTCAATAACAGAATCTTCCGGCCCCACATAGACAAAATAATTGCACGCTAATGGAATCACATATTGCCTGCCCTTCATCTGCCCCGCTTCCAGAAGCTTTTTGTGGTAAGAGCCGCTTTTCCAGTAATCATCCTGATCCATATAATAATCCAGGCTAGTGAAAATTCCGCTCTCAATCGACTTATTTACATTTTCCAAAAGAGGCTCCTCATATCCTTCTGCTATTTCTATATTACAACTCAGGAAAAACACATCCGCGCCTTTTCCTGACATAATATCTGTTCGCTTTTTCTGTAATACATTCCTTCGTGTTGTTTCCTCTTTCGGCAAAAATTCTACATTCACGAACGCCCCGGGATTTTTCTCCTGATAATAAGCCGCTGCAGCCTTCACTTCTACCTCATATTCAAGTTCCGCCACTACAGTCAGCTCTTCTTTCTTTTGCGTTCTTTCTTCGCACCCCGCACTACAGATTACGCTTACAAATATGATACCTAATAATAACCACCTTTTCATCCGCCGGCCTCCTCTCTCAAACAAGCCCTTCCCTTGCTTACTCTTACCTGATATCATCCTATCAAAACAGGATTCCGGTTTCAATTCGCAGGCTTCAAACGGTAGCTATCGTGGTTCGAGCGGTTAAAAAAACACAATATTTACCCGAAACCTTTCCTCCTCTGCCTCGAACTGAATATCGCCTCCATGCCTTCGGACAATTCTCGTCACGCTTTTCATTCCCAATCCGTGCAGACCGCCTTGGCTTTTCGTGGTGATCAGTTCGCCGTTTCTTGTGACCGGACGTTCCAGGATTCCATTGGAAATCTGAATAAACAGCATTTCCCCTTGCCTGCCCAGCTTTACGCGGACCCATTTCTGATCGTTCTTTGCAAGAGCTGCCGCCTCCAGGGCATTATCCAGGAGGTTGCCAAAGACCGAGCAAATCTCCGTATCCTTTAGTTCCAAGCCAAACGCCGGTTCTGTCTCCACCTTCATCTGAATTCCCTTTTTCCGGGCTTCCTGCATTTTCTGATTCAAGATCAGATTCAGGATCTGTGACCTGGTCCAGATTACGTTTTCCAGCTCCGTGACAGGTTCCTGCAATTCAGACAGATATTTCTTTATTTTCGCGAGGTCCATTTCTTCGGAATATTCTTTTAAGATGTGCAAATGGTGCTTCATATCATGCATTCGCTCCCGGTTTTCTTCCATAAGCTCCATAACCTGCCGGTAATGTGTTTCCAGCATTTCTTCCCGCAGCCGCACATTCTCCTGTTCTTTACTGACCGCCATGTTTTTCAGCAGGATACTTCCCACCGCAAGTATCAGTACAATGATCATGATGAGCGCCGCGATCACGCCTGCATTCTGCATCGTAGAAACATTCCGCATGGCCTCCATGAAAATAGCATCGTAAATTCCCGACAAAAGCATGGCGCCAAGAGCGATCCCCGCCAAGAGCTGCCAGTATTCTCTTATGGCCTCACGAATCTGCGGCGCCCATTTTCGCAGCACAAAGTATAAGCTTCCTGCCAGGATTCTGCCGAACAGCAGGATGAATATTTTATAGTTTGACAAAGGAAAGTACACCAACACCGAAAAGGATTCTTTCATGACCTGCAGCATGGCAAATGCCGTCAGATAATCGAAGAGTGCCGTCATAGAAAAATACAGGCATACCACCGTACACCCGATTGCCTTTTCTCTTCCCCGCAGAAACAGAAGGGTTGCACATACGACTAAAGTCTGAATGAGAAGCACCGGATAGGAAAACAAAAAATAATTTCTCTGCCAGGCGGCCAGTATTCCTAATACCGGCACCGCAAATCCAATAAGCAGTTTACCGGGCAAAGTGAAATCGCCTCTGTCCGCCCAGCGCAGAAATACAAATCGATAACATAAATAAATTTCAAACATACTGCACAAAACCAGCAGCACTTTTAACAATTCTTCCATCACAGCTTGTCCCAATTCAAATTTATTGTTTTCTTCACCTGCGGCAGCAATCTTCTGCTGATCGGAACCATATCTCCGTTATCCATATATGCGATGTTATCAGAAATACGGTTCAGATGGCGGGCATTTATGACGAAACCCCTTTCCACTTTCACGAAAGGAAAGCCGCCCATCTCTTTTTCCGCCTTTTCAAGACTCTCTCTTACCTTCACGCTTCCGTCTGCCATGACATAATGAACATACTGCTTCTCTCTGCAAAAATACAGAATATCCATAAGCCTCATTCGGTACAAGGTTCCATCATATGTCACCACTCTGCAGCGCACCCTTTTCTCTATGACACGTTTTCCCAGCATGTTTATGATTCCGGGCAGCCTTTCTTTGACCTGGCTTTTCAGGATATACTGCTCAGCTTCCAGGCAATAACTTTCCAGTGCATATCCTTCATGTACTGTCAGGAAGACGGTATACAGCTCCTGATGTTTTTCTTTTAATGTTCTGACCAATTCGATGCCACTTATCCCCGGCAGCTCAATATCAGTGACTAAAATATCGAATTCTTTCTCCGTTTCCCGCAAAAAATCTTCCGCAGAATAGTAGCAGACAACCTCCGCTTCCTCCTCCTGCTCCCAGGCTGTGCGAATCTGCTCCGATTCTGCACCGGATAGACATTTGTCATCTTCGACCAGTGCAATTTTGACCATGATTTCTCCTTTATAACGAATGTGATGATATTATAATACTATAAAATGCAGTATTTTCCTCGTTTTGGCTGCAAACGGTAGAAATACTGGGTGTAAATGGTTATTTCATATATAATTATTATCTTAAAAACAGCATATGCTTTTACCATTTTACACTATTTTACACTGACGATATTAAAATCTACATTTTTTGTTAAAAAGTTCTTTAGAATTTTTCGATTTCTTTTATTTTCTGCACATACTTTGGACACATTTAGTGAGTATACTAATACTCAGATAGTTGATAAAACAACTATCTCCCCCCTCATAAAGCAGCGCAATCGGGGAAACCCGATTGCCGCGCTTTACTCTCATTCCTTTAAAATAACGATAAAACGGCAGACCCCCGAATATTGATATGTTCGGGGGTTTTGCTGTTTCTAGCAGAAGTAGATAACATTTTCTCTACACATAAATTCGAGTGAACCCTCCTCTCAAATAAATGATAACATTACACAAATTTTTAAACGCAAAAAGCAGCGCCCTCGTCCTGGTAAGATAAGGCGCTGCTCCATGTAACATTTTACTTCCCGGTATCATTCACTTGCTTGGGTCCCCGCTATTGATACGATGCCAGAAATTCTGCGATCAATTCGATACAGCCTTCTACATCCTTCTCATCTGCCACCTCTGCCGGGGTATGCATATATCTGAGTGGAATCGATACGAGTACACTAGGCACTCCGCGGCCGGAAAACACGATCTTATCCGCATCGGTGTAAGTCAGGCTGGCTGCGGCTTCTCTCTGTACGGATATCTGCATACGCGCCGCACATTCCTCCATCTGTGCGTTCAGCCGTTTTGCCACGATTGGGGCATTGCAGAGTACCGGGCCGTCACCCAGCTTCACTTCGCCGGATTCTGCCGGGTTGATTCCTTCATAGTCGGTACAATAGGTCACATCCACTACAACCGCCGCCGTGGGACTGATTCTCGCGCTGGTCCAGTAAGCACCGCATTTTGTTGTCTCTTCTCCCACCGTAGCAGCGGCATAGACACCAACTTTGCATCCTTTTTCTTTGGCACGCCTCAGCGCTTCCATGATGATAAACACGCCCAGCCGGTCATCCAGTGCACGGGCTGAGAAACGGCCGTTCATCATCTTGCGTATCTGTGTGTCCCGCACGATCGCATCACCCAGCGCCACTTTCTGCAGCGCCTCTTCCTTCGTGCGCGCTCCGATATCTACCAGGAAATCTGATTCCTTCAATTCCTTTTTCTCGAGCAGTTCCCGGCGTCCTTCCACCACACCGTACACATCACCGTCAGCCGTCCTTATGCGGACCTGCTGTCCCGGATAGGTTCCCTGAATGATTCCGCCCCGTCTGATCACCTGCAGACGGCCGCTGTCAGTAATATTCGACACGATCAGTCCAATCTCATCGATGTGCGCTGACAGCATGATACGCTCTTCGCTTTGTGGATTCAGAACACAGACCACATCTCCCATCTCATCCTCGAGAATCTCATCTGCAACGTCCGTCATATATTTTTTTACTACTTCCTTCGCCGGCTCTTCACATCCGGACACAGATATCTCACTAAGGATATCTGTAAGAAACTGTTCATTCATCGTGTCATGTCCTCTCTTTCTGTCCTTTTCATCTGCCCGCTCACGCATCCTCCCGCCGGCAGACACTCTCCCGGATCTTCAAAGTAGTGGGAACCGATACATGCATACTGATCTCCCGCTCAGACTGAATCCGCTCGGAAAGCATCTTCACCGCCTGCCGTCCCATGAAATTCATGTGTACATGCACGGTTGTAAGCGGCGGCACCAGATATTTAATCATAGAAATGTCATTAAATCCAATCACACTGACATCCTCTGGAATCTTAAGTCCCTTTTCGATGATCGCCTTATAGCAGCCTACCGCAAGCGAATCATTCGCCGCAAAGATAGCGGTAGGAGGAGTATCCTGTTCCAGAAGCTCCTTCGTCAGCCGATATCCGTATTTCGGAGTGTAGCCGCCGATCTTCACATACTCTTCGCGCAGCAGATCCCGCTCCTTCATATATCTGCGGTATCCCGGCAAGCGGGAATCTTCTATAATCCGCCCGTCAGAATCCATCTCACTGCCTCCGATAAACCCAATCCTGCGATGCCCCATTTCCCAGAAATAATCCATAACCTTCTTCATAGAATGATTGATATCCGTAACCACCGAATCACTGCGGTCACGGTTCCCGATCGCATCTACGAACACCGTAGGTTTCTGAAACTTCTCGATTCTTTCCATCATAGAGTGGCTGAATGTGCCAAGACACACGAGACCGTCTACCACAGAGACCTGCTCGATACTGTCATCCAGGCTCAGAGGAATGCGCTTATTCCCCTCTTCCTCGATTTCCTTTTCTATCGCCACACGCACGGAAAGATAGAAGGTATCCTGAAGCTCCTCCTCAAGAGAATAAGAACAGATAACCCCGATCTTTAACTTCTTTTTTCTCTTTTTCTTTGCTTTCATCTGATATTCAAGCTGCTCCGCCGCCTCAAATACCTTCTTCTTCGTCTCATCCTGCACATTCAGTGTTTCATCATAGTTCAGCACTCTGGAAACCGTCGCGACGGATACGCCTGCTTTTTCTGCAATCTCTCTAATAGTTGACATACTTTTCCCTTCCTAAAGCCCTCTGTCTTTACCAGCTAAGTATATCATGAACCTATTCTACTTTACAACCGCTTTCAAATCAGAAAATGTCGTAAGATTCCAGTTGGCAAGCCCGCTTAAGGCTGCGTCTCCGATCGCCGCGCATTCCATATTTCCGGCTTTTGCGGCCTGAACCCCTGCAACCGCATCCTCCACGACCAGACAATGCTCCGGCGCTTCCCCGATAAATCCCGCCGCCTTTACAAACACCTCCGGGTCCGGCTTGGAATGTGTAATGTTATTTCCGTCAGAAATCGCGTCAAAATAATCCTTAAGACCCAGGCGCTCCAGAATGAAACGTGCATTCTTGCTGGAAGAACCGATCGCCAGCTTCAGCCCCATCTCCCGGAGTGCATCCAGCGTATCCTTTACCTCCTGCGAGAGATCCGCAGGACTCATGTTTTTCAGAAGCTCCTTGTAGATCTCATTTTTTCTGGTCACATAGTTCAGCTTCTCTTCCTCTGACATAACCCCGTCATACTTCTCCAGAATAATCTCAAAGCTTGCCATCCGGCTCACACCACGGAGACGGTTGTTGATCGTCTCATCGAAATAGATCCCCAGCTCGTCTGCAACCGCTTTCCACGCCTGATAGTGATAACCGTCTGTATGGCAAATAACGCCGTCCAAATCAAAAATAACTGCCTGATATCTCATAATTTTCCTCCCTTTTCAATAGGCTGACAGCTCACCTGCGCAGGTGCGGCTTCCTCTGCCTTTTCCTGCCCCGGCACGGACGCGGCTTCCCCGTCCGCACTCGTCTCTGCCAGGTTCGAAATGATCACCGCCGCCAGAATAATCACACACCCTGCAACCATCCGTCCCGTGATCCGTTCATGGAGAATCAGAATGGAAAACAGCGTTCCGAATACGGACTCCATGGAGAGAATGATCGCCGCCTTCGTCTCGTCCACGTACTTCTGACTCGCCGTCTGCAGCAGATAGCAGATCGTCGTGCTGACCACGCCCAGATACAGAACACTGAGCCAGCCTTTCGCCGTCACATCAAAATGAAGCTCCCCGAACAAAAAGAGACTTGCAAGTGACAGAACAAACGCGGTACACATCTGTACAAAGTTCAGCACCACCGCACGGTACTGTTTCACAAATTCACTGGTAAAGAAAATCTGGAACGCAAATCCCACCGCACAGATCAGAGTCAGCGCATCACCAAGCCCCAGAGTCAGATTCTTCTCCAGAGAAAGGATTCCCACACCGATGACAGCCATCACCGCTCCTACGATACTCTTGAACCCGACTTTCTTTCTCAGGATCACCCAGGCGATGAACGGTACCATCACCACATTGAGCGCCGTAAGAAATGCATTTTTGGACGGCGTCGTATACTGAAGTCCTACGATCTGCAGCGCAAAGCCGGTAAACAGCGCAATCCCCATCAGGATTCCCGCGCGGACCTCCCGGGCCTTGATGCCTTTCAGTCCTTTCACGCTCAAAGCCCCCATGAGCACTGCCGCCAGCAGGAAACGTATGGTCATGATCTGGAAGGGTCTAAGACTCTCCAGCGCCATATCACTTGCCACAAATCCGCCGCCCCAGATCACCGTCACCGTGATCAGTCCGACGATCGACAGATACTTTTTCATGCCTGTTACCTCCGTGCTTTCCTCATTTCTCCATTTACCTGTACCTCTATCTCTTCCCCCTCAAGGACGGTAAGCTCTACCCTGCCTTCTGCCGTGATCGTAACTTCCAGATAAGTTCCTCTGTGATGAATCCGGAACCGAAGCCCTTTCCACTCTTTCGGGAGATTCGGCCGGATATGCAGCACACCATCCTCAATCGATACACCTGCAAATCCAAAGATGACCGTCTGCCATACTCCGCCCGCGTTGGCCGCATGGATCCCCTCTCTGGTATTTCCCTGCAGATCAACCAAATCCAGAAGCGCTGCACGGCGCAGATACCGGTATGCTTTCGAACTGTCTCCCACTTTCAGGCCCATGATCGCATAAATACTAGGACTTAAGGAAGATCCGTGAAGCGTGCGCTTCTCATAGAAGCTGTAATTCAGCTTCGTAGTCTCCTCATCGAATTCCTCCCCCAGAAGGTGAAGCAGCATCACCACATCAGCCTGCTTGATAATCTGGGTCTCCTGGCGCTTCGCACTCTTAAGTGCCTCGGGCCTTATCGGCCAGTCATTTTCATCGTACTTCTCGATCACCACTTCTTTTAAGTCAAAATATCCTTCAAACTGTTCCAGAAGCGGGGTTCCTTCTTTTCTCGGAAGGTAAATCTTCTCCTGCACCTGATCCCAGCCGTTGATCTCTTCGTCTGTGATCTGAATCTTTTCTTCCAGCGCCTGATATTGCTCCGGACAGCTCTCCCTCATCGTTTTCGCCAGTTCCAGACAGTAACGCAGATTCCAGCGCGCCAGATAGTTGGTATACAGATTGTTGTCCACCGGCTCATGCCATTCATCCGGGCCTGTCACCTGACGAATTTCATAGCGGGCCTTTTCCGCCACATACTGGCAACGGCTCACCCAGAACCTCGCGGTCTCCATCAGAATCTCGGCACCGCGGCCGTATAAGAATTCCAGATCCCCGGTAATCTTCACATAATTTGCGATTCCATAGGCAACCGCCGCGGTCACATGATGCTCGTAAACCGCCACATAACAGCGGTAGCAGGTTCCGTCTGGTTCGATCGTCCAGTCCGGGCACTGTTCCGTGCCGTCATCCGCCGACTCCCAGGGATACTGCGCACCGCTAAATCCGTTTCTCTTAGCATTATCTCTTGCCGCTCCCAGCAGATGATAGCGGTAATTTTCCAGATTTTTCGCCTTTTCAGGAAATACATAGGCGAAAAACGGCATCATAAACAGCTCCGTATCCCAGAATGCATGGCCGCCGTACTCCTCCCCATGAAGCAGCTTTGCACCGATATTTACCCGGTCATCAAAATCGCTTGCCGTGCTCATCAGATGGAAAATATTGAACCGCACCGCCTGATCCAGCTTTTCATCTCCCAAGATCCTGATATCCGCCTGATTCCATAACCTCTCATACGCCTGACAGTGCCTCTCAAATTCACCGTCAAACCCCTCTGCGGCAAACGCCTGTACCGTCCGGGCAGCCGCTTCTTTGATCTCGGTTTTGCTCTTCTCCCGCTGCGTGTAGATGCTCACGTATTTCACCAGTTCCGTGGTCTCACCCTGCGCTGCGTCAAAATCAAGGAATTCCACTGCCTGTTCCCCAAAGGCATGGAACATCGTCGTTTTCACCGCGCTTTCCTCTTCTTCCACTCCCTCTGAAGCTTTATCCGCAGCCGGTTTCATATGTCTGATTTCCACAGCCGCTCCGCAGCCCACATGCAGATGGTCATCCCTGGTTGCCGCTTCCAGATAAGCACCTTTTTCTCCCAGTGTTTCATTTGCCGTCAGGTAAATGTGCTTCACCTTGAATCTGGGCGCATCACAGAAGTTGATGACCGATCCGTCAATGATATTCTCTACTTCGATGATTCCGCTGTAATTCAGCGGAGTCACATATAATTTCACCGCCATGCGGTGCACATCTGCGCGGCTTACGAAACGAACTCCTTCTACTAAAGTCTCTCTTCCTTTTCTGTCACGCAGGTGGTACCTCTTTACCAGGCACGCCTTCTTCATATTCAGCGCGCGTGCGAAGGAAAGGATCTCACAGTTTTCAATTCCCACCAGCTCTTTTTCCACATAAAGCTTCATTCCCAGCCAGTTCGGAAGATTGGCAAGCTCCCGCATAAAGGTTTCTGATTTGTCAAAAACTCCGTTGATATAGGTGCAGGGGATGCTCTTTATGGTTCCTTCCTCATAGCTTCCCCGAGTTCCCAGATAACCGTTGGTCAGGCAGAAAAGACTCTCATATTTCAAATTCTCTTCCGGGTTATAGCTGTCCTGTAAAATCATCCACCTGTCATCATCCAAAAACTCACTTAATCTTTCTGAAAATCTTTCTCTTACCATGTCTAAACTGCTCCTTTTCTTCTATTGCTCTGTAGGTTCCGTCCGAAGGCAGGACGGATTTTCCAGACGATTCTGCATCTGCCGCCGGCCTTCAGACCGTCCCGTCAGAACCTACATTTCTTTTGCTGCCGTCACATTCTGCCTCGCGCAGGCATTTTGCTGTGACGACCAGGCTTATATATATTTTACTTTCGCCCGGCAGGCCTCCTCGCCTGCAGGTACTGCCTGCAGGGTAAATGCCAGAGTGAAATCCTCCCGTTTTACTTTGTATTCCTCGAGCTGCTCCTCACCGCAGCTATTGCTTCCAAGTCCGGAATGGCGGTAATCCAGATGAATGGTGATATCATCCGCCTCCCTGCGCTCAAACGGATGCCCGGCTTTCTCTACTTCTTCGTCTGTATAATTTGCAAGATTCAGTCCCAACGGGGCTTCCATGCTGCACAGAAGGGTATGTGCCCCGTCTCCGATTCCGAACCACTCTACCTTCTCGCGGTGGCCGTTCTCCTGCGGATAGACGTAATTCGTTCCCATGCCCTCTACCGTATTCCGGTAAATGCCCATCCGGCAGGCACTGATGGAATCCACGTAATTCTCTCCCGGTCCCATACCGCTGTAAATGACGCTTTGAAGTCCTTTGTCCGCCTGCATCACAATACCGAGCCTCGGAAGGAACGGCGGTTCCAGTCCGCCTCTTTGCACCGTCTTTGCGTCCAGGTTCACTTTGATCTGCCCGCAGGGATATACGGTGTATTCATAGATACATTCATAACCCCAGGACTGGTTCATGCAGCCGAAATATTTTCGGATGCGCACCACGGTTTTTTCTTCGTCGGATTCCCAGGATATTCCCGCATTCTGCTCGCTGGATTTCTGAATGAAATATTTATTCATCCAGTCCGCTTTCTTATACATATCGTTGTCGATAGTCGCACGGTATACGGTCATCTGCGGTCCACCCGTCAGATATTCTTTTCCCCCGAACGCTGCGGACAGAAGGGTGCCGAAAACAGTGTGGAACTTCGCACAGACCGCTTTGTTTTCCACGATCAAGATTTTTTCTTTTTCTGTAACGCTTAAGGGATCACCCTCAGGTCTTGCCTGATATACTACTTTTCGTTCTTTCAGTTCAAACTGTCCGAAGGAAACCTCATGGCCTTCCCGGGCATAAGATGTTTCCTCCTTTTCACGGATGGAAATATTGAGGTAATATGTAATATTGTCCTCCGGCTCAAAAGCGGTATAGGGGATTTGAATCATCTGCTCCTCCCCCGGAAGTGCCTTCAGATCCGCGATCTCTCCGCTCTGAAGAACACTTTCATTTCCCTGAATCCACCAGTGAAGCGCAAGGCCCTCAAGCGTCCGGAAATCGTAATAATTTCTGAGACAGATCTCGCCTCTTTTGCCTTCCCGGCGCGTGATCTCCACCGGAGCGATCACCTGCTTATATTCCAGAAGCGCCGGAGACGGTGTCCTGTCCGGCATCAGCATTCCGTCGATACAGAAGTTCCCGTTTGTCGGGAAATCCCCATAATCCCCGCCATAGCGGTAGTAGCTGTGTGCGTCCTCCTCCGTGTGGATTCCATGGTCATACCATTCCCAGATAAAACCGCCCTGAAGGCGTTTGTAGGTCCGGTACAGCTTCTGATATGCTGCAAGCCCTCCCGGGCCATTTCCCATAGCGTGGCCATACTCACACATCACATGGGGTTTATTGCCCTTGTCGGTAGAATTCGCGATCTCTTCCAGCGGTTTCAGCCGGGTGTACATCGTAGAATACACATCCGTCACCTCTGCCTCAAAATCCCCTTCATAGTGGATCAGTCTGGTTGGATCCAGCGCCCGGATTGCTGATGCCGCACTGCGGAAATTACAGCCGAACGCAGATTCATTTCCCATGGACCACATGATAATACAGGGGTGGTTCCGGTCCCGTTTCACCATACGGACGCTGCGGTCCACATAAGCCTTCTCCCACGCCGGGTCATCGGTAATCCAGGTATAATTCTCCAGCCATTCAAAACCGTGGCATTCCAGGTCTGCCTCGTTGATCACATACAGTCCGTACTCGTCACACAGATCGTAAAAATACTCATTTGCCGGATAGTGCGAACAGCGCACCGCATTGATATTGTGCTGTTTCATCAGAATCACATCGGATTTCATCTGCTCATATGTGACGCAGCGCCCCTCTTTTGGATTGTAGTCGTGATGATTTACGCCGTTTAACAAAATCACTTTTCCATTGACACAGAAATTGTGGGCGATAATCTCAATTCTGCGGAATCCGGTGCGCACTGCAACCTGGTGGGTGCCTGTCTGAAGATGAATTTCATACATTTCCGGAGTCTCAGCCGTCCAGCGGTCCACTCCCGGAATCTGCTCCTCTACATGCGCTTTGCCATCCCGGGCTGTAAAAGTGCCGGAGGCGATTGGACCGGAAAGCTTTTTCGCTTCGTCAGAGGACTGCTTCGGAAGAACTTTATAAAGGCTCCAAATTCCCTCGCACTTAGCCTGCCTGGTCCTGATATCCATGCTCAGGATTCCCGTTTCATAAGAATCATCCAGACTGCCGCAGACCGCCGCATCCAAAATGGCGTCCTTTGGCTCGTTGATCAGCTCAACATCCCGGTAAATGCCAGAGAGCCACCACATGTCCTGATCTTCGAGATAGGTGCCGTCTGACCATTTATAGACCCGGACCGTGATCTCATTTTCCCCCTCTTTTACATATTCCGTGATATCATATTCACCCGGAAGGCGGCTGACTTTGCCGTAGCCTGTATGGCGCCCGTTTACCCAGACATCATAGGCACTGTCGACTCCATGGAATTTCAGAATGGTATTTGCTTTGATCCATTCCCCGTCCAGGTGAAATTTCTTTTTATAGATTCCTGTCGGATTTTCCGTAGGTACAAAAGGTGGATTTACCGGAAACAGGTACAGCACGTCTGTATAGTGCATTCTGTCGTAGCCCCGTAATTGCCAAACAGACGGAACATCGATCACATCCCATCCTCCCATATCTGTATCCGTATTCATAAACCCTTCAGGAGAAAGTTCCGGTGCCTCCTTGTATAGGAAATTCCATTCACCGTTCAGTGAGATTTTCGGGGATGAGTCCCGATAAAAAGCGGTGCGTGCTTCTCTTCTGCCAATCTGTTCCAGCGACTGGTCTTCCCATCTTTTTTTCACTCGTCTAACCATAGGTTTCTCCTCTTCCTTTCTATTATCCAGCGCGGCAGCGGACGAATCCGGCATGTTTCCATGCGTATCCGGCGCTGCCGCGGGATTTTATGCACCTGTCACAGCCTGCTGGCAGGTGTCTCTTATTTAATTGAACCGCTCGTACCTTCTACAATGTACTTCTGCGCAATGATGAAGATAATGATCGGCGGAATGATCATGATGATCGTAATACAGAGCATCGGGATAATCTGGGTCTCATGCACACCTTTGAAGGATGCAAGTCCAAGAGCCAGTGTATATTTGCTTCTGTCCTGTAAAAAGATGAGTGGTCCAAGGTAATCGTTCCACACGCTGATCATATTCAGCACGCCCACCAGAATCAGAGACGGCTTCAAGATCGGCATGAAAATCTTCCAGTAAATCTGGAACGCATTCGCTCCGTCGATACGCGCTGCCTCCTCAAAATCCTTGGGGATTCCCATCAGGAACTGACGCATCAGGAAGATATAATATGCGGAACCGAACCATGCCGGGATGATCAGCGGTTTTAAGGTGTTGATCCATCCGAACATTTTGAATTCCATGTACTGCGGGATCATGGTAACGTCCCAGGGTATCATCATGGTAGACAAAAGAACCATGAACAGGATATTTTTTCCCTTGAAGTTAAACCTTGCAAATCCGTAAGCTACCAGAGAACAGGAAAGGATCTGTCCTACCGTGGTTCCCACCGTTACCAGAATCGAGTTCCAAAGGTAGGTTCCAAAAGGCTGTGCCTTCCATGCATTTACGAAGTTCTCCCAGAGCCATTTTGCCGGGAACAGCTTCGGCGGATAGGCGATCGCTTCTGCCTCTGTCTTAAATGCTGTAAAGAACATATATACGAACGGTGACAGGAAGTAAACTGCCACAAGGCCAAGCAGGATATAAATAATGACTTTTGAAGTCTTTGACATCTTCATTATTTTTTACCCCCTTTCTTTTTCTTTGTCTGACCGCCTGCTTCCGTCTCATAGAATACCCATGCGGAAGAAGACTTGAATACCAGCGCAGTCAGGCAAAGGATGATCACGAACATTACCCATGCGTTTGCACTTGCGTAACCCAGTTTGTGGTGTTTGAACGCGTTGTTGTATGTATACAGTCCGTAGAAATAGGTGGATTTCAGCGGACCACCGCCTGTCAGAAGCATAACCAGTGTTACCTGCTGGAAGGAACTGATGATGGATGTGATCAGGTTGAATAAGATCGTCGGTGTAATGATCGGCAGTGTAATGCTAAAAAACTGTCTTGCCGGGTTTGCTCCGTCAATGGCAGACGCTTCGTACACGTCAATCGGGATATTCTTGATATCCGTATAGAAGATCAGCATCATACTTCCTACTCCGAAGGCGCTGGCGATGATAACCGCAAGGAGCGCCCATGCCGGGTCTACCAGCCACTTCGGGCCTTCGATTCCGAGCAGTGACAGAAGGTAGTTCAGCACTCCGTAATCTCCGTTGAGGATCCATCCCCAGAGGATGGATACCGCAACGCCTGAGATAACGGTTGGAATATAGAAGATTGTTCTGAATACCTTCACTCCTCTTACCGGCTGTGTGATCAGCATGGCAAGGAACAGTGCGATGATCATGTTTAACGGCACGAAGATCGCTGCATATTTTAAACTGATGGTCAGTGATTTCCAAAACTGCTTGTCACTGGTGAACATTTTGATATAATTGCCGACTCCCACAAAGCTCGGATCCGATGTAAGCGGCCAGTCGAAGAAGCTCATGATCAGTGAGAAGATGAGCGGACCGATGGTAAACACAAGGAAACCGATGATCCATGGTAAAATGAAGAGGTACGGTGTCGCCGTCTTCATCAAATTTTTCTGCTTCATTCCTTTATCCCTCCTATCGGGGTATGTACTATTGCTCTGCTGCCTCGTCTAATACATCAGATACGTCTTCCATCGCGCTCGGGTTGAACACTCTCTCGAAGGACAGGGACAGGTTCTCTGATAATTCTGACCAGCTCTCGATAATAAAGCTTGCCGGTGTGTAGTCAGCGCTCTGCTCCAGCATGGTGTAGAATGCGGTGTATTCCGGCTGATCCATGATGCCCTCTGATTCAACAACACTGTGAAGTACAGGAAGCTCTCTTCCGATTCTTTCTTTGTTCATCTCTTCGCTGGTCCAGAACTTGATGAATTCCCATGCTGCTTCTTTGTTCTTGGAATCCTTTGACATAGAGATTCCTGAAGAGCTCAGTATGCTGACAGAATCACCCTTGCCCGCAAATGAAGGGATATTCACTACACCGAAGTTTACGCCGTCCTCTTTGAGGGTGTTGATTGACCAGGAACCGTAAATGTACATTGCCGTATTTCCGGAACGGAACTCATCGGTACCGCTCTTTTCGGTTGCAACTGCGTAGCCGTCTTTTTCCATATCCTGGAACATCTTAAATACTTCTTTTGCTTCATCTGAGTTTAAGTTGCCTTCCAGATTCCCCTCTTCATCTGTATAAGCGGTTCCGTTGCTCCACAGATACATCTCGAAATCATACGGGTCTGGTTTCATCTGGAAGGAGAAGCCTTTCTTGCCTTCACATTTCTCGGTAATGGTCTTGGAAGCTGCGATCACATCATCCCAGGTCCAGTCATTTGTCGGCTCCTCAATGCCTGCTTCTGCAAAGATGTCTTTGTTGTAGAACAGTGCATGCGTGGTAAATCCGATCGGAATACCGTAAGTGTCTCCGTCCAGAGAGTTATAGTTCCACAGAGTGTCATAGAAATTGGACTTGTAATCCTCGCCCTCAGCTTCGATGCAAGAATCCAGCGGCTCCAGTCCCTGATAGTATGCCGGATAGTTCCACATATACATAACGTCCGGTGTATCGTTAGAACCCATGCCGGCGCTGATCTTGGTGTCGAACTCTCCGCCGTATGCTTCCAGTGTTACTTCGATATCATCATGCTCTGCATTGAACTTATCTACCATTGCCTGCTGAGCATCTACATCTTCTGCTTCATCCCAGGATGCAAAACGAACCTTTACTTTTCCGTCACTTGTCTTGCCGTCGTCCTCCTTGCCGCCACATGCGCTAAGGATCATGGTTCCTGTCATTGCGAGTGCAAGTAATACTGCCAACCGTTTTTTCATAACTAAAATCCTCCTCTGATTTTTACTTGTTGTTCGGGAAGTTTCTCGGGAAGACTTGCCGGCATTCTTCCGTTAAACGCCCTTGCTAAATACTACTGTTTTTACCTCTGATTTATTTCGTATTTAACTTATGTAATCATAATACTATTTAACTAGTAAAAAGTCAATGTTTTACTAGTTAAAAATTTGCATTTTTCACATTTTATACATTTCTTATACGTGTTTTTTATTCAAATTGCACAAGTATTTTTATGTGATTAGCGTCAACTAATTTACGAAACCGGTTTTATATTTGGTAAAATTCATATTTTTTACTTAATATTTTTTCATTTTTTACCAAAATCAAAAAAGATAAATTTCGCTGCGATGATTTTTTAACACCCCTTCGCAGAAAGCCCAAATACATCACAACTTTTGCTTTGAATAACGATATCTCATCATTTTTGTTTATCTCAGGAAATGGAAGAGGATGCCTCCATCGGCAATAACAAATAACACCAGGACAGAAGATACTTTATTTAATGCGGCTTCTTATCAAAACAGTATATAAATCGAATGCCACAATCAATTCGACACTACAAAAAACAAGACGGAAAGCACAGCCTCACTAAAAGGCCGGACATTCCCGTCTTGTTTTTTGCGATTATCGCACAAATTCAACTGGCTATTTTACAAACATCCACCCAGCTATCCGCTATGCACTGATTGCTTTTCCGGTATAGAGCTGGTAATATCTTCCTTTCTCTGCGATCAACTGTTCATGTGTTCCACGCTCAATGATACGTCCCTGCTCCAGAACCATGATACAATCAGAATTCCGCACAGTGGAAAGTCTGTGGGCGATCACGAATGTCGTCCGGCCCTTCATCAGCTTATCCATGCCATCCTGTACGATCCGCTCTGTACGAGTATCAATGGAGCTGGTTGCCTCATCCAGGATCAGCACCGGTGGGTCTGCGATGGCGGCCCGGGCGATGGCAAGAAGCTGTCTCTGCCCCTGGCTTAAGTTCGCCCCGTCTCCGCGAAGCATAGTGTCATATCCCTGCGGCAGTCTGCGGATAAAACCGTCCGCATTAGCGAGCTTTGCCGCTGCAACGACTTCCTCATCGGTGGCATTCAGCTTGCCGTAACGGATATTCTCCCGCACTGTTCCGGTGAAGAGATGGGTATCCTGCAGCACGATTCCCAGAGAACGGCGCAGGTCATTTTTCTTAATCTTATTGATGTTGATACCATCGTACCGGATTTTCCCGTCCTGAATATCATAGAATCTGTTGATCAGATTGGTAATCGTCGTCTTTCCGGCTCCCGTCGAACCGACAAACGCGATTTTCTGCCCCGGTTTGGCATAGAGCTTCACATCGTGCAGTACGATCTTTTCATCCGTATACCCGAAATCCACTCCGTTAAATACCACATCTCCCTTCACTTCCACATAATCCACACTGCCGTCGGCCTGGTGGGTATGCTTCCACGCCCAGCGTCCGGTACGCTCTTTTGCTTCCACAAAAACGCCGTTTTCCTCTCTTACGTTTACCAGAGTCACATACCCCTCATCCTTCTCCGGTTTCTCATCCAGCAATCGGAAGATACGGTCCGCGCCCGCCATCGCCATGACCACGGCATTCAGCTGCATACTGATCTGGTTGATCGGCATACTAAAACTCTTGTTAAACGTCAGGAAGCTTGCGAGTCCTCCCAGGGTAAATCCTCCCACACCGCCAAGCGCCAGAGCACCGCCAACAATCGCACAGATTACGTAGCTTACATTACCAAGCTGGGCATTGATCGGCCCTAAAAAGTTCGCGAACGTATTTGCCCGGTCAGCGCTCACGTAAAGATTCTCATTCAGCTCCCGGAACTGTTCTTTCGTTTCCTCCTCATGACAGAAAACCTTGACCACCTTCTGCCCCTTCATCATTTCCTCAATATACCCGTTCAGCCGTCCGATATTCTTCTGCTGCTCCACGAAATATTTCCCGCTGAGCCCCGCGGATTTTTTGGAGGCAAACACCATAATCGCCACCATGATCAGCGTCACGATAGTCAAAGGAATATTCAGGATCAACATACTGACAAACACACTGACAATCGTAAACCCACTGTTGATAACCTGGGGAATACTCTGGCTGATCATCTGCCGCAGCGTATCGATATCATTGGTGTAAATGGACATGATATCGCCGTGAGCGTGGGTGTCAAAATACTTGATCGGCAGCTTCTGCATATGCTCAAACAGCTCATTCCGCAAATTACGGAGCACTCCCTGAGTCACATTTACCATAATACGGTTATAAGCATAGGTCGACAAAATTCCCAATCCGTAGAAACATGCCACCCGGCCGATGGCACGGGCAAGCGGCCCGAAATCCGGGGTATCACTCAGCAAAAACGGTGTAATATAATCGTCGATCAGATTTTTGGTAAACATCGTTCCCTGTACGTTGGCAAGCACTCCGCACAACAGGAAGACGACCACCAGCATACAATGTATCTTATAATCCCGGAATATGTATTTCATAAGCCGCACAAACAGCTTACCCGGATTTTCTACCGTAGGTTTCACGCCCCGCATTCTGCGGACATCCATCTTTTCTGCCATCTTCTACTCACCTGCCTTCTCATCAAAATCTCCGCCGCCACGGGTCTGAGATTCATATACCTCGCGGTAAATCTCATCTTCCTTAAGCAGCTCCTCATGCGTTCCAAAGCCGTGAATCCGGCCTTCATCCATGACAATGATTCTGTCGGCGCCCTGCACACTGGAAATTCTCTGGGCAATGATCAGCTTGGTTGTATCCGGAATCTCCTCGGCAAATGCCCGCCGGATCTTCGCATCCGTAGCCGTATCCACCGCGCTGGTGCTGTCATCCAGAATCAGGATCTTTGGCTTCTTCAAAAGTGCCCTTGCGATACAAAGACGCTGCTTCTGCCCGCCGGACACGTTACTTCCGCCCTGCTCGATATGCGTCTCATATCCCTCCGGAAAACGCTGGATAAACTCATCGGCACAGGCCTGACGGCAGGCCGCCTGACATTCTTCCTGCGTCGCATCCGGGTTCCCCCAGCGCAGGTTATCCAGAATACTTCCGGAAAACAATACGTTATTTTGAAGCACCACAGAGACCTGATTTCTGAGAGATTCCATATCATATTCTTTCACATTCCGCCCGCCGACTATGACCTCGCCTTTTGTCACGTCATACAGACGGCTGACCAGATTGACCAGACTGGTCTTCGCACTTCCGGTCCCTCCGATGATACCGATCGTCTCGCCGGAATGAATATCCAGATTGATATCTCTTAACACCGGTTCCTTCGATTCCTTCTTATATGCAAAATCCACATGTTCAAACCGGATACTTCCGTCCTCAACCTCATGGGCAGGACTTTCCGGATTCTTCAGGTCACTGGTCTCATTTAACACCTCTGCGATACGCCTTGCACTTGCCATACTCATGGAAATCATGACAAATACCATAGACAGCATCATCAGGCTCATAAGAATGTTCATACAATACGCCAGAAGGCTCATCAGTTCACCCGTAGTCAGACTGTCCGCCACGATCATCTTCGCCCCGATCCAACTAATCAAAAGAATACAGGTATAAACCGTGAACTGCATGATCGGCGCATTATAGACCAGATTGCATTCTGCTTTCACGAAAATACGGTAAATATTTTCACTGGTTTTCTTAAACTTATCCGTCTCTTCTCCCTCACGCACATACGCTTTCACCACGCGGATAGCGGAAACATTTTCCTGAACGGACGCATTCATATCGTCGTATTTCGGAAATGCCTGCTGAAAATACTTGGTGGCCCGGTTCATGATAAAGAACAGAATCGCGCCTAAGATCAGCACTGCAATCAAATAGATAGACGCAAGCCGTGCATTGATGTAAAATGCCATCACCATCGCACAGATCAGGCTTGCCGGTGCACGGGTGAACATCCGGAGCGTCATCTGGTAGGCATTCTGGATGTTGGTCACATCCGTGGTCAGACGGGTTACCAGCCCCGCTGTGCTGAATTTGTCAATATTGGAAAATGAGAACGTCTGGATGTTGTTGAACATCGCCTCCCGTAGGTTTCTCGCAAATCCGGTGGAAGCCTTCGCCCCGAATCGTCCTCCTGCGATGCCGGCAGACAGCCCGATCAGTGCAGTGACTACCATAACCGCGCCGACGCGGTAAATATGTCCGATATCCCCGGCATTGACCCCGTCATCGATAATAGAAGCCATGAGAAACGGAATCACCATTTCCATCAACACTTCCAATATCATAAAAAGCGGCGTCGCAAATGACGCTCTCTTAAATTCTTTTACTTCCTTCAATAAAGTTCGGATCATCTGTCTCCTCCTTTCCCTCCGTCTGTTCGTTTTTCTGCTTTTCCAGATTATCCTCCAGTTTATGGACCACCCGCAGGAAAATATCTACTTCCTCGTCACTGATTCCTTCCAGTGTCTTGGTGTTCAGGTAATCAATCAAACTCTCAATCGTCTCATGGGTATGGATTCCCATATCTGTCAGGATCACTCTCTTAAGGCGCGCATCCCATTCTACGGACTCTCTCCTAAGATAGCCCTTTTTCTCCATCACCTTGATGACCCCGGTCACAGAAGAACGACTCACTTTGAAATACTTCTCTATATCCTTCTGAAACACCTCGCGGTTTCTGTTGTCATACAGATACCGGATGATCCAGCCATGCATCAAGGTGACCTCGTCAATGCCCTCCGCCTTCACATGTGCCGACATATTCTGCGCAAGCATACAATTCAGCCTGCGTATCTCCACACCGATCCGCCGCTTCTTCTCGCTTTGTTCCATATGCTTCACCGCCCTCCTTCTTATGATTGTTCTCTCCAAAACTGTTCTCTTCCGAATTGTTCAGTGATAAACAATTTACTTCAACACATATTGTACACTATATCTCCCAAATGTCAATACCGAAATGAACGTCCATTTACCTGACTGAGATGCCAGTTACTTAAAGATGCCTGACAACAAATAAATGCCATATAACCAACACGTTTTCATTGATTATATGGCATTTTCTCTTCTTTTTTCCCGTCTTTTTCTGCCCTATTCCATCTTCCCGGTCTGGATTTCTTCCATCCACCCAAGAAGATCCGCATACACCGTTTCCCGGTCCGTCTTACCGTTCCTCCAGCTTGACATAATCCTTATATGGTGCCAGCGGCTTGTAAGCCGGACGGATAATCTTATCTACATTCTTCAGCTCTTCCAGCCGGTGCGCACTCCAGCCCACGATACGCGCGGTCGCGAAAATCGGCGTATAGAGCTGCTGCGGGATTCCCAGCATTCCATAGACAAGACCGCTGTAGAAATCCACATTGGCATTCACTCCTTTGTACATCTTCCGTTTTTCGGCGATCACTTTTGGAGCCATATACTCAACTTTCTCATATAATTTGTATTCTTTGTCGTAGCCTTTCTCTCTGGCAAGCTGTGCTACAAATTTCTTGAATATCTCCGCACGAGGATCTGAAACAGAATAAATCGCGTGGCCCATTCCATAAATCAGGCCTTTCTTATCAAATCGCTCTTTGTTCAGCAGGCCTTCCAGGTAATTCCTGACTTCGTCGTCATCCTCCCAGTCTTTTACCACTTCCTTCATATCCGCAAACATCTGCGTCACTTTGATATTGGCGCCGCCGTGCTTCGGCCCTTTCAGAGATGCCATAGCCGCCGCCATAGTAGAATACGTGTCAGTTCCGGAGGAAGTAACGACATGCGTCGTAAACGTAGAATTGTTACCGCCGCCGTGATCCATATGGAGCACCAACGCCATGTCCAGGATCCTGGCCTCCAGCTTACTGTATTTCCGGTCCTCGCGAAGCATCATCAGAATATTCTCTGCCACGGATTTCTTCGGATCGGGAGCATAAATGTACATATCCTCCCCTCTGCGGTAATTATACGCATGATAGCCATATACCATAAGCATAGGAAACTGACTGATCAAATTCAGGCACTGTCTTAATACGTTGGGGATACTGGTATCATCCGCCTTATCATCATAGGCATACAGATTCAGAATCGAACGCGACAGACTGTTCATCATATCCGGGCTTGGAGCCTTCATGATAATATCCCGTACAAACGTGGGCGGAAGCGTCCGCCTCTCCGCCAGATTTTCCTTAAAACGCGCAAGCTGCTCCATCGTCGGCAGCTCACCGAACAGAAGAAGATAAGCAATCTCTTCAAAGCCGTATCTCCTCGGCACCAGAAATCCCTTTACCAGATCCTTGATATTATATCCTCTGTAATACAGATTCCCGGCACAGGGCACCTCCTGCCCCTTCACGATTTTCTTGGCACATACATCCGAGATATTAGTAAGCCCCGCAAGCACGCCTTTTCCATTCAGATCACGAAGCCCCCTCTTGACATCGTAGGTCGTAAACAACTCTTTATCAATCTCGTTGTTTTTCTCGCAAAGCGCCGCCAGCTCTTCAATCTCCGGTGTAATCTCAAACAATAAGGTTTCCAAATCTTTTACATTGTTCATGCTTTCTTCCCCTTTCTACAGTTTAAGCCCCCTTCAATGACATGTTACTTCTATATTAATTCCCGGTTGGGAAATACGGTCTGAGCGCCCCTGCCACTGCACTAATCGGCATAGTCTGAAGCCATACATGCCCCGGTCCGGTGATCACAGTGTTAAACAATCCTTCCCCTCCAAATACCATATTCTTAAGCCCCGGCACAGTCTGGATATCCATCTGGCAGGATGCGCTCATAGCTGCCAGATATCCGGAATCCACCACAATCTGCTGCCCTGCCTGCAGGTCATACTCAACCACATGACCGTCAAATTCCGCAAAAACGGTACCGTAGCCCGATACTCTCTGTAAAAGGAATCCCTCACCGCCAAACAGTCCCGATGCCACCTTCTTGTGAAAATGTACGGAAAGACTTACTCCCGCTTCTGATGCGAGAAACGCACTTTTCTGGAATATGTATTCCTGCCCCGGTCCTACTTCGAAGACACGAATGGAACCCGGAAAACTGGATGCAAATGCGATCAGTCCATTTCCGCCCTGAGCGGTATAGACATTCTGAAAAATCTTTTCCCCGGAAAACATCCGCCCGAATGCCTTCCCGATGCCGCCGTTGGTCGTGGTCTCCATCTGCATATTCGGTGACATCCATGCCATAGAACCACTCTCTGTGATCATCCGCTCTCCTGCCTCCAGCTGGCAGATCACTACCGGTAACGTATCACCTTTGATCTCGTATCTCATATCAATTCCTCCTTTTTCATGCCGTTCTGATTCCGGCACTTGTTTACAATGCTACATATCGATGAAGCGTTTTTATATGTCTCCTGACATTTGCAAATAAATCTACGCTTAATCTTCCATCTTCTCTTTCAAGCAATCCGCCAAACGGGCAAATTCCGCCAGAGTTAATGCCTCTCCTCTGATACTGCTTCCCCGTCCCAGCTCTTCGATTGCTTCCTCTATGATCTCCTTCGGAATGTCCAGCTCCCGGGAGTTCTTAAGTCCGTTTGCCAGTGTCTTTCTCCGCTGGTTAAAGGAAGCCCGGATGATCCGGAACATGAGCGCTTCATCCTGCACTTCTACCGGAGGCTTCTCATGCCGCGTCAGACGGATCACCGCCGATCCCACGGAAGGCCTCGGCATAAAACAGTTCGGCGGTACATTTGCCACAATATACGGTTTTGCATAATACTGAACTGCCAGGGACAGTGCCCCGTAGTCCTTGGTCCCCGGACCGACCTGCATCCGGTCTGCGACCTCTTTCTGCACCATGACCGTGATACTTTCCAGCGGAATCTGCTTCTCAAACAGTCCCATAATAATCGGTGTAGTAATATAATAAGGAAGATTCGCCACTACCTTGATCGATCGACCGCCATTTTTCTCCTGTACCAGCCTTTCAATATCAAGCCTTAGGATATCTTCATTGATAACGGTTACATTATCGTAGCCTTTCAGCGTATCCCATAAAATCGGTATCAGGTTCTTATCAATCTCGACTGCTGCCACTTCCCTCGCCGCGCAGGCCAGATACTGGGTCATGGTTCCGATCCCCGGACCGATCTCCAGGACAAAATCATCCTTTGTGATCTCGGCTGCCCGTATGATCTTATCCAGTACATGGGTGTCTATCAGGAAATTCTGTCCGAATTTCTTCTGAAAATTAAAGTTATATTTCTGCAGAATCTCAATCGTATTCTGCGGATTTCCAAGTGTTGGTTCTCTCACTGCTGTTCTCTCTTTCTGTCTGTTCTTCAAACCAATATATTTCCGCCCTTAAGCCGGTGCTTCAGACGCGGACCTATGATATGTAAAATACGGCTGCAGATCTTATCTCCGGCCATCTACGATTGTCACTGTATCCGGTACATTCTGCGGGCATTTCCTTCCGTAACCCGAATCACCTCTTCCGGTGTAATCCCCTTTATCTCGGCAATCTTCTCCGCTACATAAGTTAAATATGCGGAATTATTCCGCTTTCCGCGGTATGGCTCCGGTGCCATGTACGGGCAGTCGGTCTCCAGAAGAATCTGATCCAGCGGAATCTCAGCCGCCACCTCTTTCAGCTTCTTCGCATTCTTAAAAGTCACCACACCGCCGATGCCGATGTAAAAGCCCATTTTCACATATTCTTTTGCCATCTCCACCGAATAGGAGTAGCAATGGATGACACCGCTTAATCCTTTGGCGTAATTCTGCATGATATACATGGTATCCGCTGCCGCCTCACGACTGTGAATAATGACGGGCAGATCCAGCTCCCGTGCAAGCTGAAGCTGGCGGATGAACCACTCACGCTGTACTTCGTGGGGCTCATTATCCCAGTAATAGTCAAGCCCGATCTCGCCGACCGCTACCACCTTGTCCTCCCGGAACAGTTCCTTCATCTTCGCGAACTTCTCCTCATCCAGAGAGCCCACCTCATCCGGGTGAATCCCCACCGCCGCATAGATGAACGGATATTGATGTGCCAGTGAAACTGCATACTTGCAAGAATCATAAGAGGCACTGACATTTACGATCGTGCCCACGCCTTTAGACGGCATGGATGCAAGAAGCGTCTCGCGGTCATCCTCAAACTGCTTGTCATCATAGTGACTATGTGTATCAAATATCATAATTAACTCACCTTCTATATCTTATCGTCTCCGGTATGTTCTTCCTTCCTGCCAGGACTTTTTCCTCTGGCATCATACATACATATTAGTATAGCACACTTACACCCTGCTGGAAAACACATTTTCTTCCGAAATTGTCAGAAAAATTGTAGATCTCTGAAGGACCATACCCGGACAGAACTTTATATACACACATTGAAATCGTGTGTTCAAACGTTATGATGCAGAGTTTTTCATATTTTCACTTGCCCCAAAAGCTCTGCTTATGTATACTATAACTAGAACCGAGATGACAGTCCACCGGACATCTGCTTCGTCATTCCTGACAACCGGATGATGAACGCCCGGCCCGCATGACTATGATTATGACATACTCGGCGGCCTAAAAGGAAGTATGGGGAATCCTTCCTAAACTATTACATATGCAAGGAGCTTCCTGTATAATTCAAATATAAGGAATTCCAAGAAAGAAGGTTGAGAAAAAAATACCTCAGTGTAGAATAAGATTACTGACTTTGCACGGTTAGTAACAATCTTATTGAACAGA
>Ga0129308_1000550_pt1 | contig 53615 bp, 44 predicted proteins | sample L827metagenome_FD_94440 | JGI IMG/M metagenome (GOLD analysis project Ga0129308, IMG submission 94440) | Ring-tailed lemur group fecal microbial communities from Wisconsin, USA - L827 metagenome | ecosystem: Host-associated > Mammals > Digestive system > Large intestine > Fecal | place: USA... | reverse complement strand
TTTGCCCTATTCGACTCGACATTTTTCTGGCGGGTCTTCTTTGGCGTTCTCTGTTTTCATCAGATGCATATCTTTTTCACAACATTTTTCCTCCTACGCATAGAAATAGGATCTGTAGCAGAATTATTCGTTTTGCTACAGCTCCTTCCTTGTCTTCATAACTTGGTCGCAAGCAAAGTGTTTGGAATTCCTGGGCTGTATTCTGTTGACAAAAGAGATGCAGCCTCTGGATTTGTACCCAAAAGCAAACCGCAACCGCTTCGCTGGGTTGCGGTTTGGAAGGAGGAGCAGCGGAATGAGCGCACTCTGACTTTTGAAAAAAGTCGCCGCGAGCGATATGACGCTTGCTCCGACGTGTAATAGCGAAACACTATAGATATTTTCTCCGATACCCCAAAAAGCCAAATCGAAGCCCAGCGCAGCGGGTTCGATTTGGAAAGGAAAAACAACACCATCGGTCGATCTGACGCCGCCTGCGGCGGCTGATGACCTTATGGTGTTGTTTTGACGTGGTGCGGGCATGGGGACTCGAACCCCAACGCCGGAAAGCACGAGAACCTAAATCTCGCATGTCTACCAATTCCATCATGCCCGCATATTTCGTTGTTCCGTCTTAAAAGAAGGACTATCAAAGCCCGTCCTTCGGACTATTCAAAAAGCCTATTGCTTTCGCAATAGGCTTTTTATGGAGCGGGCAACGAGGCTCGAACTCGCTACCTCCACCTTGGCAAGGTGGCGCTCTACCGGATGAGCTATGCCCGCATCAGCAACGGTGATTATTCTACCACACTTTGCTGATTTGTCAAGAGAAAAATGAAAATAAAGCTCAATTTATGAGATTCTTATAATCTTGCTCCCCTGTGCATTTGGGATAGGAAGCAACATCCCAGCGGTAATTGCCCCAGAACTGCTCGTCATTCATCATAAAGCTTTCCGAAAGGCCGGAATTGATGCATTCATACACATCCACATGGTAGCAGCTGCCGTCGATCCTGACGATATTCCAGCAGCGATCCTTCCACAGGCGCTGGCCGTAAACAATACTGCAATCCAGCTTCAGCTGGCGGCACAGTTCCGTGAAGGCAAAGGCCAGCCCCTCGCTGTTGGCCTGATGGTTCACCAGGGCGGAATAGGCGGTATTATCAGCGGCGGCTGTCGATAGCTGGCAGTTGTCCATCAGATACTGGCAGGCTGCCAAAGCCCGCTGTCCCTCGCCGAGGTTTTCCACATCCATTCCGCTGAAAGCATCTACTGCGCGCAGGGCAGCTACTCTCTGCTCCAGTTCCTCGGCAGTCAGGCCATAGTTGATGCTGATCTCATAGAGCCGCTGAGAGCCTGTACCACTGTACATGTTCACGCTGGCCCGGGGTTCGCGGGGTACCAGTGTGGGGTTCTCCCGGTACACCTTGATCAGCAGGCTTTCAATATCCTCCGTGGAGTAGGAGCTGCTGGACACCAGAACCACCATCTTCCTGTCCCGGTTTTCCAGTGTTTCCAGAAGGGTACTCTCCAGCGCGTAACTAAAGGGCAGGTGAACAATGTTATCCGCGCTTTCGCAGAAGCTGGAATAGCTGTAATAAACGGTGGCCTCATTGGTGGTGACAATCTTGGTAAGCTCATAGGCGATGTTCTCCACGCAGTAGGCACACAGAGCGTCCTGGGTTCGCACCTGCCAGCAGGCGCTGGCAAGATCCTCCAGGGGATCCCCGTCATAAGAGGTGTCGAAGACAATCCGCCCCTCGCTTTCCCCGGCATAGGCGAAATGCAGCAGGGCCTGGCGTAGACCGGAAAAGTTCCTGACGCTGATTTTGTCTTTGTTGCTGTAATCCTCCTGCGCAGGGGGAACATAGTCCTTTACCGAAAGGTATTCCTTGTTGTACCAGCCCGAACAGCCGCCGAGTGAAAACACCGCTGCGGCTGTCAATAGGCAGGCCAAAAGCTTTTTACCCATGCCGGTTCCTCCGTGGCAATCAGTTGTTGTCCTTAATGCTTTCAAAACCGTTGCCGAATACGTTCTTGGCATCGGAGACGATGAAGAAGGCGTTTTCATCAATGTTGCGGATAATGCGGCGAATCTCCGAGATTTGCTGGCGCTTAATGACGCACATGATGACCTGCTTTTCTTTGCCGGAATAGGCGCCCTTGCCATCCAGGATGGTGACACCCCGGTGCATGTGCCCGGAGACGATCTCATCGGAAATGTTCTTGCTCTGATCACTGATGATATAGCAGATGCAGGAATTATCAATGCCATAGAGCACCAGGTCAATCATTTTACTGACGACAAACATGGCAATGATAGAATACATGGCGCTCTCATAGATATGGAAAATGATGGCATAGGCTCCAATGATAGCGGCATCCAGCAGCAAAAGGATGGTGCCCAGATTGATATGGGGATACTTCATCCGCAGCAGCTTTGCCACGATATCCGCGCCGCCGGTGGTGGCACCCACATAGTAGATTGCCCCCAGACCCAGGCCCTTGATGGCGCCGCCGATCACACTGGCCAGCATAGCGTCATAGGTCAGCACAATATTGAGCATGGCAAAAAGATCTACAAAGACAGAGCTGAGCGTCATGCCCACAAGGGATGCAATCAGAAAATCCAGCCCGAAATACCGCCAGGCAATAATGAAAAGCGGGATATTCAGAATAATGGTCATTACGCCCACCGGCACCGGAATCAGCCTGTTGATAATCATGGCAACACCAGACGCGCCGCCGGGGACAATGGAATTGGGGTACATAAAAAACTGGAACCCCACGGCATAAACGATGCTGCCAATCACAATAACCAGATACTGAATCACCCGGCGGTAAACGCCGTTGTTTTTCATCCGCGCTTGAATGCTCTCCATAAGTCCTCCCTAAAAAATCAGTCATCCATCAGTGAAAGCTGCTGTTCAACCCTGTCCTCACTCTTGAGCAGGGCACCGGCGCCGGGCAAATTTTTGACCCGGTAGCGGGCAAGATTTGTGATGCCGCTTTCCTTTACCGGCAGAGCCTTCACCAGCATACGCTTGGCCTTCAACGTCATCACCGCAACCCCCTGGGTGCTCCGGCTGGTCTTGACCTGAAGCTGGGCGGTGTTGAACACCAGAACCCGGTCATCGCTGGAATAACAGGCAAGATCCATTTCTTCCCCGATCACCATGACGGCAGCCACCGGGCTCTTGTCGGAATAGGCATTCACCAGCTTGCGGCGATTGGTCTTGGTCTCGTAGGCAGCCATATCGATTCTGGCCGCTTTGCCGTTTGCAAAGATCAGCAGCAGGTTCCGGCTGTAGTCCCCCGGGTCGATCATGCTGATGATGTTTTCCCCTTCGTCCATTTGCAGCCGGGTGGGCAGATACACACCCAGCACCGAGGCCTTGCTGTCCTCAAAGTCCGAAATCTTGGCCTTGTAAATTTGCTGCCGGTCGGTAAGAAACAGCAGCTCTCCCCTGTTGCTGGCCTCAAAGCTGATGTTTAAGCCGTCGCCCTCTTTATATTTTTGCTCACTGCTCATGCGCAGGGATTGGGCGCTGATCTTCTTGAAATAGCCCTCCCGGGACAGGAACAGGGTCACGCTGTAGTCCTCGATCTGCTGCTCCTCGTCGAACTCCTCAATCTCATCGGCGTAGACAATGCCGGTCTTTCGGGGGCTGGGGAATTTTTTGAGGATCTGTTTCAGCTCATCAATGATAATTCCCTTTATTTTTCTCCGGTTATTGAGGATGCTTTCCAGTTCTTCGATCTGCTGCTCCAGGTCGCTGGTCTCCTCGGTGCGCTTGAGGATGTACTCCCGGTTAATATTTCGCAGCTTGATCTCCGCCACATACTCGGCCTGGATCTGGTCAATGCCGAAGCCCATCATCAGGTTGGGCACCACATCAGCCTCCAGCTCCGTCTCCCGGATGATGGCAATGGCCTTGTCAATATCCAGCAGGATGCGCTCCAGCCCTTTCAGCAGATGCAGCTTGTCCCGCTTCTTTTCCAGGTCGAAGTACACCCGGCGGCGGACGCAGTCCATGCGCCAGGCTGTCCACTCCTCCAGAATCTCTCCCACACCCATGACCCGGGGGCTGCCGCCCACCAGGATATTAAAGTTGCAGGGGAAGGCGTCCTGCAGGGTGGTGAGCTTGAAGAGCTTCTGCATCAGCTTCTCCGGGTCGGCACCCCGCTTCAGGTCAATGGCCAGCTTCAGCCCGGACAGATCCGTCTCATCCCGCATGTCGTTGATCTCCCGGATTTTGCCGGCCTTAATCAGCTCCGCCACCTTGTCGATAATGGCCTCCGAGGTGGTGGTATAGGGGATCTCATAAATCTCAATGATATTTTCCTTGGGGAGATAGCGCCAGCGGGAGCGAATCTTGAAGCTGCCCCGGCCGCAGCGGTAAATGTTCTCCATAGCCGCCCGGTCATAGACGATCTCACCGCCGGTTGGAAAATCCGGTGCGGGCATGGTGGAGAGCAGATCATGCTCCGGATCCCGCAAATAGCTGATGGTGGTTTCGCAGACCTCGGCCAGATTGAAGCCGCAGATTTGGCTTGCCATGCCTACGGCGATGCCCATGTTGGCAGAGACCAGCACATTAGGGAAAGCGGTGGGCAGCAGGCTTGGCTCCTTCATGCTGCCGTCGTAGTTGTCCACGAAGTCCACCGTGTCCTTATCGATGTCCCGGAACACCTCGCTGCAGATGCCCGCAAGCTTTGCCTCCGTATAACGGGAGGCCGCATAGGACATATCCCGGGAGAAGACCTTGCCAAAATTGCCCTTGGAGTCCACAAATGGGGTCAGCAGCGCCTGATAGCCGGCGGAAAGACGCACCATCGTCTCGTAGATCGCCGCATCGCCATGGGGGTTCAGCTTCATGGTCTGGCCCACAATGTTGGCGCTCTTGGTGCGCCCGCCGGTCAAAAGCCCCATTTTGAACATGGTGTACAGCAGTTTGCGGTGGGAGGGCTTAAAGCCGTCGATCTCCGGGATGGCCCGGGAAACAATGACGCTCATGGCGTAGGGCATATAGTTGGTTTCCAGGGTCTCCGTAATGGGCTGCTCCAGCACCTCGGCCCGCAGCCCGATCACATTGGGATTATCATAATTCTTTTTTTCCTGTGTTTTCTTCTTAGCCATTTCCAAACTCGCTTATCTGGATTTTCCTTTTTTGGTTTTCTTTCCGGTGACAAGATTGCGATGGCAGCGGGGACAGTCCTTGACCGCCAGCACGCCGAAGAAGATCACCTTGCCGCAGCTTGGGCAGCGGCAGTATTTGAAAACACACACCAGCGCCGTAACAAACAGGACGCAGGTCATGAACAAAAAGGCAATTTGAATATAGGAATAGCGGGGCGTTAAAAGGCTGAGGGCACAGCCGATGGCAGTAAAAATCAGCAGTTTTTTCAGCCGGTCCCGGCCATAGACAAAATCGTTTTCATATTTGTTCATGCTTCTTTCCTCTCTCTTTCTCAGGATATATCCGCCATGTCCAGATACTTGTACCCGAACTCGGCAATGTGGCTTTTTCTTCCGTCCAGATTGTCCCCCAGCAGCAGGTCAAAGACCTGGGCCATCTGCTCCGCATCCTCCGGCATCACCTTGATGAGCCGCCGGGTTTCCGGGTTCATGGTGGTCATCCACATCATGTCCGGGTCGTTCTCGCCCAGTCCCTTGCTGCGGTTGATGCTGGCTTTGGCGCCCTTCAGTCCCTCCACGATCTCCGCCTTCTCCCGGTCAGAGTACGCGAAATAGGTCTTTCCCTTGCTCTCAATCTCATACAGAGGGGATTCCGCAATGTATACATAGCCCTCGTTAATCAGCGTGGGCACCAGGCGGTAGAGCATGGTGAGGATCAGGGTTCGGATCTGGAAGCCGTCCACGTCGGCATCGGTGCAAATAATCACCTTGTTCCAGCGAAGGTTGTTCAGGTCAAAGCTGGACAGATCCTTGGTGTGCTTATCCTTGACCTCCACGCCGCAGCCCAGCACCTTCATCAGGTCGGTGATCACATCGCTCTTGAAGATACGCACATAGTCCGCCTTCAGGCAATTGAGGATTTTTCCCCGCACCGGCATAATGCCCTGGAACTCCGCGTCCCGGGACAGCTTGCAGGCGCCCAAGGCGGAATCGCCCTCCACAATATAGATCTCCCGCTTCTCCACATCCTTGCTGCGGCAGTCCACAAACTTCTGCACCCGGTTGGCAATATCGATGCTGCCGGAGAGCTTCTTCTTCATTCCCTGCCGGGCCCGCTCTGCCGTTTCCCGGCTTCGCTTGTTAATCAGCACCTGCTCGGCGATCCGGTCTGCCTCCGGCTTGTTTTCGATGAAATAAATCTCCAGGTTGGTCTTGAAAAACTCTGTCATGGCCTGTTGGATAAAGCGGTTGTTGATGGCCTTCTTGGTCTGGTTCTCATAGGAGGTCTGGGTGGAGAAGCAGTTGGTCACCAGCACCAGGCAGTCCTGAATATCCTGGAATTTAATGGCAGATTCATTTTTCTGGTATTTGCCTATCTGTTTTATGTAGGCATCAACGGCAGAAACAAAGGCGCTTTTGGCCGCCTTATCCGGAGCGCCGCCGTTTTCCAGCCAGGAGGAGTTATGGTAATATTCCAGAACGCTGGCGTCCTTGGAGAAGCAGAAGGCGGCTGACAGCTTTACCTTGTACTCCGGCTTGTCCTCCCGATCCCGGCCCTTACGCTCTGCGGTAATGAACTCCGGCTCCGTCAGGGGCTTCTCCCCTGCCAGCTCCCGCACATAGTCCATAATGCCGTTTTCGTAGCAGTAATCTCTCGTTTCAAATTTTCCGTTCTTTTCCAGCCGCAGCCGGAACGTGACCCCTGCGTTCACCACTGCCTGGCGGTGGAGCACATCGTCAAAGTACTCATCGGGAATGGCAATGTCCGTAAACACTTCCAGATCCGGCTTCCAGCGGATGGTGGTGCCGGTCTTTTTCCGGTCGGCGGGTTCAATACTCAGCTCCTGCCCTTTTTTGCCGCAGACCTTTCCCTTTTTGAAATGGAGGGTATACTTGCTGCCGTCCCGGCGGACGGTGACATCCATATATTCGGAAGCGTATTGGGTTGCGCAGGAGCCCAGGCCGTTCAGACCCAGGGAATATTCATAGTCTCCGCCGTCGGTATTCTGGTATTTTCCGCCGGCATACAGCTCGCAAAAAACCAGTTCCCAGTTATAGCGCTTCTCGTTGGCGTTCCAGTCTACCGGGCAGCCCCGGCCAAAATCCTCCACCTCAATGGAGTGATCCGCATAATATGTGAGGGTGATCAGATCGCCATGGCCTTCCCTGGCCTCATCTATGGCGTTGGAGAGAATCTCAAAAACGGCGTGCTCACAGCCGTCCAATCCGTCAGAGCCAAAGATGACCCCCGGCCGTTTCCTGACCCGATCCGCTCCTTTCAGCTGGGAGATGCTGTCGTTTCCATACTGTGTGGTACTGCTCATATATGCTTAACCTTTCAATTCCTGTGCCCAGTGCACAGCGATCCTATTTTAACTTATATATTATAACACAAATCCCGCAGATTTCAATACCGCGTCATCTGCATGATCCGTAACAAAAATATCATAATACGCAGGACTTTTTTGTCATATACTGTGCAATAGGAAACGCAGAAGGCGGACTGCCATCCGGCAGCCCGCCCCGCGGCCGATATTTTCTTTTTACGGGAAAACTCTCGCACCGCTTGACAATTTCCCGTTTTCGATGTATCCATATATACATATGGCTCAGCATCTTCCGGTCTCTCTCTGTTTCCGGCCGGGAACTTGTCTGTGTCTATTATCTGCGCCATCGAAAAATATAATCAGGTAGTTTTTGCCTGCAAAACGAGAAAGGAACGCCCATGGAAACTTTATCTGTCCTCCTGATCCTGGCCGCTGCTGTGCTGTCTGTAGTGATTCTGGTTAAAATTCTGGCTGCCCCGGTGCGGCTGGTGTTCAAGCTGCTGCTCAATGCCGTCTGCGGTTTTTTGCTGCTGCTCGTAGTCAATATCATCAGCGGCTTTTTTGATTTTTCCATTGAGATGAATCTGGTGAATATCCTCGTCACCGGCTGCTTTGGCATCCCCGGTGCACTGCTGCTGGTGCTGCTGAAGATCCTCCTTTGATTTGTGAAACCGCCCGGCCGTAGATTTTCGTGGTTTAAGGCCGATTCTACCGCTGGTCGGTTGCCATTTCCCGCTGCCTTTGGTATCGTAAATCACACAAGAGAAAGTAGGTGCTTATCATGGGTGAGATCGATAAAGAGCAGTTTGGCCGCTTCATCAGCCGGCTGCGAAAAGAGAAAGGCTATACGCAGAAGCAGCTGGCGGAGCGGCTTTATATATCGGACAAGGCCATTTCCAAATGGGAACGGGGGCTGAGCATGCCGGATGTTTCCCTGCTGCTGCCCCTGGCGGAGGTGCTTGGCGTGACGGTGACGGAGCTTCTGGAAGGCCGGCAGCTGGAGGCGGAGGAGCAGCCGGATTGGGGGCAGGTGGAGGCCTTGGTACAGAAGGCCGCCGCCTTTCCCGGAGACAGCGAGGAAAAGCGGAAGCAGGAAAGGGGAAAAAACATTCTTTCCTTCTGCCTCTGCTGGGCTGCTGCCCTCGCTCTCCTGCTGGCCGCCTGGGCCACATGCCAAAGTATGGACTTCTTTTTTCCCGGCGGGCTGACACTGGTGCTGCTGTGCTTCCTGTTTGGCATTTATTTTATCTTCTTCGCCAAGGAGCAGCTGCCCAATTATTACGATGAGAATCGGATCAGCGCCGTAAGCGACGGGGTGTTCCAGATGAATCTGGCCGGTGTCAGCATCAATAACAGCAACTGGCCCCATATTCTCCGGGCCGGGCGGCTCTGGGGCTGCTGCGGTGGGATCGTTCTTGGCGCACTCAACCTGATTCTCCGGCTCTGGTTTCCCCATCTGCTGCAGTCCCTTTTTGTGCTTCAGGGGATTCTCATTGCCTATCTGCTGGCCCTGTTTATGCCTATTTACATCGCAGCAAAGAAATACGAATAGTAAACGGCTTGGAGTTGCAAAAGCTCCAAGCCGTTTTATTTAACTTCAATTTTATCCGGCGCCTTATCTGAGGTCTTGCTCTCCGGCAGATACCAGCGCTCGTAATGGGCCGGCCTTTGCTGATCGTCAGGCCAGGCATCGCCCCAGGGGCGCAGGAAGAAGCTGTAGGCAAAGCTCCCGGTGACCGGGTCTTTGCACCGGCCAGTGATTTGGAGCAGAGGCCCGTCCCTGTCCAGCAGCTGCAAGCTGACATCCTCCTGCTTCACCGGCACATCCAGAAAGTCCCCACCGGTACACGTATAGCGGCCCGCTTTCCCATCGAGCCGCAGCTTCGCAAGATAATGATCCCGGGGCATATCTTCATCCCAGAGCAGCAGGCTGGGTCCTTCTTCCTCATCCAGTACCGCAGCGCAGCAGTCCCAGCAAGTCACTTTCAGGGTTTTCCAATCCCCGGTGGTATCACTGATGCTCCAGTAGCCGTACCAGTCGCCCGTAAGCTTTGCGGACGTAGTGGTATGCGCAGGGCTGGGCGTCATTTCCACCAGAGTAACCTTGGGTTCCGCCCTGCGGCAGCCGGAGAGACCCAGCAGGCACAGAAGCACGGCAAGCAGAAAGGCGGTTTCGCCGAATCTGTTTTTCAATCCCTATCCCAACTTTACAACAATATATTCCCCAATCTTCTGCACAGAACCTTTGTAAGGGTATTCCGCCATTTGTTCAAATTCCGCCGTATCTCGCAGGGCATCCGTCTCCTCCTGACTGGCAAAGGGAACAGCAAAGCCCAGATACCTGCGGAAGAAGTTTTCCCGGGAATAGATGTTCACCAGATCCTGGGCGGGGCCAAGAAGCCCCTCCGTGTTCATTTCCGGGAAGGGATACAGCAGATTGTCCTGCTGCCCGATGATGGCCAGTCGGCTATCCTCTTCAAAGCCCTCCGTTTCCTTGATCTGCGCAATCAGGGAGACATAGAAAGCATTGGCATTCTCGTACTGCAAATGCATTTTCAGATAAGTCATATTGGCAAAGTACACATTGGAAACGACGATCACGCACATCAAAAGCGCCGTGATATCCTTGGCCAAAAGCCCGGGCCGCCCCTTCAGCTTTTCCAGAATGAGCGCCCCCAGGAAATACAGGCACGCGAAGCTGTAAAGCACCAGGGTATGGATGGACTGGGGAGACATCAGCAGGTACATGCAGTTGATGCTCAGGGGCAGAAGCAGCACCAGAACCGCCAGCAGCGCCCAGTGAAGGGGCTCTCCTCCCCTGGCCGCCAGCGCAAGCCCGGCCAGCATCAGGCCCAGCAGGAGCCAGTGGGCATATCTGGCCGCTTCGCTGCTGATAAGACTGTAGTTCCGGAAGGTAAAAATATCACGGAAATTCTCATAGGCCATGCGAATCTTGCCCAAGAGACTTGCCTTGCCGTTCACATTGTCTATCACATAGGTGTTGAATTCCGCCCCGGTAAAGCGAAACACCAGCAGCGTCACCGCAAAATACACAGCCAGCGCCGCCGCCATCATAGCCAGGGCCTTCAGGCCGTAGAGAACGATTTGCCAGACGCTCTTTTCCGCTTCCAGGCAGCTTTTGATCATCAGCAGTACAAAGAGACTTGCCGTAATGGCAATATACGCCTGATAGATGCTCAGGCACAGCACCAGGAAAAACGCCGCCAGGGCGGCATTTCCCACCCCGCCCTTCTGATAACGCCAGACGCAGAGCACCGCCAGCAGGAAAGCCAGACCGTAAGCGGCGCTGGTAAACATGAAACAGTAGGTGCCGGTGAGAGAGGGAAAGCAGACAACAGCTGCCGCCAGCAGAATCTGGGAAAGCCTACTGCGGATCTCCAGCACGCGCAGCATAATGCAGACAGAAACGGCAATCAGCAGCAGGGTAAAAAGGCCGTAGATCCAAGGCATGGACCAATCGGGCAGCAGCAGCTTGGACAGCTCCAAACCCCAGCGCCCGGAGGTAACAGTGGCGCCTTTATAAAACAGCGCTTCAATATCGTCATGGTTCACCAGCTTGTTGGTAAACATGAACATATGGGCCGCAAGCCCTGTCAGCAGCGCCGCCAGAAAGGGTGCCCGGTTTTCCCAATACAGCCCCCGGATCCACAGGCCCAGGCGCTCAGCATACGAATACTGTCTCTTCTCCATTTCTTCCTTCCTCAAGGCTTTGCGCCTTTACGGCCAAAGCCGGATCTACTCAGTGTATATGCTCCTCGCCGCGCTTGAAAAAGCTGCAAAACCCGTAGGCCGCCAGAGGAACCATAAGGATAAAATAGGGCAAGGCATATTGGCTCTTGGCCTCAAACAGCAGATGGTACAAAAAGCCCCCCAGGAGAACCAGCACCGGCAGGCACTGGCGGATATCCCGCTTGAACCACAGGAACACGCAGGCCAGCAGCGCCCCCAGGAAGATAAACTGCTGGTACTGGTTCATATACCCCGTGGTGTGCCGCTCGCCGATATGGCAGAACCATTCATACAGGATACCCTTCTGGCCATAGCTCTTTTGCACCTGGTTGATCCAGAGGCTTTCATAGGTAGGCTCATTCCACTGGGAACGCAGCTTTTCCGAGAAAAAGCCCAGGCCCTGACGGGGATTTTCTGCGAAATATTCGGCCCGCTGTTTTATCACTTGCTTGGCGTTTTCCGCGGTGGCCTCAGGATCCATTCCGCTTTTCATAAAAGCATCCACCGTATGATCTTCCTTATACCAGCCTGGCCCCGCATGCCCTTCACTCATGCCCATGGCCATCCAGGCGATCATGGGAATGCCGCTGCCGAAATCCTTGCCGGAGCGCCGCTCATAGATCGCCTGCGGCGCTTGACTCATGGAGAGCACAGTAACAACCGTCAGCGCCAGACACAGCAGGGACTTCAAGCCTCCATTCTGAAGCAGATCCAACAGCCACACAATGACAATAGCCACGAAAAAGATCATCAAATTCAGCTTCAATATCACCGCCAGCCCCATGGAAAGGGCGCAGAGCAGCCCCTGCCAGAAACGGCGCTGGCGCATAAAGGCGGAAAACACCCAAAGCGCCACCGCCCCCAGGGAGAAGCCGGGGATGTTGCCATAGAGGAAGGTACAGCTGAATACCGGCGGCAGGCAGAACAGCAGCAGCACCGCCGTGACCTTCTGCACCCGCCTGCTCTGAAACAGATGCCAGCTGAGCTGGATCAGGGCGTGATAACTCAAAAGCAGCCACAGTACATTGATCCCCTGAAGCGCCAGGCGGTAATATCCGGCAGGCATCCCCGGCAGCAGACTGCCCATGAGCCGGAACACAAGCTCCGCATAGAGCACATAGCCCAGCTGAAAGGGAAACCGGCAGAAATAGCTGTCCAGCGCGCCATATTCCCCAATAGCCGCTTTTTCAGCGGCGTACAGAACCAGATAGGAATCGGAATACCAGGGGGCGGCCAGCTTCACCGAAAGAATAAAGCTGATCCCCATCACAAAGACCACTGCCAGTACGATCAGCTCTGTGCGCCAAAGAACAAAACCGGCACTGTGCCGGTACAGCAGATACAGCGTGGAAGCGAGGATAAACAGGATCAAAGCGTTGAGAAAAATATTGTCGGCATAGAGCTCTACCAGCTCCCCAGCCGCGTTATTGGTGCTCACATCCCCGGTCTCCAAATAGGCGCTGACCGTCAAAAACAGCAGGAAGGCAAAACTCAGCACCAGAACCACTGCCGCGCCAAAACGGGATAATTTGGTCATACCTTGCCCAATGCGCCCCGTTTTCATGCGATTCCCTCCCCTGTCTCTTTCTGGCTGTTAAAAAATCAAGAAATATCTGCCTTTTGGCTACTATACCATATAAGTGCCTACAATTCAAATATTTTTGCAAGAGATACGAAAAGGCAGACGTTTCCGTCTGCCTTTTTCTTTTCAATTCATTAATTCCATTACAGTTCTTCCACTGTGGTCACGTTTTTGATTTCCGTTATGGACTTTGTAATTTCCTCGTCCAACTGCTTCTTACTGACGCGCAGCCCGATAATCGCGCAATACCGTACATTGTCTGTTTCATTGGAAACACGTGTGATCTCAAGCTCCCGCATTTTCAGATGCCGTTCCCGGATCAGCCGCACAATTTCCTCAATGGCATTCGCGTCCGTATACTCGATGTAGAGGTTCATATCATCCGCCCGCTGGGCGAAACGATACTCAATGCGGATCAGCAGCAGCTCCGCCACCAGCACCATAACCGTTGCGAAAATGGCGCACTCCACATACCCTGCACCGCAGACCAGGCCAATGATGGCAGCAGTCCAAAGCCCGGCGGCAGTAGTCAGACCCTTGACTCGCTGGCGCTTGGTGACAATAATTGTGCCTGCGCCGATGAAGCCCACACCGGCGATGACCTGCGCCCCAAGACGGGCAACATCGGTATACATCCCCATGTTCAGGTAAAGGTATTGGCTTGTCAAGGTTGTCATGGCGGCGCCAAGACAAATCAAAATATGAGTACGGAACCCGGCGGGACGGCGTTTGTATTCCCGCTCCAAGCCGATCAGCCCGCCGCACATAACGGCCAGCACCATGCGTACCGTCACGGAAAGCAGATTCACGTCCCGCACAAAATCAAAGCATGCAAGCATTGCTGTCCCTCCTTTCAGACTTCTTCGATGGCAATGATGCCATCCATTGTGGCAATTTTCGCCAACACCTCTGTGTGCTGCAAGCGCTTGGGCAGATGAATGCTGAACAGAGCGTTGATATGCGTAAGGTGCTCGTTGGCCTTGTCGATCTCCACATCATAAAGCTGAATCTCCGAAGCCTTCATATAGCCCACTACACCGCCAAGATTTTCCATGCTGTCCATGCTCACATAAATGGACATGTTTCTGGCATGGCGCAGGATCACATTTTCAATTAAGGGCAGCAGCTTCATGGAAAAAACGATCAGCAGCGTGCCGATGATCATGCACTCATAAAAGCCTGCGCCAATGGCAATGCCCATGCAGGCGGAGGCCCAAAGTCCGGCCGCTGTGGTTAGCCCTTTTACTTCCTGCCTCCCTGTGACAATAATGGTCCCTGCACCCAAAAAGCCGACCCCGTTGATGACCTGAGCGCCGAAACGGGAAAGATCCGTCTTAATGCCGACCTGCTCCGCCGTCATCGCCCAGCGGTTGTTGAGCATGAGATCCAGATACTGGCTCAGGATCACCGTCAGCGTGGCCCCCACAGCAACCAGCATATAGGTGCGGAAACCGGCGGGACGGCCTTTCTTTTCCCGTTCAAATCCAATGATGCCGCCAACAATCATGGCCAAAACCACCCGCAGCATCATGGAAAGCAGATTCAATTCCCGCAGAGATGTCAAACAGTCAAGCATTCCTCTTGTCCCCTCTAAAAATATACAGAGCGCTGAGCTTCTCAGCGCTCCGTTATAGATCTCTCACCCGATCGTGTAGGTATTATAACATTTGCACAAATATTTACAAGAGAAATAAAATACAAAAAATCAAATCAATTTCTATCAGTTTTCAACAAAATATTTTTTCCAAAAGTTCCGTCACTTGTTCAAGCTTTCCAAGTTCATAATCAGGGACAATCTCTTCTCTGCCTGGTTTCCCCTGGGGATTAAACCAACAGGTCTTGATCCCGGCGTTGATGCCGCCAAGGATATCGGAAGTAAGGCTGTCGCCGATTATTATGGTTCTGTCCCGGCAAAAATCCGGGATTCTTTCAAAGCACCGGGCAAAGAAGTCCGGGCTGGGCTTGTTGAAGCCGATTTTCTCGGAAATGAAAATTTCCTCAAAGTAAGGGCCGATCCCCGCGCTTTTGAGCCGCCCCTCCTGAACCACCGCCGTACCGTTGGAGCAGATGAAAAGCCGGTATTTCCCATGGAGAGCATCCAGCAGCGCCTCCGCCCCGGGAATAAAATAGTGGCCTTGGGAGAGGTGATTTTCATAAACCGCCTTCGCCTCCCGGCAGGAATGGCTGAGCCCCAGCTCGTCAAACAAAATCCGGAACCGGCCCACCAGCACCTCTTCCCGGCTGATCTCTCCCCGCTCCAGCCGCTTCCACTGGGCGGCGTTGATCTCACTGTAGCGGCGAATAAGCCTCTCTTCCGGTTCAAGTCCGAAGTGGATAAAGGTTTTTGCAATGGCGATGCGCTCTGCCTGGTGAAAATCCAGCAGGGTGTCGTCCAGATCCAGCAGCACGATGGGTCTTGTCATTGGCAGTTCTCCTTACATTGTCTTCAAAAGTTCGGATATCTCCTCCAGATGCATCCCTCTGGAAGCCTTCACCAGCACGGTATCCCCCTTTTCCAGCAGCTCCGGCAGGGCCTCTGCCAGGGCCTGCCGGCTTTCAAACCACCGCCCCCTGCTGCCGGCGCCTTCGGCGATCTCCCGCCCCAGTTGACCGCAACAGAGCACCAGAGCGATCCCGTTGTCCACGGCATAGCGGCCCAGCTCCCGGTGCATCTGCTCCCCGCCGCTGCCCATCTCCAGCATGTCCGCCAGAATCGCCACATGGCGGCCCGGCATGTCTTTCATAGAATCCATGGCGCAGCGCATGGAGTCCGGGTTTGCGTTGTAGCAGTCGTCCACCAGGGTTATTTTCTCCGTCACCGTCACGGCGCCCCGGCGCCCTACCACCTGGTATCCGGCGATGCCTCTTTCAATTTCTTCCTGACTCAGCCCCAGGGTAAAGCCCACGGCGGCAGCCTCCATGGCGGCATATACCATGTGCCGACCGTAGGCGGGGATATCTGCATGGATCCGTTTCTCGCCGTAAACAATATCGCAGCGGGTGCGCCCCTCGGGTAAAAGCCGGATGTTCTCCGCCCTGACCTGACAGTCCTCGCCCAGGCCACAGCGGATCAGGCGCTGCCTGCATTCTATGGTGCGCAGCCAGGGATCATCCCCGTTGACGATCACGGTGCCATCCTCCGGCATAAGGGCAAGCATCTCGGTCTTGGCCCGGAAGACCCCCTCCAGATCATGGAGAAACTCCAGATGGGCATGGCCGATCACCGTGAAAACGGCCACCGTGGGTCTGACCATCCGGGCAAGCTCCGTCATCTCCCCGGGGGCGGAAATGCCCATCTCCACCACCGCCGCCTGATGCTGGGGCGTGATACGGGACAGGGTCATGGGCACGCCGATCTGGTTGTTCAGGTTGCCCTCGGTTTTCAATACATTCATCCGCTGGCTCAGCACCGACCAGACCATCTCCTTGGCCGTGGTCTTGCCCACACTGCCGGTGATCCCCACCACCGGCAGGCCGAGACTTTCCCGGTAAGCCGTGCAGAGCCGTTCCAGGGCCTGCTGCACATCGGGCACCAGCAGCACAGAACCGGTGACGCCTTCCGGCAGCCGCTCCGCCAGGCAGAGGGCCGCCCCTTTTTCCAGGGCTGCCGCAATGTAGTCGTGGCCGTCAACTTTTTCGCCTTTGTAGGCCGCAAACAGATCTCCCGGCATAACAGCCCGGCTGTCTATGACGACCCGGCCAATTTCCCTGTTATTGAAATTTTCTCCCATCAGCCGCCCGCCACAGATCCGGGCCGCCTGGGTAACGGTAATGTTCACGCCATCATCTCCAATTTTTATGAGTATAACACACTCCCGGCAAACAAGCAAAATAATTCTTCTGATCCCGGTGAAAAAAGTAGTGCATATATGCCGAAGCTGTGTTATAATGATATGACTAATATTTGTGATAAAGGATTTTTGCTATGAATTACGTTGTGGTGGATTTGGAATGGAATCAGGCCATGAGTTCCAAATCCTCCGTTTTTAACAAACTCCCCATTCACCTCAGCGGGGAGATTATAGAGATCGGCGCTGTAAAGCTGAAGGAGGATATGACCCCCGGTGAGGAATTTACCATGGACGTGAAGCCGGTCTATTTCCGCCGGATGCATTATAAAGTCAAAAAGATCACCGGTTTTGATAAGGAACGGCTGGCCCACGGCATCGCTTTTGCCGACGCGCTGGAGCAGTTTCGCCAGTGGTGCGGCGAGGATGTGACCTTCATCACCTGGGGCAATGACGACCAGCGGATTATGGAGCAGAATATCATCATCCACGATCTGGATTGGGACTGGATCACCGGCTGGGTCAATCTTCAGCTGATCTATAACCTCCAGACCGGTGGGGACAAGAATCAGAAGTCCCTGGCCAGCGCTATGGAGCACTTTGAGATTGAGCAGACCCGGGTTGCCCATGATGCCTTGGGAGATGCCTACAACACCGCTCTGGTGGCCTCCAAGCTGGACATGGCGGAGGGTCTGCGGCTCTACCCGGATGCTGCCCGTATTCTGGCCAGCCGGATGCCAAACTATAAACCGGCAGCGGATCCCACCGGGCCGGATTCTCTCGCTCACGAATGTTTCGATGGCTTTGAAAGCAAGGCGGCCGCCTTTGCCGACAGCCGCCTGACCCAGCTTGCCTGCCCACACTGCGGCGGCGAAACCACAGGTCAGAAGTGGGTAAATCAGGGCGATCAGCGCTATATGAACATCTATACCTGTCCGGAGCATGGGGCCTTTCTGGTGCGCGCCAAGTTCCGCAAGTGCAAGGAGGATAACACTTGGCTTGCCAACAAGCTGGTGTATGAGGCGGATGAGGCCATGCAGGATTTTTATAAATCCAAGGCGACCCAGGCCCGCCGCCGCGGACGCGGCCATACCCGGCGCAAGAACCGCCCCGCCAACAAACAATAAACAAAAAAACAAGCAGACGAAATGTCTGCTTGTTTTTTTCAGGTTCAAAGCCGACGAAAAAGGCGCAGCACACAGGCTGCGCCTTAAATCGTCAATTACTCCTCGGGGATAACGCCGGTGGCCTCGCCGGTGGCAGAGATTTCATAAACCAGAGCATCCTCGCCGTTGTCTTCCTCAATAGGCTCCTCCACCACTGCGGGTGCGGGCTCGGACAGGGCACGGATGGACAGGGAGATCTTATGCTTCTCCTCATCGATGGCGGTGATCTTGGCATCAACCACGTCGCCCACGGTCAGCACATCTTCCGGCTTGCCAATGCGGCGGTTGGCGATCTGGGAAATGTGGATCAGACCGTCAACACCGGGCAGAACCTCAGCAAAGGCACCGAAGGGCATCAGCTTCACCACGGTAACGGAAGCGACGCTGCCAACCTGGTACTTGTTGGTGAAAACAGTCCAGGGGTTGGCATCGGGATCCTTGTAGCCCAGGGAGATTTTACGCTTCTCTTTATCAAAGTTGATGACGTAAACATCAACCTCATCGCCCACGGAGAGGACTTCGGAGGGCTGGTGGACGCGGCCCCAGCTCAGCTCGGACACGTGAACCATACCGTCGATACCGCCGATGTCCACAAAAGCGCCGTAGCTGGTCAGGGACTTGACCGTGCCATGGTACTTCTTGCCGATCTCGATCTCGTTCCAGATGGCCTCGGTGCGCTCACGGCGCTCAGCCTGGGCAACGCGGCGGATGGAGCCGACAACCCGCTTGCGGGCCTTGTTGACCTCAGTGATCTTCAGGCGGACGGTCTTTTTCAGCAGCTGGCTCAGCTCGGCCTCACGGGGCAGGTCAGTCTGGGAAGCGGGAACAAACACGCGAACGCCCTTCACATTGACCACAACACCGCCCTTGTTCTCCTCGGTGACAACACCTTCGAGAACGGCGCCATTGTCGACAGCCTCTTCAACCTCAGTCCACATCTTGGCTGCATCCAGACGCTTCTTGGACAGCATTGCGGTGCCCTCAACGTCATTGACTCTCACAACAACAGCCTCAATGCTGTCGCCCACCTTCACTGCGTCCTCGACCTTGACGCCATCATCGGTGAACTCGGAAGTGGGGATGAAGCCGGAGTACTTTGCACCCAGGTCAACACTGATCTCAGTGCCGGTGATCGCAACAACAGTACCGGTTACCTTATCCCCATTATATATAGTCTTGAGAGTTTCCTCCAACATTTCGTCGAAGGACAATTCCTTCTCAACTGCGGTTTCTTCAATTTTGATTTCGTCACTCATTTTGTTTCTTACCTCCTTAATTATCCACGCGGGTGTGGATGCTCCGGCTGTGAGTCCGACAATACCGGCAGAGCGTAGCTTGTCCCCATCCAGTTCCGAAGCGTTTTCTATGAACTGGACGTTGTGGCAATACTCCCGGCATATCTGCGCAAGATGCACACTGTTTGCGCTATGCCTTCCACCGATGACCACCATGGCATCACATTCCGAGGCAAGCCTGGCGGCTTCCTCCTGCCGCGTGAACGTAGCAAAACATATTGTATCAGATATTTTCGCATTTGTACATCTTTTTTTTATGACATTACAACATTCGGTAAAATTACTGCGTGTCTGCGTGGTTTGGACTACAACTGTTATGGGTTTTTCCCAATACTCTGTATTTTTATCCAGCCAAAGCGCCAGTTCCCGGGCATTTTCAAAAACATTATGCGCCCCGCACCAGCCGCAGATGCCCTCCACCTCCGGGTGCTTTGGCATTCCGATGATGAGCACATGGCGCCCTTCGGCGGCCGCGCGGCTGACGATGGTGTGGATGGCCTTCACCTTCGGGCAGGTGGCATCCACGATCTCTCCTCCGGCCCGCTCCAATTGGGCATAAACCTCCCGGGCAACGCCGTGGGCGCGGATCAGTACCGTCTCCCCCGGTTTCACTTCCCCTGGCTCTGTGACCACCCGCAGGCCCCTGGCGGCCAGCCGGGCCACCGCGTCCTCATTATGGATCAGCTGCCCATAACTGGCGCAGGCCCCTTTTTCATCGATCAGCTTCTCCGCCATGTCCACCGAGCGGCTGACGCCGAAGCAGAACCCGGCACTCTCCGCAAGCCGTACCTCTTTCATTGCTTCCCCTCTCCTTTCGGGGCCAGCCTTGTCACCACCAGCTCCGCCAGCAGTGCCAGGCTCTGCTCAAAGCCGATCTCACTGGTATCCACCAGTATGGCGTCCTCCGCCGCCTTCAGCGGGGCCGCCGCCCGACCGCTGTCTTGGGCATCCCGGTATTCGATGTCTTTCAGAACTTCCTCAAAGCTGGCGGCAACGCCTTTTCCCTCCAGCTCCAGAAGCCGCCGGCGCGCCCTGGCCTGAGCACTGGCAGTGAGGAAGATTTTCAGCTCCGCCTCCGGAAGAACCACCGTGCCGATGTCCCGACCGTCCATGATCACATGGTTCTCCCGGGCCAGCTTCCGCTGCATCTCCAGCAGATAGGCCCGCACTGCCGGCAGCGCCGCCACATCGGAGGCGCAGATGGAGATCTCCGGCAGCCGGATCTGGTCGGAAACATCCTCCCCGTCCAGATACATCCGCTGCTCCCCCGCCTGGTTATAGCCTATGGTGATGCTGATCTCCGGCAGCAGGGCGGCAACAGCGGCCTCATCCCGCCGGTCGATTCCGGCCCGGTAGGCGGCCAGTCCCACTGTGCGGTAGATAGCGCCGGTGTCCACATAGATAAATTGAAACAGTGCCGCCAGCCTTCTCGCCAGGCTGCTCTTTCCCGCCCCCGAGGGGCCGTCAATGGCGATCGCGTAAAACCCGTTCATAAATATTCGTCCTTTAACACAGAATTTCCGGCGACAAAGCCGGTAGACCAGGCAATTTGCAGATTAAAGCCGCCGGTGTACCCGTCCAGATCCAGAATCTCCCCGGCAAAGTACAGCCCTTTCACCAGCTTGGACTCCATGGTTCGTGGGTTTACCTCCTTGGTGCTGACTCCGCCGGCGGTGACAATGGCCTCATCCATGGGCCGTGTACCGCTGACGGAAACAGGGAAGTCTTTCAACAGATGCAGCAGTTTCATCCGCTGCTCCCGGGTGATGCTGTTTACCTTGGTGTCCCCCGGGATCCCCGACAGCCGGATCAGTACCGGGATCATGGTACGGCCTGCCAGGTCGCCCAGAGCGTTCTGGAACTCCCGGTTGGCGTATTTCTCAAAATCCCGCAGCAGCCTGGTGTCCAGTTTCTTTTCGTCCAGGGCGGGCTTCAGGTCGATTGCCAGCCGGTAGCTGGCCTTGCCCATGTTCCGCATATGGGCGCTGGCCGACAGCACCAGCGGGCCGGAAACGCCGAAATGGGTAAACAGCATTTCCCCCTGTTCCTTGTAAATCAGCTTCTCATCCTCGTAGGCAGAGAGACACACGTTTTTCAGGGCGAAGCCCTGCATCTCGCCGCAGTATGGGTCGCTGCTCTCCAGCGGCACCAGAGAGGGCCGCAGGGGCGTGACACTATGGCCCAGCTTTTCCGCCATCCTGTGCCCTGCGCCGGTAGAACCGGTCAGAGGATAGGATACGCCCCCGGTGCACAGTACGGCGGCGGCGCATTCGATGGCCCCATCCTTTGCGGCAACCCCGGTGACCGCGCCATCCTCCGTCAGAATATCCCGGGCCGTGGTATGCAGGATCTCCACCCCCGCCCGCTCACAAAGCCGTGTCAGGGTTCCCGCCACATCATTGGCATTGTCAGACACCGGGAACACCCGGTTTCCCCGCTCCACCTTCAGGGGCAGGCCATGGCTTTCAAAAAAGGCCATGGTATCCGCCGGGGAGAAACGGTTCAGGGCGCTGTATAAAAACCTTCCGTCGCCCGGAATATTGGCCATGAAGGTCTTGATATCACAACTGTTGGTCACGTTGCAGCGGCCCTTGCCGGTAATGCGCACCTTCCGCCCCAGCTGGCGGTTTGGCTCCAACAAAAGGGTTTTTACGCCCCGCTGTGCCGCCGTATAGGCACACAGCATCCCGGCTGCCCCGCCGCCGATGACCACCAGTTCAGTTTTCCGTAAACTCATATGTATAATACTCCCTGCCCAAAGTGTCCAGCTCCGCGAGACGATCTTCCCAATTTTTTCCGCTGTCCTTTTCCAGTGCCGTAATCAGCGCCATGACCATCGTCGCCGCGGCCGCCGGCCCGTTGCCTACCAACACGGCATCCGCATAGGGGCGCAGCGCCGCAGTCTCACTCTCTGCCAGCGCCAACACCCTGGCGTTGCGTGCCCTGGCGTATTTCACCGGGCCAAGCAGCCCGGAATAAAAATGCCCGCTGATGCTGACAAGAACAGCCCTGTCATCCAGATTCAGGATTTCCCGGGAAACGCCTTTTTCCGCGGTGCAGGCCAGAAGGCCCAGCGCATTCAGGCCGGAGGCGAGGTAGAGGTCAAGCCCTTCCAATCCCAGTCCCGCCTGCACCACAACATGTTCCGCCTCACTGAGAAGAAGAACAGCCTGTTCCAAAGCACGTTCATTTTGGGGCGTAGACAGGGCTTGCAGGTTCTGTATTCCGGAGGAGACCAGCTTCCCCAATTCCCGGCTGTCGATCTCCGCAGCCTTTTCCCGGGCGGCAATGCGTTCTTTGATCAGCAGCTGCAAAGCCCGGCGCAGCTCCGTGTAGCCCTCAAAGCCAAGCTGCCGGGCAAAACGCACCACGGAGGATTCACTGACCCCCGCCGCCTCTGACAGCATCTGGGCCGTCATGAACGCAACGATCTCGCTGTTTTCAGAGACGTACTTGGCAATGGCCATCTGCCGCTTGGAATAGCCAGTGCATTCCTCGGTGATCCGCTGCAAAATATCCTTTTCCATTTTCATCCTCTCAACTGCCGGAGTTCATCCGCCGTCAGATACCGCCATTGCCCGCTTTTCAGGTCGCCCAGCGTAAGCCCGGCCTCCGAGACCCGCCGTAGTTTTGTGACCTTCAGCCCCACCGCATCGCACATTTTCCGCACCTGCCGGTTTCTCCCTTCGTGGATGCTTATGGACAGCACCGCCCCACCGGGGAATAATTCCACCGCTTCCACCTCTGCCGGGCAGATCCTATAGCCGTCCAGTTCCATGGGCAGCCGCAGCCGCTCCATCGCCAGGCCGATGTCCTGCCCCTGCACCCAGGTGTGGTAGGTCTTACGCACCTTGTGGGAGGGATGCATCAGAGCGTTGGCAAAGTCTCCGTCGTTGGTCATCAGCAGCAGGCCCTCGGAATACATATCCAGCCTTCCCACCGGATAGACCCGAACGCCGGCCTCTGCCACCAGTTCACTGACGTTCTTCCTTCCCTTTTCATCCCGCAGGGTAGTCACGTAGCCCTTGGGCTTGTTTAACATTATGTAAACCTTTTCCTCTGTGGACGGCAGAGGGGTGCCGTCCACAAGAATGCTGTCCACCTGGGGGTCAGCCTTGTCTCCCAGGACGGCAGTCCTGCCGTTTACGCTGACGCGCCCGGCGCTGATACAATCCTCCGCTGCCCGGCGTGACATCAGTCCGGCAGCGGATATGATTTTTTGCAGTCGTTCTGTCATATTGTTTCACCTGTCGACTGTATTTCTTGCTGCTACAGCCAATTCTGCGCTTTCACTGTAGATCAGCTTACAGCCATCCACAATGTTTCCGTTTATTATAACCCAAATTTCTCCGCCTGTCTCCCCCTTATTTACCGGGGCAAAGACAAATCTTGGCAGCTCCGCCCGCAGGCTGATCTGCTGGCCTGAGCCGCAGTAAAGCGCAATGCTCTTTTCCGGCACCAGCTCCAGGCTTTCCACGTTACCGGATACCACCGGCACCGGGAAGCGCTGGCCCTCCATGACGTCCTTCAAGGAAAAGCGGGCGTATGCCCAATCATACAGTGCCATGTGGTCGTTCCAGTCATCCGGGGCAGACAGCGTGACACAGATCAGGCGCAGGCCCTTTCTCTCACAGCAGCTCACCAGGCAGCGGCCCGCCGAGATGGTGTACCCGGTCTTTCCGCCGACACAGCCGGGACAGGAGTCCAGCAGCCGGTTGTGATTCACCAGCGTCTGCCCGTGGATATTGCAGCTTTTTACCCCGCAGAGCTGGCGAAAGCTCTCATTCTCCATGCAGTAGCACATCAGCTTTGCCATGTCCAGGGCAGTGGAATAATGGTTCTGGGCATCCAGACCGTGGGGATTGGCAAAGCTGCTCCCTGTCATCCCCAGTGCCTGCGCCTTCTCGTTCATGAGCTTCACAAAGTGCTCCATATCCCCTGCCGTATGGCAGGCCAGGGCACAGGCCGCGTCATTGCCCGACACCAGCAAAAGCCCCAGCAGCAGCTCTTTCACCGTGTAGCGCTCCCCTGCCCGCAGATACATGGAGGAGCCTTCGATATTGCACCATTCCGGTTCAATATCCACCAGCTCATTCAGTGCCGCATTTTCCAGTGTGACGATGGCCGTCATCAGCTTTGTGGTGCTGGCAATCCGTGCCCTCGCCTCACCGTTTTTATCGTAGAGCAGCTGCCCGTCCCCGGTCATCACCACGGCCGATGCCGCGCTGGAGCCAGGCGCTGCCGCCGCGGCCCCGGGCAGCAGCGTCAGCATCACAGCCAGGGCCGCAAATATGGATAAAATTCTCTTAATAATAAGCACCGCCTTTCCAAGGCAGTGCTTATTATTACCCATTATTCAGATATTATGAGTCTTTCATGCCTTGTCGGTCTTCTGCTTGGCGATAAAGGCATCCACCCGGTCCATGACCTGGGGCACCATATCGATGATCCGGTCAACGGTGTTGCTGGCAGGGGGCGTGACATTGATCATTCTCACGGTGCCCTCCTTGATAACAAGGAAACCGATGGGGTCGATCTTTACGCCGGTGGCATTGCCGCCGCCGTAGGGGCGCTGCTCTCCGGTCTTTTTGCTGTTGAATTCCACACCGCCGCCGCCAAAGCCAACGCTGACCTTGGAAATGGGAACCAGCGTAATGCCGTCTGGGGTGTAGATGGGATCGCCAACCACTGTGTCAACCTTGAGAATGTTCTTCACACTCTCCATTGTGTTCTGCATCAGTTCGCCGATAGGGTTATTATCCATTAGAGTCCATCCTTTCCTCTTGCTGTATATTTTCTTCTTTTTTTATCTCGGTAACGGTCTCTTCCACAATTTCTTCGGCGGCTTCTTCCGCCGGCTCCTCGGGAGCAGCTTCAGTCCCGTTTTTCCTGTTTCTGATTTTTTCCTTCAGCAGGCGGAACTTGTTCTTAATCAGGATCCCCAACGCACCAAACAGGATCGCAAAGGCCATGCGAAATACCTGGCCGATGCGGATCACCACGCAAAGTCCAAAGTCAATCCGGGTCTTTTCCTCGGCAAAGTCTATGTTCGTCCAGATGTCGCAGTCCTTTACAATGAAGCGTTCCTCGCAGACCGGTGCCAGGGAGGACAGGGCTGCGTTCACATAGTTATAGGTCATGGCCGTTGCGTAAGGATCCTTCCCCGCCGCCACATAGTGCAGCATGAATCGATCCACCGTCAGCTTGCCGAACTTGCCAAAGCCCCGCAGCACCGCCTTGACCAGCCCCAGGATCTCGTCCTTATTCAGCTGGAGATTCAGCTTTTTCTTGGGCTTTTCCTCCTGACCCGGCTTGGGTTCCTTGGGCTTCTTCTCTTTTTTGGGCTTGGATTCATCCACCGGTTCCTTGGGCAGCAGCTTCAGCAGGATACCGCACACCTTTGCTGAAACCCTCAGTTCCCCGTTTTCATAGCCCACATCCGCCCCCACCGGGATAATCATGATGAGTGCTATGATGCCGATGATAACGCCCAGAACGATCAACCAGACCAATTACATCACTCCTCCACAGTTTCTCCCGTGACTTCGCTCAACGAGAACTGCTCCTTCAATCCGGGATCCTGCAATTTATTGATGGCGCTTTGCAGCTTTTCCATGCCTTCGCCGTTGGTCATATCCGGCAGCGGCGGCAGCTCCTTCAAGCTGCTGATGCCCATGGTACGCAAGAAAACATCCGTGGTGCGGAAAACTGCCGGGCGGCCCGGCACCTCCAGCCGTCCGCATTCCTCGATCAGCCCCCGCTCGCACAGGGCGCTTACGGTATAGGAGCTGTCCACCCCGCGCACCTGTTCCACATAGGCCCTGGTCACCGGCTGGAAATAGGCCACCACCGCCAGGGTTTCCAGCGCCGGCTGGGACAGCATCGGCGGCTTCCTCTGTTCCAGCGCCTTGCTGATATAGGGCGCAAACTCCGGCGCCGAACACATCTGCAATCTGTCGTCCAGCTGCAAGATGCGCATGCCCCGCTGCTCCCGCTCATAGCGCTCCCGCAGCTCCTTGGCAGCGGCCATGACCTCGTCCTCATCGGCCCCCAGGATCAGGGACAGCCGGGCCACGGGGACACTCTCCCCCGCCGCGAAAAGTATAGCCTCAATAACAGAAAGTATATCCATCATCGTTCACTCAATTATTTTTTCCATGATTTCATCCACATCACCGCCGGTAAATGCCAGAGCATAATCCTCCCCCTCCCGGCTGATATGGATGCTTCCCATGCTGCACAGCTCCAGAATGGACACAAAAGTCGCCACGATCTCCGACCGGGAACCGCAGTCCCGGTACAGGGCCTGCAAGGTGGTGCCGCCCTCTCTCAGCCGCAGCAGGATCTGGTAGCTCTTATCCCGGACGCTGTAGACAATTCGCCTGGGCACCGCCTGACTGATATCCGGTTCCGGCGTCTTGCCGCCCCGGGAATAGATGCCGTACAAAGCCTTCAGCAAGTCCACCGGCTCATGGCGGTACTCATACTCTCTTGCGGTCTTGGGCAGCGGTTCCGGCAGCTTGGCATAGTACAGCAGCCCCAGCTCGGACGCCTTTTTCAGTTCCGGTGTCACCTTCTGCACGGCGGTAAAAATATCCCTGCACTTTAACTGCTCCAAAGATGCCATCAGCACTTCCAGCTCAGAGACTTCCTCGTCCCCGGCCAGCAGCGTCCGCGTCTTGATATAGAGCAGGTGGGCGGCCATCTGCACAAATTCGCTGGCCACTTCCAGATCCATGCTCTGCATCTTATCCAGATACTCCAGATATTGATCCAGAATATCAGCGATTTTGATATCGCGGATCTCTATTTTGTTTTTGGAAAGCAGCATCAGGATCAGGCTCAGCGGCCCTTCAAAATCCTGAAGCTGGTTCTTCTCCTTAACGATTCCCTCAAGGAAGAAATTGGGATTTTCCATTGGCACTCACGTATAAAATAAATAAAATACCCCATCGCAGGCCAGTTGTGCCAGTGGCACCAGCGCGCCATACACAGCATCGATGGCGGCGGAGAGGGGCTTTCCCAGCACACCGGTGGCCACCAAAATCAGCATCACGATCCCGCCATAGCGCTCATAGCGCATCAGTTTGTAGTAGCTCTCATCGCTCATCAGGGAAAAGAGCACCTTGGAGCCGTCCAGCGGCGGCAGGGGCAAAAGATTGAACAGACCGAGCCCGATGCTGATAATGGCCGTCAGCTGGATCATCTGCAAAAAATAAAACCCAACAGCGCTCTGCCCCAGCGGGATAAAGGCGGCGCCGTATATAAACATAAACACCACCGCAATCAGCAGATTGCTGAGCGGCCCGGCCAGGGCGGTCACAGCCATGCCCCGCTTGGGGTTTTTGAACCGGTACATATTCACCGGCACCGGCTTTGCCCAGCCCACGTGGAACACCAGCATCATCAAAAGCCCTATAGGGTCAAGATGCTTCAGCGGGTTCAGGGTCAGGCGTCCCTGGCTTTTGGCGGTATCGTCCCCCAGCTTGTAGGCCACAAAGCCGTGGCTCAGTTCGTGAAGGGTGATGCACAGCAGCGACGGAATCACTCCAAGAAGGATGCTGAGAATATACGTAAAATCAAATCCATCCCGAATGGACTGTAATCCCCCGATGGCGATCACCCCCTGCTATGCAAATATTGTATCAAACATGAATAAAAAAAACAAGGGCGAAGCCGAAATTTTGCTCCGCCCTTTGCTATACAATTAGATCAGTTTGACTATTTCCGCCAGCAAAGCCTCCCGCCCCTGCCCTTTTTCCGCAGAGAACGGGATCAGCAAGACCTCCTCCGGCAGCGCCAGCGTCTCCCGGATCTGCCGCATATTCGGCTCGATCTCGCTTTTTTTCAGCTTATCCAGCTTGTTTGCCACGACCACCAGGGTGCAGCCGGAATTTTTGAACCACTCCGCCATGGTCACATCATCGGCGGTGGGCTTATGCCGGGCGTCCACGATCATCACGCCCAGGTCGATCAGCCCCGGCGTGGCGAAAAAATCCTCCATCAGCTTTCCCCAGCGTTCCCGCTCCGCCTGGGAGACCTTGGCATAGCCGTATCCGGGCAGATCCACAAAGTAGATTTTCTGGTCAATGAAGAAATAGTTCACATGGATGGTTTTTCCCGGGGAAGCCCCCACCCTCGCAAAGTTCTTCCGGTTCAGCATCCGGTTAATTACCGAGGACTTGCCCACATTGGACTTCCCGGCAAACACCACACTGGGCACGGAACTTTGGATAAACTGTTTGGGAGAGGCGGCAGATTTGATAAACTCCGCCTTGTTCACGTTCAGAGCAGCCATATTCCTCCTACTGCCTTACCCCGCAGCGCTCACTGCTGCCGCCGATCCCGGCGGCGCAGAGCTGCTTTTCGCTCCGCTCCCCCCGGATCAGCACCAGATCCAGCACATGATCCACGTGTTCTGCGGGCACAAACTGTAGCCTTGAGCGCACCAGCGGGTCGATCTTTTCCAAATCCGGCTCATTCTCCGCCGGGATAATTACCGTTTTGACCCCAGCGCGCAGCGCCGCCATGGTCTTTTCCCGCAGGCCGCCAATGGGCAGCACCCGGCCCCGCAGGGTGATTTCCCCGGTCATGGCCACATCGTGGCGCACCGGTGCCCCGGTCAGGGCGGAAATCAACGCAATGGTCATGGTGATACCGGCAGAAGGGCCGTCCTTGGGTATCGCCCCCTCCGGGAAATGGATATGAATATCCCTGTTCTTGTAAAACTCCGGATCAATGCCCAGCACGGCCGCCCGGCTGCGGATATAGCTCAGCGCCGCCTTGGCCGATTCCTTCATCACATCGCCCAGATTCCCTGTCAGCTCCAGACGGCCGGTGCCTTCCATCACGGCCACCTCCACATCAAGCACCTCGCCGCCTGCGGAGGTGTAGGCAAGACCACGTACCAGGCCCACTTCATCCCGCCGGCGAATCTCGTCCGGCTTATAAACCGCCGGGCCAAGAATGCTCTCCAGCTGGCCGGGACGCAGGCTCAAGCTCTTGAACCTGCCTTCGGCAATGCCGCTGGCCGCCTTGCGGCAGGCGGCTGCAATCTGCCGCTCCAACTGCCTCACCCCGGATTCCCGGGTGTAGGCGCGGATCATCTCCCGGATGACGCTCTCTTCCGCCTTCAGTTGATTGGCCCGCAGGCCGTGCTTTTTCCGCTGCTTTGGCAGCAGATGCCCCTTGGCGATCTGCACCTTCTCCTCATCGGTGTAGCTGGAAAGCTCAATGACCTCCATCCGGTCCAGCAGCGCCCGGGGAATGGTGTCCAGGGAGTTTGCGGTAGTGATGAAGAAAACCTGGGAAAGATCAAAGGGGATTTCCAGGAAATTATCCCGGAAGCTGCTGTTCTGCTCCCCGTCCAGGGCTTCCAGCAGCGCCGCCGCCGGGTCGCCCCGGTAGTCGGATGCCAGCTTGTCGATCTCATCCAGCACCATCAAAGGGTTGCAGCTTCCGGCCTGAATAATGCCGCTGATGAGCCGGCCGGGCATGGAACCGATATAGGTGCGCCGGTGACCCCGGATCTCCGCCTCATCGTGGACGCCGCCCAGAGAGACACGCACCAGCTTGCGGTTGGTGGCTCTGGCAATGCTTTGGGCAATGCTGGTCTTGCCGGTGCCCGGAGGGCCCACAAGGCACAAAAGCCCGCCCTTGATCTCCGGGCTCAGCTGCTTCACAGCCAGGTATTCGCAGATGCGCTCCTTCACCTTTTCCAGCCCGTAGTGATCCTCATCCAGAATCTTTCGGGCCTTGGCAATGTTCACCGTTTCGTTGGTGGTCTTTCCCCAGGGAATATCCAGGCATACGTCCAGATAGCTGCGGATCACCGCCGCCTCGGAGGAACCGAAGGGCTGCTTGGCAAGACGGCCCAATTCTTTGTTCAGCCGTTCCCTGATCTCGTCGCTGACCGGCAGCGCCTCGATCCTGGCCCGGTAGCTTTCAATATCGTCATCCTCGCCCAGCTCTGCCTGGATGGCCTTCATTTCCTCCCGGAGGTAGTATTCCCGCTGGTTGCGGTTCATCGCCTCCTGGGCCGCGTCGTTCAGTTCCTTTTCGATGTTCAGGACATTCAGTTCTGCGTTCAGCAGCTTGCACAGCAGGGTCAGCCGCCGGTTGGGGTACAGTTCCTCCAGCAGCTTCTGCTTATCCTCCAGATTGAAATGAACGGTCTGGGATATGTAATTGGAGACATAGGCCGGGTTGGGATTGGCCAGCAGATTCAGCAGCTGCTCCGTCACCATGTCCTGATTAAACTGGATATACTCTTCAAACAGAGACATGCAGTTTCTCAGCAGCGCTTCCTTTCTGGCGGCGCTGATCCGCTCATTCTTATCCGGCAGCGGAATAATTTCCGCAGTATAGCCCTTGGGATTGGTGTTCACCGTCAGGAACTTGGCCCGGTACAGGCCCTCCACCATCACCCGGCACACATTGCCCCTGGGCTGGCGCAGCTGCTGGCGGATGCGGCACACCGTGCCCACCTGACAGATATCCTCCTCCTGGGGCATATCCGCAGTCAGGCTCTTCTGGGCGGCAAGAAAAATCAGCTGGTTGCTTTTTGCCGCCATACCCAGCGCCCCGATGGACGCTGCCCGCTCCACATCAAAGGTCAGCAGCATTTCGGGAAATACATGCAGCCCCCGGAGCGCAAGCAGCGGCAGCGTTTTTGTCTGTATCGTGTTGTCAGTCATATTCTTCTCCTTTCCGGAGTGTCGGCTCTTGTCAGCTTTACTGCGCCCGGTGCTCCACAATGGGCGCTTCGCCCCCGGCCACAGCCTGGGCAGTAATGATGATCTTGCTGGCGGTTTTGTCGGAGGGGGCGGAGTACATCACATCGGTCATCACGCCCTCCATCACGCTTCTCAGCCCCCGGGCGCCGATCTTCATGGCAATGGCCTTGTCGGCAATGGCATCCAGCGCCTCCGGCTGATACTCCAGCTCAACGTTGTCCATGCCCATCAGGGCCTTGTATTGCTTGGTCATGGCGTTTTTCGGCTCCGTCAGGATCCGTACCAGGTCGTCCCGGCCCAGGCTGTCCAGGCTGGCAACCACCGGCAGACGGCCGATCAGTTCCGGGATGATGCCGAATTGCAGCAGGTCATGCTGCTGCACCTGAGAAAGGATCTGCCCCACGTCCCGGTCTGCCTTGCTGGTGATCTCCGCGCCGAAGCCCATGGTCTTTTTATCGGTGCGCTTCTCGATGATCTTATCCAGCCCGTCAAAAGCGCCGCCGCAGATAAACAGGATGTTGGTGGTGTCCACCTGGATAAACTCCTGATGGGGACGCTTGCGCCCGCCCTGGGGCGGCACATTGGCTACCGTGCCCTCCAGCAGCTTCAGCAGCGCCTGCTGCACGCCCTCGCCGGACACGTCTCTGGTGATAGAGGTGTTCTCGCTCTTACGGGCGATCTTGTCGATCTCATCGATGTAAATGATGCCCTTCTGTGCCCGTTCCACATCGAAGTCCGCCGCCTGCAGCAGCTTCAGGATTACATTCTCCACGTCCTCGCCCACGTAGCCCGCTTCGGTCAGGGTGGTGGCGTCGGCAATGGCGAAGGGTACATCCAGCATTTTGGCCATGGTCTGGGCAAACAGGGTCTTGCCGCTGCCGGTGGGGCCAATGAGCAGAATGTTGCTCTTTTGCAGCTCCACCTCATCTTCAGCCGGATGGAGGATCCGCTTATAATGGTTGTATACCGCCACAGACAGCACTTTCTTTGCCCGATCCTGACCAATGACATAGTCATCCAGCCGGGCTTTAATCTGCATGGGCTTGGGCAGCTTACTGAATTCCAGCGGCAGCCCGTCATAACCCATGACGGCACTGTCCTGCTCTCCTTCCCCTACGATGCTGGCGCACATCCGCACGCACTCATCGCAGATATAGCAGTTGTTTCCGGCAATCATCCGCTCCACCAGAGACTGGGGCTTGCCGCAAAAAGAGCACCGTATGCTTCTTCTGTCTTCATTTCTTGCCATATGTTTATCTCCATTCTGCCGCATGCCGGCAACACAAAGGGAATTGAAAATCTCCATACGCGGCAGGATGGAGATTTTCGGCATGTGCCCCGGCTGCCGCTTCAGCGGCGAGCGGCACGCCGATTTTAATCAAATGGTGTGACTATCACACCATTCCCTCTTAAAACGATGGGGGAACTGTGCAGTTCCCCCATAAACAAGTATCATCACTCGTCAAGCGATGCCGTCAACGCTTGTAAATCACCTTGTCGATCAAGCCGTAGGCCTGGGCTTCCTCTGCAGTCATGAAGTGGTCGCGCTCACAGTCCCGCTCGATCTCCTCCACGCTCTTGCCCGTGTTCCCCGCCAGGATAGCGTTCAGCTTCTTCTTGATCTTCAGGATCTGCTCTGCCTGAATCTGGATATCGGTGCACTGGCCCTGGCTGCCGCCGGAGGGCTGGTGGATCATGATCTCCGCATTGGGCAGGGCAAGCCGTTTTCCCTTGGCGCCGGAGGACAGGAGGAAGGCGCCCATAGAGGCCGCCATACCAATGCAGATGGTGGATACATCCGGTTTAATATACTGCATGGTATCATAGATTGCCAGACCCGAGGTCACGCTGCCGCCGGGGCTGTTGATGTAAAACTGTATGTCCTTGTCCGGATCCTGCGCTTCCAGATAAAGAAGCTGGGCCACGATAAGACTTGCAGTGGTGTCGTTGACTTCCTCCGACAGCATCACAATCCGGTCGTTCAGCAGTCTGGAGAAAATGTCATAAGAGCGCTCGCCTCTGCTGGTCTGCTCCACAACGTAAGGTACTAAACTCATTGTATTAAACTCTCCTTCCAAATATCAGCATCCAAGAGAGCATATCCCGAATTTTGGAAATTTATTCGAGACTGTCAAAAAACTATGCTTCAATCTCCGAAGATAGAGCAGCGGGGGTGCGCGAGGGGGTTAAGACCCGCCTCGCAGTACAATAACCCGCCGCAGAAAAGCCTTGAAAATCAAGGCTTTTCGGGCGAAGCTGCATTTTGATATTATCAAAATGCTCGGCGGATGAAGCGGTCAAAAAAGTCCAAGCGGGACTTTTTTGACAAGCTGAATTTATTCAGCCTTAGCCTCCACCGCGCTGTCAATGATGGCGTTGGTGGCCCGCTCTTTCTTCATTTCTTCTTCGATGAACTCTTTGCTGAAGTAATTCTTGATGTCCTCGGGCTTTGCACCGATGTTTTCGGCAACGCGCTTGAGGTACTCCTCGGCCTCTTCCTCGGTGATCTCCGCGTTCTCCTCCTTGGCAACCGCCTCCAGCAGCAGCTCGGTCTTTACCTGCATCTCAGCGGAAGGACGGATAGCGGCGGCGTCAACGCCCATCATATTCAGCAGATCCTGCAAAGAGGTCTTCCGGTCGGTGAACCCGAAGTTGGCGGCGTAGTTGCGCACGATTTCCTCCAGCTTCTCATCAATCATGACCTCGGGAATCTCCACGGTCATGTTGTCACAGGCCTGGCGCATAATGTCGCTGCGGAACTTGTTCTCCGCCTGCTCCTTCTGCTGCTCCTCCTGCTTGGCACGGATATCGGCCTTATACTCCTCCAGGGTGTCAAACTCGGAAACATCCTTGGCGAACTCGTCGTCCAGGGCGGGCAGTTCCTTCATGGAGAGGCTGTTGAGCTTCACCTTGAAAACAACGGCCTTGCCGGCCAGATCGGCAACGTAATCCTCGGGGAAGGTGATGTTGACATCCTTCTCCTCGCCGATCTTCATGCCCACGACCTGCTCCTCAAAGCCGGGAACAAAGGCGCCGGAGCCCAGTTCCAGATCATAGCCCTCGGCCTTGCCGCCGTCGAAACGCTCCCCGTCCAGGTAGCCGTCAAAGTCAATGTTGGCGGTATCGCCCATCTGGGCCTCCCGGTCATCCACGGTGAGGATGCGGGCGTTGCGCTTGAGCGCCTCCTGCAGCTCCTTCTCCACGTCCTCATCGGTGACATTGACTGCGTCCTTGGCAGCGCTGAGGCCCTTGTACTGGCCCAGGGTCACCTCGGGATACAGGGTCACTTCAAAGGTGTAGGCAACGGTGCGCTCCTCGGTGACGTTCACATCGGAGATGGCGGGGGCACCGACGATGCGCAGGCCGGACTCCTGCAAGCCCTGCTCGAAAGCCTTGGGGGCCAGCTCGTCCATGGCATCCTGATAGAACACCTCAGCACCGTACATGCCTTCCACGATGGCTCTGGGGGCCTTGCCCTTGCGGAAGCCGGGGATATATATAGAACTCTTGTTCTTCAGGTAAGCACCGTTGACAGCAGCCTCAAACTCGGCGGCGTCAGTCTCCACCTGAAAAGCAGCGGTATTTTTCTCTTTCTTTTCTACATTCTTTACGATCATCTTTGTTTCCTCCTATATATGTGTCTGCACGCACCATGATATAATATCAGATGTTTGCCGCAAAATCAATGACAAATTCATGAATTTGCCCACAGAAAAAGCCGGCTTATGGCCGTATTCCTGTTTCGCTCACTCCAGCAGCTTTACCGGGGCAAAATCCACAAAGTCGGCGGAGACCAGCCGAAACTCCGTTCCGTCCCGCCAGCCGTTAAATGCGGCGGCACAGCCCTTGCCATGGATATGTCCATAGCAGCACAGCCGCACCCGGTATTCCTTCAGCAGCGCCAGGATTTCCGGGCAGGTGTACCGAAGATACACCGGCGGGTAGTGGAGAAACACCAGCTTCGGCTTCTCCCCCGCCGCCTTCAGCGAGGCCTCCAGCCGCATGATCTCCCGGCGCATGATTTTTTTATCGTGCTCTCCCCCCTTTTCCTCCTCGTAAAACCAGCCTCTGGTACCGCAGATGGCATATTCATCATAATCAAAACAATTATTGTAAAGGATATCGATGGTATCGATGCCGTTTTCCCCGAAAAAGCGCTTGGCCTTGGCCGCCGTGCTCCACCAATAATCGTGGTTACCCTTGAGAATGATCTTCCGCCCGGGCAAGGCGTTGATAAACAGAAAATCCTCCCGGCTCTCCTCAATACCCATGCCCCAGCTCAGGTCGCCGCAGATCACGCAGACATCCTCTTGGTCAAGGGAAGAAAATCCTTCTTTGATTTTTTCCGCGTGGTTCAGCCATTTATCGCCAAAAATATCCATTGGTTTGTCTTTTCCCAGCGATAAATGAAGGTCGCCGATCGCATAAAGCGCCATAGACAAAAATCCTCCGAATAAAAAGAAGTAAAAATCAGATACTAACAACGCACACCAAATGAGGAGGCTGTTAAAATGTACGAAAAGAACACCGCCGGCCCGAATCCCGGCGTAGGCTGTGACGTTACCAACTGCAAGTACAACACCGTTGACTGCAAGTGCAACGCGGCGAGAATCAGCGTGCAGAACGAGAGAGCCAGCACCAAGGGTGAGACCTACTGCTCCACCTTCTGCCCCAGAGGCACCTGCTGAATGAAGCCCGGCTTTCGCCGGGCTACATACTTTTTCGTGCAAAAATTATTGGTATGCGTCAATAAGATGGTTTATCCGCACTTTCCGGCTGGATTCGCCGTTGGGGGCATAAACCTCGATCACGTCGAAGCGGGGCTGAAGATCCAGGTCATGGGTGGCCAGATACAGCCCGGCAGCGGCAAGGATCCGCCGCTGCTTGGCATAGGTGACGAACTCCCTTGCCTCTGCGAAGTCCGCGTTTTTTCTCAGCTTCACCTCAGCAAAAACAATGAAATTCCCTTTTTTTGCAATAATATCGATCTCTCCGCTGCGGCAGGAAAAGTTTTGATCCAGGATGCGATAGCCGCGAAGACGGAGATAGCGGGCGGCCTGCTGCTCGCCCCAGGCTCCAAGACTTTTTCTATCCATCAGTGCAGCTTTTTCAGGAAGCTGGGCCGATGAATGGGACAGGGGCCATACTTGCGGATCGCCTCATAGTGCAGCTTGGTCCCATAACCTTTATGCCGTTCGAAGCCATATTCCGGGTACTCTTCCGCCATTTCCAACATATAGTGATCCCTGCTTACCTTGGCGAGGACGGAGGCAGCGGCAATATCGGCACAGCGGGAATCCCCCTTGACAACGCAGCGGCTGGGCAGGGTAATGCCGGTGCTGCGGTTGCCGTCGATCAGCGCCAGCTCAGGCTGGGGGGAAAGCTGAGCAATGGCCCGGTTCATGGCCAAAAACGTGGCGTTCAGGATGTTCAGATTCTCGATTTCCTCCACGGTGGCAAAAGCGATCCCATAGGCTTTTGCGGCGGCTTTGATTGGCATAAAAAGCGCTTCCCGCTGCTTTTCCGACAGCTTTTTGGAATCATTCAAACCGGGAAGCTCCAGCCCCACCGGCAGGATCACCGCAGCGGCGCACACCGGCCCCGCCAGCGGGCCGCGGCCCGCCTCATCCACGCCGCAGAGCAGGGTACAGCCCTGGGCATAAATCTCTTTTTCCAGTTCCCACAAGTCAGACATCCGGCGCCTCCAAAGACAGGCGGCCCAGCTTCCCCTCGTGGTACTCGCCCAGGAGGGTATTGGCCATACGCTCAATATCGTATTCCCCACGGGACACCAGGAAGCCCCGCTTTTTGGCCGCCTGCTCCAGCAGCTCGAAGCCATTCATCTCCGGATCCGGCTGGAACTTATAGCGATCCACAATGGCCTGGGGGTACATAGAGCGCAGGCGGAGCATGAAGTTGGCTCCCAGTGTCTCCTTATCCAGTACATCGGCCTTGATGGCGTTGGTAATGGCCAGCATCTCCCCCACCTCCTGGCTGTCAAACCGGGGCCAGAGGATGCCGGGGGTATCCAACAGGTCAAGACCGGCATCGATATTGATCCACTGCTTGCCCCGGGTGACGCCGGGCTTATCCCCGGCGATGGCGGCCTTGCGCCCAGCCACCTTATTGATAAAGGTGGATTTGCCCACGTTGGGAATACCCAGGATCATGACCCGGAGGGGGCGGCCTACCTGGCCCTTGCTTTCATACTCTTTGATCTTATCCGCCAGCAGGCGGCGCACGGCAGGGGCAAAGCCGCCCACCCCCTTGCCGGTTCTGGCATCCGTCTCCAGAATAGCAAGACCCTGGGCCTCAAAATACTTTTTCCAGCGGGCGGTAACGGCGGGATCCGCCAGGTCACAGCGGTTGAGAATGACCAGGCGGGGCTTGTCCCCCGCCAGGCGGTCAATATCCGGGTTGCGGCTGGAGCGGGGGATGCGGGCATCCAAGATCTCACAAACGGCGTCCACCAGCTTCAGGTTCTCCTCGATCATCCGCTGGGCCTTGGTCATATGGCCGGGAAACCACTGGATATTCATTTTTTCATAGCCGTTTTCCATCATTTGATCGTTCTCACCTGGGACAGCGGGTAGACCACAGCATAGGCCCTGCCCAGAATCAGGCGGGCATCCACCATGCCGATCTCCTTTTTGCGGCTGTCGGTGGAGGCATTGCGGTTATCCCCCATAACAAAGACACAGCCCTCCGGCACGGTCTGGGGGCCAATGAAGTCGATCTTATTGGTAGTGGGCTCCATAATATAATCCTCCTCGATGGGAACGCCATCCACATAGACAATGCCATGGTCAAAGTCCATATTGATGACCTGCCCTTCGGTGGCAATGACCCGCTTGACCAGCGCCCGCTCCGCATCGTACTCATCCTTCTTGAAAACCACCACGTCCCCGGCCTTGGGTTCATAAAACAGGCCGGACACCAAGAGTTTATCGCCGTTATTCAAAGTGGGATTCATGGAGGTGCCCCGGACATCGATCAGCCTGACGAAGAAGGCAAAAATCACCACGCAGGTGATCAGTGCCACGCTCAGGCAATAGATCCAGTCATAAATCTCCCGGCGGGACTTTTCCCGGGGGCTGAGTTCGGGCAGTTCTGTGTTTGTTTTTTTACTGTGTTTGCTCATGCCGATCTCCATTTCACATAAAGATTCAGGGTATTATACACCAAAGGCGCCCGGTTAAGCAACTCCTTTATGCAGTTTATTTCCCTTGAAAGGCCGGGGCGGAATATGGTATGATAGCGGCAAAGCGGCTATTGTAAATTTCAGGGAGTGGAAGCATGATAAAACTCAGCATCGTGATACCGGTATACAATGTGGAAAACTATCTGGCTAAGTGCCTGGATTCGGTGATCGTTCCCGGGCTGAATGGCTATGAGGTGATTGTGGTAAACGACGGTTCCACCGATGGCTCCGGGGCAATCGCGGCAGATTACGCCGGGCGTTACCCCGCTCTGATCCGGCTGATCAAGCAAAAAAACGGCGGACTGGGCGCAGCGAGAAACACCGGGCTGGAGGCCGCCCAGGGGGAATTCCTGTTCTTTCTGGACAGTGACGACTGGCTCCGGGAGGGCGCCGTGGCGGAAATGCTGGTAAAGCTGGAAGAGGATTTTGACATCTGCATCTTCGGTATGCTCTCCGTAACGGAGAGCGGCGTGGTGCTGGACGACATCCGAAGCTGCCCCAGGGAGGGGCCGGTGGCCCTGAAGGATTTTCCGGAGCTGCTGCTGTGCCCTCCTTCCGGCTGCAACAAGCTTTGCCGCCGCAGCTTGTTTATGGACAGCGGGCTGCGCTTTCCGGCCCGGGTCTGGTATGAGGATCTGCGCACAATGCCGAAGCTTTACCTGATGACCGACCGGATCGTGGCAGACAGCAGTCAATGGTACGTCTATTTGCAGCGGGCCGGTTCCATCATTAACTCCGCCAATCTGCAGCGGAATCTGGAGATAATGGACGCCATCGAGGATCTGAGCCAATATTACAAAGACCGGGGCATGTATGAGACTTACCGGGAGGAGTTCACCTATATTGCTTTCTACAACCAGTTTCTGGCGGCGCCGGTGCGGCTGTGTCTGGCCGACCCGAAAAGCCCGGTGCTGGACAAGCTGGTGGATAATTTCCTGCGCAATTACCCCGATTACCGGGCCAACCGCTACGTGCAGGGGGCGCCGGGGAAATACCGGCTGCTAAGCCGCTTGATGGAGAAGAAGCGCTATGGGGCTGTCCGTTTTCTGATGCGGCTGAACAGCAAAGTGAAAGGCAAGTGAGGGAAAGGCCATGCCAAAGCTAAGTGTGATCATACCGGTATACAATGTGGAGGACTACATCGCCAAGTGTCTGGATTCGGTGCTGGAACTGGGCCGGCAGCAGCTGGCAGCGGGCCGGGAACCGGGCTATGAGGTGATCCTTGTCAATGACGGTAGCCAGGATCGGTCGGCGGAGATCGCGGAGGGCTACCGGCAACGCTGTCCCAGTCTGCTCCGAATCATCTCCATCGAAAACAGCGGGCAGGGGCAGGCCCGGAATGTGGGCATGGAGGCCGCATCAGGCGAATTTTTCTACTTTATCGACAGTGACGACTATCTGATCCCCGGGGCCATGGAGGAACTGCTAGCCCTGACGGAGCGGGATTTTGACATTTGCATTTTTGACTCCATCGCCGTGAATACCGAGGGGCGGGAGCTGAAATATATGCCCGGGTGCAAACGGCAGGAAAATCTGTCACTGGAGGAATATCCAGAGCTGCTGCTGGAAGGGCCGGACGTATGGAACAAGCTGTTCCGGCGGGGTTTGTTCATGGAGAATGGCATCCGCTTTCCGCCCCGGGTCTGGTTCGAGGATCTGCGGACGGTGCCAAAGCTCTACGCCTTTGCGGACAAAATTCTGTACGTCCCCAAGGCGCTGCACCGCTATGTACAGAGGCCCGGCTCCACCACCAACACCCAGAAGGTGCAGCGGAATCTGGAGATCATCCCGGCGGTGGATGAGCTGATCGCTTTCTACAAAGAACAGGGGCGCTATGAGCAGTTGAAAGGCGTGCTGGAATACCTGACCTTTCACTGCGTATTCCTTACCTCCTCGGTGCGGGCCAATTTGGCGGATTGGAAAAATCCTGTGCAGGAAGAGCTGATGCAGGATTTCCTGAAAAAGTTCCCGGACTACCGGGAAAACCCCTATGTACAGGCCATGAGCCGCCAGCACAGGCTGCTGGATCAGCTGCTGCGGCGGCGGATGCGGCTGAGCGTGCATGTTCTGATGAAGCTGAACAACTGGATCAAGGATAAGAAAGTATAAACGAAAGTGGAGAAGCAAAACGCTTCTCCACTTTCGTTATATGAGGGAATTTATCTGCCGGCAAGGCGGGCCTTGGTGTTGAGGATGCACCGGCTCAAGCTATAGAAGCCCATGTAGTTGAGACGCATGATCAGGCGGCGGTTGCGGGATTCCCGCCGGTAGCTTTCACAGCGGGAAAGCTCAGGGATGTGCTTACGGACATAGGCAGTCAGCTTCCGGAGCACGGCTTTTTTATCCGGGGTGTCCTGGCCGGCGACCCGGTTCACGCTGTCAAGCAAAACATGATTTATAAGGAAAAACTCAAATTCCTCCCGGAAGCCGTGGGGCAGCATATACCCGGCAAGCATATCCATGATGGTGAGCATATCCAGATTTTTGGCGGAATTGTTGTTCTTCATGGTGGACTGCTGGCCCCGGCGGTAGACATACAGCGGTTCCGGAATAAACTCCGTGCGGGAGGACAGGAGCAGCATCATGGCGGAGAAATAGAAATCCTCATACCAGAGGCCCACGGCAAAACGGGTATCCCCCACCAAGCTGCGGCGGAAAATTTTATTGCAGGCAGAGCCGGCGGATGCCAGCCAATGATCCTGAATACAGGCAGGCAGCAGTTCTTCCCTGCCATCGCTGTACTTGGCGAGAAAGTCACAGACCACCACATCTGCCCCGGTTTCCTCCGCCCTTTTACAGAGCTTTTCATACATAGCGGGGTCGATCCAGTCGTCGCTGTCAATAAAGCCCAGGTATTCCCCTTTTGCCATATCAATGGCAATATTACGTGCCCGGCCCTGGCCGCCGTTTTCCACCCGCTTGCAAACGATCTTCTCCGGATACCGGGCGGCGTACTCCGCCAGCACCTGAGCGGTTCCGTCGGTGGAGCCGTCATCGATGAGAATGATCTCATAGTCCTGCAAGGTCTGGCCTACAAGGGAATCCAGGCACGGACGGATATAGGGCAGCACGTTATAGACCGGGACAATAATGCTCAGCTTCATTTCAGTTTTCTCCAAAGATCGTTTTCCTCATTGATTGGCTTCACACTGGTCTGATAATGGATCAGCCCCAGCACCAGGGACATATACACCGACACGTTGGGTCGCCGGAGGACAGCGCCGGAGAACTGGGCCAGCCCCACCAGAAGCACAAAGGTGATGAGCAGGATGAAGTTATCCGCCGTGAAGGCCGTCTTGAAATTCTGAAACAGGCGCCGGATAATGAGCACCGCAAAATAGAGAAGGAAGCACAGGTAAGCCCCAAAGCCCACATAACCATAGTAATAAAAGATAGCGGGCCAATCGTTCTCCAGATCGCATTTGCCGGTGAGCCAGATGTCAGAGACATCAATGCCGAAGAGGTGGGTCAGACGGTCGCTGTGATCCCACATCAGGGCGGCATAGGTGCTCTTGAGCTGGCGGACATTGATCAGGGTCTTGGCATCGGTGGTAAAGTCATACTGGGTGAGGATTTCATCCAGGGTGAAACGGTCGAACAGATTGGGCATAATGCTCCAGAGCATTTTGCGGTAATAGTCCTCATACACCTGACGAACCACCGGGTCGCTGCGTTTTTCCTCATCGGTAAGTTCATCGATATCATAGCCCATGGCTTCCAGCTTCGCCTCCACCTCGCCCTGGTTCTGCTCAGCGAAGCTGGTTTGGGAGTCGCGCACCTTATACATGGGGGTAAAGGGCGTGAGCACCACCGCCAGCAGGGAGAGGGCCAGCAGCGTGACGACCACGGGCTTTTTCAGCTCCGTCCCCTTGAGCCGCTTCTCCACCAGCAGGAACAGGGCAAAACCGGTGAAGATTACATAGACGGCCAAATAACAGGCCTTGGTGCCGTTGGACAGCAGCACCAGAAGGGTCAGGGCCGGAACCAGGATATTGACCAGCAGCTTATCGGACTTCACGGCGCAGAACACGGAGAAGGCCGCCAGGGTGACCACGATGACGCTGTTGGCGCAGCGGTTATCATCAATGACCCAGCCGCTGATACCAAGGCCCGCGCCATAGGTCACGTTGGCGGTGCCGGTAAGCCAGGACAGGCCGATGGAAGCGGCTGTGATGGCGGCGGCGAAGAACAAGCCCCAATAGGCCTGGTTCCGGGTCTGCTCGTTGCGGATGCAATACAGGAAGCAGACGGCCAGAACGGGCATCTGGGCGGTCTTTGCCGCATAGGAGATGTCAAAAGCCATGTTCACATAGCCCACGCGCAGCCCATTCAGGACGTGCAGCAGGCACACCAGGGCGATAGCCGCCATAGAGAGGAGGAAACGCTTCTTCTCTTTCAGCGTGAAGAGCAGATACAGCGGCAGCAGCAGCATGATGGCCAGGCGGATATAGCCCGCAAGGGTGCCGTCCGGGCTTTTGGTCCAGAAGGCCAGAATATCCAGAAGGGGCTGCATGACGATGAGCAGCATCAGCCAATGGTTGCGGATAAAGATCCCTATTGCATTAAGCTTTGTTTCATTCTTCATTTTCTATCACCGAATACCATTTCTCCGCCACATTCTCCCGGGAGAATTCTTTTGCTTCTTCCATTGCCAGCTGCCCCATTTGACGCAGCAGCGCCGGGGAAGCCATCATTTCCAGCATCCGCTGTTCATACAGGGCCTGCTCCCCTTCCGGCACCAGGCAGCCATCCTGCCCCTGGTGGACGATGAAGCCGGGGCCGACCCGCACATCGTAGGCCAGGATGGGCAGAGCGCAGCTCTGGGCCTCCAGCAGCACGAAGGGGAAGCCCTCTGAACTGGAGGACATGGCAAAGAAAGAGGCGGCACACATCTCCTGCTCTACTTCCCTGCCGTTCTTCCGCCCGGCAAGGATGATATAGTCCTCCGCACCCAATTCCCGCACCAGAGCACTGAGCTGTTCTCCGTCCTCACCGTCGCCCAAAATGCGCAGTGTCCAGTCCGGGGCACGATCATGGATATGGGCAAACTGGCGGATCAGCAGGTCAAAGCGCTTGACCCCGGTCAGACGGCCGGCAGCCAGAACAATTTTCCCCCGCGGCCCGGAGAGCGGGTTCTCCGGGTAATGCTCCAGAAAGTTGGGGATATAGACCAGTTTGGTATGGCTGTTATGTCCACGCATCATCTCCGCCGCCTCCCGAACCAGCTGGGGCGTCAGCAGGGCCAGCACGTCGATGCCGCCATACTGTTTCTGAAAGCCCCGGACATACTTTTTCTCAAAGCGGTGGTCATGGTGCAGCTGGCCGATCTTCAGCACGCCGGGGGCGCCATATTTGGAAAGCTGCACATTGTCCTCATGCCGGGTGGTGATGAGGACGCCGGAAGTGACCGCACGGATGACCCGGCGGACGGCATGTTTTTTGCCCAGGAGGATCTTCACGCTGCGAATACTCTCCCGCAGGAAGCGGAGGGGGCGCAGGCCCCGAAGGGCGGCCTTCCACTCCTCCCGGTTGGGAATATCCCGCAGCAGATATAGCACATGGACACGGCTGTCCACCGGGAAGGCCGGGGAACCGGGCATCTGATACACGCTGAAAAGGTTCACCTCATAGCGCTGGGCAAAGAGGTTTGCCATGCTGATGATGGCCTTTTCCACCCCGCCCACGCCCAGGTGCAGGGCGATGATATTGACTGTCTTTTTCCGGGGGGCAGCAGCCGCCACAGGCTCCGCCAGCTGCTTGATGCGGCGGATGATCTCCCCGTTGTATTCGTGCAGATCGTCCCGGGTCTTGGGTACACGGCGGGCGGAGACGATGGCGGAGACGATGTCCTCATACCCTTCCAGCCCCTCGCTGTATCTCTCCAGGTTTTTGGTGCAGTACAGCGGCAGGCCCAGGGCTTTCGCTTCCATCACATTCAGGGGCTGGCCCTCATAGCGGGAGGTGGAGAGGAAGGCATCCATCTTATCCATATACCGGAAGGGATTGGTCTGCTGGCCCAGGAAGGTGACCTTATCCGTCAGGCCCAGACTGTCCCGCTGGTATTCCAGAAAGAAGCGCTTATCCCCGTCACCAATGATATACAGGTGCAGGTCATCCCTCTGGCGGCTGGCCTTGGCAAAAGCGTCCAGCATGATGTCATAGCCCTTCTGGTGGCAGAGCCTGCCAATAGCCACAAAGTTCAGCTTGTTGGGATCCGGGGCAAAATCCGTCTCCTCTTGAGCCTTGGTGTAAATTTCCCCGGTGTCAATGGTGTTCTGAATGACGGTGAAGCGGGCGGGATCAAAGATGCCGGCGCTTGCCATAAAGGGCTCGATCACACCCTGGGACACGCCCACAAAGCCGTCATAATACTTGAACTTATCCTTGAAATTATGCCACAGCACCCGGTACTTCCATTCATTCTCCAGCTTGACGGAGACATTGTTATGGATCCACATGACCCGGCGCTTGGCCGGAACGGTGAGGGCACCCAGGGCACAGGAAAACTGATAGGAGTTGAAGTCGATCGCCAGGTCATACTCCCCACAATCCCCAAAATCCAGACTGACCATGGTCTTGGCCACATCAAAGGGGATAAAGGAGCAGACGCGGGGAATGTGCTTCAGGTATTTAATATTCAGCTGGGGCGGAAAATCCACCTTCCAGAAGGAGCGCTTGTCCGACAGGTAGAGATCCACCTGGTAATGCGCATAGTCAAAGTTCCGCAGAAGGTTCACCAGGGATTTCTGGATGCCGCCCACGTCGAGATTATCCTGGAAGAATGCGATCCTTTTCATGCAAAGATCCTCACAAATCATTCGTATGTCATTTCATTTTACCGCAAATCCCGTGATCTGTAAAGTTCGGAATTTGCCCCAGGGGATCCGGCAGGCACAACAAAAGGCAGCCCCGAAAACGGGACTGCCCATTTGTTTTTTCAGATGCGCTCCTTGACCTTGGCCTTCTTGCCCACGCGGTCACGCAGATAGTACAGCTTGGCCCGACGGACCTTGCCCTTGCGGACGGTGGTAACGGAGACGATGGAGGGAGAATGCACGGGGAAAACCTTCTCACAGCCGACGCCGTAGGAAATGCGGCGGACGGTGATGGTCTCATTGATGCCGCCATGCTTCTTGGCAATGATGGTGCCTTCAAAAGCCTGGGTGCGCTCACGGTTGCCTTCCTTGACCAGAACCTGAATGCGGACAGTGTCGCCCACGTTCATTTCAGGCAGCTCCGGCTTCATGTACTTCTCGCTGAGAATTTTGACCAGATCCATAATCTAATCCTTCCTTCATATAGACGTTCTTACCGGCGGGCCAGGGGCCTCGGCAGCGGACCGCCTTTCTATACCACTTGCGCTTCACCGCACAAGCCTTGGCATGATAACACATTTTCCGGAAAATTGCAAGGGCTTTTTCCTATTTTACCGGTAAATTTGTTTTTACTTTATTTTTTGACCGTCAGCGTTGCGACATCGGAGTACACCGTGCCCAAACTGTTGCTCACCTTGCAGCGGTACTGATATCCGTTCTGGGAGGCAACACCGAAGCTAATGGATGCGCTCTTGCTTCCGGGAGCGCCGGAGTCCACCCAGTTTCCGCTGGAACCGCTGCGGTACTGCCACTGGTAGTTCAGATTACTGCCGGTGGCCGTCACCGCAAACGTTGCTTTCGCACCGGCCGCCACAGCCACAGACTGGGGCTGCTTTGTGATCACCGGGGCGGCAGCGTTCACCGTCAGGGTAGCAGGATCGGAATACACCGTGCCCAGACTGTTGCTCACCTTGCAGCGGTACTGATACCCGTTCTGGGAGGTGGGGACGAAGCTGAGGGTCGCAGTCTTGCTTCCGGGGGCGCCGGAGTCTGCCCAGTTTCCGCTGGAACCGCTGCGGTACTGCCACTGGTAGCTCAGCTTATTGCCGGTGGCTGTTACCTTGAAGGTCACCTGTGCTCCGCTGGCAGCGGTCACGGACTGGGGCTGCTTCGTGATCACCGGGGCGGTGGGATTCACCGTCAGCGTTGCAGCATCGGAATACACCGTGCCCAAACTGTTGCTCACCTTGCAGCGGTACTGATATCCGTTCTGGGAGGTGGGGACGAAGCTGAGGGTCGCAGTCTTGCTTCCGGGGGCGCCGGAGTCTGCCCAGCTTCCGCTGGAACCGCTGCGGTACTGCCACTGGTAGCTCAGCTTATTGCCGGTGGCTGTTACCTTGAAGGTCACCTGTGCTCCGCTGGCAGCGGTCACGGACTGGGGCTGGGTGGTGATCTTCGGGGTAGTACCTGTTGAAGTCCAAGAGGGATACACGATAACCGTCATTGCATTGGGAGATACAGCGGCACGGGTATCGTAGTCGTAGGTCACTTTTGCATTATTATCAACATCTAGAGACACAATGCCAGTAGAAGAATTATAGTTGCCACCGGTGACATCACTCACCCGGGACAGATTATCCACACCTACGATTTGGCTTAAATCTATAAGAATCTTTCCATTCTGAACAACTGCTTCCCAACTGCACTCTTGATTGCAATACAGGTCGGTTAGCGTAATGTTGCTGATCAAATCTAGGGTAGTCAGTTTATTGTAGCCACAATACAATTCGATCAGCTTGGTATTTTTACTCACATCTAAGGCGTCCAGCTGGTTGTTTGTACAATCGAGCTTAGTTAGGGCGGTATTTTTGCTTACATCTAAGGCGGTCAGCTGGTTATTCCAGCACTGTATTTCTGTTAAAGCAGTATTATGGCTTACGTCCAGAGAGGCCAACTGATTACCAGAACAATGTAAGTACTCCAGGAGAGTATTTTTACTTATATCTAACGAGGCCAGTTGGTTATCCCAGCAACTAAGAACGATTAAAGCAGTGTTATGGCTTACGTCCAGAGACGTTAATTGGTTATCCCAACATGTTAGATTATACAGAGCGGTATTTTTGCTTACGTCGAGCGTACTCAGCTGGTTTCTATCGCAAGCTAACATTTCCAAGGCAGTATTTTTGCTTACATCCAGCGTGCTCAGTTGGTTCTCTCCACAATTTAGCCACTTTAATGCCGGATTTTGGCTCACATCCAATGAGGTCACTTGGTTGCCGCCAAACTGCAGGCTGGTCAAAGCAGTATTGCTCCTTACGTCTAAAGAAGTTAATTGGTTGTTATAGCAACTCAAGCTTTCCAAGGCAGTGTTGCAACTCACATCCAAAAACGTAAGTTGGTTTTCATCGCAAGACAGGTGTTCCAAAGCAATATTATTGCTTATATTCAAAGAACGCAGTTGATTTTTGTCGCAGAACAGAAACGTCAAAGATGTAAAGAACTCAATACCTTTGAGATTGCCTATGTTTGAGTTGCTGCAGTCAATAGCATTCCTGTCCAATGAACGCTCTTTAGTCAGATAACCCTGACCATTATAATCATACGTCTCGCTGATGTAGTTACGGAAATTCTCATCCGGGAAGTTGACCTCGTTAATCAGCAGGTTGCCGTTTTCATCCACCTGGGCGGGGGAACCGTTGAAGGTGCCGTTGGTGTCTGCTGCAATCGTCAGGGTAGCGATGTTGGAGTATACCGTCCCTGCGGAACTGCTCACCTGGCAGCGGTACTGGTAACCATTCATGGAACTGGTTGTGGTCACCATAAGAGTCCCGGTCTTGTTTCCCGTGTCACCGGAGTTCGTCCAGCTGCCACTGGAGCTGGTGCGTAGCTGCCACTGATAGCTGAGGTTGCTGCCGGTAGCCGCTACCCGGAACGTCACCTGCTCCCCCTTGGCCGCTGTCACGGACTGGGGCTGGGTAGTGATCTTCGGGGCGTTTTCGGTATTTGCCGCAATCGTCAGGGTGGCGGCGCTGGAATACACCTCACCTGCGCCGTTGCTCACCTTGCAGCGGTACTGGTAGCCGTTCTGGGTGGTGGCCGCAAAGCTGATGGAGGTGGTCTTATTGCCCGGCGCACCGGAGTTCGTCCACGTCCCGTTGGCGCTGCTGCGTAACTGCCACTGATAGCTGAGGTTGTTGCCGCTGGCCGCTACCCGGAATGTCACCTGCGCACCCTTGGCGGCGGTCACGGACTGGGGCTGGGTGGTGATCTTCGGGGCGTTTTCGGTATTTGCTGTGATCGTCAGGGTGGCGGCGTTGGAATACACCTCACCTGCGCCGTTGCTCACCTTGCAGCGGTACTGATAGCCGTTCTGGGCGGCAGCCGCAAAGCTGATGGCTGCGGTCTTGCTGCCGGGAGCGCCGGAGTTTACCCAGTTGCCACTGGCGCTGGTGCGGAACTGCCACTGATAGCTGAGGCTGCTGCCGCTGGCCGCTACCCGGAACGTCACCTGTGCCCCCTTGGCCGCCGTTACGGACTGGGGCTGGCTGGTGATCTTCGGGGCGCTTTCGGTATTTGCTGCGATCGTCAGGGTGGCGGCACTGGAGTACACCTCACCTGCGCTGTTGCTCACCTTGCAGCGGTACTGGTACCCGTTCTGGGTGGCAGCCGCAAAGCTGATGGCTGCGGTCTTGCTGCCGGGGGCGCCGGAGTTCACCCAGTTGCCACTGGAGCTGGTGCGGAACTGCCACTGATAGCTGAGGCTGCTGCCGGTAGCTGTTACTTTGAATGTCACCTGCGCACCCTTGGCCGCCGTTACGGACTGGGGCTGGCTGGTGATCTTCGGGGCACTTTCGGCGCCTGCCGTCACCGTCAGGGTGGCCGCATTGGAATACACCGTGCCTGCGCTGTTGCTCACCTTGCAGCGGTACTGGTAGCCGTTCTGGAAGGTGGGGGCGAAGCTGAGGCTGGCCGTCTTGCTGCCGGGTGCGCCGGAGTTTACCCAGCTGCCGCCGGAGCTGCTGCGGTACTGCCACTGATAGCTGAGGTTGTTGCCGGTAGCCGTTACCCGGAATGTCACCTGCGCCCCGCTGTCAGCGGTCACGGACTGGGGCTGGCTGGTGATCACGGGGGCGGCGGATCTTACCGTCAGGGTGACTGCGTTGGAATACGCCGTGCCTGTGCCGTTGCTCACCGCACAGCGGTACTGGTACCCGTTCTGGGTGGTGGCATTGAAGGTGATGGCGGCCGTCCTGCTGCCGGAGACGTCGGCATTCGTCCAAGTCCCATTGGCGCTGGTACGGTACTGCCACTGGTAGCTGAGGCTGCTGCCGGTAGCTGTCACCTGGAACGTCACCTGCGCCCCGCTGTCAACGGTTACGGACTGGGGCTGGGTGATGATCACGGGGGTGCTGACTTCGGATGTAAAGATAACTTTCGCAGAATTGAACAGGCCGTTATTGGCTGCCACATTGAGGGCTGACCATTGCGCCCGTGTGCCGTCAAAATATATGGTGGCAAGGGCATTGCAGCCAGTGAACGCATATTCATGTATCGATGTCACGGTGCTTGGGATAACGAGTGTGGTCAGCTCTGCGCATCCCTCAAAGGTGCTTTCACCGATGGTCGTGATGCCGCGTTCAACAACGCCCGTTGTGATGGAGCCTCTGTCCTCATTCCATGGGGTCGGGTTCCAGTTGTTGCGTGCGTAGTTGTAGTCATAGGTCGCCCCGGAGCCACGCAGGGTCAGGGTCCCACCGTCCAGCGACCAGGTCACATTGCTGCCGCAGTTGCGGCTGGATTTCCAGACCGGATACAGTGTAAAGCTGCAATCAGAGCCGGAAAAATCATTGATCCAGGTGGTTTCTATCCTGGCCTTATACTGACCATAGGAGTGCTTTTCATAGCCGCCGGAAGCCATTTCGCTCTCGGTGCGCCAGCCGACGCCCTTTACATGCCATTTCCCGTCACTTCTTCTGGGGTTCCAACCGGCGAAATAGCAGCCCGCCGGTGCCGTAAATCCACACTCCGGGAAGGTATAATAACTGTCAAATTGAACGGTAGCGCTGCTCATGGTGCCGCTGCCGCCGTTGGGAGCAAAGGAAAAGACATATTCGTTTGCTGCGGAGTTCATGCTGATGAACCGGCTGTACGCCTTGCTGGATGTCCCGCAGGAGGAGCAGGTAACCTTATAATTCTTTAACTGGCTGAAGGTCATCGTTTCATTATGACGATAGTTATTATTGGAACAATAGGTTACGGTTTGCGCGTCATGATCCACAGAGGTGATGAAAATTGCGTGCAGTCCATAATAGCCGCTTCCGTGTCCCGAGCAGAAAACGCATACAACGTCGCCCGACTTTATTTTCTGCAAGTTTTCATCGGTGATGCTGCAAACCGTGCCATAGCCTTTTTTGACGATGTTGTTGGTCAAATCCCCAGGGTAGCCATAATTGATATCACTGAGTCCGCCGTTCTGGAGGCAATGGCTGACGTATCTGGCACACAGATTGCCGGCATTGCTATCCGCCTTGTGGTAGGTTTCGTTGCAGGCCCAGCGGACAGCCGCCGCCGCATTGTAAGGCGCGGCATATTTAAATGCCAGGCTGGCAGTTTCATCGACCGCCATCACCACATCGACAATCAATTCATCATCGGACGCCTCAACGGTCAGCTCTTTGCGGAGCTCTTCGTAGCCATAGCAGAAGGCAACGTAAACGTAGTTGCCGGGGATCAGCAGGTAGCTGCCGTCCGCCTCCGGCTCCAGCATTGCGCCCGTATCTGCGGCATCGTAGACCCAGATAAAGGTGTCTGCCGGTGCGCAGTCAAAGAAAACGCGGACGGCTGCCGCCGGGGTTTCTTCCGGCTTTTCCGTCTCCTCCGGTTTCTCGGTTTCCTCCGGCGCTTCGGTTTCCACCGGCTCCTCCGGTTCTGCCGGTGTCTCGGTCTCCACCGGTTCCTCCGGCTCTGCCGGTGCCTCGGTCTCCGCCGGTTCCTCCGGTTCTGCCGGGGCTTCGGTCTCCACCGGCTCCTCCGGCTCTGCCGGGGCCTCGGTCTCCACCGGCTCCTCCGGCTCTGCCGGGGTCTCGGTCTCTGCTGGCGCTTCGGTTTCTGCCGGGGTCTCGGTTTCTGCCGGTGCTTCGGTTTCTATCGGGGTCTCCGTCACCGCTGCCGGTTCCTCTGTCAGGCCGCTGGCGCTGGCCGGTGCGGGCACAAAGCCCACCAGAAACACCGCGCACAGAAGCATTGCCAGCATCCGCTTCATTTTCACCTCTGTTGTTCCCCTCTCCATGATTCAAATTTTTGCCGGTACTTTCAGCTTTTTTATGCCATATTTCATTCCCTGCTAACTACCGTCAGGGTCGCAGGCTCGGAATACACCGCGCCGCTGCTGTTGCTCACCTTGCAGCGGTACTGGTAGCCGTTTTGGGTGGTAACAGCAAAGCGGATAGACGCGGTCTTGCTGCCGGGAGCGCCGGAGTTCACCCAGCTGCCGCCGGCACTGCTGCGGTACTGCCACTGATAGCTGAGACTGCCGCCGGTGGCCGTCACCTTGAAGCTCACCTGCTCCCCCTTGGCAGCGGTCACAGACTGGGGCTGACCGGTGATCGCCGGGGTGACAGGATTCACTGTCAGGGTGGCGGGATCGGAATACACCGAGCCTGCAGCATTGCTCACCACACAGCGGTACTGATAGCCATTCTGGTGGGCAGCATCGAAGGTAATTGCCGCGGTCTTGCTTCCGGGAGCGCCGGAGTTCACCCAGCTGCCGCTGGCGCTGCTGCGGAACTGCCATTGGTAGCGGAGACTGCCGCCGGTAGCCGATACCTTGAACGTTACCTGCGCCCCATAATCAGCCGTCACAGCTTGGGGCTGGGTGGTGATCTCCGGGGCAACGGGGTTCACCGTCAGGGTTGCAGGATCGGAATACACCGTGCCTGCGCTGTTGCTCACCACACATCGGTACTGATAGCCGTTTTGATAGGTAGCATCAAAGGTAATTGCCCCGCTCTTGCTTCCGGGGGCGCCGGAGTTCACCCAGCTGCCGCTGGCGCTGCTGCGGAACTGCCATTGGTAGCGGAGACTGCCGCCGCTGGCCGCTACCTTGAAGGTCACCTGCGCCCCATTGTCAGCCGTCACGGACTGGGGCTGGCCGGTGATCACCGGGGCAGCGGGGTTCACCGTCAGGGTGGCAGGATCGGAATACACCGTGCCTGCGCTGTTGCTCACCACGCAGCGGTATTGGTACCCGTTCTGGTAGGTGGGGACGAAAGTGATTGCCGTGCTCTTGCTTCCGGGGGCGCCGGAGTTCACCCAGCTGCCGCTGGCGCTGCCGCGGAACTGCCATTGGTAGCTGAGGTCGTTGCCGGTGGCCGATACCTTGAACGTCACCTTTGTCCCGTTGTCAGCAGTCACAGACTGGGGCTGCTCAATGATCGTTGGGGCGGGCAGGCTATAGTCCGATGCCGGAATGCTATAGTAGTTCTCGCAGGGGTATTTATCCAGCAGGAGGCCAAGGGTATAATTGTCATTATAATGGTTATTGCTCCAGTACGCAGTTCCCCGCAGGAACCACTGCCAACGGCTGTTTCCCGCGTCCCAAGTGGAATCAAGCTCATAATATTCGCCGTCAATGCCGGCGATGTTCCATGCGTGATCTGCGCTTGTCACGATGCGCGTATCAACACCCACACACAGGCAGAGGCGATAAAAAGCATTGGCATAGCCCTGGCAGACGCAGGTTCCATCCACCAGTGCGCCATACGCACCGAACATGGTAGGATAAGCTCCCCCTTCGCTGAGGTGTGTATAGTCATATGTGACATTATCCGTCAGATATTGGTAGATACATTTTATCTTTTCATAATCGCTTTTCCCGCTCAGGCCAAGGGAAGAAATAAGGCTGGATACCCGGCCCGCAACAACGTTCTCCTGCTCCGCCGTAGTTACATAGCTATACCGAAAGGTAAAGGAGTAGATCGTGCCTGTCGTTGTTTCAGACCATTCACAGCCCCATCCGGCACCTAAGATATTCCAGCGAAGATAGTCCCCTTCATTGGGAACGCCGCTATGGCCACAGGCGGCATCTGTGGCATTCCAGAGCAGTTCCGAGCCAGGGCTTCTGTCTCCGGATGTAAAGCAGCTTGCCAAATAGCCATCGTCCTGATAGAAAACCGCCATCTCCTGGCTTCTGGAAACCATCTGCGGTTTGATCTCTGCGGCGATAGAGTCTGCCGTGGTATGAACCATGGCTGCGTATTTATAATTTGCCGTAAATGTATCAGCGTCCGCCTCGACCGTCACCGGTGCAATATCCGCTTCAGAAACGGTTCCCGCATATATCGGGTTAACAAAAACGCCGGAGGCGGTAAAAACGGCGGGGGCATTCAGTTCGATAACAACCGTTGCCTTTTCCAGAGCTGCCGCAAGAGAGAATTCTCCCTCCGTGTCTTGATACAGCCCTTCCGGGTCGTGATACAGGTATGTATATGCCCCTGGCACAAGATGGTAGCTGCCATAGATCAGGGAACCGGTGACCTCGTCCATGTCGGGCGCAAGCTCGATCCCGTCCATATCGCAGACATGCAGGCCGGAAAGGTCAACATCCCTGTTGACCGAGAAACGCACTTCGATCGTCTCTGCATCCGGCTTCTCTGTTTCTTCCGGCTTTTCGGTCTCTACCGGGGTTTCCGTCTCCACCGGGGTTTCGGTCTCTGCCGGAGGCTCGGTCTCCACCGGAGGCTCGGTCTCCACCGGAGGCTCGGTCTCCACCGGAGGCTCGGTCTCCACCGGAGGCTCGGTCTCCACCGGAGGCTCGGTCTCCACCGGAGGCTCGGTCT